>ERZ791921.13-NODE-13-length-175164-cov-148.396473_pt1 | contig 175164 bp, 125 predicted proteins | sample MGYA00510135_ERZ791921 | MGnify/ENA primary metagenome ERZ791921 (study PRJEB30046, sample SAMN00792070) | human gut metagenome | study: EMG produced TPA metagenomics assembly of the A metagenome-wide association study of gut microbiota in type 2...
ATTAACGTTAAAAAATACGCTCAAAGCTTGCTCAATTAGAGTAAAACAGGGCGTGTGGGGACATGATGGTGTTCTGAAGCCTGGGGCGTGTGAAGCTTACATGCGAAACTTGAATTAAATATCTTTTTCCTTATAAATCAAATTATTGGCTCCGCTCGTAATCTTCAGAGTCTCAGGATGTTCCTTAATAAAACTGTTGATGTGGCGAACTCGCTTCTCTTCGAGAATCTCATCGATGGCGATGAGGATACCGGTCTCCTCCACATCACCAAAACCATAGTTGATGGCGGTACCGAAAAGCTTCATCGTAGGACTCAGACTCATGTAGGCATTAACAAGAGGAGGAATATTATAACCCAACTTGCGAACTTCACGGTTCAGGATGCGATAGTCTGCCTTGAAGTCATCTTCTGTAAAGATGGCAGCCAAATCACTCTCTGGAGTATCCAATTTCAGCGGTTTCATCGGGAGTACGAGGTTCTCCTTGTCATCGAAATGCTTCTTGAGGAAATAGAGAATCATGTCGCGGCCACGACGGATGTAAGACGGATACATCGTCATCTTGCCGAAGAAATATTTTACTTCCGGATAGAGAACCGTCAAAGCGCCCAAACCATCCCAGAGATTGTCGAGAGCAAAGATGCTCTTGGTGTTGGTACGCACATTCTGATATTCGAGCGAAACGAAGGAACGGCCCAACTCTACGGTATAAGGCATATACTCCTTGAGGAACTTGTCGGAGAAATGGAACATGTGGCTGGTTGCCAGCTTAGGCTGTCCCTTCTCATCGAGCTGCCAGTCCCTACCCAGGAGATAACGGTAACCGCCGATAATCTCATCGGCTTCAGGATTCCAGACTATCAGCTGCTTGTAACAGTTGTCACCAAAGTCGAACTCATCAAGATCCATAGATTTGCCCGTTCCGCCTCCCGCTTCGCGGAAAGCGATTTCACGAAGTCGACCAATCTCTTTCAGCACATTAGGCGAATCATTTGCCGTAACGATGTAAATCTCGTTATGGCTCTTATTGGTCATTCTCAGTTGCTTGTCGGGTGTAAGCTCGCTCTTCAGGAGCTCACGGTCAATCGGTTGGATGATTTCTTCTTCCATATTACTCTTCTTCTATGCTATGATTCTACGATTTCGTTAATATAAAATAAAACAATGTTCCCGGGTTTTGCAAACCATTAAAGTTCATAAACCCTGTCTTCAACATACTGCGCCCACTCGGTAGCCGACTTGCTCTTATCAAAAGTCTGCCAAGGAATCGGTTTGCCGATGGAGATGCGGAAATGCTTGCCCACATTCCTGTACATCTCGTCAACCAGAAACAGCATGGCGAGATTGAACGGCAGATACTTGTCGCTAAATCGGGCGATGCGGTAGAAACGTTCAGAGTTGCGCCCTCCGAAATGGATAGGCACCACATCGCGCTGATATTCTATACTCTTAGAGATAAACGTCTTCTTCCAAGGCAGGTCGTGGATGGTTCCATCCTTGCGCTTGCGGCTGTTCAAGCCTGCCGGAAACATCAGCATGTGGTTGTCACTCTTGAAGCCCGCCTCCACCATCCGTGGGAAATCGCGACTCTGGCGACCCGTCTTGTTGATGCCGATACTTACAGGTTTCAAACCCGGCAAGTTGAGCAGAAGATCATTCACCAGATAGCGGAACTTGCCATCATAGTGCTTGCCTATGATGGAACCGATACATACACCGTCCTGTCCGCCCAGAGGATGATTGGAAACAAAGGTATAGAGTTTGCCGTCGTTCTTGTCAGGCAGGTTTTCCAAGCCTACGATTTCAACATCCATCTTCAGATAGCGCACACATTCGGTGAGCCATTCAGTACCCGAAAGGCCACGGCTCTCCCACAAGAACCTGTTCACCTCGTCCTCGTGAATAATCTTCTTGAGCCAGGAAACCAGGAAGCGCGGTACGAATTTCACCTTGCTTCCCATCTTGCTCTTAAGAATCTTATCTATGTCTATCGTTTTCTCTATTGATTCACTCATGTTTGCTAAAACTTATATAAGTTAGTGCAAAAGTAACTCAACTTTTTCAAATACGTGCCATTTTTTCCAAAAAAATAGCAAAAAAGCGAAAATTTATTAGTTTTTTTAAACTATCACGACAAATCGAGCCCATTTTGTACGTATTTTTGCAAAAACATCACACTCGATGAGACCAAAAAGGCGATGCCCGAAACTGGAAGGTGAAGTTGACCAAAAACAACTTTTTCATTAAGTTTTATAAATTTTGTGGGAAAATGTAAGGCTATATGGAGATTTTTATGTACCTTTGAACCCAAATTTATACATTAATAAGTACGCACGCAATATTATAACGCGATAAGACAGCAAAAAGATATATGATAAAGACTGCAGAAACATATCACGTACCAGTGCTCCTCAAGGAGAGCGTTGACGGGTTGAACATACAGCCAGGAGGCATCTATGTAGACGTAACCTTCGGTGGTGGCGGACATTCCAGAGAGATTCTGTCGCGCCTGACTGAGGGAGCGCACCTGTACAGTTTCGACCAGGATGCCGATGCAGAGCGCAACGTGGTGACAAACGAGAGCTTCACCTTCGTATGCTCCAACTTCAGATTCCTGAAAAACTGGATGCGCTACTACGGGGTAGACGGACTCGACGGACTGTTAGCCGACCTGGGCGTATCGAGCCACCACTTCGATGACGAGACCCGCGGTTTCTCCTTCCGTTTCGACTCCCCACTCGACATGCGCATGAACAAGCGTGCAGGCAAGACTGCTGCCGACATCGTAAACGAATATGACGAAGGTGCCCTTGCCGACATCTTCTACCTATACGGTGAGCTGAAGAACTCGCGCCGCATCGCCTCGGCACTCGTCAAGGCAAGAACCGAGAAGCCCATCCTTACCACCAAAGACTTCATGGCAGCCGTAGAGCCCCTCTTCAAGCGGGAACGCGAGAAGAAAGACATGGCAAAACTCTTCCAGGCGCTGCGCATAGAAGTGAACCACGAGATGGACGCCCTGAAAGAGATGCTCCGCTCAGCCACGGAACTTCTGAAACCGGGAGGCCGACTCAGCGTCATCACCTATCACTCGCTGGAAGACAGAATCGTAAAGAACATGATGAAAGCGGGCAATGCAGAAGGCAAGATAGAGCAGGACTTCTTCGGAAGAATAGAAACCCCTTTCAAACTCGTGAACAACAAGGTAATCGTTCCCGATGCCGACGAGCAGGAAAGGAACCCTAGGAGCAGAAGCGCCAAACTAAGAATAGCAGAAAAGAAATGATAATCGATAAAGACATAAACATCAGTGAGAAGCCTATAGCCGAAGAAAAGGCACAGGCATCACAGGAACCGCCGAAGCAGGAAACTCCGCAGCAGGAGCCACAGCAGCAGGAGGCTCCACAGGCTTCGCTCAAGGAAGTGATTGCCAAGCAAGCCATTGAGGAAGAGGCGTCAGGATCATCGAGCTTTACGCTGCGAAAGATTCTGGGTGGAGACATTCTTACCGCACAAATCATACGCCGGCAGATATGGCTCGTTATCCTCATCGTGTTTTTTGTCATTATCTACATATCCAACCGATACAATATCCAGAACGATATCATCGAGTTGGACAAACTGCAGAAAGAACTGCAAGACACCAAATACAAAGCGCTGTCTACAAGCAGCCAGATAACAGAGAAGAGTCGTGAAAGTAATGTGCTCGACATGCTGAAGAACAACAAAGACAGCGTGCTGCACATCGCCACCCAACCTCCATACATCATAAACGTACCCGAAGAATGAGCAGCAAATTTGATCACAAGAAAGTAATGCCCCGCTACAGCGCCATCGCCATCATCATGACGATTTTCGCCATAGCCGTAGTGGGTAAAGCGCTCTACATCATGACCGCCAAGCATGATTACTGGATGAAGGTGGCAGAACGGCAGAAGAAGGATTCCGTGACCGTAAAGCCAAACCGAGGTAACATCTTGAGCTGCACAGGACAGCTGATGGCAAGTTCGCTGCCGGAGTTTAAGGTTTTCATGGACTTCAAGGCGCTGAAAGATGCAGAAAACGACTCGCTGTGGGATGCCAAGCAAGACTCCATCTATCTTTGCCTGCACCAGATATTTCCGAATCTGAGCGAGTCTGATTTCAAGAAGCACCTCACCGAAGGTCGCGCCAAGATGAGCCGCCACTGGCCGGTTTATCCAAAGCGTGTAGACTATAACACCTTCACCGAGATAAAGAACATCCCTGTATTCCGCCTGAAACCCTACCAGAGCGGTTTCCACTGGGAAGAATATAATGCCCGAACCAGAACTTACGGTTCGCTGGCAGGCCGTACCATCGGAGCCATGTATGGCGCCAAGGATACCGCCCGCTTCGGTCTGGAGCTGAGTTACGACTCCATCCTGCGAGGCACCAACGGTATCGTGCATCGCCGCAAGGTTCGCAACAAGTTCCTCGACATTACCGATACCCCTCCTATTGACGGAGCCGATATCGTGACCACCATCGATGTGAGCATACAAGACCTTGCCGAACGCTCACTCATCGACGAGCTGAAGGAAATCAACGCCAATGTGGGTGTAGCCATCGTGATGGATGTACCTACGGGCGACATCAAGGCCATCGTAAACATGGAGAAATGTTTCGACGGCGAATACAGAGAAATCCACAACCATGCCGTGAGCGACCTTCTGGAGCCAGGTTCGGTGTTCAAGCCAGCCTCTATCCTCGTAGCGCTGGACGACGGAGTGGTAGACACGACCTATCACGTAGAAACCGGTGGCGGTATATGGCCGATGTACGGCAGAGAAATGAAAGACCACAACTGGCGAAAAGGCGGATACGGAATGCTGACACTCGCACAGACTCTGTGGTACAGTTCGAACATCGGTGTGAGCCGCATCATAGACGACCATTACCGCAACAACCCGGAGAAATTCGTAAAGGGTATCTACCGTACCGGTCTGCACGACGACCTGAAGATTCCACTGGTGGGAGCAACACCAGCCAGAATCCGCATGCCGCACAGAAACAAGAACGGACAATATGACAACTGGGCAAAGACCAGTTTGCCATGGATGAGTATCGGATATGAGACCCAGATACCGCCTATCTCTACCCTCACCTTCTACAACACCATCGCCAACAACGGCAAGATGATGCGACCAAGATTCGTGAGCAAGGTAATGAAGAACGGAGAAACCATCATGGAATTTCCTCCTGAAGTGATGCGCCAGCAGATAGCCAAGGAGAAGAGCATCAAGGAGCTGCAAACCATCCTGGAACAGGTGGTAAGCGTGGGGCTGGGAAAGAAAGCCGGTTCGCCTAACTTCAAAGTGGCAGGAAAGACCGGTACAGCCCAGATTTCAAAAGGTGCCGGTGGATATAAGAGTGGCGGAACCAGCTATCTCATCAGTTTCGCAGGCTACTTCCCTGCCGATGCGCCACGCTACAGCTGTATCGTCTGCATACAGAAATCCGGTTTGCCTGCTTCGGGCGGTACGATGTGCGGTAAGGTCTTCCATCAGATTTCAGAAGGCATCATGGCGCAGAGTCTGAAAGTTGACGTAAAGGACGCCCGCGACTCAGCATCCGTCTTCGTTCCTGACGTAAAGGCAGGCAATATCCTTGCTGCCAACTATGTGCTCAGCCACCTCGGCATCAAGACCAATGCCAACTGGAGTGGCAGCTATGCCGACGGCAACCCTATCTGGGGCAAGGCAGAGCGCGTGGGTAACCACAGCATCAAGCTCATCAGGGAGAAGCAATACGGCAAGACGATCGTACCCGACATTACCGGAATGGGAGCCCGAGACGCTATCTACAATATGGAGAGCCGGGGCATCAAGACCCAGATTATAGGTAGAGGAAAGGTAGTAAAGCAGAGTCTGGTGCCGGGAACGGTCATCAAGAAAGGTGCCGTATGCAGCATTGTGCTCGAATAAAACTCAGAAACAGTTATCTGAAACCCTATATATAATAAGGTGTAGATAAAGAAATATATAGAATATAAAACAGAAACAGGATATGAAGTTACAAGAATTACTCAAAAACGTCGAGCCGGTTCAGATAATCGGCGATGCTGATGTAGAGGTTACGGGAGTAAACATCGACTCTCGCAAGATTAAGGAAGGTCATCTCTTCGTTGCCATGAAGGGAACGCAGGTTGACGGTCACAAGTTTATTCCAAAGGCATTGGAACTGGGCGCAAAGTCGGTTTTGTGCGAAGACATGCCTGAAGAGAAAGTTGAGGGCGTAACTTACATTCAGGTCGCTTCGACCGAGGATGCTGTCGGCAAGGTAGCAACCCTCTTCTACGGCGACCCTTCAAGAAAGCTCAAACTGGTAGGCGTAACAGGTACCAATGGTAAGACCACCATTGCCACCTTATTATATAATATGTTCCGCAAGTTCGGCCATAAGTGTGGTTTGCTCTCTACCGTCTGCAACTACATTGAGGACGAGGCTATCCCTGCCGACCATACCACCCCAGACCCTATCGAACTGAACATGCTCCTGGGCAAGATGGTAGAGGCTGGCTGCGAGTATGCCTTCATGGAGTGCTCTTCTCACGCCATCGCACAGAAGCGTATCGGAGGTCTGCAGTTTGCCGGAGGCTTGTTCACCAACCTGACCCGCGACCATCTTGATTACCACAAGACATTCGAGAACTACCGTAACGCCAAGAAGGCTTTCTTCGACGGACTGCCTAAGACAGCCTTTGCCATTACCAATGCCGACGACAAGAACGGCATGATCATGGTACAGAACACCAAGGCTACCGTGAAAACCTACTCTACCCGCAGCATGGCAGACTTCAGAGCCAGGATCCTGGAGTGTCACTTCGGCGGCATGTATCTGGAGATTGACGGCAGAGAAGTGGGCGTACAGTTCATCGGTAAGTTCAACGTGAGCAACCTGCTCGCCGTATATGGTGCAGCCATTATGCTCGGCAAGAAGCCAGAGGATGTACTCGTAGTGATGAGTACCCTTCACAGCGTAAGCGGAAGACTGGAACCAATCCAGTCACCAGAAGGTTATACCGCCATTGTTGACTATGCCCATACACCAGATGCACTGGAGAACGTATTGAACGCCATCCACGAAGTGCTCGAAGGCAAGGGCGGAGAAGTCATCACCGTTTGCGGTGCCGGTGGCAACCGTGACAAGGGCAAGCGCCCATTGATGGCACAGGAGGCTGTAAAGCAGAGCGATAAGGTAATCATCACCAGCGACAACCCACGTTTCGAAGAGCCACAGGACATCATCAACGACATGCTTGCCGGACTCAATGCCCAGCAAATGAAGAAGGTAATCAGCATCGTAGACCGCAAGGAAGCCATCCGCACAGCCTGCATGCTGGCAAAGAAGGGCGACGTGATTCTCGTAGCCGGTAAGGGACACGAAGATTACCAGGAGATCAAGGGCGTAAAGCACCACTTTGACGATAAGGAGGTGATTCGCGACATCTTCGGAATTTCACAGAAGTAAAAGCAATCAAGAAAAGAAAGAAAAATGTTATACTATCTCTTTAGATTTCTGGAGCAGTGGGGCATCTCAGGTTCTCACATGTGGGGCTACATCTCATTCCGTGCCCTGCTTGCGCTGATTTTATCATTGGTAATCTCTGCCTGGTTCGGCGAGAAATTCATCAAGTATCTCAAGAGCAAGCAAATTACAGAGACACAGCGCGATGCCAGCATCGACCCGTTTGGTGTCAAGAAGATTGGCGTTCCTTCTATGGGTGGTGTCATCATCATCCTGGCTATCCTCGTACCGGTACTGTTACTCGGACGTTTGCGCAACATCTATCTGATTCTGATGATCATCACCACCGTATGGCTCGGCTTTCTCGGTGGAATGGACGACTTCATCAAGATATTCAAGCGCGACAAGGAGGGATTGAAGGGCAAATATAAGATTATAGGACAGATTGGCATCGGCCTGATCGTGGGACTGGTACTCTGGTCTTCACCTGATGTTAAGATGAACGAGAACCTCGCCATCGAGCAACAGGGACAGGAAACGGTGGTAAAGCATCGTACGGAAGCAAGAAAATCGCTGAAGACCACCATCCCATTCGTCAAGGGACACAACCTCGACTATTCCAGCATCACCAGTTTCTGCGGTAAGTACAAGGTAGCAGCAGGCTGGATTCTCTTCGTCATCATGACCATCTTCGTTGTAACAGCCGTATCAAACGGTGCCAACCTCAACGATGGTATGGACGGAATGTGTGCCGGAAACTCCGCCATCATAGGTGTGGCGCTAGGCATACTTGCGTATGTGTCGTCGCACATCGAGTTTGCCGCCTATCTCAATATCATGTATATTCCTGGTTCTGAGGAACTGGTAGTATTCTTCTGTGCCTTCATCGGAGCCCTCATCGGTTTCCTCTGGTACAACGCCTACCCTGCCCAGGTATTCATGGGCGATACGGGTTCGCTGACCATCGGCGGTATCATCGCAGTAGGTGCCATCATCATCCACAAGGAGCTGATGCTGCCTATCCTCTGCGGTATTTTCTTCGTAGAAAGCCTCAGCGTGATGATGCAGGTTTACTATTACAAGATAGGAAAGCGGAGAGGTGTGAAGCAGCGTATCTTCAAGCGCACACCTATCCACGACAACTTCCGCACACAGGACAGTCAGCTGGATCCTGACTGCAAGTATCTGTGGAAGAAGCCTCGCAACTGCTTCCATGAATCAAAGATTACCATCCGTTTCTGGATTGTAACCATCATTCTGGCAGCATTGACCATCATCACATTGAAAATCAGATAAAATACAGGCTCTTATCAGCCCGACAAGTATAGAGAATAAGACAATGAGCAAAATTGTAATTTTAGGAGCTGGCGAAAGTGGCGCAGGTGCAGCCGTGCTGGCAAAGAAAGAGGGATTCGAGGTCTTTGTTTCAGACATGTCAAAGATCAAGGATAACTACAAGAAGTTGATGGATGACCACAACATCGAATGGGAAGAAGGTCACCATACAGAAGAAAAGATTTTAGATGCAGATGAAGTCATCAAGAGTCCGGGTATTCCTAAGGAAGCACCTATGATACAGAAACTGATGGCTAAGGGTACACCTATCATCAGCGAAATAGAATTTGCGGGCAGATATACTGATGCCAAGATGATCTGTATCACGGGAAGTAACGGTAAGACAACCACTACCTCGCTGATTTACCACATCATCAAGTCGGCTGGCTATGATGTAGGTCTGGCAGGCAACATCGGAAAGAGTCTGGCCCTTCAGGTGGCTGAAACTCCTCATAAGTACTACGTCATCGAGCTGAGCAGTTTCCAGCTCGACAATATGTATGAGTTTCGTGCCAATGTGGCCATCCTGCTCAACATCACTCCAGACCATCTGGACCGCTATGAGTTTAAGATGCAGAACTATACCGATGCCAAGATGCGCATCACCCAGAACCAGACAGAAGAAGACTGCTTCATCTTCTGGAACGATGATCCTATCGTTACAAAGGAGCTGGCTAAGTACAACCTCAAGTCACATCTCTGCCCATTCTCTGAGTTCAAGGAGGAAGGTTGCGTTGGCTTTATCGAAGACGGCAAATACAAACTCAACTTCCCTTCAGACTTCGAAATGCCACAGGAAGACATGAGTCTACGCGGCAAGCACAACATCTATAACAGTCTGGCTGCAGGTCTGGCATGCAACATCGTAGGCATCGACCACGAGACCCTGCACAAAGGCTTGAACGACTTCCCTGGTGTAGAGCACCGTCTGGAGAAAGTGGGCAAGTTCCAGGGCGTTTACTATGTGAACGATTCAAAGGCTACCAACGTAGATGCCTGCTGGTATGCGCTGGAGAGTATGACCACCCCTACCATCCTTATCATCGGCGGTAAGGATAAGGGAAATGACTATAACCAGATCAAGGACCTGGTAAAGGAGAAATGTGCTGGTATCGTATATCTCGGAGCCGACAACCAGAAGTTGCACGACAACTTTGACGCACTCGGCATCCCTGTACGCGACACTCACAGCATGAAGGATTGCGTAGCAGCCTGCCAGGAATTGGCAAAGCCGGGCGATACCGTACTCCTCAGCCCATGCTGCGCAAGTTTCGATCTCTTCAAGAACATGGAAGATAGAGGCGAGCAGTTTAAGACGCTGGCAAGAGCTATCGGAGAATAACAGTTTTCAAAAAATAGAACAGATAGAACTATAAAGAAATGAATAACAAGAGCATTGGTAATATTTTCAAGGGAGACAAGGTGATCTGGATGGTCTTCTTCTTTCTCTGTATGATAAGCATCGTGGAGGTATATTCTGCCTCCAGCTCCTTGTCGTACAAGACAGGAAACTACATGGCACCTGTCATCCGCCACATCTTGCTCTTGGGAGGCGGTCTGTTCACCATGATTTGCATGCTCAAGGTGAAATGCAAGTACTTCAAGATTGTTACCCCCGTCGTGATGGGCATCTCATTACTGTTGCTCGTTCTGGTCTTGGCTACCGGTCAATCTACCAACGGAGCCTCCCGATGGTTCTCTCTGATGGGCATACAGTTCCAGCCTTCAGAAATAGCAAAGGGAGCGGTAGTACTGGCTGTAGCTCAGATTCTTAGTGCTATGCAAACAACTCAGGGAGCCAACAGGAAGGCATTCAAGTTCATACTTGTAGCAACTGCTCCATTTGTAATTCTCATCGGACTGGAAAACTTATCCACAGCCATGCTCCTCAATATCACAATCTTAGCCATGATGCTCATCGGACGAGTGCCGATGAACCAGATTGGCAAGCTGGTGGGACTGGGCATGATTGTCATCGTCACAGCCTTTGCAGGTATCATGATAGTAGGACAGGACAAGGGCGAAGAGGGCAATAAACCGGAAAATATGCTGACCGAGAAGGTTGAGCAGGAACAGAACAAGCCTAACATGGCAGAAAAGATGTTCCATAGAGCCGTCACCTGGAAAGCCCGTATTGACAAGTTTATGAACTCAAAGCCTGTAGCCCCACAGGATGTCGATCTCGACAAAGATGCCCAAGTGGCACATGCCAACATCGCCATCGCCTCTTCCAACATCGTAGGCAAAGGGCCTGGAAACTCAGTAGAAAGAGACTTCCTCTCACAGGCGTTCTCAGACTTCATCTATGCCATCATCATCGAAGAGATGGGTATATGGGGAGCCGCACTGGTTGCATTCCTCTACATCATCCTCCTGTTCAGAGCTGGCAGAATAGCCAACAGGTGTGAGAACAATTTCCCAGCCTTTCTCTGCATGGGACTCGCCATCATGCTGGTTACCCAGGCACTCTTCAACATGGCAGTAGCAGTAGGTTTGGCTCCTGTTACAGGACAGCCACTACCACTCATCAGTAGAGGTGGTACATCTACCATCATCAACTGTCTGTACCTGGGCATCATCCTGAGTATCAGTAGAACAGCCAAGAAGAAAGAGATACTTCAAAATGAGCTCGACGACAGCAAAATGGTGGCTGCCTGACAAGAGTTTTATAAATTAAGGTGAAAAAATGGCAGAAAATGCCGTTAAATCGATATTTTTTTATACCTTTGCGTTATAAACATGAACGGATATGAATAATGAATTAAGAATTATCATAAGCGGAGGCGGCACAGGTGGTCACATCTTCCCTGCCGTATCCATTGCAAACGCCATCAAGGCGAAGCGCCCTGATGCTAAGATTTTGTTTGTAGGTGCACTCGGCAGAATGGAAATGCAGCGGGTACCTGCTGCGGGTTATGAGATCAAGGGCTTGCCTATCTGCGGCTTCGACAGAAAGCATCTGCTCAAGAACATCGCCGTACTCTTCAAGATATGGAAGAGCCAGCACATGGCAAAGAGTATCATCAAAAACTTCAAGCCTATGGCGGCTGTGGGCGTAGGTGGCTATGCTAGCGGTCCGACTCTCAATGTTTGTGCCAGCAAAGGAATACCTTGCCTCATCCAGGAGCAGAATTCATACGCTGGTGTAACCAATAAACTCTTGGCCAAGAAGGCTGAAAAAATCTGTGTGGCTTACGAAGGAATGGAGCGTTTCTTTCCTGCAGACAAGATTATCATGACCGGTAATCCTGTTCGCCAGAATGTATTGGATACTACCATCACCCAGGAAGAAGCACGTAAGCTGTTCGGTCTCGACCCTGAAAAGAAGACCATCTTGCTCGTAGGTGGCAGCCTTGGCGCAAGAACCATCAACGAGAGTGTGCTCCAGCACCTCGACCTGGTGAAAGAAAGCGGCGTACAGTTTATCTGGCAAACAGGTAAATACTATAATGCTGCCATCATGGAGCAACTGAAAGGTCAGGAGCTGCCAATGCTCAAGGTTACTGATTTCATCAGCGACATGGGTGCAGCTTACAAGGCAGCCGACCTGGTTATCAGCCGCGCAGGTGCCAGCAGTATCAGCGAGTTCTGCCTCATCGGCAAACCGGTTATTCTGGTTCCAAGCCCTAATGTGGCAGAAGACCACCAGACCAAGAACGCCATGGCATTAGTCAACAAAGATGCTGCCATCTACGTAAAGGATGCCGATGCACCAGAGGTATTGCTCAAGAAAGCAGTTGACACGGTAAAAGACGAGGCTAAGCTTGCTTCGCTCTGTGAGAATATCAAGAAATTAGGATTAAAGAACTCTGCCGACGTCATCGCCGACGAAGTAATCAAATTAGCAACAAAGTAATGGAAATAAAAGATATTAAAGCAGTTTATTTTGTAGGAGCGGGCGGCATCGGAATGAGCGCCATCGCCAGATACTTCCTCAGCAAGAAGTTGGTTGTAGCCGGATATGACAAGACTCCATCCAATCTAACTCATGAGTTGGAGAAAGAGGGAATGCTTATCCACTATGAGGAGAATGTTGACCTCATACCAGAAGCCTGCAAGGACGCCAAGACAACATTGGTAGTCTACACACCGGCAATTCCTGCTGAACACAAGGAACTGGTTTTCTTCCATGAGAATGGATTCACCATCGAGAAGCGAGCTCAGGTTCTGGGTACATTAACCCGTACACATAAGGGACTGTGCGTAGCGGGTACACACGGAAAGACATCAACATCTACCATGTGTGCTCACATCATGCACCAAAGCCATATTGACTGTAATGCCTTCCTGGGAGGTATCTCAAAGAACTATGGCACCAACTATATCCTCTCCGACAAGAGCGACTATGTTGTCATTGAAGCAGATGAGTTTGACCGCAGTTTCCACTGGTTGCGCCCATGGATGAGCGTCATCACGGCTACAGACCCAGACCATCTCGACATCTACGGCACCAAGGAGGCTTATCTGGAGAGTTTCCGTCACTATACAGAACTGATCCAACCGGGCGGTGCACTCATCATCCACAAAGGTCTGGAGATGAAGCAACACGTACAAGACGGTGTCAAGATATACGAATACAGCCAGAACGAGGGCGACTTCCACGCTGAGAACATCAAGATAGAGAATGGAGGTATCACCTTTGATTTCATCTCTCCTATCGAGAACGTAACGGGCGTAGAACTCGGACAGCCTGTGCCTATCAACATCACAAATGGTGTGGCAGCAATGGCAATGGCACAATTGAATGGTTGTACAGCCGATGAACTCCGTAACGGCATGAAGACCTACGGAGGAGTTGACCGCCGTTTCGACTTTAAGATCAAGAATAACAAACTGGTATTTCTGTCTGATTATGCTCATCATCCAAAGGAGATATATCAGAGTGCCAAGAGTATCAGAGAGTTATACAAGGACCGTAAGATAACAGCCATCTTCCAGCCTCACTTGTATACTAGAACCCGCGATTTCTATAAAGATTTCGCCAACAGTTTGAGTCTCTTGGACGAGGTTATCCTCTGCGACATCTATCCAGCTCGCGAGCAGCCTATTCCAGGAGTAACCTCCAAGCTTATCTATGACAATCTGAAACCAGGTGTAGAAAAGAGCATAATTCACAAAGAAGACGTTCTTGACCTGGTAAAGAATCGAGACTTCGATGTTCTAGTTATCTTAGGAGCTGGCGATTTGGACAACTATGTTCCACAAATTACCAAAATACTTGAAGAGAAATAAATGCATATCAATTGGAAGAAAACCATCATCATCGCACTGGATTTAGTACTCGGTACTTATCTGGTATTCGCTTTCACCAGGTTTAACAAACCTGATGAAACGAAGTTGGTATGCACCAAGGTGAACATCAACATTCAAGATGAGATGACGAATGGCTTTCTGAATGCGAAGGAAATCAAGAAACGACTGGAAGCCAGGAAACTCTATCCGCTGGGGGAACCGCTCAAAGAGGTGAACGCCCGCATGATAGAAGAAACCTTGAAGACCAGTCCTTTCGTCAAGACGGCAGAATGTTCAAAGACTCAGGATGGTCTTGTTGACATCTACCTCACCCAACGCATGCCAATCGTCAGAATCAAAAGCATCAGCAACGAGGACTATTATATTGATGACCACAATCAGATCATGCCCAACACGAACTATACATGCGACATTATCATCGCAACGGGCTACATCAACAAGTGGTATGCTAAAAAATACATCTCATTACTAAGCAAAGCGCTGATGACGAATGAACTCTGGCGAAACCAGATAGAACAGATCCATGTCCTGCCTGATAGAGGAATAGAACTGGTACCGCGAGTAGGCAACCACATTATATATATAGGTAACCTGCCAGAGACCAACCTCATCGACAAACGAGAGCAAGCCATCAACGATTTCGTCAACAAGAAGATGAATCGATTAGAGAAATTCTATAAGTATGGACTCTCACAAGCTGGCTGGAACAAGTATTCGTATATCAATATCGAATTCGACAACCAGATCATATGTAAAAAGCATCAAAATAGCTAATTAGAAAATAGAAACAGATTAAGATAACATATAAGAACTATGCCAAAGGAATTTATTGTAGCTATCGAACTTGGCTCATCTAAGATGACAGGTATAGCAGGTCAGAAGAATTTGGACGGCAGCATCACCGTACTTGCCACCGTAGAGGAAGATTCATCTTCTTGCATCAGAAAGGGTGTGATCTATAACATTGACAAAACCTGCCAATGCTTGACCAACATCATCAAGAAGTTAAAGAATATACTGAAACAGGATATTACCCAGGTCTATGTAGGCGTGGGCGGTCGCTCTATACGCAGTATCAAGAACGTCATTGTCAAGGATCTCCCAGGTAACACCATCATCTCACAAGAGATGATCAATGAACTGATGGATATCAACCGCAACATGACCTATCCGGACCAGGAAATCCTGGATGCTGCAACTCAGGAATACAAGATAGACAACCAATACCAGATAGACCCTGTAGGAATACAGTGTAACCATCTGGAAGGCATCTTCCTGAATATACTTTGGCGCAAGAACTTCTATAACAATATCAATACCTGTTTTGAAAATGCCAACATTCCTATTGCAGAAATGTACCTGGCTCCTTTAGCTATGGCTGACAGCGTTTTGACAGACTCAGAAAAGCGTGCAGGCTGTATGCTTGTTGACTTGGGTGCCGATACGACAACCGTTTCTGTATATTATAAAGGTATACTTCGTCATCTCTCTGTCATCCCATTGGGCGGCGGCAACGTGACCAAAGACTTAACTTGTCTTCAGATTGAAGAGCCTGATGCTGAAAAGATGAAACTCAAGTATGCCAAGGCTTATACCGATATCAACAATATCGACCCGACCCTGAACTACCCTATCGACAAGGATAGAGTGGTTGAAAGCAAGAAGTTTATCGAAATCGTAGAAGCACGCGTAGAGGAAATCGTAGAAAACGCATGGTTCCAGATTCCTGTGGAATTCTCAGATAAGCTGTTGGGGGGTATCATCCTTACAGGTGGCGGCAGCAACATGCCTGAAATCGATAAGGTTTTCAAGACACATACCCACATCGACAAAGTACGCATTGCCAAGTTTGTTTCTCAAACAGTCAACTCCAAGGATCCTAAGATTACCAATCACGATGGTACAATGAACACCGTATTGGGACTCCTGGCAAAGGGAGACATGAACTGTGCAGGTGACGAAATCGGCACTGATCTCTTCAGCAATTCTGCAGAAAAGCCAGTAGCAGCCGAGCAGCACAAGGCTCCTAGAAACCCTAACGAGACTGCCGGCAAGGGCGTTGTTCTTACTGCGGCAGAAAAAGCGGCTGCTGACGAGGCTGCCCGCAAGCAAAAAGAACTGGAAGAAGCTGAGGCAAGACTTCTGGCAGAAAAAGAAGCCGAAGAAGAAGAAAAGAGACGCAAAGAAAACAGTCTCATCCATAAAATGATGAGAGGTTTCAAGAAGTTTGTGAAAGATACCATTTCTGAAGAAGAATAAGATGCCAAAGACCAGGCTATCAGAAAACAGATTTCACAACAGGTTAAATAAAAAATCAGATAGATAAACCCTATAAAGATTATACGACTATGCTAGATAATGGAAACGCTCCTCATATTCTTGACTTTGGGGAACCTGAAAAAGAAAATAGCATCATCAAGGTGATTGGTGTTGGTGGTGGCGGTGGAAATGCCGTCAACCACATGTACCGCGAAGGTATACACGATGTAACATTCGTACTCTGCAACACAGACAACCAGGCACTTAACGACTCACCTGTGCCTGTACACCTGCAGCTAGGTAAGGAAGGTCTGGGTGCAGGAAACAAACCTGCCAAGGCACGCCAGGCTGCCGAAGAGACTCTTGAAGATATCAAGAACATGCTCAACGATGGAACAAAAATGGCATTCATCACAGCGGGTATGGGTGGCGGTACCGGTACAGGTGCAGCACCTGTCATCGCCAGAGTAAGTAAGGAGTTAGGTATTCTTACCGTTGGTATCGTAACCATCCCATTCCGTTTTGAAGGTCCTAAGAAGATTGACCAGGCATTGGATGGTGTAGAGGAAATGTCGAAGCATGTAGATGCCTTACTGGTAATCAACAATGAACGTCTCCGCCAGATTTATCCAGACCTTGCCGTTCTCGATGCCTTCGGCAAAGCTGACGACACCTTGAGTGTAGCTGCCAAAAGTATCGCTGAAATCATTACCGTACATGGTCTCATCAACCTTGACTTCAATGATGTGAAGACCGTACTGAAAGATGGCGGTGTAGCTATCATGAGTACAGGTTACGGTGAGGGAGAAGGAAGAGTAAAGAAAGCGATAGAAGATGCCTTGAACTCACCACTCCTTAACGATAATGACGTATTCAACTCTAAGAAGATTCTGCTCAGCATCGCATTTGCAAGCGAGAAGAAAGATAATCCTGGCCTGACCATGGACGAGATGAATGATGTCAACGACTTTATGGAGAAATTCGGTGACGACTTCGAACTGAAATGGGGTCTTGCCATTGACCCTGAATTGGGAAGCCGCGTAAAGGTAACCGTTCTCGCAACAGGTTTCGGACTCGAAGATGTAGAGGGAATGAACCGCCACCTCAAGAAACATACTGAGGAAGAATCTCGCCGTCTCGCTGAAGAAGAGGAGAAACGTGCTGAAAGAGAAGACCGCCGCAAGCGCTATTATGGCAGCGACGGCAATACGACACAGTATAAGCGTCATCCACACATATTCCTGTTCCGCCAGGAAGATTTGGATAACGAGGATGTCATCCTTCAGGTAGAAAACACGCCTACCTATAAGCGTACCCGACAGACTCTGGAAGAAATCCGTAATATAGCTTCCGGTAATACAGAACCGAAAGAAGACAATAACGATGATGCTTCTTCTGTACAGGGCGTCATCAGTTTTGCCTAAACAGAGAATACAGGCTAGGTCTATTTCAGGTTTACGTCAAGTAAGCGAGGAAACCAGAAATGACTAAGCAAAAAGTTCCTGAAGGACTGAAAAGCTCTTCATTTCAGGAAAATCCGGCAAATGAAGTTTATAATACTCCAATATCACCTCTACACACCTGTTCCGTTCGATACGGGACATTGTGTAGAGGTGCATTGTTTTATAGTCTAAACGGAACAAAGACACAAGCCGCATAGAATCTTCCTTATTTAAATAATGTACATGCGAAGGAACATGAGCTGCAAAACATCCATCTACCAAATCAAAATAATCGCCAGACATACCGCTCTCTATATTGGGCATAAAACCCAAATGAAAAGAGAGCTGAATCATAAAGACTATATGGAAATTGGCAATAGCACCTTTAGCATGGTCTAACCATTCGATACTGTCCTGTATGAAAAGATAGAGCGCACCATTAGCCTGCTCATGACGGGTAGCATATGAAAGCAGTTCTGCCAAGAACATGGAAATGCCAAGTTTGTATGGAGAAAAAGGGATATCAGAGAATGGAATCTGAATCGAAACATCCCTAAGGCGCTGCAGATTTGACTTGAGACGATAATCAAATTCTAAATTCAAGACCATGAGCGGTTGGAAAAGCTGCCGTTTCATCTTCCCCTTAGATGACTTAGGCACACGTACCATAAAGGAGAGTCTCCCCAACTTTTCGGTGAAGAAATCCACGATAAGTTGAGAGTCCCCATACTTGATGGTTTGCAATACGATAGCACTAGTTTTTATCTCCATTTTGCCTAATATTAGTGAAAAACAGGGCAAAAATACAAAAAAATGCGCATTTAGCGAAAATTTTCCATGAAAAATTTGCTAGATTCAAATAAAAGTAGTAACTTTGCACCCGCAAATAAGCAATGGTCCCTTCGTCTATCGGTTAGGACGAGAGATTTTCATTCTCTAAAGAGCAGTTCGACTCTGCTAGGGACTACAAACATTTAAGAAATAAAAAAAAATAACATAAAGAAGATGGCAAATCACAAATCATCAATCAAGAGAATCCGTCAGGATAAGAAGAAGGCTTTGCACAATAAGTATTATGCAAAGACTATGCGCAATGCTGTCCGCAAGTTGCGCAACATGTCTGACAAGGAAGAGGCTGCAAAGCTCTATCCTACTGTTCAGAAGCTTTTAGACAAGTTGGCTAAGATCAACGTTATCCACGACAACAAGGCTGCAAACTTGAAGTCTGGTCTTACAAAGCACATCGCTAAGTTGGCCTAACTTATAAGTCAAAGCAAAGAAATAAATAAGGCTGCAATCCTATTATAGGGTCGCAGCCTTATTCTTTTCTATGAACCCGACTACCCATTTCCTGCATCATAAAATCTTCCCATCACAACCGGTTTATACTACAACATACCCTATAAAAATGCGCAAAACGATTATTAAATAGCTTTTTCAAGACACTTTTGCCGCTAAAGTTCACATTCTACGTTTTTTCTTCACTTTTTGGTGATTTTTCACAAACAAAAGTTCCTGTTTCTCAGCTTTTTTTAGTATCTTTGCACGGAAATAAGACAATACTAAAATGGCAGAAAATCAAAACAACGCAAATAATTACTCTGCGAGTAACATTCAGGTTCTGGAAGGCCTGGAAGCTGTTCGCAAACGTCCGGCGATGTATATTGGTGACATCTCCGAAAAGGGTCTTCATCACTTGGTAAACGAGACAGTAGACAACTCTATTGACGAAGCAATGGCGGGCTACTGTACCGACATCGAAGTTACCATCAACGAAGACAACTCTATCACCGTAGAAGATAATGGTCGTGGTATCCCTGTGGATATGCACGAGAAACTACATAAATCAGCCCTCGAAGTCGTTATGACCGTGCTTCACGCAGGTGGTAAGTTTGACAAGGGTTCTTACAAGGTATCTGGCGGTTTACATGGTGTGGGTGTAAGTTGTGTGAATGCACTTTCTACCCACATGTTGTCACAGGTGTTCCGTGGCGGCAAAATCTACCAGCAGGAATATGAGAAGGGTAAGCCTCTCTATCCGGTTAAGGTGGTAGGTGAAACCAACAAGCGCGGTACACGCCAGCAGTTCTGGCCAGATCCAACCATCTTTACTCACACTGTCTATAAGTGGGACATCATTGCCAACCGTATGCGCGAGTTGGCATTCCTCAATGCAGGTATCAAGATTACCTTGAGAGATTTGCGCCCTGACGAGGAAGGTAAGACCAAGGAGCAGGTTTTCCACGCTAAGGATGGTTTGAAGGAATTCGTCCGTTACGTAGACCGTCACCGCACTCATCTCTTCGATGATGTTATCTATCTGAAGACAGAAAAGCAGGGTATTCCTATCGAGATTGCTGTGATGTACAACACAGATTACTCTGAGAATATCCACTCATACGTCAATAACATCAACACCATTGAGGGTGGTACCCACCTGACTGGTTTCCGTATGGCGTTGACCCGCACCTTGAAGGCTTACGCAGAAGCTGACCCAACCATCTCTAAGCAGATTGAGAAGGCAAAGGTAGAGATAGCACCAGAAGACTTTCGCGAGGGTCTTACTGCCGTTATCTCCATCAAGGTAGCTGAACCTCAGTTTGAGGGACAGACCAAGACCAAGCTCGGTAACAGCGAGGTACAAGGTGCCGTTCAGCAGGCTGTAAACGAGGCTTTGTCTGATTATCTGGAAGAACATCCAGACGAGGCAAAGCGAATCTGCGAAAAGGTTGTCCTGGCTGCTACGGCCCGCATAGCTGCCCGCAAGGCACGTGAGAGTGTACAGCGCAAGAACTTCATGACAGGTGGTGGTCTTCCTGGTAAACTTGCCGATTGCTCAATGAAGGATCCTAAAGAATGCGAGATCTTCCTCGTCGAGGGAGATTCCGCCGGTGGTTCTGCCAAGCAGGGTCGCGACCGTTTCCGTCAGGCTATTCTCCCATTGCGTGGTAAGATTCTGAATGTAGAAAAGGTACAGTGGCACAAGGTATTCGAAGCTGAGTCTGTCATGAACATCATCCAAAGTATCGGTGTCCGCTTCGGTGTAGATGGCGAAGATAGCAAGGAGGCTAATACCGACAAGTTGCGTTACGACAAGATTATCATCATGACCGATGCCGACGTCGATGGTTCTCACATCGACACATTGATTATGACACTCTTCTATCGTTTCATGCCAAAGGTTATTGAAGAAGGCCATCTGTATATCGCTACCCCACCACTCTACAAGTGTACTTATCGCAGCAAGGTAAGCGAGTATTGCTATACAGAGCAGCAGCGCCAGGCATTCATCGACAAGTATGGAGATGGCGTAGAAGACAAGAATATCCACACCCAGCGATACAAAGGTTTGGGTGAGATGAACCCAGAGCAGCTTTGGGAAACTACTATGGACCCATCTACACGCTTGCTCAAGCAGGTTACTATCGAGAACGCAGCCCAGGCTGATGAGATCTTCTCTATGTTGATGGGTGATGATGTGGAACCACGCCGCGAATTTATCGAGCAGAATGCCACATACGCAAACATCGACGCTTAAGACAATTCAACTAATTTACATAAGGGGCTGTGCCATTTGCCAATAAATGACACAGCCTCTGCTTATATAAAACCCAACAAACCAACTTATGAAACATTTACTTATCTCTTGCCTATTACTCTCTGCAGCAGGCACACTCCAGGCTGTCCCAAAGAGTAATATTCCACCGCTGAAGCTTTGGTACAATAAGCCAGCTACAGCCTTTGAAGAATCATTACCTATCGGTAACGGTAAGTTAGGTGCATTGATCTATGGTGGAGCCAACAATGACTCTATCTATCTCAACGACATCACCTTGTGGACAGGAAAGCCTGTCAATCGCGAGGAAGGAGGGGATGCCTACAAATGGATACCAAAGATTCGCGAGGCTCTGTTCAAAGAAGATTACAAGACAGCCGACTCTTTACAACTGCATGTACAAGGACACAATTCAGAATACTATCAGCCACTTGCCATCATCAATATCAAAGATGCAAATAAAGGACAATTCAGTAACTACAAGCGTGAATTGAGCCTTGACAACGCTACGGCAGCATTGAGTTATACAAGAGGGGGAATACAATACCAGCGAGAATATTTCGCATCACATCCGGACAAGATGATTGCCATTCACCTGACAGCTACACAGAAGAAAGCTATCAACTGCGACATCTCTCTCACCTCTCTGATTCCTCATCAGGTAAAAGCTTCCAATAAGCAACTCACCATCACGGGCCATGCTATGGGAAAGCCTGAGAACAGTACCCACTTCTGCTCCATCCTCAGCATCAAAAACCAGGACGGAACCATTACTGCCTCTGATTCTATCCTCCATCTGCAGGGCGTAAGCGAAGCTGTTATCTATTTAGTGAATGAAACCAGCTACAACGGATTCGACAAGCATCCGGTAAAAGAAGGGGCTCCATATATTGAAAAGGTTAACGACAATGCCTGGCACTTGGTCAACTATACCTATCCAGAGTTAAAACAGCGTCATATAACCGATTATCAGAACATCTTCAACCGTGCCAAGTTTGCACTCAAGGGAGCAAAGTTCGACAACAAGCGAACCACCGACCAGCAACTCTTTGATTACACTGAGAAAGAAGAGCAAAACCCTTACCTGGAAATGCTCTATTTCCAATATGGAAGATATCTTCTTATCAGCTGTTCGAGAACTCCAGGCATTCCTGCCAATCTCCAGGGACTTTGGGCTCCGGCACGAAAATCTCCTTGGCGTGGAAACTACACCATCAACATCAACCTGGAAGAAAACTATTGGCCAGCAGAGGTAACCAACATGTCTGAGCTTGTAATGCCTGTAGACGGACTGGTGAAAGCCATGTCTGTAACAGGAAAATATACAGCAAAGCACTATTATGGAATTGAAAATGGCTGGTGCGGTGGACACAACACAGACGCATGGGCAATGACCAATCCTGTTGGAACCAAGAAAGAGAGTCCTAAGTGGAGCAACTGGAACATGGGAGGTGCCTGGCTTGTACAAACCTTATGGGATCACTACGATTACACCCGCGATAAGGAATATCTACGCCAGACAGCCTATCCATTGATGAAAGGTGCAGCAGACTTCATGCTTGACTGGATAATAGAGAACCCGAAGAAACCGGGCGAACTGATTACTGCCCCTTGCACTTCACCTGAGGCAGAATATATCACCGACAAGGGCTATCAAGGCTGCAGTTTCTATGGAGGTACTGCCGATCTTACCATATTGAGAGAATTGTTTAAAAACACACTCAAAGGTGCTCAGATTCTCGGTATAGATCAAGCATATCAGGCAAAGTTACAGGATGCTATCAATCGTCTGCACCCTTATCAGATAGGAAAGCGCGGTAATCTGCAGGAATGGTATTACGATTGGGAAGACCAGGACTGGCATCATCGCCACCAGTCACACCTTCTCGGTTTACACCCATTCTATCAGATTTCATTAGATAAGACTCCTGATTTAGCTGCAGCTGCTGCCAAGACTCTTGAGATAAAAGGAGACTTCTCTACCGGTTGGAGCACAGGATGGCGCATCAGTTTATGGGCTCGCCTGCACAGAGCAGACAAGTCATATTCTATGATCAGGAAATTGCTTAACTATGTACATCCGGGCAATTACAACAATCCGAAGAATCGCCCTTCAGGAGGAACCTATCCAAATCTCTTCGATGCTCACCCACCATTCCAGATTGATGGCAACTTCGGAGGCACAGCAGGTATATGTGAGATGCTGATGCAATGCGATGGCGAGACTATGCATCTTCTTTCTGCTCTACCTAAAGAATGGCCTGCAGGCGAAATTAAGGGTATCAAAGCACGTGGAAACTACGAGATTAATCTCGTATGGAACAATGGAAAGGTCAGCAAAGCTTCCATCACCAGCAAGAATGCCGGAAACCTGACCGTCAAGTATAATGGTAAGCAGAAAGCATTAAATTTCAAGGCTGGCGAAACAAAACTCATAAAATAGACAAATAATCATCTATGAGATATTTTACAATTCTCATCTTTACAACTCTCTGGGTGCTGAATTCCTATGCACAGGAATTCGGTACCCATTGGGTATCATATCCATTCCCCAACGATTCTTCTGAGATATTATACAGGAAAATCTATCACCTTAATCAAAAGCCATTAAAGGCTGAGATAAACATGGCAAGTGGAGGAAATACCCGCCTATACATCAACGAAAGAAATGCTACGCCAAGCATTTTCAACGAAGGAGCCAGAGACAGCATCCTTCTGATGCAAACCATAGATATCTCCAGATATCTGAAAAAGGGCGAAAACATCATCGCGGTCTGGTATGCACCAGGAAGAATAAGAAATAAGAGCAAACAACTCTCGCTGGAACTTCATGGCTGGTATACAGACTCTGTTCCTTTTTATCATAAAGCAGACGAAACATGGTGGTGCAAACCCCTGAAGGGCTGCAGTTACAACGAAAAGGAACACTTTGACAATAGAATATACAATACTGAGTGGAAATCAGCTGAATACCAATCTGCAGGATGGGTTCATCCGACAGGTGCTTTCAAAGATTCAACAAACTATATCTTTGTTGACCAGCTGCCATACCTCACCCAGAACAAGCTTCAAATGGTATTAGAACCATACCAGGAGGAATTTGATCATCAGGGATGCCGTATAGACTTCGGACGTCCGTTCCGCGGAACCATCAGGCTCACGATACGCAATGCCAGCAAAGGAACAACACTTCATATTAACGGAAACCAATATGTATGCAGTGGCGAAATGGACGAGCAAGCCTATTACCGCATCCATGCTGAGCATCAAAAAGATTTCGTGATAACATGGGATAAAGGTTTTAGAAGAAGTAATATCACAAATATAGAAGGATTAGAGATTTCGGAATAAGCTCAACAGCGTTTCGAAATCTCTTTTTTTATAAAACAAAAAAGACTTCGGAACTATTATCTTCCAAAGTCTCTAACTGAATTTAGTCTTCCAATTCGGCAAGTACTTGCTCTGCCACTTCGCAAAGCTCATCATACCATTCCTTGCCGAACTTCTCTACAAGCGGACCCTCCAGGAACTTATAAACCGGAAGCTTCAACTCCTCACCCTTCTTGATGGCATCCTTGCAGATGCGCCACTTGTTATAGTTAATGCCATACACCTCGTTGCCGAAATCCTTGGCACGGATTGGATACAAAGCACAGGAGATAGGCTTCTTGAACTTCGACTTTCCTTCGCGATAAGCACGCTCCAGAGCACAGAGACAACAGTTAGGAATCGTATGTCCATCGCCCAGGTCTTTCAAATCCTGGTAGCAGGTAAACACGCAATCCTTACCATTCACGATGCTCGTCACCAAATCGCCTTCAATATCGGTATAAGCCACGCCCTGCTTATCAATGATAGCCTGGGCAGAAGCTGAGAGATCATCCCAAACTACATCCAGCGCATTCTCAATCTCCATAATCTCATCCAGGGTAACAGGAGCTCCCGCATCGCCTTCGATGCAGCACTCGCCCTTGCAGGCATCAAGGTCGCAACAGAATTTTTCGGTGATAATATCAGGTGAAACCAACACGTTGCCCACCTGCAGAATACGCAGTTCGTCTTTCTTCATAATGTTTTTGAGATGAATAAATTTCTTTGAGTGTATAATAAAAATAATGATAGCTACCCATGAGTGGATAGCTATATATTAATAGGTGTACCTACCATTGGATAGGCGTAATTCCGTTCTGCTGCAGATACGCATTGCAGCGGGAGAAATGATGATTGCCAAACCATCCGCCTCTGTTGGCAGATAATGGCGATGGATGCACACTTTCCAATATCAGATGCTTGCTTGTATCGATGAGCTTCGCCTTGCTCCGGGCATAACCGCCCCAAAGGATAAACACCAGGTGCTCCTTATCCTTGCTGAGCGCCTTGATGGCAGCATCGGTAAACTCCTCCCAGCCTTTGCGCTGATGACTCGCTGCCTGATGGGCACGAACGGTCAACGTGGCGTTGAGCAACAATACTCCCTGCTTTGCCCAGCGGGTTAAATCACCCGTGGCTGGCATCGGAGTACCGAGATCCATCTGAATCTCCTTGAATATATTAATCAATGATGGTGGGAAAGTGATTCCGTCCGGCACAGAGAAACTCAGTCCCATCGCCTGACCCGGCTCATGGTATGGATCCTGTCCGATAATCACTACCTTCACATCATTAAAAGGACAGAGATTGAAGGCATTGAAAATCAAGCGGCCAGGAGGATAACAGGGCGTACGCAGGTATTCCTCTTTCACGAAGTTTGTGAGGTCAACAAAATACTGCTTGTCGAACTCTTCTCCTATATGCTGTTTCCAACTTTCTTCTATCTTTACGTTCATGCTTAATATAAATTCAAAAGTATCTTAAGATACTTACGCAAGTATCCTAAGATACTTGGCCAAGTATCTTAGGATACTTTTTTGAGGTATATAAAATCGTTTTTACTTGTTGTCAGAAATCAAGTTCTCACCTGTCATATCTGCAGGCTTCTCCAAGCCCATGATATGGAGGATAGAAGGAGCTACGTCTGCCAAACGGCCATCCTTTACGGTAGCTGAGTTGTTGTCAGTTACGTAGATGAATGGAACTGGGTTCAAAGAGTGAGCGGTGTTTGGTGTACCGTCCTCGTTGATAGCGTGGTCTGCATTACCGTGGTCAGCGATGATGATAGCCTCATAATCGTTAGCCTTAGCAGCCTCGATAACGTCCTTTACGCAGTTGTCAACAGCGTGAACAGCCTTAGCGATAGCGTTGTAGATACCTGTATGACCTACCATATCACCATTAGCGAAGTTTACAACGATGAAGTCGTACTCCTGTGTGTTGATAGCACCAACCAACTTATCCTTTACCTCGTAAGCGCTCATCTCTGGCTTCAGGTCGTAAGTAGCCACCTTTGGAGAAGGAACCAGGATACGGTCCTCACCCTCGTATGGAGTCTCACGACCACCGTTGAAGAAGAATGTTACGTGAGCATACTTCTCTGTCTCTGCAGTGTGGAGCTGCTTCTTGCCCTGTGCGCTCAAGTACTCACCGAGGGTATTCATTACGTTCTCCTTAGGGAAGAGGATGTGAACGCCCTGGAAGCTTGCATCGTATGGAGTCATGCAGTAGTACTGCAAGTCCTTGATGGTGTGCATGCCTTCCTCTGGCATATCCTGCTGAGTCAATACCTGGGTCAACTCCTTGGCACGGTCGTTACGGTAGTTGATGAAGATAACAACATCACCCTCCTGGATAGTACCGTCAACCTTTGAGTTATTGATTGGCTTGATGAACTCGTCTGTTACGTCCTCATCATAGCTCTCCTGCATTGCCTTCACCATATCGTCAGCCTGCTTACCCTTACCCTCAACGAGCAAGTCGTATGCTTCCTTCACGCGGTTCCAGCGCTTGTCACGGTCCATAGCATAGAAACGACCTACGATGCTTGCGATGTGTGCACCATACTTGTCGCAGCAAGCCTGAACCTCCTCGATGAAGCCCTTACCGCTCTTAGGGTCTGTATCACGGCCATCCATGAAGCAGTGAACGTATGTCTCCTTCAAACCATATTCCTTACCAATCTCAATCAACTTGAAGAGGTGATCCAAAGAAGAGTGAACACCACCGGTAGAAGTCAAGCCCATCAAGTGGAGTTTCTTACCAGTCTTCTGAGCATAGCTGTAAGCGTTGATGATTTCCTGATTCTTCAAGATGTCACCGCTCTCGCAAGCCTTGTTGATCTTAACGAGGTCCTGATATACCACACGACCAGCACCGATGTTGAGGTGACCTACCTCAGAGTTACCCATCTGACCGTTAGGAAGACCTACGTCCTCGCCACAAGTCTGGAGAGTAGAATGTGCTGAAACTGCTGTCAAATAATCGAGATAAGGAGTTGGAGTCTTGAAGATAACATCACCCTTATCATGCTTACCGATTCCCCATCCGTCGAGAATCATTAAAAGAGCTTTTTTTGCCATAATTACATAAAATAATTTAAATTCGAATTTCGACTGCAAAGTTACAACAAAATAGGTGAAGGACAAAATAAATTAAGATAAAAAAACTTCCACCTTTCTAAAAAGATGAGAGTTGATTACAAGATCAACAGGTTCGCAGGATATATCCCTTCTTGATGACGGCTTCGATGCTTACCTTTTCATCCAGATTCAATGCACGTCGAAGATAGGTAATCTGCACGTTCAGGGCAAGGGAATTGGAGTATGAGTCATCCCCCCAGACTTCATTCAGTATGAAATCCCGCTCTACAAGCTGGTTCTGGTTCTCGGCAAGAAGCTTCAGAATTTCAGCTTGACGAGATGTGATGACTACTCTGGAATTACCACATAGCAGTTCATTTTGCGCATAGTAGAAAGCAATGGAACCGATAAAAACAGCAGATTCTTCACCTTTGTCGTCTTCTTTCGGTTGCTTCAACTCATAAATCATATTCTTCAGGAACTCATGGCGAATGCCATCAATGCGTTTCTGGAAGACTATGGTCTTAACCAGATAATACAGACATCCTATCAAGATGAAAAAGAGAAAGATGCTTCCTATCAATTGCCACATCATGGCTTTGAGCGTTCGAGTAATAGGAATGGGCACCTGAAAAGAAATACCTTGGCGAAACATTGGGTTCGTCTGATACTTTACCGTCACCACACGTGACCATCTGCCTTCGACATCATATTTTGCATTCAGGAAGACAGTCTTGTAATCCAGATGGCGAAAAAAGGATATCTTCCCATATCCCTTATCATCCAGTAATCTTTGATAAGAAGCCAACGAGGGATGCTTACCTATATTAGCCAGATATCTGCTGATGATGAGATAAGCATCATCACCCGTAAGATCAGGATCATTCAAACGGACAAGAAAGCGGTGATTGTTCCAAAAAGAAAGCGTAGTACGGCTACATCCCTTCTTCATATCATATTCAGATTCTATCTTAAGCATAACCGTATCTCTTCTACCTTTCGTAGATGAATTCTCCTGCAACTTTTTTCTATTCTTCAAATCTTGCGCTAACACTTCATCACAATCCTTCTTGAATTGCTCTACCTGCTGGTCTAAGCTATATTGACATTGAAGATGGAGCCAATATGCCTGCGTGCAGAACAACAATACGATTGCTACCCCACATACCATCCACACTATTTTCAGCTTACTGTTACTGTTCATACATTCCTGATCTTTTGAATTTGACGGCAAAGTTACTGAAAAATCCGTAAACAAAGGCAAGAGTAATAAAATAATAATAGGCGAAAAGAAGCAAAAGTAATAACTCAGTAACAGAAATCATCGATTTCATCGGATAATCTCAGTACTTTTGCATCACAAAAACGAATGAAACAGATAAAATAATGAATAAAAAGACGAAGATTATGAAAAAGGTATTATTGATGGTATGGCTTGCATTATATGCTTGCATGCTCCAAGCGCAAACAGTAAACCTGTTCGATGAATCAAGCATTGGCATGGGAGATTCCATTGATCAGGTAAAGTATCAGGTAGTATATGATGCCGAGTATATTTACGAAAAGAAATATACCAAGACCGACACCATCATTGGCCGTATTGAAGAGAAAATGCTCTTGCAGATTGGCAACAAGTATTCCGCATTCTACAGTTATCCGATATTCCAAAGAGACTCTACCATCTCTGCGAATATGGCAAAAGGAATACCTGCCAATTTTTCCGGTAATGGCGGACAGATTAATTGGAAAATATATAAGAACTATCCAGAACCGGGCAAAACTGCCTATCTCGATTTCTTTGCTGCCGACAGATATGTGTGCATAGAGCCGATGGAACCGACAGACTGGCAACTCACAGACAGCATCGATTCCATCTGCGGTTACGAGTGCCACCAGGCAATTGCCAAGTTTAAGGGTAGAACATGGATAGCTTGGTACACGGAAGACATCCCTATTGACAATGGTCCCTGGAAACTGAGCGGACTGCCGGGATTGATACTCAAGGCTCACGACTCCGAGAACGATTATGGATTTACGGCTGTAGGACTCACTACAGACAAAGGCTCCACACCTATCTATTATAAAGGTAAGACATTCGAGCCTATCGACCGCAAATCATTGACCTCCATTTACAAGAAATACTATGCCGACCCTATCGGCTATCTGCTTCAAGATGCCAAGTATGCTGCAATTGTAAAGATCAAGGATGAAAAAGGAAATATCCTGAAGCATTCCAAGCGTGCTGAGCCATACAATCCGATTGAAAGATAATTAGCAGTTTACTTTTTTGCCAGACAAGCGCCTTAAAGACATCAGCAAGATAAGTGTCTAAGGTAAAATAGAAAAGAGAGAAAAAAGATGAAGAAAATAATAGTTCTTTTCACTATTCTGTTCGTGGCGTGCCATACGTTTGCCCAAGAGAAGATTAGCGGTTATGTCGAAGATTCATTGACCCATAACCGTCTAGCCAACGTCTCCATCACGCTGCTCCGCAATGGAAAGCCCTTGAAGTTTACAAGAACAAAGGAGGACGGAACCTTCGTGCTTTCTATCACCAAAAAGCAAGCCAACGACAAACTACAGGCCACGTTTATGGGGTATAAAAAGACAAAAACATCGATTTCATCGGGAAAAGAAACCATCATCAGTATGACTTCAACAGCTTTTGTCTTGAAGGAAGTACAAGTAAAAGGCTCTCGCATCACAGGGCGGGACACCATATCTTTCGACCTCACCCGCTTTGCCAACGAACGAGATAACTCACTGAAAGATGTACTGAAAAAGCTGCCAGGCGTGGATATAGAGAAGAATGGCCGTATCAATTACAATGGTAAGCCCATCAACCGATTCACTGTGGAAGGTCTCGACCTGACCGGTGGCAAATATAACCAGCTGGAGGAGAACATCAAGGCGAAAGATGTGAAAAAGGCCGAAGTCATCGAGCATGACCAACCTATCAAAGCGCTCCAGAACAAGACCTTTACGGATAATGTAGCGATGAACATCGCCCTGAAAGACAGTGCCCGCGACAAACTGATGCCCACCCTCAAGCCTTACATGCTCGTAGGGCATCCATCCCACGTAGGCGGAAGCATCAACATCATGCAAATTGGCAAGAAGAAACAGATGATGTATGATGCAGAATACGACAGAACAGGTAAAAATCTCGGCTATGCACTTAACCAACTTGCATCTTACAGCAATCGTCTGGCTCCTGCCTCCCTTCCATCATGGATATCAGTACCATCGCTTGACGCTCCTATCGACGAAGAACGCCTACGCTTCAACACCTCGCAAAAATACTCCATCAACCATATCAAGAAGAATAAGGACGATGCAAAGACTCGCATAGAAGCCAACTATCTTCGTACGGTAACCAGACAAGAGCGAGAGAACATGAGTATCTACGACCTCGGCGGCGAAGCTCCCACAGTTACCACGGAGCACAACCACAAGACAATGATCAGCGATGCCTTCAATCTGCAATGGGAGAACAAGGTAAACAAGGCTGAGCATTATGGCAACGAGAGTATCGACCTCTGCGCAGCACAAAACGATGGTTTGTCAAACATCAACGACACGCTTACCCAACGTGTCCGCATCCCAAAGCTCGACCTATCGGCAAGTATCTACCGCCTCTTCGTCTTCAAGAAAAGTCAACTCTCTTGGCGTAGCACTGCCGACTATCACCATGGCGTGGCGGACCTCTACGTTAACGACGAGCGCAATCGCATCCGCACCAACCTTTGGCATACTGCCCACGCCTTACAGTGGATGAGGAATCGCTTCCACTGGACACAGGAATATAGAATGAGTATCGACCTCAACAACATCTATGCGAAATATCAGGAAAGAAGCGATGAAATCGGCAAAAACAACGGATTCATCGAAAACATTCACGATGAAATCGGCCAAAACAGCCTTAACATCACAGGGAAGTTCACCCCTTACTGGCAATACAAGACCGAGACGTTCCGTATGTCGTTCTCTCCCGATTTCATCTGGGAACGCTTCACCTATCCACAGAAAACTCTACTTACCATATCACCCTACCTTTACTTATATAAGAAATTGGATTTCCGTAGAGAGTTGACTATCTACACAGGATACAGTACAGGAACAGGCAATGCCACCAACTACGCCATGAAGCAATATCGTCAAAGTTATCGCTCTTGGTACACTTCGAGCGACATCATTCCGACAACTCGTTCTCTTTATGGCAAGTTGAGTTACGACTACAAGCGTCCTATCAAGGAAATCTTCTTCAGCGCATCGGTCAATGCCAGCAAAAACTGGATGAACACGGCATCCGACCTACGCATCGAGGATGGCAAATACTATACCTCATTATATAAGCAGGACAGCAAGAGCAACAACCTAGGGGCATCACTCTACATATCGAAGGGTTTCTACGACCTTCATCTGAAGACTCGCCTGGAGGGCAGTTACAACTACAGCAAGGGTGAGCAATACAGCAGCGGCAAAGCCATCAGCTACACCGCCGACAACTATACTGTGAAGCCTAGCATCGACTTCTCGCCGTCCTGGTGTGCCTTTAGCTATGAGGGAGAATTCTCTTTTTACAACTCGAAACGTCAAAAAATGGCGAAGTCATCGTTATTTAATTGGCGCCAAAGCATATCTGCCACCGCTACCATCAGCCATGTGGACCTCTCCTTCTCGCTCGTACATTATCGCAATGAACTGCAAGAGGGAAGCCACCTTAACACCCTCCTTGGCGATGCCTCGGCAGTATGGAGAATGAAAAAGCTCCGCCTTTCAGCAGAGCTTCGAAACCTATTCAACAAGAAGAATTATATGGAAACCATCTATAGCGGCATCAGTACATTGACTGACAGCTATCATCTTCGCCCTCGCGAACTGATGATTTCCGCCCAGTATTCCTTTTAAACAAGAACTCCCATCTCAGAAAAGAGACGGGAGTTCTTTGTTTTTGAGGACAAGAGACAAGGTTATAAGGGATTTTGACTTTTTAGTTGATTTTTATTTGGAACATAACATTATTTTTTGTATCTTTGCAACTGATAATATCTTATTATTATCCCAACGATTATGCAAGAAACGAATAATATATTAGCAATATTAGATAACTACCTCCACGACAATCCTGATGAGATTGCAAAGGAGATGGCAAACGACTTCAGAAAACGAAGAATAGAGAAGAATCTGACACGTGAGCAAGTGGCAGACAAGTCAGGCGTTGCCGTCAGCAACATCACCAGATTCGAGCAAAAGGGCCTCATCTCCCTCAAAAATCTGATTGGTATCGCCATAGCTTTGGACTACACCTCAGAAATCAAGAACGTCTTCTCGCAACCCAAGTACTCCACCATGGAGGAGTTGCAACAGATAAAAAGAAACGCTAACAAGAAAAAGGCTTACAGACAATGAAACATATAGAATCTTTAGCCGTAAAATATCACCAGGAGAAAGTCGGCACACTATCATTGAGTGCCGATGGAAAAGTATGCACATTCGAGTATGACAATCAGTGGTTGGCATCTGGCTTTAGTATATCTCCGTTGGAATTGCCACTGAAGCCTGGTCTTTTCATTGCCAAAGCCACCCCTTTCAACGGGAACTTTGGCATCTTCGAAGACAGCCTTCCCGATGGATATGGTAGATACCTATTGCATAAAACCTTGCTAAAAGAGGGTATCAACGACTTTGAGCTATCTGCTCTCGACCGACTGAGCATCGTGGGCAATGGAGGTATGGGCGCATTGACCTACGAACCTATAACTTCTGTCCAGACAGGACACGAGATAGAGGACTTTGACCTTTTACAAGCCAAAGTCTTGGAAGTATTGAAGGAGCAACAGGATAATGACGCAGGATTGCTATTATATAATAGTGGTAATAGTGGCGGTTGTCGCCCGAAAGCCATTTTTACAAATGAGGATGGTCATTGGTTGGTTAAGTTTCGCCATACCTACGACCCACAAGATATGGGAAAGCAAGAGTATCATTATAATGAGATAGCCAAGCAATGTGGCATCCAAGTACCCGAGTTCAAACTGGTAAACAACAAGTATTTTGCCTGCCGTCGCTTCGACATTTCTCCAACAGGCGAACGCATTCACGTAGCCACAGTTGGAGCCTTGCTCAACGTTTCCCTTTCCAACCCCATTCTCGATTATCTCAACCTTTTGGCGCTTACAGGTTATCTTACTCAGAGCCAAGAGGATGTGGAAGAGATGTTCCGCCGCATGGTTTTTAATTATATAATGGACAACAAGGACGACCACTGCAAGAACTTCTCTTTCTTGGTTCAGAAAGAGAGCGATGGCAAATGGCACTGGCATTTAGCCCCAGCCTACGACCTCACCCATTGCACCGAGGGATATAATGGTGAACACGCAACATCTGTAAATGGAACTGGGCATCCGACCGTAGAGGATATGATTGCCGTTGGCGTAAAGAATAAAATGAAGGAAAAGCGATGCCGCGAAATCTACGAAGAGGTAACCGAACAATGCTAGAATAAAAGCGAACTATCTGCGTGCGCTGTGTGGCCTATTCCTGTAGCAGAATTACGAGAATATGCTATTTGGGGAGGAGTGTCTCGTTATTGGGAATTGCGTAGGGATTATCCTGATAAGGAAACGGCCATTCGTAAGGTATTGCTTGATCCGCAGGGACCCTTGATAGAAGAACCTCAACGCCTACATCGTGATGATATGAGGGATACGGTGCAGGCATCTACTTTGTTGACAATTATAGGCAATGGTGTCAACAAATTGTCTGATTCACTATCAGTTTATTGTGCCTTATCGTTCTATTTTGGAATTGGGAAGAATGGATATGGTGATGCAAGTGGTTACAGCTCAACTTCCACAATTTATAGGTCAATGCTGGGAATTACTTTGTCGTGAATATGTTAGTGGAAATATTATAGATGGCATAGCCTACAATGTCGCATCTCGTTGGTGGGGTAAGATATTTTCACCAGAATATAAGGATGATAAGATGGTTGAGTTGGATGTTGTGGCAGAGTCTATTGATAAGAAGCATATCTTGGTAGGAGAATGTAAATGGACGCACGATGAAGATGCCGACAGGCTCATGGATGTTTTGGAGCAGAAAGCTAAGAACTTGCCTTTTATTAAGAAAGGGCAGGAAGTTCATCTTGTACTATTCTTAAAGGAGTCTCCAACTCATTGTGTAAAGGGTATGCGAGTATTCCTGCCATGTGATGTGATGAAGATTTAATTTGTATAGGGAATAGCCGATAGCGCACGAAAACATACTTAAAAACATCAACTTTCGCACGTTATCGGCTGTTTTTACTCCAAAATAATGACATTTGCAGATTTATTATCCATATTAGGCATGGTCAAACCGACTGGTGCTCCAATGTAGGTTGGGTCACAAACCACAAACTTATTGCCACTCAGCAAGATGTAATCTCCTGTCACTTGCTGGTTGAAGCAAACGGCCGAGGCGAGGTGACCGGGATAATATATCAGTATACTCTTTAAGCCGAGCAAGTCACGAACTATACGAGTGAATAGAATGGCTCTATCCTCACAATCGCAATAGGGATAGAATAACGTTTCTTCTGCAAAGAAAGCACGGTCGTGCCCCCAAACCTTATCATCATAGTCATATACGAATGCCGTTTGAACCCAGTTCAAAAGCTTATTGACGGCATCGTGTTCATTCAGACCTGCAATCTTTTCTTGAAGAATAGGGTACAGTTGTTTTTGCACTTCTTGCTCCATAGGTGTATTGGCATACATTGCCCATCTCGTCATGAAATTACCATTGACTTCCGATGTTGGATAAGTGTTATAGAAGTCGATGAGGTTCTTGTTGACTTGCACATTCAAGGTCATATCCTTATATCTATCGGAAGATAGATTCCTTATCGGGGTAGGTTGGTAAGTAAAGAGTTGACTTTGTGGCATATATAGCGAAAGGGATTGTTCTTTTGGAAAAGCAAAGTCGCATACTTCCATTTTTTGAGTATCATTGCTAAGAGAATAGTAGTGGATACCATCTATGAGGAAGTATCCTTTGTCGTAGATGCCATGCTTGCTACCAAAAAGTAAATACAGTTTGTTGCCATTACGACCTACTCTCATCTGGTATCCACTTTGACTATAGATATAAGCTGTGGTGAGTGTCGCCAAGTTCCCTATGCCAAAGTGGTCTTTGGCAAAAGTATCTATTAAGTTGAGATACGCCCAATCGCATAGCTGCATTCTGATTCTTATCTCTAGGAAGTCTCGAATGGTATTGTCAAGTTGGTCGGTTGACAGTTTCTTCCATGCTTCTGCAATATGCTGATTATCACAGACGTCCAAGTCTATATAGATATCAGATGGGAAGCGAACACTACAGTCCGTACCACAATATATAAATTGACATTTGTTTTCCGCTTGTTGTTCCTTTTCATAGATAGGGGTGATAGGCTTGGGTTGCGGAGCTTGTTCTATTGGTGAAACTATATCCTTGATGGTGATAGCCTTATCCTCCATCTTCTTCCCTTTATCTTTGTTAGGTCTGATAACAGGAAAAACTATCTCGTCTTTTGGACGAGGAATAGCAGGAAGGGCCTTGTACTCCTTCCAAGCTTCTTTTACAAACTCTACATATTCTGCATTGCATTGAGCACGAAAGTCCTCATACTCTGCCTTTGCTTGCTTTTTAAAGTTCTCATATTGAGACTGGAAGTCGTTAGTTTGAGCAGAAGAAGTTGTCGGAGCAATAAAAAATATTGCTCCGGCAATAAAAGCTATTTTGAAATGTGGGATATTCATGCTGCCATTATTTGTTTAATGTCCAGTTTTTCCATTCATTACCAATTAAAGAAGTCGCCATAATAGAAGGTGACTGTAACTTTCCATTGGTAACAATCGATTGGCGTTCAACTTGTTCCTTAATATAGTCGCTAAGTTCTCCTAAAGTGGCATTTCCCTTCGTCTCTTGTAACTTCTTCAAAAGATAATAAGTAAACAACCCATGTTCTTCTTCTTTGTAAGGATATGCAGTTTCATCTCCTTGTGCAGCGGTAAAGACAACCATATTTCCTACAGGTATAGTTTGTTTTACTTTAATGGCTACTCCACGAGCTGAAGCTAGCATATTTCCGTCACGTTTAGCTCCGCTGAAACAAGCATCCAAGAAAACTGTGATAGACTTTGATGGTAAACTTCCAAAAGTTTTATATAAGTTTTCTAATGAATAACCTGTAGCTACATCTGAACCATACCCGTCTGTTGGTAGTAGATAAGCATTTTTGCTTTTTTCGTCAGGGATACCATGTCCTGCATAATAGAAGATAATTTTGGCTTCGCCTTTGTAAACTTCTGCAACATCTTGAATCCATTTTACTTCATGTCTGATGTCATTAAGTGTAGCATTTGTTATTAAATGTATATTCTTTTCTGGAATGCCGAGGCAATTCCTGCAATACTCTTTAAAGATATTTCCATCATTGACTGCATATGGTACATTTGCCTCTTTATTGTATGTTTCATTAGCTATGACAATGGCAAAGGTGTTGCTATTGGAATTAATTGCTTCAGGAATATTTTTGTCAATGTCTGAACTGATAGAAGCAATTTTTATATCTTGATTTTTTGTGTTGATTTCCTTTTCTTTGATGATGATATTATTATTTGTAATACTCTGATTAATATGTAAATTGATGGTTTTGTTCTCTGCATATTCACCATACTTTTCTTTGACATATAGAGTAATAGGGACATCATTTGAAGCATAGTTATTGTTTATAATGAGCGGGTAATTGATGGATTTTGTTTCTCCACCACTAATATAAGCGAAATCTTCTTCTTCTTTTTGTGATTCCATTAAAAGCACATTAGTTGGTAGCCCAATTTTTACTTTTACATTGTCTGCACTTCCTTTTTTTGTGTTTTGTAATAAAACTTGCAAATAAAAAGGGCTCATTTTCTTAAGAGTAGTACCTTCTGATGGTGAGACTTTAGAATCCACTATTTGTAGTAGTGGAGCATCAAATTTTTTAGTATTTATACTGATAGATGCTGTTTCCGTTCCAAATCCATGCGGCTCTTCTACTTTAAGTATGAGATTTGCAATTCCGTCAGACACTTTAGTCGTAGAAGTTAAAGGCATACTTACATCAATTGTTTCTTGAGGTTTTATCAATGGTATATTTATATCTGCATATTTTATTTCTTTAGTTGTTTCATTTGGTATAATTTTTGCAAAACAATTTATGGCATTTCCTTTTCCATTATTATGGATTTTAAATTTTATACAACAATTCTCGTTAGCATCAATGGCGTTATTTTTATTTGCATCTGTAAACAGAATGGAATTTGGGACAATTTCCAAAATTGGTGGTCTTGATGGATCGAATGGGTCGGCAAAAATAATATCATCCACATTAATTTGATTTTTTATGGATTTTACCATTTTTTTAGATTGACTATCTCCTTTTTGGGCGCATTTTGTGAACCAATAATATGCTTTGCGTAAATCTTTTTTTACACCTTCTCCATAGTAATAACACCATCCCGTAAAATACATTCCTACTTTGTGATTTTGCAAAGCAGCTCTTTGAAACCAAGGAAAACCTATGGAACTTTCATTAATATTTAGATAGTATCTACCTAGTTTGTACTGATAATCTGCATTGCCAGATTCTGCTTTTTCTAACAAAACTTCAAGTGTTTCTTCTTGTGAGAAAGAATATGTACAGCTAATTAAGCCTAAACATAAAAGAAAAATTTTAATTCTATTCATAACTATTTAATTTAATATAACTTTTACTTTAAAGTCCATTTTTTCCAACTATTAGCAATAGTTGCTGTTGATACAAAAGAAGGTGATTGCAATTTTCCATTAATGACTATGGATTGGCGTTCAACTTGCGTCTTGATGTAATCACTAAGTTCTCCTAATGTAACGTTCCCCTTCGTTTCTTGAAGTTTTTTAAGTAAATAGTACGTGAACAATCCATGTTCTTCTTCTTTGTATGGGTATGCAGTTTCATCTCCCTGTGCTGCTGAAAAGACAACAATGTTTCCTACAGGTGTAGCTTGCTTTACTTTTATTGCGACACCACGCGCTGAAGCTAACATGTCACCATCACGTTTTGCCCCGCTGAAACAAGCATCCAAGAATACTGTTACCGATTTAGATGGTAAACTGCCCAATGCTTTATATAGGTCTTCCAAGGCATAGCCTGTTGTTACATCAGAACCATAGCCGTCTATAGGTAACAAGTAAGCACTCTTGTTTTGCTCGTCAGGGATGCCATGCCCAGCATAGTAGAAGATAGCTTTGGCTTCACCTTTATAGACAGCTATAACATCTTGAAGCCACTTTATTTCATGTTTGATATTATTAAGTGTAGCATTTGTGATAAAATGCACGTTCTTTTCAGGAAGTCCTAATGTCTTTTTGCAATATTCAGTAAACATCTTTCCGTCGTTTTCTGCATACTGTACAGACTTCTCCATTTGATATTTTTCATTGGAGATGATAACGGCAAAGGTATGGTTACTCACGTTGTCAGCTATCGGAATATCAAAATCCACGTCACCACCTTTATTTTCTTTCATGAACTTGGACAGTTTTGTTTCTTTTTGAGTATAGAAATCTGGTGTATCTTTTGATATTGCATTATAGATTTCTCTTGCTTTGCTTATGTTGTTGTCTGCTAAATATAGTTCACCTTCTGCATCTAAAGTGTTAGGCATAGGAACTCCTTTTTGTTTGGCTTCATCTATTGCTTTGGCAATGAGTTCAAATGCTTTATTCTTATTCTGTGGTATTCCTAATCCATACATATTTAATAGGGCTAAGATTCGATAACCAACTAATGCATATTCTTTTTGGTTGATTGTTTTGTCCGCCCATTTTTTTGCTTCGACATAGTCTTCTTGTGTGTAATATGCTTGGCAGAGCATCATGGGGGCATTTGGGACATCATTGTCATTGGCTTTTTTATACCAGGTGATAGCTTCATTTACATCTTTAGAAGTGCCGAGTCCATCCTCGTACATTACCCCTAACCATATAAAACTCGAAACAAACCCTTTTTCTGCGGCTTTCTTTTGCCATTCAAAAGAGTCTATGATACTTTTCGAAACACCTTTTCCTTCTCGATACATTCGTGCCAATAATGCCATTGCTTCAGGATCTTCATACTCTGCCCCAATTTTGGCTATGCGATAGGCTTCTTTTAGATCTATAGCTGTTCCAATCCCTTGATAATACATAATTCCTAACGCACCATACGAGTATGGGTCTTTTGCTTCTGCTGCTTTTTTTATCCATTTGTATGCTTCTTGGTCGTTCTGCTCAACCCCTTCTCCATTACTATACATTGTACCAACTTTGAAATATGAAGTGATGATTCCATTATCTGCAGCTATTTTTGCACACTTAAAAGCTTCTGTAGGATTTTGAGCAGTTCCTTGTCCAAAAGCATACATGCTAGCAAGAATGTCATATGCATTATAAGCTCCATAACCTGCAGCCATCTTTAACCATTTAAAGGCTTGGTTATAATCTTGTTGTACCCCATGACCGTAGTAAAGCATTATACCCATCAAAAAAGAGGCGCTCTCAATTCCATTATCAACAGCTATTTTTGCACATTTATATGCTTCTTGGTAATTTTGTTGTTCAAAGTAGCATTTGCCCAGTCCCAAATAAGCATGTGTGTCACCGTTATCTAAAGCCTTCTTGAGCCACAAAATAGCTTCTCGGTAATTCTTCGAGTTCATATAACTAGTGCCGATATATCCACAAACTCGCATGTCCCCATTGGCAGCAGCCTTCTTTAACCATGTGATTGCTTCTTGGTAATTCTGTTGTTGAAAATAGCATTCGCCTAAATAACCATAAAGGTTTGTGTCTCCATTTTCAACTGCTTTTTTATACCAGATGATAGCTTCTTGATAATTCTGTTGTACAGAATAGCACCTGCCTAACCAAAAATAAGAATCTGTATCTCCATTTTCAATCGCCTTCTTTAACCATATGATGGCTTCTTGATAATTCTTTAGATGGTAATAACAGCTACCTAATAAGCAACACGTTGTATTTGATAAGGTTCTATTAGAATAAAAGTACATATCGTCAATCGCCTTCTTATACCATACTATCGCTTCTTGGTAATTCTCTAGTCGATAATAGCAATGACCTAATTGATTATAAGCTAAAGGCATCTTGTTGTCTGCAGCTTTTTTAAGCCATTTTATAGCTTCAGTATAATTGCAAGTAACTCCTTCTCCATTCATGTAAGAGCTTCCGAGCCAAAAGCTAGCATCTGGATCTCCATTTTGTGCATCATGTAAAGCCTGCTCAAATGTAGGCTGATTTTGAGCATGTAAGCATGGTGATAACAAAATTAATATTGTGATTATAAAATGTCTCATAATGATTATTTATGCAATTTATCTTTAAGTATTCTCAAACTATTCCACATGTCAAAGTCGTAATGACCATGAGCGAAAAGACCGCTTGAGCTTCCTCCGCTCATTTGAGTATAAAGGTCATCGTCAATATAACTGTTTACGTAAGTACGAGTATTGTCCTCTATACGTTCTCTTTCTTTCTTGTTAGAAGCAAGAGTATGCATTCTGTCTAAATCTGAGAGATGTTTGTAAATCTCTTCAATGTTTCTATTTTTTGCCATAACTATTGTATTACCATTATTTGTTTTTTAGATAGAAGGGAATCAATAAAATTGTTGATTTCCACCTTAAAGAGATTGATTTTAAAATTCTTTTCACCCTCGTCTTCGAAAGTTTTTAAGAGTATATCCTTTAACATGGGAAATAAAGTCTTAACAGTAGTTCCCCACCCATTGTGTTCTAGAATTTTTTCTATGTCTTTGTCTGTTTGCTGCTCTAAAGACTTATTGTTGTTTAAAACTATCTTTAGAAGAAGTTCCGATGCGTAATGAATTTCTTCAAGTCCTTCTTTGATTTTACCTTCGTCCAAGAGTTTGAAACCTTTTTCAAATGGCTTTTTGCAGATAGGATAAAGCGCAATACGGGATGTTAGCTCACTCTTATATGGTAAATAGCTTTTTTCCATTGTATATCAATTATTGTTTTATAGTTATAGCAATTTTCTTTTCTTGTGTTTCTAAAGCTTTTGCCTTACATTTCCCTAACCATTTCTGAAACTCCTTCAATGGTAGTTGTCTTGGAAGTCCAATGTTCTCATCCTCTGCAAATGCCTTTGCAAACATATTCGGCGAAAACACGATGTAAATGGTGTTTTGTTCCATCGAATGCTCGCAAGTCATGGTGTATTCATCGACTTCGCTTGGTTTCTCTTCTGCTTTTTGGCAAGAGAAAAATACATAAGGCTTGTCGTGAATGATCTTGTATGCAGGCTCTCCAGAACTCTTGTATGGCAAGAGGCAAAAGACTTGCTGCGTATTTTCATCCAACAGATAAACGGCGAGATAACCATTGATGGGTGACTTAAAATACAAGTATAGATCATCTCCATTTCTGAACTCATCGCTTTCATATTTCTCTTCCGTGCCGTTGCGCAAAAGTTTTGCCTCAATGTCGATGCTTGCATTCTTGATTTCACGAGCCTTTCCGTCAATGCTTACTTTGATGGTTAGCATGTTGCTCTCATAAAATATGTCAAGCTTTGGATCACCAATCGTCTCTATCCATTCCCCTTTTACATCACTTCCGCCTATCAATAAGAAATCAACAGATGATTTTCCATTTTCATTCTTTATAATGGTAGAGTTGTTTTGAGAGACAAGAGTACCAAAGGCATCGGCAAGGGCTTGAATCTTGGCACGTTCGAGGGCTGTACGCTTACCTTCCTCCAACGAAACGTTATCTGGTACGTGGTAAGTGTATTCTCCATGAACTTTCTCTATCTCTTGAGCAGATATGGAGAGAAGGTTCAGAAGCATCAGTAGGATGAAAACATAGCGCAATCTCATTTACCAACCAAGCAATTTGTCCAAGTCCTTGTGCAATTTGTCGCCTTTCTTCTCTAAGTCCTCACGTACAATCTTCTTGGCAGCTTCTTTTGCCATGTTGCTATTGTAAGCAATGCGGACGAGTACTTCCTTGTTTTTGTTGGAAAGTGTGCGATAAACTTCCATTACAGAAATGGTTCTGCCAATACTTTGAGAAATGAGATTCTTGCTTACCATAATGCTTTGAGTGACGGATGCTGCTTGCTCTTGTGAGAGTTGCTTGTTGGCAACGGTGTTTTCCACCAATGCAGTCACCTCTGTCTGGATTTGCCCGGCAAGATTTTGCTTGGCGAGTTCCAAGGCTTGCATCTTAGCGGCATCATAATTTTCACCAATGCTCATAGCTTCTCCCATGATATACTTAGGAAACATGTTGTCGTCGTATTCGTAGGACATCATGTAAGCCTTATCCAACTGCTTCTCGATTGGGAGTGAGCCTGGGGTAGTAGTCCATCCCTCTTTGCTCAATTTCTTGGCTTCTTTTCTTGCCACCTTTGTTGCTTTTTGTGTTAGCTCTGATTTTGACGATTTCATGAGAACCTTGCGCTCTTTAGCTTGCTCCTTTGAGATTTGAGCAAATGAAGGCGATGCACACATCGTCAAAAATAGGACGCATAAAATACCAACTGCTTTCATTGTCTTTATTGTCAAATAGGCCAACGACTCCCTGATTGGCAGTTAATATTTAGTTTCTTGGATATACAAAAACGAAAACGTGGAGCCAGTCTGCTGCTCGTTCCACGGTCTATAGGCCTTCGCATTGCCCCTGTCAGTCGAAACGAGCAATGCCGAAAGCCCCACGCCGATGCATGTATATAATTCACCCTCCCTACCAACGAACGCAGACATGTCCGAAGCCAATGAGGGCTGTATATAATACACCCCATAGGGCGTCCCCATTGCTTTGTTTCTGACCGACAGTTGAAGTTGCGAAGTTCATAGACCGTCAAAACCAAAGCGTCAGTTACGCCTTTATTTATGTATATGTATCCCCACCTTAGCCCAATCGTGGGCTTTCAGCAAGGATTACGATTGCAAAGATAATGATAATTTTTGAAAGTTGTATCAAAAAGAAGAGAAAATTATAATTATTTTCTCAGTTATATGCCCAAAAATGTATTTATCTGCCTCATTTTGGTGAAAAAAGAGGCAGATAAATCGGAAATGAGGCTGTAAAAAACAACTTTGTCACAATATTCCTAATGTTTTAGATTGCTTCATCACATTTTTCCTGCTTTTGAAGGGACAATACCCAATGCACTTTTCACTTCTTCATAGATTTCACAGCACTTACTTTTCAGCATCTTGTTTTTCACACCTACTACTATCATATCATCCAAAGTAGGATATGATTGCCGTTGGCATAAAGAATAAAATGAAAGAAAAAACGCCTCTATCTCTTTTTCTAGGATAGAGGCGTTTCTGTTTAATCTATTTCATTTTGCACAAACCACGAATTATTTCTGCTTCAGATAGTTCAACTGAACATTAGGAGCGCAAGCATTGCTTGTTTTCTCAGTGTATTCTGTCACCTTCAAAGTAGCAGTACCCTTGATGTTCTCCACATCGCTACCAACTTTGAAGAGATAGTTACCTGCATCTACCTTCCACTGGCTGTTAGCCTCATCGAAGCTGGCAAGATCGCGCTTTTCGAGGGTCATCTTCAAAGTCTGGCTCTCACCTGGATTCAGCAACTTGGTCTTGCCGAAGGTCTTGAGTTCCTTGGCTGGCTTTTCATAAGCGCCCTTTGGAGCGGTGACATAAACCTCAGCAACTTCCTTGCCGGCAACCTTACCGGTATTCTTGATAGTTACGCTAACCTCGATATTGTTGCCTTTAGCCTTGACTGATGGCTTGCCAAACTCGAAGGTAGTATAGCTCAAGCCATAACCGAAAGGATAAGCCACATTCTTCTTGAAGGTATCAAAGTAGCGATAACCTACGTAGATATCCTCCTCGTGGTTGCTATAATCGTAACCCTTGATATTACCCTTGCTCCAATCCAGCAGATTCTTGTAGGTGTACATATCGTAATCCTTGGCGAAGTTGGCTGTAGAAGGATGATCGGTAGCAGCAATAGGCCAGGTCATGGTCAACTTACCCGATGGATTCACCTTACCGGTCAGGATATCAGCTACAGAGTTGCCGCCCTCGATACCTGGCTGCCAAGCTACGAGAATAGCATCCACACGGTCTCTCCAGCTGGCAGTCTCCATCACAGAACCAGAGTTGATGATGACAATCACCTTCTTGCCCTTGGCATGGAAAGCATCAGATACACGGAAAATCATATCCTGCTCTATCTGACTGAGGTTGAACTCACCATTGATCTGGCGATCCATTCCCTCACCTGCCTGACGGCCGATGGTGATGATGGCAGCATCTGCCTTTGGCTCCTCGCTAGCTACACAGCGCTCAGTAATCTCGATTTCATCGAGCTTTGGCTGACCCTGATCCAGGAACCACATCATCGGATTCTTGTCTGCCTTCAACTTAGCCTTGGCATACTTCACATAATTCTGATAGATTTCCGTAAGCTGAGGAGTAGTTGCCACACCGATATTCTTCAAACCGGTAACCATATCTACAGAATAGCCTACATTAACGGCTCCACTACCAAGACCACCCGACATGAAGTCGTAAGAGTTGACACCGAAGAGCGCCACGGTCTTCAAGCCCTGGATAGGAAGAGCGGCATCATTCTTCAGGAGCACCATACCCTCGGTAGAACTCTGACGGGTGATGGCAGCATGAGCCTTCAAGTCTGGCTCACCACTATATTTATATCCCTTGAATCGAGGAGTCTTCACGATATATTCGAGCATACGGCGAACATTGCGGTCCACATCCTTGATATCCAGCTTGCCATTCTTTACTGCATCAACAATATCCTGCACCTGAGCTGGATAACCCGGCATCATCAGGTCGTTGCCTGCCTCAACTTCCTGTTCCAGCGGAAGGTCGGCACGCTTACCAATCCAGTCGGTCTCCACGATTCCCTTATATCCCCAGTCGTTGCGGAGAATATCAGTAAGGAGGCCCTTGTTGCCCTGGGCATAAACACCGTTAATCTTATTATAGGCAGACATGATAGTCCAAGGATTGCTCTTGCGAACCATCATCTCGAAACCCTTCAGATACAACTCACGGAGAGCACGCTGGCTCAATCGCTCATCCACCTTGGTACGGTCAGTTTCCTGAGAGTTCACGGCAAAGTGCTTGGCACTTACACCCACGCCCTGACTCTGCACACCCTGTACAAAGGCGGTTCCGATAAGACCCGTTACGATTGGGTCTTCAGAATAATACTCAAAGTTACGGCCACAGAGCGGATTGCGATGCAGGTTCATACCCGGTCCGAGCACGACATCACATCCATACTCCAGGGTTTCGTTACCGATAGCCTCACCCACCTTGCGCACCAGGTCGGTGTTCCAGGTAGAAGCCAAACAGGTTCCGATAGGGAAACCGGTGGCAAAGTAGCTACGGCTGTCACCTTCGCGATGAGCATCGATATGAACTCCGGCAGGACCATCACACTGAACGGTAGTAGGAATGCCGAGACGAGGAATGGCTACAGTAGTACCCGCAGCACCCGGCACGAACTTCTTCTGATGTCCGAGCATAGCACCGCTGCCCACGAATCCATCGTTACCACCGCCCACCAGCATCTGGGCTTTTTCTTCCAAGGTCATCGCCTTGATCACTTCGTCGATGTTATTGGCATTCAGTTTGGGTGCTGATTGCGCCATCATTGTAGTTGCCATCGCTCCAGCCGCAACGGTAAGAGCCAATTTCTTGTAGTTCATCATTTTGTCGTTTATTTCGTTAGTTATTACTTTTCTGTTCTTTTAGTCGTTTCGTCAGTTCCATGCAGTCCCTGAGAATACTGCATTTCTTCAAAAACTTGCTGCAAATATAATAAAATAAGGTGGAAACGCCAAGCATTTCCACCTTTTTTTCTTGAATTCAACAAGATTATTCCCGGATTTAACAAAAGGTATAGGAAGAACATAACATACTATACATATCCCCATCCTAAGACTAGTCCTGATATTTAATCTGGAAATAATCAAAAACAAAACATTCCTTCCATTAAAATCTTTCGCAAATTTCATCAAAAAGAAGAAAAAATACTCGAAAACCTTGTAGGAATCAAACAATTATCGTATCTTTGCCGAATTATCCAAAAGTTGGGTACTAGGGTAAGGACATTTAAATAATGAAAGGTATGGAGCAGAGAAAATCTTCCATCGAAATCTATCGTTCTCCAGAGGGAAACATAGAGCTGAATGTAAAATTAGAGAATGATACCGTTTGGCTTACACAAAGCCAAATGGCAGAGTTGTTTGGCCGTGACAGAACTGTGATTTCACGACATGTCAATAACTGTTTTAAAGAAGGTGAACTCGACAAATCCTTGGTATGTGCAAAATTTGCACATACCAAGAAATATGGTCGCCACGACGGCTTTGAACAGGTTGTCGAAACGGAATATTATAACCTGGACGTCATTATCTCCGTAGGCTATCGTGTAAAGTCAATCAATGGTACCAGATTCCGTCAATGGGCTAATTCCATCTTGAAGCAATACATTATCAAGGGTTATGCCATCAACCAGAAGCGCCTAGACAATTACAACGAACTGAAAGAAGTGGTTCGTTTGATGTCACGTGCGATTACATTACAAGATCAGGTTTCAGAAGGCGAATATAACGGACTGTTCAATGTCATCAGCGACTATGTTTATGCCCTGGATACTCTCGACAAATATGATTATCAGACATTACTCATAGACAAGACGACTCAAGCCGAGCCGTTCCATGCCACCTACGAAAATGCAATGGAAGCCATCAATGCTTTGAAAGAAAAGTTTGGAGGCAGTAAATGGTTTGCCAATGAGAAGGATGATTCATTCAAAAGCAGCATAGGTCAGATTTACCAAACCTTCGGCGGTGAAGAACTCTACGCTTCGGTAGAAGAAAAAGCAGCCATGCTGCTCTACCTTGTCGTAAAAAACCATTCATTCAGCGATGGCAACAAGAGAATTGCGGCCATGCTTTTTCTTTGGTTTATGGAGAAGAATGGCATTCTGTATGCAGAAAATGGACATAAGAGAATTGCCGACAACACACTCGTTGCCCTGACTCTGATGATTGCAGAAAGCAGAACTGAGGAAAAAGATGTAATGGTAAAAGTAGTCGTCAACTTGATTAACAAAGACAATCAATAAGAATTGCCATTAAAAAACCGCACAACAGCTGTTCTACGCATGCACAACAGCTGAAAGACAAGCGCACAACAGCTGATGTGCGACCGCACATCAACTGTTGTGCGCTTCGAGATACTTACTGTTCCAACAACTTCTATTGTATCTCCGAACAACTTCAGTTACTTCTTTCAGATACTTATGACGCATTCTTCAAACGCCAATAACACTTGAGGAAAGGCATTCAAAGCATTGCGGAAGCTTATTCAAATCATTGTAGAAATCTACTTCGCTGTATCCTTTGAGCTTCGCTTATCACGGCGATAACTGCGATAATCATCCAGCGGAATCTCAATATCAGGTTCCACCAACTCGCCCTCACGTGGCAAGGCAAACTTCTGATACTTGATGTTCAAGCCACGCTCTATCCACATACTCTCATAATAGGTCTGGATAGAGAGAATCTTACGGGTTTCCTCATCGATACCCTCCTGATGATAGAGGTCCTCGGTGCGGAAGAGCACAGGCAGATGGTTGCCATCCACCATATAAGTAGTATAAGTGAAGAGGAAGTTGGAGTCCGTCTTCAGATGGATGATGCCACCATCCACGAGGAAGTGGCGATAACGGTTCATGAAGTATGTAGATGTAAGACGCTTGCGAGGGTTCTTCATCTGCGGGTCAGAGAAGGTGAGCCAGATTTCCTGCACCTCATCCTCGGCAAAGAAACGGTCGATAATCTCGATGTTGGTACGGAGGAAAGCCACGTTCTTCTGTCCTTCCTCTATCGCTTTCTTGGCACCGGTCCACATACGTGCGCCCTTGATATCCACACCGATGAAGTTCATCTCTGGATAGAGCTTGGCAAGTTCCACGGTATATTCACCCTTGCCGCATCCCAACTCCAGCACGATAGGGTTATCATTGTGGAAATACATCTCACGCCACTTGCCCTTCATATCGAAAGGCACGTCATCTACTACACTATATGGATACTGGAACACGTTCTCGAAACGCTCCATATCCGCAAACTTTGCTAATTTTCCTTTGCTCATTGATTCTTTTTTCTTCGTTTGGGTGCAAAGGTACAAAAATTATAAATACTCTTATTACAATTACATTTATAATTTTTGATATTTAACCAAATCTACCGAAAATTCTTTTCAGAAACGGCAGAACTGTTGCCTCCCTCATCAAAAATGAAAGAACATAGACATCAGTATTGTTCTACCTCGCAACTGATACTCTTTGCTCGTACGGGTCAACCCAGAATAAACAGTATAACCATAGGTGCGCTGATTGAAAAGATTAAGCGCAGTCAGGCTCAATTCCATACCATTCCTGAAACCATAACTGGTGGATGCATCGGCAAGAGTAAGATTCTTGTGCTGATGATCTGCTATCTGATTGCGATAATGCTCTCCATGCAACTTGATGAACCATGACTTCAATGGCTGGAAGTTGAAAGTGAGATTCTGGGCAAGATTGGTAGAGGAAGAATCGAAACCCAAATTCTTCAATACCATCTTATCCTTATCCCAGTTCAGCTCATAGGTGAAATTGAACCAATCCACAGGACGACCACTCCATTTTGCCGACAACATATAGTTATCAGATGAATAGGCTGAAGGAGAATCGTTCTGACGCAGGAAGCCATCAAACCTCAGATAATCAAAACCTACGCTAACGAGTCCATGCATGAATCCCAATCCCTTACTTACCTTTCCACCAGCCATCAGGTTTTCAGAACTGCTGCTGTTGGAGAAATAGGAGTTGATGATATAATCACCCACAAAATCACGAGCCACAGTAAGATGACTGTCAGACCAGCTCTTGCGGATGTAGGCATTGGCAAAGACGGTAGCAAGAGGACGCTTATAGTTGATGTTGAAGGAAACCTGCTTGCTCTTGTCGGCGGTATAATCCACGAAACCCGTATAAAGATTACGGTAATCACGCATCAGCAGTCCCTGATAGAAATTCTGTTCATCCACTTCCCGTTGAGCGATTCCACCGGAAAGCGTAGCCTGCAAACGGGCGGTGAGGAAATAGCTCACGCTGAGTTGAGGAGCAACCTGTGTCTTGCTGGCATTCTCTTTCGCTCCCATCAACTTATCATTATAATAATAAGGTGTAAAGGTGACGGGCATCTGGAAACGGATATGCCAGCCACCCTGATTATACTCAGCCTCCGGCGATGCATAGGCACGGAAGAAGGTCATGCCTGTCTGATTGCGCATATTGCCCAGGGAATCGGGTACTCCCTCCAGATGACTCTTCATCGTTCTGCTCAATACCTGCAAGCCTACCTTCATCATGACGGTAAAAGGCTTGAGGAAAAAGCCGAGCGAAGTATTGGTATGATTGAAGAATGCTGCCGAACGAACACTTTGATAAGCCGTTTGCTGCGAATTATCAACAGACAGAGAGTGCGGATTCACCATATAAGCATTATACGTGTTAAAGGTATAAGTTCGTTTACCACTCCGCTGCAACAGTTCCAGCTTGTCTGATACTTTATATTTCGGCATCTTGACCTGCTGATGATTAGGATAAGAGCCGTCAATATCCATCATGACATCATTCCAGGCCAGGTCGGCGGAAAGCTGATTGGCTACATACGCCTTTTCGCCATTCGAAGTCAGCGTAAAGTCGGCAACCAACCTGTTCTGCTTCTGCTTAGCCTGTTCATCCTCTACATCATAAATGGTTGAATCATTCAGGAAATACTGGGTATTACTGAATGAGGAAGAAAGAAGACGGTCGTGGGTATAGACTATCTGAGAAGACAAATCCGTATTTTTGCCTAACACCCAGAGATTATTGGTTGTGAAAACATGGGTCTGGTTCTTACGCACACGGCTGTCAGAAATATCCGTCAGCTGGTCGGGCATAACATTCACGTAATCTTTCAAATCATAAGAATTTCCCATCACACCAGTGCCATCCTCCGAAAAGAGGAGATTGCCCTCACCGGTTACATCCGTACCTATATTATTACTCTTGAAGGTATTGAGCGACTGGGCTTTCTTGGCAAAGCGCATCAACGACATCTCGCCTTCCCAGACATTCAGCTTACCAAACTTCTCCCCTTTCTTCTGCTCCATACCGCCACCTGCTTTCAGCGTTCCTACCAGACGGCTCTTGGCAGATTCCTTCAGTTTGATGTTGATGGCAGGGTCTTGCGAAAACGACATATCTTCCAAAGCCTTGATAGGTTGATGATTGGTCATCACCTCTACCGAACCGACATCCTTCTGATGGATATTGTTGGTGGCGATGGAATAGCGACCGCCGAGCATATCATGTCCTTCGATATAAAACTTGTTGATAGCCTTGCCGTTATATTTGATTTCTCCCTTATCCGACACCTCTATTCCCGGCATCTTCTTCAAGACATCAGCCAGACTCTTGTCGTTGGCATCGGCAAAGCTTGCCACATTGTAGGAGATGGTATCGCCTCGCTGCCGGATGCTTGGAGCCTTCACCACAACATCCTTCAGCTTTGTAGCCTGCTCCGTCAGGAGCACATGATAAACAGTAGTATCCTTCGACAAAGGAATGGTTCTCACAGCATATCCCATCATCGAGAAATGCAGCACGTTACGACCATCCGGAATAGCATTGAGCGACAGCAGGAAACTTCCATCTGCCTGTGTCTTGGTAAACTTCAGGATTCTATTGCCGGCAGCAGGTCGGATGGTAACCATCACTCCCTGCAACCCGTTGCCCGTATAGGCATCTTCCACCTTACCCGACAAGGTGACTTGCTGGGCATAGGTCAAAGTGCTCATACAGATAAACCACAGATATAAAAACAGTTGCTTCATAAATTATCTTCTTGAGAACCCATTCCGTTCTCTCTTTACGTTGATACTTATTCTTTTTCTATCAGATCATATTTCAGAGCCTCATCCGAACCACCCAGAGATATTCCCGTTGAAGCCTCGTTAATACTGTTCCAATTTTTCAGATACTTATATTTTGATTGCAGGAAATCCTTCCTTGTCGTTTTCTGAAAGCGCTTGAATTCCTTGTCTAGTACCCCAAAAGTAATAGGTTTTGCACTAACCTGCTGCATTCCATTGATACAGAAACAGTATTGCTTTCCTCTATCATACACTTCCATAATCAAGCCAGGGAGTCCGCAGAACTTCCAGGGACCGTCACTTACAGGAACATCCAAGGCAAACCAGGCTGTCCATTGTCTTCCCCGGAAGCAGCAGGTAGCCTTTTGGCATTCATGACCGAGCACCATCTTCGTGCTGTCATTTTCCATATTCCATTCCTGCGCATTCAGGGAATCTCCATAAAGATAATATTGCCCCAGCAGGAAATCAGTAATGGTCATTTCCCCTTTCGGATAATTCTTATAAATGGTAGCAGTCATTCTGCGATGGGGTATGGCATTGTACAATTGCTTCCCTTTCAATCCCTTCCCTATCGCTTCCGTCAAGAAGCTATCCCATAGTTTATCGCCATTAGGAGAAGCCATCAGAGAATCACACTGATAAGTATAATAGCTATAGCATTTAGAACACTCCGCTCCGATTTGCAGATAGAGCAAGTCTTCCTTGCGCTGTTGTTCTCCAGTCAGCGTATCCGTAAGATATTCATATACATAGCTACACAGCATATTAGCCGTATCTATTTTCTTATTTTGGGCAAAGCCAATAAGATAAAAAGTTAAAAATAGAAATATGAAACACTTTCTCTCCATAACTTTTTCTTGTTTAAAATTAATATTCTATTCTCTTTCTATTAAGTCATAATTACGTTGAGAATCTGACGAGTCCAGCGATATTCCTGTCATCGCCTCATTTATGCTATTTGAATTACGAAAGTAATTATATTGAGACTTCAGAAAAGCTTTCCGGTCAATCTTTATCCGTTTTCTATTGAAAACATCATAAACGATAGGCGTGCCAGCATCCTTCTGCAATCCCTTGATGCAAAAATATTGCTGTTTCCCCTTGTCATACACTTCCATAATCAAACCAGGAAGACCACAAAATTTCCAAGGGCCATCACTCATAGGAACATCCAAGGCAAACCATGCCGTCCAAGAGCGACCACGGAATCTACAGGTTGCCTTCTGGCAGTTATAGCCCAAAATATTTTTAATGCTATCACCTTCTACGACCCAATTCTGTACACCCAGGCTATCACTATATTCATAATACTGAGACATCAGATTGTCCGTTACCGTCATCATATTCTGCGAATAATTCTTATAGACGCACGCCGTCATTCTGCGATGTGGAAAAGAATTAGTCAGATATCCTTCACGCTTAAATGCTTCTTTGAATAAAGCACGAAACTTTGCCTTGCCATCTTCTGTAGATTGCAAGGAATCAGACTGGTAAGTATAATAACTATAGCATTTTGAAACATTCTTTCCGATAGAAAGAAAGAGTAAATCTTCTTCTTTCTCATCATTCTTTATCGTATCTTTCGAATAACAATAATAGTATGAGCAGAGATATTGGCCACTGTCTATCACATTGTTCTTAGCTTGCAACAGAAGCGCACCAAAGAACAACATGGATATACTTATAATAAATCTCTTAACAACCATATTAATATAACCTTTAAGTTTAAAGAGTCACCTTTGTCATTTACTGAGCCCACTTTAAAAAGTAAGGTCTGTCTTAAGTGGGTTCAGTTAATTAAAATGATCTCGGTGCAAAATTACCGAAAATTGCTCAAACCGCCAAACTTTTTACATCATTTCTCACATAATATTTCTTCCCCAATTTATTATGTAAAAATGATGTAAGTTTCAAAAAGCCCCGACTACATCAAAGTAGCCGAGGCTTTCCTTCAAAATCTTCTATTTTTTATGTTTCTTCAATCTTCCAATCCCCTATCGTTCGCTTTTGGCTATCATAATTGATTCCAACTTTAACCAATCGCTTTCCATCTGCCGAATAAGGTATCAGATATCCCTTATCGTCTATCTGCCTCAGAGCCTCTTCTGCCGACTTATCGTATTTCAGTTCTATCACATACACAGTATCAGGCATGTGCAGAACGGCATCAGCCCTACCTATTGCACTATCTTCTTCCACCAGGATATAAGCACCCAAGAGGTTGAAGATGAGATAGAACACCGTTTGAAAATCCTTCTCGTTTTTATTAGACAGACGGTTGGAGATACTAGCAAGATAAGCTTGCATCTTCTGCAAGGCGCCATCCATGTTGTTGCTATAGAGCTGTTCCAAAAAGGCAAAGATAAAACTATTATTATCCAATTGAATTGGAGACAGATAGTTTGGCGCAAGCGATTTCAACATTCCTATGCGCACTTCCCTGTTAGGATAGTCCAGCTGATAGCATTGCAATAGCGGATTATACTTCTTGATGGTAAGATAACCACTCTGGTAGAGCAAAGGAAGCGCTGAAGTCATCTGCTCTGGCGAAACATCAAAGTCATCAACCCCTACACTTTTCTGCTCAATATCCATCACTCCCACATGATACTTCTGCAAAGTCTTGATGAGATAACTTGGGGTACCGGAACTGAACCAATAAGCCGAAACCTTTTTATTCTTCAAGGCCTTTACAAGACTGAAAGGATTGAATATATCTTCTGAATTATCACTGAAATGATAGCCATCATAATATGACGTAAGTTCACCTATTGTTTCTTCCAAGGTTCTGCCTAAATGCTTTGCCAACAACTCCACATCTGGCTTCATATCATTCAGAAGTTCCGTCTTACTAATACCGCAGATAGCAGAATACTGGTCGAACATGCTGATATTATCCAGGTTGTTGATTTCACTAAAGATACTTAATTGAGAGAACTTGGTAATACCAGTAATAAAGACGAAACGCAACCAAGGGTCCAAGTATTTAATAGGACTATAGAAGTTCTTCATGATCAAACGGAGTTCTACCAGATTTTCCTTCTCATGCACGACATCCAGCAATGGAGCATCATACTCATCAATGAGAATGACTACCTTCTGCCCCGTCTGCTTATAAGCACGTTTTACCAGACATTCCAAACGCTGATTAGCCTTAATAGCCCAATCTTCCGTACCATAGATTTGTTCCAACTGGCTTAGCTTACCTTCCAATTCATTGATTAAATCAGCAGGATTCATGTGCTTTGCCGTACTCATATCAAAATGAAAAACCGGATACTTTACCCATTCCTTCTCATAATCCCCAAGGGCAAGCCCATCAAACAGATTCTTTCTTCCTTCAAAATAAGCCTGAAGCGTAGAGACAAAAAGAGACTTTCCGAATCGTCTTGGGCGACTCAGAAACAGATATTTGGATCCATTTCTTATGAAATCCACAATATACTTAGTTTTATCCACATACACATAGTTTTCTTCTCGTATCTCAGAGAAGGTTTGTATGCCCACCGGATATTTTCTAATCTCTTCCATAGCTTTTCTTTTTTTTATATTCCGCTGCGAAGTTACGAAGAAAAATGCATATATGCAAAGGTTTTCATCGAAAAATTTCAATGTTAACAAAAACAACTCATAGTTTTATGACTCCTAAGTCTATGAGTTCCGAAGTGGAAAACATAGAGATAAAAGCAAAGAAAATAACACGGACAAATTGAATTTGTCCGGACAAACTGCCCGACAGTCCATAAGTCACGAATTTTTAACCATTTACAAACACCCGGACAAAAAAGCCGGACAAATTCAATTTGTCCGTGTTTATAATTTAACTTAATTATTTTAACTTTTCTTCGTTCATACACTACGCTGATGCAACCTTCAGCCCGTTCTTAAACCATATGCGAAAGTTCTGTAAAAAAAGAATCGCCAGGAACCTATTCTGTTGCTTCGCTGGCGATTCTGAGAGAGAGAGATTTATCTATGTAATATCGTGTTCTTATTCCGCCTGAATACCGAAGTACTCGTTGAGTTCGGCGATGGCAGCACCATCGGCATTCGGAAGATCCTTCACCAGCTTGCCCTTCTCCAGCAGGAGGATGCGGGAGGAGATGTCGGCAACGAAGTTGAGGTTGTGGCTGGAGATGATGACCGTGGTGCCCTGCTCCTTGCAGATACGCTGAATCATGTGGGCGATAGTCATCTGAGAAGATGGGTCAAGATAGTTGAAAGGCTCATCCAGGAGAAGAACCTTCGGATTGATGATCATCGCTCCGATGATACCAATCTTCTGGCGGTTGCCCTGAGAAAAATCGCGGAGATACTTTTTGGTTCCCATGATTTCATCGTGCATAAAGCCCTCAAACTGAGCCAATCGCTCCTGCAGGGTTTCATCGTCAATGTGATAAACATCAGCGATGAAATCGAAGTATTCCTCAGGGGTGAGGAAGTCGATGAGGAATCTACTGTCGATGTAACTGCCGGTATATTCCTTCCAGGTCTCACTCTCGTTCACCTTCTGTCCATTGCTTTCCACGAAACCATCATCTGCCTGAATCAGGTCGAGAATCAGACGGAGCAAGGTGGTCTTGCCCGCACCATTATTACCTACGAGTCCTATCAGCTCGCCCTTTGCAACACCCAGATTATCAATATCGAGTACGGTATTGCCATTATATATCTTTTTGAGATTCTGAATCTTGATATCCATTATTCTAATGTTTAATGTGTAGTGTTTAATGTTTACTTAGCTTTCCATAAACTTCTCCATGCGCTTATACTTGTTCTTCTCGAAGATGGCAGCTATCTTGGCGATGAACCATTTATGGATGGCGATACTGAAGACTGCCAGCGTTATGCAGGTGATAAACCATGCCGTCTCACCGAAGAAATAATAGACAGCACAGACACCAGCCAGCGGGAAGAGAAAGGCGATGGCATAAAGATTAATCTTCAGATTAGCTCCCTGCATGCTGAACATGGAAGTCTGGAATATCTCCAGACGGGAAGAGAAGAGTGCCGTAGGCAGATTAAAGAGATTGATGAATACAGCCAGACAGAAACCGCTGATAAGCACCTGGATTCCGATTCCTACCTGCAGGAAAAGGAACGGAAGGGTGAGCAACAAGGCGACAGCACTCACCACCATATAATAATAGAAGCAATTCTGCAGCATCTGTTTAACCTTAACAGGCTTGGTCATCAAACCATGAAAGAAGTTTGCCTCAATGCCAAAGGTCCACTGCGACAACACCACCGATGGCAGCAGGATGGCACCCGCTACATAGAGGGTAGTCATAGCCACCTTGTCCCCCATTTCCTGTCCCGCTTCTGTCGGAAGCAAGGCAAAGAGATAGGCATCGAAAAGGAAGATGGCAGCAATCATAATCACCATCGTACGGACACGCTTTGCTCTCAATGTGCCGATATATTGCAGACTGAAGAGGTTGATATGGCTGAAACCACGGAACCTGGAAACCTTCTGCTTCTGCTCGTTATAAATCTTTTCGTGATAGAGATAGATGGTAAGTCCGGCGAATACCGCTCCGGCAAGGAAGAAGATACCCGCCCATCCCATCCATACCGGGAAAAAGGAACTCACAAACATATATCCTATCAGCACGGCAAACATTCCCATCCATCCCAATATCAAGGGCCATTTCAGAATCCACTCTGTTGCCTTGCGGTAGCAGGTGATGTAGATGCCGTCAATATAAGAGAACGCCAGAAACAGAAAGAAACTGGCAATAACCTGACCTACAGGCAGGAAATAGATAAATACAGGAAGCATAAGCACTGGAAGCACATAGTTCCAGAAGCTCACGAGATTGGTGGTGAGCAGGAACTTGTTCCAGATTTTCTCCGGCACAGGTCGCGACTTCACGTAATCATCCATCGCCGTAATATCCCGCTTCATCACCATCTTCATGATGATGTCTGGAATCAGCATACCGACAACGATACCGGCTCCCAACAGGGCAGGCATGTCTTCGCCCCCAAGTTCTCCCCCATTCTCGGTGAAGCTGAGAAAGAAGCTCACGCCCATCACCACATACAGGAAGATGATGTAGCACGCCACGAAGGCATCTCGCTTGTGGAAGTTACGGCGCTGCTGCAACCACCAAAGCCTTAAAAGTAATCTCAACATAAATTATTCTTTTTATGGTTTACGGGCACAAAGGTAAACAAAAATATCCGAAATCTCCTATAAAATGATAGAAATAACTTAAAAATAACATTAGATGAAAAGTAAGAGAAAACAGAAAGAGAAGAAAAGAAAGAAAAGGCATATATGTGAAAACGGCATCTCCTCACGAAGATGCCGTTCCTTCTAAACTAACATTAACTTATATATCAACTATTCATCAAAACTATTATAAACCTAAAAATTATAATACTCTTATTCAGACTGAACCGGCAAGATGTTATCATCCTCATCATAGAAGAGAGGAGCCACCTTTACGCTGCGAAGCCAGGTTGTATCATTTGATGGCACGCAGTCGTGATGGAACAGATACCACTGTCCCTTGTACTCACAGATGCTATGATGGGTTGTCCAACCTACTACAGGCTCCAGGATAACACCCTTGTAAGTGAACGGACCATAAGGATTATCACCTACAGCATAGCAGAGATAATGAGTATCACCGGTAGAGTAGCTGAAGTAATACTTGCCCTTATACTTATGCATCCAGCTGGCCTCGAAGAAGCGATGTGGATCATCTGCTGGCAATACATTACCCTCTTCGTCAACGATGACAACAGGCTTTGGCATTTCAGCAAACTGCTGCACATCATCCGTCATCATGGCTACACGAGATGGCAATGGGTTCTCCTTGCCTTCAGGGAGATACTCATCCTTCAGAGCCTTGTTGTCCTTATACCACTGAAGCTGACCGCCCCAGATACCACCGAAGTAGCAGTAAATCTTGCCATCATCATCCTTGAACACACAAGGGTCGATGCTGTATGACTTGCGGATAGGGTCGGCATTCGGAATGAAAGGACCTTCTGGCTTATCAGCTACAGCCACACCTAGATGGAACACACCATTATAATCCTTGGCAGAGAAGATGAGATAGTACTTGCCATCCTTCTCTACTACATCGTTGTCCCACATCTGCTTCTCAGCCCATGGCACATCCTTCACGTCGAGAATCACACCATGATCGGTTACCTCACCTTCCATCACGTCGTCCATAGAGAGAACATGATAGTCTTTCATCTGGAAGTGACCGCCATCATCGTCGAAGCATTCGCCGCTATCCCAGTCATGAGATGGGTAAACATACAGGCGACCGTTAAACACATTGGCAGATGGGTCTGCCATATAATCCTTTGGGAACAAATATCTTGCTTTCATTGTTGTTTATTATTTTAAGAGATGTACAATATTATCTAAAGAGATTTTACTTAAAGAGATTGACGATTTCCTTCACCACTGGCTTCACCTCGTTGTTGCGGTCGATGAGCAGCGGATAGTTGGTTCTGCCAGGGATAGGCCAGCCATTCAACCAAGAGTGACCATCGTTGACACCCCAGAAGGTAACACGACTAATGACATCCTTGTGACGCTCTACAATCTTAAAGAGATCGAGATAACGCTGATTGAAGAGTTTCTGCGCCTTCTTGTCAAGTCCCTTCACGTATGGATTGTACTTCTTCTGAAGTTCAAACTTCTGACTGATTTCCGCTCCGCCGAATCCTTCCGGATTAGGAAGCATGTTCATATCCAACTCCGTCAGCATCACCTTCACGCCTTCACCAGCAAAAGCCTCGATGCTCTTCTCATACTCAGCATAGTCAGGATAATCAAAACCATTGTGGCTCTGCATACCTACTGCATCGATGCGGAGACCCTTCGCCTTCAAATCGCGAACCAGTTTGCAGATAGCCTCTCGCTTGGCTGGCTTCGAAGTAGAATAATCATTGTAGTAGAGTTCTACGTTAGGGTCAGCCTCATGCGCAAAGCGGAAAGCCAGTTCGATGAACTCCGGACCGATAATCTTATAATATAGAGACTTGCGGTAAGAGCCATCATCCTCGAAAGCCTCGTTCACAACGTCCCAACCCTTTACTCTACCTTTATAATGAGTAACCACATTCATAATATGGTTATACATTCTGCCGATAAGCACTTCACGGCTTACCAGATTACCCTTATCATCGGTAAACATCCACTTAGGTGGCTGAGAATGCCAAACCAGACAATGCCCGATCAAGGTCTTGCCGTTCTTCTCTGCCCAGTCGGCCAACTTATCGCCATCTGTGAAATCAAAGCGATTCACCTCCGGATGATTCTTCTCACCCTTCATACAGTTTTCGGCAACTACCTGGTTAAACTGTTTCTTCACTACTTCCTCACCTGCAGGGTCTTGTCCATCAGGCAAATCGGTATTAACGGCAGCACCTACCAGAAAGTACTTACCCATAGTTTCCTGGAATGTTGGGATTTGAGCTGCTGAGTTCGCTTTTTGAGCGAAAGCTGTTGAAGCAAGCATCAGCCCCAGTGCCAGAGTTGTGATCTTTTTCATGTCTTATATCTATTTTTCTCGTTAATAATTATAGTCTCTAGTTTTCTTCCTTGTGTCGGGCCTCAATCTTCTTGTTGATGTCGTCGATAACCTCATCGGTCAACTCATATTTAGAGATGATGAACATCGCCAAACCCAGCAAGATGGCAGGAATCACACATACCAGCCAACGGATACCCTCCTGTGCCAGAGGAGTCTGCTGCTCCAAATCGTTCATGAAGTAAGCACCGGCAGCATTACCTACCGACATCATGGCGAAGGCTGTAATGAAGAAGAGTGCCACGATACGGAGAGGACGGTTATGGAAGAATTCTGTCCACAGGTCACTCACCTTAACATTCTTGGTTTCCTTCTCGTCCATTACCACACGCTCCTTGGTTTGGGTAAAGCAGAATACCAGAAGGGCGAAACCTACCAGGGCAAAAATCAGCATGGCAACAAACCAAGCATTACTGTCGGTAGGAAGAGAGTTGCCCTCCTGAGCAGCTGCTGCCTGATAACCGGTCCATGCAAGAACTGCACCAGGAATAACACCACCCAGAGCCATACCTGCCTTATAGAAGATACCGGTCAGGGCATTGACGATGCCGGCAATACGCTTGCCGCTGGTATATTCTGCAAAAGAGATAACCTCTGGAATCAGAGCCCACATATATCCTGTAGCTACGATTACGCCTGTTGATTTGATGAACTGAGCGATATAAACCAGCGTGATATGATCCTTTACAGATCCCATCTTGCTGATGATATAAAGCATCGCCATACCCACGATAGCCACAGTAAGGAAGATGTAGAACATATTCTTCTTGCCCACCTTTTTCTTGATGGCAGGAACCAGTGGCATAAAGATGAAAGATGGCAAAGAGCCCAAACCCATGAAGAGTGCCATCTCGATAGGGAGATCCTTGGCTGCTGCGAGCATGGCTACCAGGATTGGAACACCTGCCGATACACAGAGTCCACCCACATTTGCCATAAACATACGTACAGAGGTAAGAATGGTTATTTCGTCTGTATCGCGAGTCAGCGAAGAGTTCAAGGCTCCGTAAGGCACATTGATCAATGTATAAAGCATAGACAAGCCTACATATGTTACATAGGCATAGATAAGCTTGATGGTTTCTGTCTGTCCTTCCATACCATTCCAAAAACAGAGGATGGCAAGTACGGTGAGTGGCAAACCCGCCAGGACGAGATATGAACGATACTTACCCCAACGTGGATTATGCTTATCTACATAAGTTCCCACCAACGGGTCCCAGAGTACATCGACCAAGCGAACCACCAAGAACATGGTGGCAGCAACACCAGGATTAAGTCCATAGATGTCGGTGTAGAAGAACAACAGATACATGCAGATGGTCTGGTAGATGAGGTTTTGCGCCAAGTCGCCAGATCCGAATCCGATGCGTTGTAGCCAATTCAGTTTGTAGAATCCCTTAGATTCCTGTGTTACAGATGTCTGTTCCATATTTTATTCTGTCATTAAGTTTACACCTTATTATATATATAACATAAAAGATGCATATAATATATTTACTTCAATTTCTCTGCGGCAAACTTGCCCATTGCCTCATATCCCTTCGGATTGAGATGCAGCCAGTCGTCAGAATACTCAGCCTTCAGACGCTGAGGGTCTTTCGGATCGCGGGTCAGCTCATCGAAATCGATGACCTCGTCGAAGGCACCACTTTTTCTGATCCATTCGTTCACGGTCTGTCGCATCGCCTCATGCCAGTAAGAATACCAGCCGTTTCCCTTGGTTGGGGTGATGGTTCCGCCATACACCTTGATTCCCTTTGCCTTGGCTTTCGCTATCAGCACCTTGTAGCAGGCAATCAGGGTATCTGTTACATGCTCATAATTTCCGCTGCAGCAACCGATATCGTTGGTTCCCTCGAAGATGATGAGTTTATCCACACCTGTCTGCCCCAGGATATCACGGTCGAAACGCTTCATGGCCGGTTCGCTCAATCCGCCCTGTACCACACAGTTGCCACCGATTCCGAGATTCAACACGCCATATGGTTTCTCTGCATTCAGGGCATCCGAGAGGAAATCGGTCCAGCGGTTCTGATGGTTAGTAGTACTTCCACGGCCATCGGTAATAGAGTTTCCGAGGATAGCTACCACAGGGGTAGCCTTATCGGTCTTCACATCAATGGCAGAAAGATTGTACCAGTGGTCAGCCTTCTCCTGCTTATCGAAAGCTGCATCTGCAGGTTTCACCGCCTTGCCCTTTACATTACTTACTATATAAGAGGTAGTACGCGAACCACGATGGGATGTTGCATTCACTGGAGTCTGCTTGCCATAGTCGATGGTAATCGTAAGGCGCTGTCCACTTTTCAGGGCATATTTCAAATCATCAGAGAAGATAGCCTTGCCCGGAGCAATGGTTACATTCTTCTTGCCATTAAACTTGAGATACTTCACCGTCTTGGCATTGATTCCCCAATTGCTTGGAACATCAGTATCTGCAATATACACCGATTTGATTTCTACCGGCTCCTTACTCTGCTCGTTGCTGAGCTTCACTCTGAGTTCCTCTCCTCCAAAAGATACATGAACTATCTGTCGGCAAGAACGGTTGCTCAAGCTTTCCTTAGGCATATCTCCTTTACCAGTCCATTCCACTGCAGTAGCCCAAGTTCCTTTCCATACCTTCTGGGCAAAAGCTACAGAACTTGACGTAGCCAATACGAGCGCCAGCGATAAGTTTTTGATTGCTTGTCTATTCATTGTTATTATGATGCTTTTAATGTTTCTATTGTTGTTGACGATGCAAATTTACTGATAAGTAATGAAATAACAGGTATTTAATAGTTACCATTACTTTTCTATTTGTTTCATACTTGCAAAAAGGGCACAAAAAGATAAAGAAACAAAAAGAAATGAAACATTTTGTTGCATTAGAATTTGTTTCTTTCATTGTTTTTTGTTATTTTTGCAGCCGTAACAACCTATTTTAAACAAGAAAACGGACAGAAAATATGAAGCATATCAGACATTGCCTAACGGCACTCTTCGCTATCACCATCTCGCTCATGGTATGGGCTGACAGTGGTGAACTTTTCACATCGGGCAAACTGTCAAGTTCGCTTATCAACTGCATTGTGCAGGATAAATACGGATATATCTGGGTGGGAACCGAATACGGACTCAGCAAGTTCGACGGCTACCGCTTTACCAACTATCTGCACAACGAAGAAGATACAACCTCCATTACTGACAACATTATCTCCGACCTGCTGGTAGATAAGAAAGGTAACCTGTGGATAGGTTGTGCCAAGGGACTGATGCGCTATAATTATGAGACGAACGATTTCACCCGTCTCCAGTTTCCTGATGGCAGAAAGCCACGTATCTATTCTATGGTAGAAAGTCACAATGGCGATATCCTGCTGGGTACTGCAGGATATGGTCTCTATTCTGTAAAAGACAGAAATACCCGGAAAGGAAGCGAACATCTTTTCGCTATCAGACAGGAAAGGCAATACGCTGAGCGCGATTCTGATGTATTCTTTACCCATATCTACGAAGATAAGCATCATTATCTCTGGCAGAGTAGCCACCTTTCTATCTTCACCCGTTTCATCAAGAAACAAGGCAAGGTGCAGCGCAAAGACTTCAAATCGCCATGCGGAGCACCTGTGGCTTTCATCCAGCATCGTCCGCAGACCATGCTCATCGCCTGTATGTATGGCATCATCTATTATGATTACCGGACAGGCCGCATCGCTGATGCCGGCTACGACTTTGGCGGTTATCAGAATAATGTAACCATCAACAATGCTACCTTCGACCACGAAGGCAACCTCTATATCAGCACCTCTGAACATGGTGTTCTCATGATCAGAAAGGGAAGCAACAGGGTAGAACAGTTGGAGAACAGCAACAGCAGTTTCAATCTGGCTACCGCCTTCGTCAACGATATCATCGAAGATAAGGACAACAATCTCTGGATAGGATGTTACAACAAAGGTCTGTACCTGATCAACCAGCGCCAGCAGGCTTTCAACAGCTGGAGTTTCTCTGCACAGAACTACATCATCGGCAGCAGCGTTTCATCTATTGCACAAGGCGAAAATGGTGAAACATGGTGTACGGTACAGAACAGTGGTGTGTTCTGTTTTGACGCTTCAGGCAAGATTATCGCCCACCCTCAGTCACCTGCCGGTACTTGCATCATCTATAAAGACCGACGTGGCGATTACTGGATCAGCAATGGCAGCGCACTCTACAGCTACAACCCTCATACAGGTACATACCAGCAGAAACTCACCTTTACCAGCGCCGGCATCTACTGTATGACTGACGATGCACAGGGCAACCTTTACATTTCTGTATACAGCAAAGGTCTATATATATATAATGTGGAAAGCGGCAAGGTTACTGTTCTGAATATGCAGCAAAGAGGCGATAAAGGATTCCTCTGCAACGACTGGGTACGAAGCATGGCGCTCGATCATACAGGCCATTTATGGATAGGAACCTCTAATGGAGTTTCCTGTCTCAATACCAAAACGCTCAGTTTCAAGGATTTCGGATGGCTCAACATTCTGAAAGACAGACAGGCGAATGGTATCTGCGAAGGAAAGAACGGCGATATTATCATCGGTACCGAAGAAGGACTCTATCTGTTTGACAGAAAGAGCAATAAGATTTCAGACTTCCCTCATGCCGAAGCGTTGAAAGGCAAGCAGGTCTGCAGCATCATCAAAGACCAGAAGGGTGACTTGTGGGTTAGTACAACCATGGGCATCTGGCAGTACGAACAGAAGAACAGACAGTTTATCGGGCACATCAACGGCAACGGACTTACTACCCGTGAGTACGTGCTGGGCTCTTCCATGCATACCGCCAGCGACCTTATCGCCTTCGGAACCAGTGACGGTATCACAACCTTCTATCCTAACGTTGTCAGAGCCAAGAAGATGGAACTGGGAGATGTACATCTCACCAACTTCATCATCAACGGAAAGCCAATCAACTGTATGGTCAAAGACTTCAGCATTCCTTACTCCCAGAATTCATTCACTCTGGAGTTCTCGCTGCTCAACTACAGGAACACCGATAATATCAGTTTCCAATACCGCATCAACGACGGCAAATGGAACAGCACCAATGAGGGAGCCAATGCCGTAGCATTCAACAAGTTGAAACCGGGCGACTATACGCTGGAGGTGAGAGCTACCAGCAATGGCAGATATTCCAAGAATCCTACCATCATCAACATCAAGGTATGCGACCCTTGGTATGCATCACCCGAGGCATATCTCCTCTATCTCCTGATCATAGCAAGCGTCATCCTGTATGTTATCTATACATACGAGCGCCGCCGCAAGGCAGACCTGGAAGAGACCAAGATGCAGTTCCTCATTAATGCCACCCACGACATCCGCTCGCCGCTGACATTAATCATGGGGCCGCTCAACAAGCTGAAAACAAGATTAACAGATGCCGAAAGCAAACAGGAAATCGATACCATCGACCGCAATGCCCAGCGCCTCTTGCTTCTGGTAAACCAGATACTTGATGAGCGAAAGATAGACAAGAACCAGATGCATCTCCATTGCCAGGAGACTCCGCTCAAGGATTTCCTGCATGGCATCGTATCGCTCTACCGCTTCAATGCACAGGAGCGCAACATCACCCTTGAGCTCAAAGAAGACGAAAGCCTCAGCAGCGATAAAGGCAAGCTGAAGGTTTGGATAGACCGCATCAACTTTGACAAGGTTATCTCCAACCTGCTCTCCAATGCCATGAAGTATACCTTTGATGGCGGCGAGATTACTGTTATCATAGGTAAAGGCGAAAAGAATGCCACCATCAGGGTAGAAGATACAGGTATCGGACTGAAAGAAGAGAAGACTGACCGCCTCTTCGAACGTTTCTATCAGGGAAACAACAGCAGTGGTCTCCATATCGAAGGAACCGGTATCGGACTCAACCTCTGTAAGGCATTTGTAGAAATGCACGGAGGCAAAATCAAGGCCTACAACCGTACCGACGGCATCAAGGGTTCCTGCTTCGAAGTAAGCATTCCGCTGGGCAACAGCCATCTGCAGCCAGGCGAGATACTGGAAGAAGAAGACAAGAAGGAGCAGGAGATTACCAAAAAGAAAGTACAGGCCAACCGCAACTTCAATATCCTGATAGTTGACGATGACAACGAGATTGCCCAATACATCAAGACAGAACTGAGCGATTGGTACCGCTTTGAGCGTGCCTGCAACGGCAAGGAGGGTTTGAAGATGCTGCTCACCGGCAAGTACGACCTCGTGATAAGCGATGTGATGATGCCGGAGATGGATGGAATCACCATGCTCAAGAACATCAAGAACAACAGTAACATTAGCGATATTCCTGTCATCCTGCTCACCTCAAAGAGCGAGGTGGAACACCGGTTGGAGGGACTTCGCAGAGGCGCCGATGCTTTCCTGGCAAAGCCTTTCGACATGGAAGAGCTGCATATCCTTATCGACAACCTGGTGGATAATGTGCGACGCATCCGTGGCAAATACAGCGGAGCACAGGGCCAGAAGGCGAAGATTGAGCAGATTCAGGTAAAGGGCAATAACGATGCCCTGATGGAACGCGTGATGAAATATATCAACGCCCACCTTTCCGACCCCGACCTCAATGTAGAGAAACTTACCGAGGAGGTAGGTATCAGCCGTGCACAGCTCCACCGTAAACTAAAGGAGATTGCCGGTGTTTCTGCCGGAGAATTTATCCGTAACCTCCGACTGGAACAGGCGGCACGACTCATCGAAGAGGGGCAGATTAATATCACGCAGGTAGCCTACTCTGTAGGTTTCAACAACCAGACCCACTTCTCTACCGTGTTCAAAAAACACTATGGCATGTCGCCTAGCGAGTATGCTGAAACAAAGAGAAATGAGAAATAAACAACAAATAAAAGAGAATAAGGTATTTTTTCGTATCTTTGCAGCAGAAACAATAACAATACAAACTAACGATCTGCAAAGATATGAAGAAATACCTCATTTTATTATTTACGGTACTTACATCACTCCATGTTTCTGCACAGAGTGATGGTTCACAGTTATGGCTCGGAAAGCAGTATGCTAACTCATGCCAAGTCTTCTCACAGTTGCCTGATGATGCAACAGCCAAGATTGCCAAGCAGGAGTTGGAAAACAACTGGCGTGGCAAGAATGTTGAGCTCAAGATAGACAAGAGTCTCAATCTGGGCGAGGGCTATAACATCTACGCCCGTCCTGCCCAGCAAGGCGACAACATTCAGTACGAAGCAACTATCACCGCCAGCAATCCTATCGGTTTGCTCTATGGTGCCTACGAGTTAATTCGACTTCAGAACACCGATGCCTACAACACAGGTAGCGGTAATCAGCAGAACTTCAGCAAAGCTATCGATGAGACCGAGAAACCACAAGTGGGTCTCCGCATTCTCAACCATTGGGATAATCTCGATGGCAGCATCGAACGTGGCTATGCCGGAAAGAGCATCTTCAAATGGGAAGAAATCAAACTCGGCAAAAACGGTAAGGGCGGCAGCATCAGTAAGAGTCTGCACGACCGTCTTATCACCTACGCCCGTGCCAACGCCTCTTTGGGTATCAACGGCAGCGTACTGAACAATGTAAACGCATCGCCAAAGATGATGACTGCAGAATATATTAATAAGGTGAAGGTCATCGCCAACATCCTGCGTCCTTATGGCATCCGGGTATACCTAAGCATCAACTTCGCTTCGCCTATGGCTTTAGGCTACACCAAGACTGCCGACCCACTGGATAAGAAGGTTCAGCAGTGGTGGAAGAAGAAGGCTAAAGAGATATATGCTACCATCCCTGACTTTGGCGGTTTCCTCGTAAAAGCCAATTCTGAAGGACAGCCTGGTCCTGGCGACTACCACCGCACACATGCCGATGGAGCCAACATGCTTGCCGATGCCGTCAAACCATACGGAGGCATCATCATGTGGCGAAGCTTTGTATATGGTGCTAACCATAAGGGAGAAGACCGTGTAAAGCAAGCTGTCAGCGAATTCAAAGGTATGGATGGCAAGTTCCGTGACAACGTAATCCTACAGTCAAAGAATGGTCCGCTCGACTTCCAGCCTCGTGAGCCATACGCTCCTATCTTCGACAACATCAAACAGACTCCACAGATAGCAGAACTTCAGATTACCCAGGAATATCTTGGTCAGTCTAAGCACCTCACCTATCTCGCTCCAATGTGGAAGGAATTCTTTGGCTTTGTTAATCCAGACAGACTGGTTGGAATCTCAGGTGTAGCCAATATCGGTGATGATGCCAACTGGTGCGGTCATCCGTTCTCACAGGCTAACTGGTATGCTTTTGGCCGATTGGCATGGAATCCTTCACTTACAGCCGAGGAGATTGCTCACGAATGGCTCGTACAGACCTACGAAAACCAGGACGAGAAATTTACCAAGCCGGTAGAGATGATGATGATGACTTCGCGCGAAGCTTGCGTCAACTATATGATGCCTTTGGGTTTGCACCACATCTTCAAGTTCGACCACCACTATGGTCCGGAGCCAGATGGTTTCATCGCAAGTTATCCTTTGGAATGGTGTCCGGTCTACTATCACAAGGCTGATGCTCAGGGTGTAGGTTTCGACCGTTCATCCAAGGGCACAGATGCTGTCGGTCAGTACCCTGAACCATATCGCAGTCTGTATGATAACATCGAGACCTGTCCTGAAGAATATCTTCTCTGGTTCCATCATGTGCCTTGGACTTACAAGATGAAATCAGGCAGCACTCTCTGGCAGGAACTCTGCATGAAGTACAACATGGGTGTGGCGATGGTAGAAGTGTACCGCGACTTCTGGCATACCTCAGCCAAGCAGTATATGAAGGGACATGAGCAGGAATGGCAACATACAGACTCTCTGCTCAATGTACAGTTGGAGAATGCAAAGGAATGGCGCAATACCTGTCTCAAGTATTTTCAAACCTTTTCTAAAATGAAGATCTATGAATAAGAACAATGTTTCTTCTACTGTAGACAAGTAATTAAAGAGAAAATTCATGAAAATCTGTCGTAATCTCACTTTTTTATCGAGATTACGACAGATTTCTCGTTTAAAAGTTGTCGTAATCTTGCTTTTTTTCTGAGATTACGACAGAATTCTCGATTTAAGCCCCTAAAACTCCTTAGGAAAATGTGATGATTTAACAGAAAAGTCCTTAGGAAAATGTGATAAATATACTTAAAAGTCCTTAGGAAAATGTGATTTTACTTGCGTAATTCACTGTTTATTAGTATCTTTGCCAAAACATAATTTTTAGCGTATGGAAAGACTACTTATATCCCAATTGTTAAAATGGAAAGACAGTCACGGAAGGAAGCCACTCATACTAGAAGGTGCAAGACAAGTTGGCAAGACTTGGCTACTGAAAGAATTTGGGCGCAAGTACTTCAAAGACGTATGTTACATCAACTTCGAACAGAGTGATGTACTCGAAGAGATATTTGCTGGCGACTTATCACCACATCGCATTATAGAACAGCTCTCTATATATAATGGTAAGATGATAATACCCGAGGAAACTCTTATTATCTTCGATGAAGTACAAGAAATGCCAAGAGCACTCACCTCTTTGAAGTATTTCTGCGAAGAGGCACCAGAGTATGCCATCTGCTGCGCAGGCTCATTGCTAGGCATAGCCCTGCACGAAGGCACATCCTTCCCTGTAGGAAAGACAGATTTCCTACATCTATATCCCATGTCCTTTAAAGAGTTTCTGCTAGCAAACGGAGAGAACATGCTGGTAGACTATATCGATAAAGGAAACAGAAACCTGGGAGCATTCGAGGCTCGCCTTACAGATTATCTGAAAAAATACATGATAATAGGAGGTATGCCTGCTGTTGTAACAGAGTGGCTGGGCAGCAAAGACTACAACAAGGTAAACCGCATCCAGCAGGAACTGATAGCAGCCTACCAGAAAGACTTCTCCAAACATGCTCCAAAGAATATGGTCGAGAAAATCCGTTATGTATGGAACAGCATCCCTTCGCAACTGGCGAAGGAAAACAAGAAGTTTGTCTATGGACTGGTGAGAGAGGGAGCCAGAGCACGGGAATATGAGGATGCCATCATGTGGCTTTCTGATGCAGGTGAAATCATCAGAACCAACAATGTCAGCAAGCCCGACATCCCGATTTCAGCCTATGCTGATCTCAAATCGTTTAAGGTATTCTTACTGGATGTAGGTCTGTTGAGGGCAATGAGCAAGATTTCGCCGAAAGTAATATTAGAAGGAAGCAGAATCTTTGAAGAATTTAAGGGAGCGTTGACAGAACAGTATGTCTGTCAGGAACTTCAGAACTTTACAGAAACTCTGGAAACCAATTATTATTGGTCTTCTTCAGCCACTGCAGAGGTTGACTTCCTTATTTCCGACGGTTTGGATGTATATCCACTGGAAGCAAAGGCAGGAGTAACCATGAATGCCAAGAGTTTGAAACTGTATCGGGAAAGATATTCACCCAAATGGTCAGTTCGCACCAGTCTCTTGCCATACGAAAGAAACAACAGTTCAAAAACCATCAACATCCCCCTCTATATGCTCTTTGTTCTAGACAAAGAATTAAAGGCAGAAAGTTAGTATTTCAGCGAAAGCGGCAGTTTTTGACAAAACTGCCGCTTTCGCTTGTTTTTCATAAGCAAAAGTGTATAAAAACCGCATGTTTATAACAAAATATCGAGAAAAGTGCAACTTTTCTAGAAAAAAGTTTGGTTATTTCCTAAAAAATGCTTAATTTTGCAGCCGATTAAAAATATTATTAAAATTTAGTGAAGTTTGAGATACTTCCCTATATATAATAAGGTATGGCAACATACCCACCCCCACCAGTTCGGAATAAGAGTTGGAGACGAGAAATGAGCCCCCACGCTCAATAAAAGTTGGGAGGATATGTAGTGAGAAAGAAATATAAAACATTATATATTTATTAATTAATTAAACGAGAGAGATTTATGGAAAAAAGACTCATGACAGTAGTTGCAGGTCTTGCTCTTAGCACGAGCATGGCTTTTGCACAAAGTCAAATCTCTGGTCACGTAACCTCTTCTGAGGATGGCACCCCTGTTATCGGTGCTTCTATCAAGGTTGCGGGCACTAACACAGGTACAGTTACCGATATTGACGGTAACTTCTCATTGAACGCTCCTGCCGGAGCCAAGTTGGAGATTACATACATCGGTATGCAGTCTAAGACAGCCAAGGCTTCTTCTGACATGAAGATTGTTTTGGATGCTGACAATCATTCTCTGGATGATGTCGTTGTTGTGGCATATGGTACAGCTAAGCGCCAGTCTATTACTGGTTCTGTAACTGCTGTTGATTCTAAGGAAATCGAGAACCGTATCTCTACTTCAGTAACAGGTGCGCTCGAAGGTGCTGCTCCTGGTGTACAGGTTAATAGCTCATACGGTGAGCCAGGTCAGGCTCCAACTATCCACATCCGTGGTGTCGGAACCTTGGTAAAGGATGCTGACCAGCCTCTTTATGTGGTAGATGGCGCTGCTTTTGATGGTAATATCTCTGAGTTGAACCCTAACGACATCGAGAGCATGTCTGTATTGAAGGATGCTGCTTCTGCTGCCCTTTACGGTAACCGTGCTGCCAATGGTGTTGTCCTGATTACTACCAAGCGTGCAAAGTATGGCATCAAGCCAACTATCAATCTCCAGATCAACAATGGTGTTTATACTCGTGGTATTGGTGAGTATGAGCGTTTGAATGCTGACCAGTGGATGGAGGCATCTTGGTTGGCAATGAAGAACTACGCTATGTCGGGAAAGATGGGCCTGGATGCTACAGCTGCTGCTCAATACGCTACAACTCACTTGATTAGCGACTATGTAAAGAGAAATATCTACAATGCAAAGGATGATGCTCTGTTTGATGCAAACGGCAAGCTGATTGCTTCTCGCCTCTCTGGTTATGACGACCTCGATTGGCAGGATGGTGTTGAGCGTACAGGTCATCGTCAGGAGTACAACGTCTCTGGTGCTGTAAGTGGTGAGAAGTTCAATGTTTATGCTTCTGCCGGTTACTTGAACGAAAAGGGTTATACCAAGAACTCTGCTTTCGAGCGTTTCACTGGTCGTATCAACTCTAAGTTCACTCCAAACAAGTGGTTCGAAGGTGGTATCAACTTGAGTGCCAACGTTTCTAACCGTCAGTTTAACGATAATGCGAAGGGTAGTGCTTTTGCAAACCCATTCTATGTCACCCGTTACATGGCGCCGGTCTATCCTATGTATATGCATAATGCAGATGGCAGCTATGCGCTTGATGAGAATGGAGAGAAGCAGTTTGATGTAACTTCTGAATACCTCTCTAACCGTAACATCGCATACGAGATGGTTGCGGACAAGGATAAGACCCGTCGTGCTGTTATTGACGCACAGGTTTATGGTAAGATTAATTTGCCATACAACTTCTCTGTGATGGTAAAGGCTAATGGTAACAATAGTACATCTAACCGCCAGTCTTATAACAACCCTAACATTGGTGATGGTGCTGCAAACAATGGTCGTTTGTCTAGCTATGCATACCAGTATGCTACCTATACAGCCCAGGAGTTGTTGACATGGAATCAGACCTACGGTAAGCACACCGTAGATGTTCTTGCCGGTCATGAGAACTATAGCTGGGAGAGAAAGTTGACCCGTGGTATGAATACCAATATGGCTGTATCAGGCAACTTGGTGATGGGTAACTTCCTGACAAACTCATACTTCGAGGGATTTAATGATGTAGATAAGACTGAGTCTTATTTGGGTCGTATCCGCTATAACTATGATGAGAAATACTTCGCAGACTTCTCATACCGTCGTGATGGTTCTTCCCGTTTCGCAAAGGATGCACGCTGGGGTGATTTCTATTCATTCGGTTTGAACTGGAATGCCAAGAAAGAGAATTTCCTGCAGGATGTAGAATGGTTGAACGACTTGCGTGTACGTGCTTCTTATGGTGAGGTAGGTAACAATGCCGGTGTAAGCCTCTATGCTTATCAGGCTCTCTATGAGATTGACAAGAATGGTGGTAACACAGCCTTGATCAAGCAGACTTTACCAGCGCCAAATATCAAGTGGGAGACAACTCAGACTGTTGATTTCGGTGTAGAGGGTAAGCTGTTCGATCGTTTGAACTTCAGCATCGGTTACTTTGACAAGCGTTCTAAGGATCTTCTCTTCGAGGTTCGTTTGCCATATTCTGCAGGTTCATACCCTCATAATGAGGACATGTCTAATATGTCACAGTATCAGAATATTGGTACTATTTCAAACCGTGGATTTGAAATCGCCTTGAGTGGTGAAATTATCAAGAACAAGGATTGGAACTGGACCGTTTCTGCAGATGCTACAACCTTGAAGAATAAGGTAATCAAGTTGCCTGGAGGTAAGGATATTCTTCATGGCGTACAGAAGTATTCTGAGGGACATTCTGCATACGAGTTCTTTACCTATCACTTCGCAGGTGTTGACCAGATGACAGGTAATTCTTTGTATGATATTGCCGATGACAAGGTTGAGGCAGCTAAGGCTGATGGTACACTTGTAACCATTAATGGCAAGAACTATACAACAGAGACAGCCAATGCTGAGCGTAAATGGGCTGGTACAGCTCTCCCATCTGTATATGGTTCATTCGGTACAAACCTCCGTTGGAAGGACTTGAGCCTCGGTGTATTGTTTACCTATAGCTTGGGTGGCAAGGTTTTCGATGCTTCTTACAAGAGCTTGATGAGCACAGCTTCTGCTTCTTCAGCATCAGCTAATCATAAGGACATCCTGAAGTCTTGGAACGGTGTGCCTGAGGGAATGACAGAGACATCTCCAAACCGTCTCGATCCTAATGGAATTCCTGTCATCGACTTCAATCGCAGTACCTACAACAACGATACAAGTGACCGCTGGTTGACAAGTGCAGATTATCTCATCTTCAAGAATATCAACCTGAGTTACAACTTGCCAAAGGCATGGATCCAGAGCATGGGTATCCAGGGCTTGCAGGTTAAGGCAGGTGCAGAGAACCTGTTCACACTTACAGCCCGTAAGGGTATGAACCCTCAGTACAGCTTCAATGGCGGTTCTGATGATACATACGTAAGTGCACGTGTATTCAACTTCGGTTTGTCTGTAACATTCTAAGGGAATAATAAAATAAAGAGAAAATAAGATGAAAAATTATATAAATAAGATATTCGGTTGCGCTGTTTTGGCTTCTGCAACCTTGCTGGCATCTTGTAGCAGCGATTATCTCGAAACCAAGCCAACAAGTTCTGTTGGTTCAGAGGATGCGGTAGCAACAACAGAGATGGCTTACAAGGCTTTGAATGGTATCGCTCGTTGCCAGACTACTCAGCATTATGCTTTTACCCAGGGCTTTGCTGGCGAGAATGCTATTATGCGTCTTTATGAGAACTTGCCAAGCCAGAACTATAATTATAATTACTTTGCTTCAGGTTGGGCACCAATCCATAATCAGCAGTTCCATAATAGAACAAGTACTATTTATGATGGATATGCTTGGTATTATTATTATCAGCTCATCGGTCAGGCTAACACGATCATTGCCCATATTGATGCAGCAGCAGGAAGCGAGTCTGATAAGAAGTTTATCAAGGCTTCAGCCTTGGCTTTCCGTGCTTACAGCTACGAGAAGCTGATTCACTACTACTGCTATCGTTGGCAGGACAGCAACAATGGTGCTTCACAGGGCGTGGTTCTTCGTCTTGATGAATCTACAGGAGATGCTCCATTTGCAACATTGGCAGAAACCGTAGATCAGATTTACAAGGATTGCCAGGAAGCGATTACCTTGTTTGGCGAAAGTGGCATCGACCGTCCTGCTTCTGAGGTTTGGATTCCTAATGCAAACGTTGCTCATGCTGTTTATGCACGTGCTGCTTTGTTCCGCCAGGATTACCAGACAGCTCTTGATCAGGCTAAGCTTGCTAAGCAGGGTTATCCATTGATGAGCAATGCTGATTATAAGGCTGGTTTCTGTGAGCCAACATCTGAGTGGATTATGGGTAGTTATGGTGGTGATGCAGAAAACAACTGGTATTGGTCTTTTGGTACACAGGATGCTTGTAATGGCTACTATGCAACTGCTGATGGTAACGCAACAGGTGCTGGTACTATCGGTCATGAGTTGATTTCACGTATTCCAAACAATGATGCCCGTAAGCAGAACTTCCTGACAGAGGATAAGTTCCCTAACCTTGACCTCTCTAAGGAGTCTAAGACTTACTATACATTTGGTATTCTTGGAATGGAGGATGATGACATCTATGCACAAGCAGATTCCATCGTAAAGGCTCATGCAGTAAAAGGATTAAATGCACCTTATCAGGCTGGTTTCTACTATCTGGATGCAAACTTGAAGTTCTTTGTAACCGACCAGCCAGGTGTCAGCTACTTGCCATTCATCCGCTCTAGTGAGATGGTATTGATTGAGGCTGAGGCAAATTATTTCTTGCATCATGAAGCAGAGGCTCAGGCTGCATTGGTTGAACTGAATGCTACTTCTGGTCGTAACCCAGAATATACCTGCACCAAGACTGGAGAGGAGCTTCTTTCAGAGATTCAGGACTATCGTTGTCTTGAGCTTTGGGGTGAGGGCTTCGAGTGGAGCGACTTCAAGCGTTGGAACAAGGCTGTTGTCCGCAAGTCATTTGCAGAAGGTGGTAATGCACATACGTCTGTTGCTATCACAATCAAACCAGAGGATGGTAACAAGTGGACATGGGGCGTTCCTCTGAACGAGACCGACTACAATGCTGATGCAACTGCTCCGGAGATTAACTAATCAAATCTTTCGGAATAGTATAATATAATAAGGTGTATCCTTATTGCTCAACACAATGGGCAAAGGGATACACCTTTTTCTTTTTATCTCTCTCAAATATTTTCCCAAGAAGAAACGATGGCAATAGTATTTATACAAATCGGATTTTGATGGAATGTTTGAGAAACAAAGACCCTCTACGCATAGGAACATGTTTTCTCAGATTTATTGCCACATTTACCACGCTTATTATAAGTAGCTGATAATAAGAGAATAACGGGTGGCAATAAGGGGCTTTTTTATTATCACCTTATTGTCACCTATTGCCACGTTTTGCAAAACACAGCGATTTTCGGGCGTTTTAGAGGCGTTATAGGAGCTAAAAGGTTGAAAACATTGAGCAAAAACGCTTATTTTCTATTCAACTTTTAGTGTTTTTCTATGCTTTTTATCGTAAAACCTCCCACGATACAGCAAAAATTACGTCCCAACGTAGCATTTCCTACGTCCCGATGTAGCAACAGACGCATCCGGACGTAGCTACAGATACGTCCGGACGTAATTTTTCGAAAAGATCTTTGGTATATTCCATTTTAATTATTATCTTTGCAGCGCAGTCCCGGTAAGATCCTCTCCCAGATTATTCGATGCTGGTGATGACCCCGATTTTTTAATTCTTCTGTTTATTTCCCTCAGTCTCAAATATTTTCCAATAATTCCTTGCATCTTTCAGAAGAAAAGCGTATCTTTGCAGTCGAATAGTATTAATCCTTTAAAATAGGAGGTAAATATGGAATTATTTGATAGCAAAAGACAAGAAAGGATGCAAGCTGTAATCAAAGAGATTACTGCTAGCAAAGAAAATGCGATAAAGTTTCTTAAGGAAGCAGGCATCCTGCTCCCTGATGGGCAATTAGCACCACACCTACGATGAAAGAGTCTCTATATTCAAGAAGATCCAACCTTGTTGTTGGGTTTCATGGCTGTGACAAATCTGTAGTGGATGCAGTGATTGCTGGCAAAACAGAACTTCTTGCTAGCGCCAATGACTATGACTGGCTAGGCAATGGTATATATTTTTGGGAAAATAATGAAGATAGGGCCTGGCAATGGGCTAAACAATTGTCAACAAGAAAAAGCTCCAGTGTAAAAGAACCAGCCGTAATAGGTGCAATTATAGACCTTGGCTATTGTCTGGATTTAACAGATAGTTTTTATTTGCAAGAATTAAAAACTTCTTATTCTGTACTCAAAGAACTTTATGCTGATGCTAACATGCCATTACCTAGAAATGAAACAATTGGCAAATCAACAGATTTGTTGATTAGAAAATTAGATTGTGCTGTTGTTCAAACAGCCAGAAGAATTAATGCAAAAGCCAACCAGCATCCTTACGATTCCGTGAAGGGTGTATTTTGGGAGGGGCAAGAACTTTATCCTAATGCGGGATTTAGAGAAAAGAACCATATTCAGATATGTGTCTGCAATCCAAACTGCATCAAGGGATATTTCCTGCCTAGAGGTATTAATCCAGATTATCCTAATCCATAACTATTACTCGTTTGTAAAAAACTACACGAACAGTTACAGATAGTAACAGCCAAGGCGGGCTGAATGAGCAATGAGCCACATAGCTCAGGACACCGCACTAGGTGAAATATCGCTATGCAAACTACACCCTATAAGGGCAAAAGCTTTGGTATATAATATATTCCATCAGCATTCTGTACTTTGATCTGGGAAAGGGAAAACTATAATGTAATAAGGTATATCCTTCTTGCCCCATACATCGGGCAAGCGAGGATACACCTTATTCTTTTTATTTATCTCAAACATTTTCGACCAGTATGGTTGAAATAGTTTTATATCTCCTCGCAAGCCACCATTTCCGCTCCGCGGTAGATAACCACCAGCTTGTGGAGCTTTGTAGTCTTTACTGCTTCTCTGACCATATCACTGTCCGCATAGCGAGAGATTTGAGCTGAAGCCTCCTCGAAGAGCTTTTTTACTTGCTCATCTGTGGTTTGGCTCTTGCTATATTTCAACTCGATGATATATGAATCTACCATGTCCTTGTAGATGTCACAGAGCGGAGAGAGGAAGATGTCGGCATAGCCGCCGTCATTGTCCAGCTCAGAGATAGGGCGATAGAACTTGTTCTGGCTCGTCATCGCCAAGGTGAAGCCATGCACGAAAGCCTCTCCCTTCTGCTTGTCTCGCTGGGAGGAGTACTTCTTCAGGCAGTCGGCGATATACTCAAAGTATGGCTTGTATTGTCCATCGTATGCCAGTTTGCTCTCCAGTTTACCCTTGCTATATCTATCGTATACCAAGTCGTTCTCCTTGTAGGTGTCGAGCAGGTAGGTGTACATCTGGTCACGCACCACCTCATTCGGGATGATGAACTTTAACACCTTGCGGAACTCAGACGGCAATAGTAACATCCGATTTCGTACTCCTAAATGCCTCAAACGATACACAGAGGTCAAGGAATGGGATAATGGATATATTGTTTGTATAGGGCATTCTTGCTATTGGGCAGGTAACAAACCTTACCTCCCAGTGCTTACTTGCTTCCTTAGGACAGATCGAATAGATGCCTCTACTTAAAATTTATGGCACATGTGCCACTTTTTAAAAGTAGAAGCCTATTCTAATATGTTTCGTTGCAAAAGAAAATCAAACAAGCTTATGAACAAGATGCCTGCTTCATTGTGATGAGAAACAATATTGTCCTTTACTATGATTATCTTCTGGAAGTTATCTGAGATATGTTTTAGTGATGCAGATTCTTGTTCTATCTTTTCCTTATCTGGAAGAGCAAGGGCAGACTGGATGTAATAACGCTTAGAGCCATTGTTGACTACAAAATCTACTTCCAATTGCTTGCGCATCATTCCTTGTTGCGGTGTTCGGGTACGAGTTTCTACCATACCAACATCCACAAGATAGCCACGGCATCGTAATTCATTGTATATCACATTTTCCATGAGATGGGTTTCTTCTATTTGACGGAAATCCAGAAGGCTATTGCGCAATCCTAAGTCTACGAAATAGTATTTAGACAATGTACCGATGTACTTTTTCCCTTTAATGTCATACCGCATCGCTTTCTCTATCAGGAAGGCTTCTTGCAAGAATCCTAAGTAATTGTCGATTGTTAACGGAGACAGGTCTGCATAGCTTACGCTCTTGAAAGTGTTGCTCAATTTATTCGGATTGCATGGTGAGCCTACCGATGATGCCATTACTTTAACAAGAGAGTCGAACTCCGTGTTTTTCTTGACATTATTTCTGTCTATCAAGTCTTTTAGATACACCGTAGTATAGAGATTACGCAGATAACTCATCTTCTTTTGCTGGGTATCCAAAGACAAGATTAAAGGCAAACTGCCATACGTAATATAATCTCGCCATGCATCTTCTTTGTTGCCATCGTAAGCCGATACATATTCAGAAAAAGACAGAGGGTAAATACGTATTTCATCACCTCTTCCTCTGAACTCTGTGGCAATGTCGGAAGATAGAAACTTAGAATTGCTTCCTGTTACGTAGACATCCACATTGTCTATATGAAGAAGACTGTTCAAGGCTCCAACAAAGTTGTTTACCATTTGAACTTCATCCAATAGGACATAATGAATTTCAGAATCTTTGATGTTACCTTTAATATAATGTAGCAGTTTCTTGGGGTCACAGTATTCATCGTTCAGTATATCATCCAAAGCCAGAGATATAATATGGTCTGGAGAAATGCCATCTGCCAGGAGATGATCTCTAAACAACTTGAATAGAAGATATGATTTGCCACATCTTCTGATACCTGTAACTATCTTTATCAAGCCATTTTGTTTGCTTGATATGAGTTGGTTGAGATAATATTCGCGCTTAATTTCCTTCATGCTACTTAAAATTTCTGGCACATGTGCCATTTTTTTTAAGTGCAAAGATATGCGAAAGTAGAGTTCTAACCAAAAATTTTTAGATTTATTATACTAAAAAGGTGTGCGCACTAGCCGCTCTATCCTTAGATTATAGGGCATTCTTGCTATTGGACAGGTAACAAACCTGACCTCCCAGTTATCTGTCTTTACAAGCAAAAAGTGGTAGTTTTACCACTTTTCGTCACTTTCCCATTTTCTCGTTCCCAAAAAATGACATAAATGAGCTCAGGAGAGATTGTCTATACACGGACAATCTCCCCTGAACCGAAATACTACAAATGAATTGTGACTTTGTAATCACTGCATGTAGATCGAAAGGCCAAACAATAGATGTCGTCGAAAAATTTCTTTTTATCTTTCTCAAACATTTTCCCAAGGAGAAACGATGGCAATAGTATTTATACCAATCGGATTTTGATAGGATACTTGAGAAACAAAGATCCTCAACGCATATGAACATGTTTTCTCATATTTATTGCAACATTTGCCACGCTTATTATAAGTAGCTGATAATAAGAGAATAACGGGTGGCAATAAGGGGTTTTTCTATTGTCACCTTATTGCCACCTATTGCCACGTTTTGCAAAAAGCAGCGTTTTTCGGGCGTTCTAGAGGCGTTTTGGGAGCTAAAAGGTTGAAAACATTGAGCAAAAACGCTTATTTTCTATTCATATTTTAGTGTTTTTCTATGCTTTTTATCGAAAAACCTCCCACGATGCAGCAAAAATTACGTCCCGACGTAGTATTTCCTACGTCCCGATGTAGCAACAGACGCGTCCGGACGTAGCCACAGATACGTCCGGACGTAATTTTTCGAAAAGATCTTTGGTATATTCCATTTTAATTATTATCTCTGCAGCGCAGTCCCAATAAGGCCCTCTCCCAGATTATTCGATGCTGGTGATGGCCGGGGGGTAATTCTTCTGTTTATTTCCCTCATTCTCAAACATTTTTCAATAATTCCTTGCATCTTTCAGAAGAAAAGCGTATCTTTGCAGAAAAAAGAAACGATGCCAACAATATTTATATTTTTCGGATTCAGATTCATGTTTTATTCTAATGATCATGAACCAATTCATGTCCATGTTATCAAGGATGGAAATGAAGCAAAATACAATGTATCTCCTCTAACCCAGATTTATAATCATGGATTCAAAAAACATGATATTGCTTTGATAGAATCTATTATTTCTGAGAATGAGGCGGTCATTATAGATAGATGGAAAGAATATTTTAATCAAAAATAAGATATTATGGAGCAATATAGAGTAAATCGCGTTTGGGTTGACGATGCCCATATTTGGGCAGAAACCCAAAATGGCTGGAAGGCTAACTATCCTTTCAGCCGTTGGAGCCGTCTTGCTAACGCCACACCTGCCCAGCGTAAGGCTTTCGTATTGAGCAGATATGGTATCCATTGGCCTGAATTAGACGAAGATTTATGCTTTGAAGGACTATTCGCAGATGCTGGCATATACAAACCGTCAAATGCAGAAGATACTATTTATTATCAAGCATAACAATGCGGCTGAACAAGCGTAACGAGACGGCTCATCTGGCGCAAGGATACGACTGCGCTGGGGCAAAGATATAGATTAGGAGGTTCAAGGAGTCTGTATCTGAGGTTCAGAGAGACTGTATCTGAGGTTCAAGCAGACTGCTTCTTGATGATTTCCACTAGGCTCGGCAGCTCTGCTGAGCCTAGTCAGCAGCTCTGCCGACTGCAGTCAGCAGGTCTGCCGAGCCTAGTGACAACACCTCATTAACATACAAATATATACTCTTTAGTCGTACGACTGTATACCCTTTAGTTGTACAACCATAAGCCTACTGTTGTACAAGTATAAACTCATTGACAGTACAATAGTAGTTTTACAACTCAAACATTTTCCCAAAAATCCTTGCTTTTTTCAAAAGAAAAGCGTAACTTTGCAACCGAATATTAATTTTAGGAGGAAATCTATATGGAAGAGCTAAAAGATAAATACATTCGATTCGATTGGGCAATCTTGCACCAACTTCACCAGAAGGCGAACTTTGGTGTACTCGAGGGCTTCCTGACCGTGTTTCTGAATGAACCTATCAAGATTGTTGAAATCCTAGAAAACGAAGGAAACGTGCTGGCAGAAGATAAGTTCTATCGAGTAGAAATCAAGGCAAAAAATAGTAACGGTGAAGACATTCTCGTCGAGATACACAATATAACAAGATTGTGTTATCAGGAACGTATATTTTATGGCGTAGACAAAGCTATTACCGAGCATATCAATCTCGGCAACACCTACAAAGAAGTAAAAAAGGTATATTCCATTAGTATACTTTATTTTGACCTTGGCAAAGGGTCGGACTATATCTATGTAGGACAAAACAATTTTATCGGCCTGCATACGCAAGACCAACTCATCATCAGTACCAAGGAGAAAGATACAATCGTGAGAAAGTCGCCTGCCGAAATATTCCCAACCTATATGCTAGTGCGCGTAAATGAGTTCAACAAGGTTGCCAAGTCTCCATTGGAGGAATGGGTTGATTACCTCAAAAACGGAGTCATCAATCCTGACACGAAAGCACCAGGATTGCAAGAAGCTCGCGAGAAGCTGAAATACTACTCTATGTCGAATGCCGAACGGCACGCCTACGATGAACATGTCAATGCCATCATGATTCAAAATGACGTTCTTGGAAACGCTAGATTAGAAGGGCATGCGGAAGGTAGAGCAGAAGGCAGAGCAGAAGGTAAAACTGAAGAAAAAAATGCCATCGCCCTAAAAATGCGTCAAGCAGGTCTGCCTATAGAGCAAATCATGCAATTCACAGGGCTATCGGAAGAAAATATCAAATCATTATAACAACAAGGTGAAAAGATTTATAATGATACTATGCTTCATCTGCACATACACACTACAGATGGCGGCACAAACATGGATTGGAACTTGGGCTACGGCACCGCAGACTGTGGTGAAAGCGTTTATGCCCTATAATAACAACATGACAAACCGTTCGGTTCGCCAGATAGTAAAGGTAAGCGTGGGAGGCGACGTGATAAGACTGAAACTGAGCAATATCTACTCGATGCAACCCGTAGTGATACGCTCCATCTATATCGCCCACGCCAAAGACTCCTTCAAGATTGATGCCAAATCGGCTCAATACTTCAAGTTCGGCAACAGCTACAAGGCTACTATCCCTGCCGGCAGACAGATAGTGAGCGATGCCCTGAAGTTCAATCTCAAGAATCTGGAGCGCGTAGCCATCACCATCAACTACACCTCGGCTCCCGATGTGCCTACCGTTCACATGGGCTCACGTACCACCTCTTATATCATGAAGGGAGTAACCAATGCCCACTCCAACTTCGAAAAGGCTTTCCGCGAGAACCACTGGTACAACATCAGCGGTATCGATGTGTATACGATGAGCACCAACATGAGCGCCATCGCCATCATGGGCAACTCCATCACCGACGGCAAATGTTCTACGGATAATGCCCAGAACCGGTGGCCGGATGTTATGTCGGAGATGCTGCAGCTGAAACATAAGATAACCAACCAGGGGGTACTGAACCTGGGCATCGGCAACAACCGCGTAACCGTGCCGGGCGGTTTCGGGGCACTCGCCAAGGAACGCTTCGACCGAGACATTCTGATGCAGAGCGGCGTAAAGAAGGTAATTATCTTTGAAGGCATCAACGACATAGGTGCTGCCAAGAGCGGCAACAGCGAGACGGTAGCCCGCCAGATTATAGAGAGCATACAGGGAATGATGAGGAAGGCGAAGGCCCGGAAGATGAAAGTTTATCTGGGCACCATCACGCCTTTCAAGGGTGCCGGCTACTACAGCCATTTCCACGAAGCAGCCCGACTCTATGTAAACGACTGGATTCGAAGTCAGGCAAAGAAAGCAGATGGCATTCTAGACTTCGCCAAGCTGCTTCAAGACCCGAATGATGACAGAAGGATGAAGCGGGAATATGCCAGCAACGACTGGCTCCACCCGAATCCTGCAGGCTACAAGGCGATGGGAATCTATGCCGCAGACATTATCAAATAAAAAAGCCGCCCTATTACAGGCGGCTTTTAATATATATAATAAGATGTTTTACTTCAAGACAATCTTGCAATCGTCCAGGCTCTCTACGGTAGCGAGCGCCTCATAACGGATTCCCTCCTTGCGCAGGAAGTCACCACCATGCTGGAAAGCCTTCTCGATGATGAAACCCATCGCCTCAATCTTGGCACCAGCCTTCTCGCAAAGGTCCATCACGCCCTTAGACGCATTACCATTGGCAAGGAAGTCATCGATAAAGATAACATGGTCCTCAGGAGTAAGATAACTGTTGCTCACACAAACCGTATAATCGCGGTCCTTTGTAAAAGAGTGAACCACAGAGGTAATCATACCCTCCATAGTCTTAGGCTGCTTTTTCTTCACAAATACAACAGGAAGATTGGTCAGATAACCTACCATGATGGCAGGCGCGATGCCCGAAGCCTCAATAGTAACAATCTTGTTGTACTTGATATCCTTGAAAAGGCGCACGAATTCCTTAGCTAAGTCCATCATCAGAATAGGGTCCATCTGATGATTTACAAAGCTGTCTACTTTTAAGATTCCACCAGGAAAGCATCTGCCCTCCTGCATAATTCTTTCTTTCAGTAAATCCATTATGACTTGAACTTTAATATGATTATTGGGTGCAAAATTACTACTTTTTTCGCAAACAAGGAAGTTTATCGCCCAATAATTTTGTTTTGTCTGCAATTTAGCGTAATTTTGCAGCAGAAATGAATAAGATGTTCAGGGAGCATGATATGATACCCCCTATAAAACTATAAGAATATGAATCCATATATCAAACAATTCCCCGACCTCATGGCGGGCAAGAAAATCATGTATGTTCACGGTTTCCTCTCTTCTGCACAGAGCGGCACCGTAAAGATGTTGCAGGAACTGATGCCGAATGCCACCCTCCTGGCTGAAGACATCCCGGTACATCCGGAAGAGGCCATAGAGATGCAGCAGAAGATGGCGGAGACTGAGAAGCCCGACCTCATCATCGGTACCTCGATGGGAGGCATGTATACCGAACTGCTGAAAGGATTCGACCGCATCCTCGTAAACCCTGCCTTCGAGATGGGCAATACGATGAGCAGCATGACCGGCAAGCAGGAATTCCAGAACCCGAGAAAGGACGGAGTGAACGAACTGATGGTTACCAAAGGCCTCATCAAGGAATACCGTGACTTTACCGAGCGTTGCTTCCAGGACATTACTCCCGAGGAACAGCAACGTGTTTACGGTCTCTTCGGCGATGCAGATCCGCTGGTCCATACCTTCGACCTCTTCCATGAGCACTATCCACTCGCCATCCCATTCCATGGCGAGCACCGACTTATCGACAAGGTAGCATTCCACTATCTCTGTCCGGTTATCCGCTGGATTGACGACAAGCAGAACGGCAAGGAGCGCCCTATCGTATACATCGACTTCGATGCCCTGCACGACAGTTACATGAAGGCAACCAGCTCGATGCACAAGACTTACGAAATGCTGATAGAGCATTACAACGTATATATCGTAGCCCCAGCGCCAACCAACGACCATGAATACATGGCGAAGGTACAGACTTGGGTGGAGGAATACCTCTCTACCCCAGCCTACAACCACATCATCTTCTGCAACCAGAAGAACCTGCTCTACGGCGATTACTTCATCGACCCTAGCCCATGCGATGGTTTCATGGGTACGACGATAGAATACGGCAGCGATGAATTCAAGACCTTCGAAGAAATCATCACCTTCTTCGAAAGACTGGGAGGACAGTGATTTAGTTAATAGTTTATAGCAAAAAAGGTGCAACTCACTTTCTTACTTGTGAGTTGCACCTTTTTATCTATAAATATCTTTGATTCTTATGCCTTATCCAGATTCTTCGGCAACACGAGGTTCAGGATAACGGCGAGCAGGAAGACTACTGCCACACAGTTATCTGCAAAAACGGTGCGTACAATCTCTGGGAAGATGTTGAACATACCTGTTGCAGATGTGAATCCGAGACCTACGCTGAGCGAGAGGCTCACGATGACCATGTTGCGCTGAGAGAAGCCGGTACGCGCCATCATGCCGAAACCGGCAAAGAGGATGCTACCGAACATCATGATGGTACAGCCGCCCAATACAGCCTGAGGAATCGTAGTAAGTACATAACCGATAGCTGGGAAGATACCACCGATAATCATGATAATGGCACCCATGGCAATAGTAAAGCGGTTCACCACTCCCGACATCGCTGCCAAACCCACATTCTGGCTGAAAGAAGTGATAGGAGTACAACCGAAAAGACCAGAAACCGAACTGACGAAACCATCGCAGCAGACTGCCGCGCCCATCTCCTTGGTCTTAGGATCACGCTTCAACGCACTGTTGCAGAGCGCAGAAGTATCACCAATCGTTTCTGTGGCAGAAACCAGATATACAGCTACCACCGAGAGAATAGCACCGATATTAAACTCAGGTGTAAATGGAAGAAGCTTTGGCAAAGCTACGATAGAGAGACCAGAAAGTCCACTGAAATCTATCATTTCCATAAACAGAGCCAGAACATAACCTACCAGCAGTCCTACCAATACAGAGAGTGAACGCAAGAAACCCTTGGCGAAAATCTGACAAAGCAGACAAGCCAGCAAAGTGGCAGAACCCACAACCCAATTGTTCATGCTACCGAAATCAGCAGCACCCTGACCACCCGCAAAAGAGTTGGCACCAACAGGAAGGAGCGAGAAACCGATGGCTGTTACCACAGTAGCGGCTACTACAGGCGGAATAAGCTTGATCCAATACTTGGCGAAAAGTCCGAGTGTCCCTTCTACCAGACCACCAATGATGACAGCGCCTACCAAAGTACCCATACCATGAGCACCCGCAATGGCGATGGTGAGCGAAAGGAAGGTGAAGGAGATACCCATCACGATAGGAAGGCGAGAACCGATACGCCATACCGGATAAAGCTGCACCAAGGTACCGATACCGGCGATGACCATACAGTTCTGGATAAGCACAGCGCTCAACGAACTGTCCAGACCTATCGCACCAGCGAGAATCATGATTGGCGCAATATTGCTGACGAACATCGCCAGCACATGCTGAAGACCAAATGGGAGTGCTTTACCTACGGGCACTCTGCCGTCTAATTTGTAGAGATTTTCTATTGACTGTTCCATTGTCGTCATAATAATTAGAGAAATTCCATTATCCATCAATTCAGGGTCTTTTCTGAATTTGGCGACAAAATTACAAAGAAAATCTGAGAAATCGTTCCTTTTCTCCATTTTTCTCTATCCCGCATGATAGAATACAAGAAGAATCTACGAAAAAAGGAAGGCTGCTGTTCATATTCCGTGCAACCTTCCCTTTTTATCTTATTAATTAATACTCCGTCTTTTCCGCATTTTCCTCCCACATGCGGAAAGCACCGAGCGCTTCATCGCGCATCAGGGCAATCATCGGCTTGTGGCGGTCTTCTATCTTGCGGTCTATCTCCTCGTAGATAAACTCATCATCGAAACCTATCTTTGCCGCATCCTTCCGGTCGTTGGCATAATAGATACGGTCGAGATGTGCCCAATAGATGGCACCCAGGCACATCGGGCAAGGCTCGCAGGAGGTATAGATCTCGCAACCTTCCAGATTGAAGGTCTTCAGTTTGCGGGTAGCCTGTCGGATACAGTTCACTTCGGCATGAGCCGTAGGGTCGAGGTCGATGGTTACACTGTTGGAAGCCTCAGCGATGATAATACCATCCTTGGCAATCACAGCACCAAAAGGTCCGCCACCCGTCTTCACGCTATTCTTTGAGAGCTCAATGGCTCTATGCATCAATTCTTCCTTTGTCATTGCTTAATATTTTTAGATTAATAATACCCCTTCTTTCAATTGGGGGCTACAAATATACAAAAAAGAAATGATACGGCAAGCATTTCATGCATTATTTTTTAGTACTTTTGCTGCAAAGATACACTTTTTCGCACGAATATCCGACACTTTACTACATTTTTTTGCACGAACGCCCTAAATTTCCTTAAATACGCATTCCTGTTCAACAGTTAATTATCAATAATTATAAATACCTTTATTATAAGAGTAGTTATAATTTTCGTAACTTTGTAGCCTATGAATCAAAACAATATCAGCGCCGCAGAACTCTTCCTTAGGGTAAGAGAACTTTTGATACTCCCCGAACTGGAGCCGAAGACCCGCAACAAGATGATGCACGATACGCTCATCCTCTGCTGCCACGAAGGAGTGAAGGAAACGAAACAGGCTTTCGGTAACCTTTTCTCCCAGGTGGATTATCTCTGTAAGGCCCACGGCATCAAGGTGGCAGACAAGATTGCCATCCAGACCATGCGCCGACACAGCAATTCGCAGGAACCGCTCTCAAGCGAAGATTTGAAATATGATGCACGTGCCCTAGCCATCTTCATCTCTGCCGTATTCGGAGTGGATGTTCCCCACGAGCTGAACGTGCTCATTCCCCATACCAACCGCCCTTATCAGAAAGGACTGGAAATCAACAACCGCCGCATCCGCTGCATCGTGAAGAACTGGGACAGCGATTTCATCCGCGTGGATATTGACCAGGATGCTGACGAAGAGGAATATCTCGTTCAACTGAAAGATGAAGAGAACCATATCGACCATACCTATCTCTGGGATATCCTGAAGGAAGGTATGCAGCTCAACCTGCTCGACTGTCAGGTGAAACAGCCCGTCATCACTCCCCGACTCATCGTGGTAGAACCCGATTATCTGGTAGATATCAGTAGCATTGCCACCTGCTTTACGGCTTTCGGTCATCATCCCCTGCTCTATCTGCTGAACCAGATGAAGCCCCGCGCCAACACCCAGGCTACCCTGCTCGGTAACTTTGCCGGTGCTGCGCTGGATGACATCATCAATACAAACGGCAAATACCAGATGAACGAAACCATAAAGACGAATTTCAGGGAGAAAGCACTGGAGTTCTGCACCTGTCCCTGGTTTGATGCCAAGAAATTCTATACCGATGCCAACCAGCAGGCATTCAATCTGCAGCAGGTAGTGGATATTCTCTTTCCCCGCACCGCATCGCAGGCACAGATGTCAGCCTTCCGTGGCGAAAGTCTTTACGACAGGAAGAAAGCCATCCTCGAACCTTCGTTCGTCTGCGAAGCACTCGGCATACAGGGACGTGTGGACCTGATGACCACCGACTGCAAACTGCTGGTGGAGCAGAAATCGGGACGCAACATGAATATCGAAACCCATCAGGTAGATCCGGGTTATCACAGTTATCAGCTGGAGCCCCACTATGTACAGCTGCTGCTCTACTATGGCGTATTGCAGCACAACTTCAAGCTGAGCAACGACCGCGTGAATATCCGTCTGCTCTACTCCAAGTATCAGCCGCAAGACGGACTGATGGTAGTAGCGTATTACCACAAGCTCTTCCTGGAAGCCATCACTTACCGCAACCAGCTGGTAGCCGCTTCTTTCGAAATAGCCAAGGAAGGTTTTGAACATGCACTCAACGAGTTTACACCCGATGTGCTCAATGTAGCTGGCACGCAGGAGTTCTTCTACAACAAGTATCTGAAGCCGCAGATAGAAGCCATCACCAGTCCGCTCCACAACCTCACCCCATTAGAGGAGGCTTACTTCTGCCGCATGATGACCTTCGTGTTGCGGGAACAGATGATCAGCAAGGTGGGCGCACAGGAAGGAACGAACACATCCAGTTCCGACCTCTGGACCATGCCACTCGCCGAAAAGAAAGATGCCGGCAACATCTATACCGACCTGCACATCATCCGGAAGGAACAGAGCAGCGCAGGAAGCGGATATGATACCATCACCCTGAGCGTGCCCGACCAGGGAAAGGACTTCCTGCCCAACTTCCGCATCGGCGACATGGTATATCTCTATACCTACAAGCTGAAGGAAGAACCCGATGTGAGAAAGGCTATATTATATAAAGGTGTACTGCAAGAGATTCACAGCGACGAGATTGTGGTGCATCTCACCGACGGACAGCAGAATGCCGATATCTTCGAGATGAATCTGCCTTACGCCATAGAACATGGAACGAGCGATGCATCAACAGGCGGAAGCATACGCAACCTGCACCAGTTTATCTGTGCACCCAAGGAGAAACGCGACCTGCTGCTGGGACAGCGTGCTCCGCAAAGAGATGCCTCGCTTACATTAACCAGACATTACGATGACGTACTGGACGACATCATTCTCCGTGCCAAGCAGGCACAGGATTACTTCCTGCTCGTGGGACCTCCGGGAACAGGAAAGACCAGCCGTGCCCTGAAGTTTATGGTAGAAGAAGCATTGAACGATGGAACGGGAATGCCGACAGCAGAAAGCATCACCGCTGGAGGCAAGACGGCTCAGCAGCCTGCATCCTCCATCCTCCTGATGAGTTATACCAACCGTGCCGTGGATGAAATCTGCGAGATGCTGGTAGATTCCGGCATCCCATTCCTTCGCCTCGGCAGCGAGTACTCCTGCGATGAGCGGTTCCGCCCTTATCTGATAGAGAAGGCTATCAGCGACTGTCCGAAGCTCGAAGCCATCAAACAATATATAATAGGAACGCGTGTAATCGTGGGTACCACTTCGATGATGACCTCCAAGCCGTTCATCTTCTCGCTGAAGCACTTCAAGCTTGCCATCATTGACGAGTCGAGCCAGATACTGGAGCCTAATCTCATCGGTCTCCTGTCTGCCGTGGATAAGTTCATCCTCATCGGCGACTACAAACAGTTACCAGCCGTGGTGCAGCAGAGCGAGCAGGATTCAGGCATTCCTACCATCAACGACAGTCAGAAAGGTGGCGTCATCGACATGAGCATCCTGCAGGACATCTGTCTTACCAACTGCCGCAACTCCCTCTTCGAACGTCTGATTCATTGGGAAGATCACGAAGAGCGCAGCGAATTCATCGGCATTCTGCGCCGCCAGGGAAGAATGCATCCCGAGATTGCAGAGTTTCCTAACCGGATGTTCTACCGTCGGGAGAAACTGGAACCCGTGCCATGTCCACACCAGTTGGAGACGGAGCTGTCATATACTCTCCCATCAGAAGATGCGCTCGACGACCTGCTGAAGGAGCACCGCATGCTATTCCTCCCATCCGAGTTCTGCAAGGAGCCAAATGTATCCGATAAGATCAATGCCAACGAGGCAGCAATCGTGGTAGACCTGCTTCGCCGCATCCACCGCTTCTATGGAGAACGTTTCGATGCCAAGAAGACGGTAGGCGTCATCGTTCCTTACCGCAACCAGATAGCCATGGTGCGCAAAGGCATCGAGAAACTCGGCATTCCGGAACTGGAGAAGATCAGCATCGATACCGTAGAACGGTACCAGGGCAGCCAGCGAGATGTCATCATCTACAGTTTCACCATCCAGAACATCTGGCAGCTCGACTTCCTTGCCGGCAACAGTTTCGTAGAAGACGGCGCCATCATCGACCGCAAGCTGAACGTAGCCATCACCCGTGCCCGAAAGCAGATGATTATGACAGGCAACCCGGAGATATTGCGCAATAATCAGATTTTTAGCGAATTAATGAACTATGTGAAGGAAAAAGGAGGATATTTTTAAAATTTCCCCCAAAAAATTTGGTGATACGGAAATAAAGTCCTATCTTTGCATTCAGATTATACACAAAAGGATAAACAAGAGACATAAATACAGATATAGGATTCCGGTGCTCCACTGGCACTGGAATTCTTTATTTTTTATGCTACTTGCCAACCGATTATTAATAACATTAAAACAACAAGAAAATTATGGCTTACATGTCACAAGAAGGCTACGACAAACTCGTAGCTGAGCTGAAACAGCTCGTATCTGTAGAGCGCCCTAAGGCATCAGCCGCAATTGCTGAAGCCCGCGACAAGGGTGATTTAAGTGAGAATTCTGAGTATGATGCCGCTAAAGAGGCACAGGCTCATCTGGAAGATAAGATCAATCGCCTGAAGCTCACCATTGCCGAGGCCAAGATTATCGATACCAAGCAGCTCAGCACCGACAGCGTGCAGATTATGTCGAAGGTAGAGATGACCAACATGGCTAACAAGGCAAAGATGACTTATACCATCGTGAGCGAGAGCGAGGCAAACTTGAAGGAAGGCAAGATTTCCATCAAGACCCCTATCGCACAGGGATTGCTCAACAAGAAGGTAGGTGAGGTTGCAGAAATCAAGATTCCTCGCGGCACCATCAGCCTTCGCATCGACAAGATTTCATTTGAATAAAACGGAATAAAAGGAACTATCATATCGGCAGCGATGCCCGTATGACGGTTCCTTTTATGTTATATGTAAGCCTACCCGATATACTCTATAGAAAATGAAAGTTGCCGATGCAACGACTTCAAAAAGAGAATCATATAATATGAATTGTAAATTATAAATTATTAATTATAAATTGATTAGCGATTATGGCAAGCATTTTTTCAAAGATTGCAGCAGGAGAGATTCCTAGCTACAAGTGTGCAGAAAGCGACAAGTTCTATGCTTTCCTCGACATTAGCCCTATCGGCAAAGGTCATACTCTGGTAATTCCTCGCAAGGAAGTGGACTACATCTTCGACATGGAGGATGCAGACCTGGCTGAGTTTGAAGTATTCGCCAAGAAAGTAGCCAAGGCCATCAAGGCAACCTTCCCATGCAAGAAGGTAGCTCAGGTAGTATTGGGTCTGGAGGTTCCTCATGCCCATATCCACCTCATCCCAATGAACAGCGAGGCTGATGTAAACTTCCGCAAGGAGCATCTCAAGCTCACAGAGGAAGAATTCAAGGAAATTGCTGATAAGATTTATACGGAATTCAAGAAACTTTAAATGCAAGAAGTTTCAAACAGAAAAAGAGCTGCGAATATGCTTCGCAGCTCTTTTCTATCTATATTCCATAAATTCTTGCTTAAACAAACTCTTCGCCTTTCTTCATCTGTACCTCGTTCACATATTTGCGAACCAGGGCAGAAGAATCTTCTTTCTTGCATACCAGCAATACATTATCTTTCTCTGCCACGATGAATCCGTCCAGTCCGTTCAATACAGCCAGCTTTCCTTTAGGCAACTTGATCACATTGTTGTGACAATTCTCCATCATCACATCGCTGTCAATCACCACGTTGTCATCGCTGCTCTTCTGCATCGCCTCGTAGATACTGTGCCAGGTACCCAGATCAGCCCAACCGAAGGCACACTTCATCATATAGACATTGCTAGGCTTGTCAAGCACTCCGAAATCTACTGATATATTAGGATAAGAAGAGAAGCTCTCTTTCATGTATGCATTCTCTGTCTCCACACTGAATTCGGGATACTGTTTATCGTAATCACGGAGTACAGGGGGCAGAATCTTGCAAAAACACTCACGCAGATACTTCACATTAGAAAGGAATAAACCCGTATTCCAATAGAACTCTCCACTCTCTACAAAAATCTTGGCAAACTCTCTTTCCGGCTTTTCTGTAAACGACTGTACCTTATATAATCCGTTGCCGATAGCTTCGCCCATCTGAATATATCCATATCCAGGTTCAGGACGGGTTGGTTTCACACCCATCGTCAGGAAACGGTCATGTTCAGCCACAAAAGCCAGACCTTCCAATACGTTCTCCCGGAAAGCATCTTCATTGAAGATAGCCTGATCCGAAGGAGTTGCGATGATGCAGGCATCAGGATTGAGCATCGAGATGCGATGATTGGCCCATGCCATGCTAGGTGCCGTATTGCGATAAATAGGTTCCGCCAATATCCGTTCTGCAGGAACCTCAGGCAACTGTTCCTTTACCAGTTGAACATATTCTTCATTTGTGTTGATAAATATATGGTCGGCAGGCACGATCTTTGCCATACGGTCAAAGGTTTGCTGAAGCTGGGTGCGCCCCACTCCAAAGAAGTCGACAAACTGCTTCGGATAGTTGCTGCGGCTGCAAGGCCAGAGTCTGCGGCCCTTACCTCCCGCCAATATCACACAATAATTATTTCCGTTACTCTTCATATCTTGAGTCTAATATTTTGTTGGTTTTCAAAATTCATCTGTAAAGTTAGTGATTATCCGTGAAAGTGCCAAAGATTTTCTTGAAATTTAATAAAGTGGACTATAAAAACAACAAAAATTTAATGTTTCTGCATTAAAAATGCATTTTTAGAAAAAAAAGTCACTAAAAAGTTTGTCAGTTCAAAAATTATTAGTACCTTTGCAACCGCAAATAAGCAAAGTGGTATTTGCCCAGATGGCGGAATCGGTAGACGCGCTGGTCTCAAACACCAGTGGAGCAATCCATCCCGGTTCGATCCCGGGTCTGGGTACCAAGATGGAGAGAAGTTTACTTCTCTCCATCTTTCGTTTATATACCTTAGTATATATACACATTTATCCCTGCATATCTACCCACTTACATCCTATCATATCCCCCATTCCACGAAAACGTTTACAGCGATTTATTTAGAATAAGCCTTTCTATTTTTGGTTTTTCAAAAGATAATATTTATCTTTGCAGAAGAAATAGCTCATATATAATAACCCAACAAACCGAAAAAAAACAGATGAAGAAAATTTTTAGCATGGTATGTGCTTGCTTGTTGGCGCTAAGTGCCCAAGCAACCGACATCAAGAAGTATGATGCTCTTTACGAGAATCTACCATTCCAGATGGAGAAGGTGACCCGTCCGCAATTCCCGGCCAATGAGGTAAATCTCAAGGACTTTGGCGCTATTGGAGATGGCTCTTCTCTCTGTACCACAGCCTTTGCCAAGGCTATCGATGCGCTGACTCAGAAAGGCGGCGGCAAACTCATCGTTCCACAGGGCGTATGGTTCACAGGTCCTATCGTATTGAAGAGCAATATCAACCTGCATCTCGAAAAAGGTGCAGTCATCCTTTTCTCACCAGATGATGCCCTCTACCCTTTTATAGAAACATCGTTTGAGGGTTTGGATACACGTCGCTGCCAGTCGCCTATCTCTGGTCATCATCTTACCAACGTGGCAATTACCGGTCAGGGGTGCATTGACGGAAACGGAGAATACTGGCGCCCATTGAAGAAGCAGAAGGTTACCGCTGCACAGTGGAAGCAGATTACTTCACGTGGCGGTGCATTCAAGAGAGCAGATTACTGGTTCCCATCAGAAGGTGCATTGAAGGCAGACAACAGTGCCAACATGAATGTGCCTAAAACTCCAGCTTCAGAAGAAGAATGGAATGAGATCAAGCGTTTCCTCCGCCCTGTAATGATCAGTCTCGTAAGCTGTAAGAACGTTTGGCTCAATGGTGTCATCTTCCAGAACTCTCCTGCATGGAACATCCATCCGCTGATGTGCGAGAACGTTCTTATAGAAGATGTATTGGTCCGTAACCCTTCATACGCTCAGAATGGTGACGGTCTTGACCTGGAGAGCTGCAAGAATGCACTTATCGTCAACTCTACTTTCGATGTAGGCGATGATGGTATCTGCATCAAGAGCGGTAAGGATGCTGACGGAAGAAAGCGCGGCATTCCTTGCGAGAATGTCATCGTAAACGGCTGTACCGTATTCAAGGGGCATGGTGGTTTCGTTGTTGGTAGCGAGATGAGCGGTGGTGTGAAGAATATCAAGGTAAGCGACTGCCAGTTCCTCGGCACCGATGTAGGTCTCCGTTTCAAGAGTACCCGCGGTCGTGGTGGTATAGTAGAGAATATCTACATCGACAACATGTCAATGTTTGATATTCAGACAGATGTCATCACCTTTGACCTTTACTACGGTGGCAAGTCTGCCGTTGAGGTTCTCAACGATGGCGATGAGGCTAAGAGCCAGAAGGTACAGAAGTTCAAGGTAGACGAGACAACACCTTGCTTCCGCAATATCGACATCAACCATGTCATCTGCCGCACAGCCCGTCGTGCAGCTTACTTCAACGGTCTCCCAGAGATGCCGGTAAGCAACATCCACATCAAGGATATGGAGGTAAACAATGCTGAGTATGGTATCGTCATCAACCGTACTGACGGCGTGAAGCTCGAAAACATCAAGGTTAGTGCAAAGAATCACACCTTCGATGCAAAGAACTCAAAGAATGTGACTGTCAACGACAAGACATACAAGAAGATTGACGAGAAGGGTATTACCCTCGATTTCTAATCTCGTTCTGACAAGATAAGACAGATAAGAATATCCGCTGTATCTGTCAGAAACAACAAAGAAGAAACAGGCTGTTGGAGCACAAAGTTCCGACAGCCTGTTTTTAGTTTTATCAGCAACTATTTCCTTACAAAGGCTACACTTTTTGCCCAAAAAAGAAAAAAACACGCTTTTTCTTAAAATAATTTAGTTTTTTCTTGGTAGTATTAAATCTTTTTTATACTTTTGTAGTCGATAAATAAATGACGCAACCTAGAAATTTAAACTTAAGAAACTTTCCTCTTGGATTCTTTTATATAGATTCAGCCGAAGTTTTTTTCAGATGTTAGAAGACGCAATAAATAATTGAAGAAAATTCTGGTAATAGGCTCCTATATATTATATATAATGTGTAGCATGCTTAAAGGCCTAATTTACATAAACAAAAACAAATAGTAAAATTTTAAAAGTTAGTTACATGGTGAACGCAATCAAAAAATTGTGTAAAGTCTGCCTAGTAACGACAATGGTGTTAACACCATCTTCTGTCCTCGCACAGAATGTCGTGAAAGGTACCGTGCTGGACTCTAACAACGAGCCAGTGATCGGAGCATCTGTCATTGAAAAGGGAAACCCTAAGAATGGCACAGTTACTGACATCGATGGTAATTTTACGCTCAACCTGAAAGCCGGCAAGACTGCCGTTATCTCTTACATCGGTATGGTGGCACAAGAGGTAAAAGTGGGGGGGCAAGCCCAAACCATCGTATTGAAGGATGACAACAGTCAGCTCAACGAAGTTGTCGTTGTCGGTTATACAAGTAAAGCCCGCAAGGACCTCACCGGTTCTGTAGGTTCAATCTCTGGAGCAAAACTGTCTGTAGTTCCTGTAACTTCTGCAGCGGTAGCACTTCAGGGAAAAATTGCCGGTGTACAGGTTACCACTGCCGATGGTGACCCAGGTGCAGATGTCAACATCCGTATCCGTGGTGCCGGTTCTGTAACACAGAGCAACGAGCCTCTTTATATTGTTGATGGATTCGAGGCTCCAAACATCAATGATATTCCTCCATCGGATATCGCTTCTATCGACGTTTTGAAAGATGCTTCCCTTACTGCTATCTATGGCGCTAAGGGTGGACGTGGTGTTGTGATCGTTACCACCAAGAGTGCTGCTGCCGGTAAGGTTACTGTAGGATTCAACGGCCGCCTTTCTGTCAGCAAGCTTTCTAAGAAACTTGATTTGATGAACGCAGAAGAGTTTGCCAACTATCAGTGGGACCGCGCTGCAGCAGGTGCTACCCGTAGTGATGCGACAAGATACTTCCGCAACAACTTTGGTAACCCTGCCGACCTTGACCTTTACAAGCGAGCAACTACCCATGATTGGCAAGATGAGGTGATGGGTGAAACTCCTCTCAATTACTCTGCCAACGTAACAGTTGGAGGTGGTAGCGAAAAAATCCGTTTCAACACATCTTTAACCCAGAGTGAAGATAAGGGTATTATCCTTGGTTCAGGTGTTCGCCGTACCAACTTGAACATGAAGTTGGATGTCAACATCTCAAAGAAGCTGACTCTTAAGTTCAACCCTAAAATTTCTTATCGCCGTGATACAGGTGCCGGTGGTGATAACATCGGTTCTGGTGGTATTATCGATGTATTGAAATACCGTCCGATGAATGGTTTGCGCGAATTTGCTTTCTGGGACCCAACAACTGTTGATCCAGATGAAGAGGCAAACTTCGCTTATACCAATCCTAAGAACGACATCATGACCAATGTCCAGAAGAAACACAGCTACAGCGTTTCTAACCAAGCAGCCATCATCTGGACTCCTATCAAGGGATTGACCTTCCAGTCAAATGTTTCATACTCGTTCTCATTTAGCGACAAGAACCGTTTCTTCGGTCCATTGACCAAGACCGGACTGGGCAACAACAAATTGCCAGTAGCTCAGATTACCAATACTCATAAAGAGTCATACACATGGAACAATACTTTGAGCTATGACTGGTCTTTCAACAAGGATCACAACTTCAACGCTCTGATTGGTCAGGAAATCCAGAATTCCCAGACCAAGGAAACCTATCAGGCTAACCGCTACTTCCCTCGCGAAATAGCTGCAGAGAAGGCTTTCAATAATATGGGCTTAGGTACTCCATATGAATCAGCATCCAGTTTGTCTACTCCAAACAGAACAGCTTCTTTCTTTGGTCAGCTGGGATACAACTTCAAGCATCGCTACTTGGCATCATTCACATTCCGTGCCGATGGTTCTACCAAGTTTGCGCCAGGAAGCCAGTGGGGTTACTTCCCTTCTATCTCAGGTGCCTGGGTATTGTCTGAAGAGTCATGGATGAAGGATATCAAATGGATCAACAACCTGAAGATTCGTGCCGCATTCGGTTTAACCGGTAACAATAGCATTGATGACGACATGTGGCGTTATCTCTATGCCGTAACTTCTACTGGTGGACCTGGATTTGGCGAATCAACAAAAAATGGTGACCAATATTACGCTTTTGGTAACGGTAACAAGTTGACCAATGCAAAGATTAAATGGGAAACTGTTATCACCCGAAACTTAGCAGCAGACATCACTCTGTTTGACAACCGTCTGACCATTACTCCTGAGGTTTACTGGAACACAACCCGCGATTTGCTTTACAAATCTGAGGTTGCTACAACAACAGGTTACAACACCCAGATGCGCAACATCGGTAAGGTTACCAACAAGGGTGTTGAGTTGAGCGTAAGTTATGACATTCTTCGTGGCAAAGACTATGTCCTGACAGGAAACCTGTCTTTGGGTTCCAACAAGATGAAGGTCATCAAGCTGAACGAAACCGACAATGTTATCTGGAGCAACAACAACCGCTGGTCTTCTTCTAACCTCGTTTCAACCAATGACTACTGTATCAAGGTTGGCGACGAAGTAGGTATCATCTATGGCTATGTATATGACGGTTTGTATTCTGGTAATGAATTCACATACGATCCTAACCAAAACTTCCTGGCTATTCCTAAGAGTGAGCCATGGACCGATGAGAATGGTGTACAGCACAACAAAACCGTAAGCATGGACGGCGTATTCAACGATAGCAAGAGCGGTACTGCTACCTTGCCAGGTAAGATTAAGTTCAAAGACCTGAACAACGATGGCGTCATCGATGAAAAAGACCGTACCCAGATTGGTCATACTACTCCTCGCGTTCAGGGTGGTTTCGGTTTAAGCGGACAATGGAAGAACTTCGACTTCGCAGCAAACTTCAACTACATGCTCGACTTCGATATTGTCAATGCAACTTCTTACGCATTGTCTTCTTCTGTAAAGGACAGCAAGACATTCAATAATGTTCTCAGCAAGTTCGCCAGCAACAGTTGGCGCTACACACGCCCATCTGATCATGAGAACCTGTACAAGAACAATTATCTGGATGGAGCTACAGAAGAGTATCTGGCACAGAATGCCGGTGCAACTCTTTGGAATCCTGCAGACGTAACCAACAACGTATTGCACTCATATTTCGTTGAGGATGGTTCTTTCCTGCGTTGCCAGGATATAACTATCGGTTATACTCTTCCTCACAAGCTGACTGCAAAATGGGGTATGTCTAAGTTACGCTTCTATGCCAGCTGCTCAAACCTCTTCATCATTACAGGTTACTCTGGCTATGACCCAGAAGTTGACCTCATGACAAGTTTGACTTGTGGTATGGACTACAACCGTTACCCACGTAACCGCAGTTTCGTATTCGGTGTTAATGTGAACTTCTAGTATCTAAAAAATTGAGATATATGAAATTAAAATATATATTAATGGCGGGATTGGCTTGCGCCACATTTGCATCTTGTAACGATTATCTTGATGTAGATACCCCGTCTAAGTACGATGACAAATATGTCTTCGGAACAGAAACAGAAATTAATCGTGCGCTCAACGGCGTATATGCGCAGTTGCTTAACGGCAATCTGTATGGTGACAATTTCCTGACCAATTTCTGCTTAAACAGTGACGTTGATTTTTCAACCAACGCATCAGAAACTCCAGCAAGCGGTGCTTTCCGACGTTTTGACTGTACAAGTGATGCCGGCCAGCTCAAGAAGACCTGGGATGCTGCCTATATGGGTATTGAGTATGCCAACAACTTCATCTACCAGTTAGAGAACAGTCCTGTTTATAAAGCAGGCAATGCTAACTGCGAGCAGATGCTGGGAGAAGCGAAGGTGATTCGTGCCATGGTCTACAACGACCTGGTAGACTTGTGGGGCGATGTTCCATTTACCTTCACTCCTACTTCTGAGAAGAAGGATTACGTAACTCCTATTGTCAGCCGTGACGAGATTCGCACAAAGTTGATAGAAGATTTGCGTGAGGCTGCTCCTAAGATGAGTTATGCCCGCAAGCTTGACAATACCATCGAGCATGTTTCCAAGGAAGCATGTTGGGCTATGATTGCCCGTTTGGCTCTTTCTGCAGGAGGCTACTCTTTGCGTCCTGACAAGCAAGATGCAACAAATCATGGTGTGATGCAGCGCCCTGAAAACTACAAGGAGTTCTATACAATCGCCAGAAACTATGCAGACTCTGTCATCAAGTCAAATACCCATCATTTGACAAAGTCATACAGAAATGTATTCATCGACGAATGTAACTTTGTTGTAGACAATTCAGACGACCCAATCTTTGAGATTCCTTTTACCAAGGAAAACTCAGGCTCTATCGGTTATATACAAGGTCCAGCAGCCAGTTTAAGTTCCGGTTATTCCATTGCTCCAAACGTATGGGGTGAAACCAAGGGAAGTGCTCAGGTAAGTGCATTCTATGGCTACTCTTTCAACGAGAAAGACCTACGCCGTGATTACGTTATTGGTATGTGGAGTTATTCTAACCAAGGTGATACCCTCTGTGTTCCAGCTATCAGAGCCGATTATACTCTGTATAACAACAAGTGGTCTAAACTCTGGTCAAACAGCGGAAACTTCACCAACTATAGTGGCGGTAACACCGGTATCAATTACCCTTACCTTCGCTACGCCGATGTTCTCCTGATGTTTGCAGAAGCAGACAATGAACTGAACGACGGTCCTACTGATGCTGCCAAGGAAGCCCTCAAGACTGTTCGTCGCCGTGCTTTTGAATCAGCAGACTGGAGTAAGGAAGTTGATGCATACGTAGATTCTGTAAGCCAGGCAGGTGTTGGTGAAAGATACAATACAGCCAAGAAGGCATTCTTGCGTGCAGTATTGAATGAGCGCAAATGGGAATTCGCCGGTGAGAACATGCGCTGGAAGGACCTGGTGCGCAACAACATGTACTCAGAAGTTCTTTACTATACATTCCTCCGCTATTATGGTGTTGGGGAAAATGCAGGTGGTACAAGCCAATATCTCGATGCGGTTGAAATGTACGACTTCGGTGTAGAAGGTGGCAGATACGATGATCTCCCTGTAGACATGTATTACCGCCGCATAGCAAACCCAAAGAATACTTCCATCTTCCCTAATACAGCAATGGAAATTCTGGAAATTGCTAATCCATATAATACGCTTGAGCGTAAACCAACTGACCCAGAAGACATCACAAACGATGAATACAAGTGGCAGAAAAAGGAAAATAACTTTGGATGGTGGAACGATGGTGCTGGTACTCCTACCAACCAGTGTCTCTACTCTCTGTATGGTTTCATGCGTGGTGATACACAAGGACAGCCTGCATTGGTTCTGAACAATGGTCAGTTGAGCCCTATCGGTTCTGCCAACGCAGAAATGACAGCAGACAAGCTGCCTGTTGTACGTTACATTTTGCCTATTCCAAACTCCGCGATCCAGCGTAGTGGTGGAACATACAAGAATTATTATGGTTACGCTAATTAATGATTAAACAGAACATAACAATGAAAAAATATTTATTATATACTATCATGCTTCTGGGTGCGTTGTCATTCGATTCCTGCAAAGATGATGACACCGTAAGCGTAGAGGACCAGCGTGAATTCATGACCATGTTCCGTACGAACGAGAATACAGGTCGTGGAGACAGCGATCCTTACAATTGTCAGACCATCACAGTGAATGGACACAACAATAGTGTCCATCTGTACTGGTATGGAGTAGATGGTTGCAAAGGTTATGAGATAAAATATGCTCTCTACCCAAATGTTTCATCAGGTCTAGCAGAAGATTGGGAAAATCCTGAAAAAATCATTTTCGATACTATCGTAGGTCCTGACAAACTAGACATTATCTTCAACAATCTGGAATACTCTACAGCATACCGCTTTGCCATCCGTACACTTTCCAAGAAAGGCGAAGCCTACAACTCTAAATGGTATGGTTATGGAGATGGTCGCCATTGGGCAGAATATCTCGAATTAACTACCGGTAACCGCTATCCTGTACCAGAGGTTATTACCCAGAGTGCTCCTACCAAGAACTCAGTGCGCATCTATCTGAATAAATCATATACAGATGCTGTAGCCGACTGGAAAGCCAGCGAAAGTGATCCAGATGAGTTTATCAAAAACTTCCAGGTTGAAGATGATAAATTCGTTATGCAGAAACTGACTGTGGCTGCATCTTCAGAAAATCCTCAAGCAAAGGTACCAGAAGAATGGGCTAACCACGAGATTACAGATGAAGACATCGAACGTGGTTACTTTGATATTGAAGGATTGGACGAAAGTAGCGTATACATCATCAATGTTGAGAATAAGAACGTGCCTGTAAAGGTAGATGCTGTTTACAACACACTCTCTGTACGTACAGATGGCGAGGTAGGAGAACCTGTTCTTATCAAGCACGAAGTTACTGCTGTTGATACATTGAGTGACAAGAGTAAAACTGTAGACGTATCTAAGTGGAATGCCATGCGCCTTGATGAAGTCTTTACTGATTACGTCAAGAACAACAAACTTGCCGAAGGTACTATTTTCGAGCTTGAAGGTGGTAAGACCTACTACTTCAGAGACAACATGAGCCTTTCTAAGGGCTTCACTCTCCGTACAAAGCCTGAAGATATTGCAGCCGGTAAGGGACGCGCTAAGGTTTACATGGGTGGTTTGTGGAAAGAAAACAATACGCCTAAGAGCAACAACTTCATGTTTGGACGCCAACCACAAAGCGGTGAAGCATTCACACTCTTCGTAAAATCATTGATTTTTGAAGACATTGACTTCGACTGCCCTATGGCAGAATTCTTTAATGGAAGTGTAAGTGGTACAGGTAACTACTTCATCAACATGTACTCTAATGGTATGGCAATTACCTTGCAGTCATTTGAGGTTAGAAATTGTAGCTTCCAGCACATGGTTCGTGGTTTCATCCGTGTACAGGGTTCTAAAATCAAGAAGTTCGAGAAGGTACTCATTGAGGGTTGCGATTTCTACAACTGCGGTTATTATGATAACAACGGTCGTGGATATGCTTGGGTTGCAGGTGACGGAAAGCAGCCTAAGTCAAATATCTTCAACAATATGATATTCCGCAACAACACATTCTATGACTGTCCTCGTACCTGTCTCTTCACAGATAATGGTAAGAATCTGGCTTGGAACGATAATATCACATACAATATTACGCTGGAGAACAATACATTCGTAAACTTCTCTACACGTAGTTCTGGCCGTCAGCTCTTTGACTTGAGATACTTGCCAGGTGGTTCTAAGATTACTGTCAAGAACAACTTGTTCATCTTGACCAAGGACGAGGCTGATACCCGTAACCTCTATCAGGGTGGTATGGATATCCGCACTATCAATGGTTCTGGTATTGCCATCTTTGACATTGAGAACAACTGGTCTACCAATAACAATCTGACTGCTGGTCAGGTGTTCACGGGTGGTGCATTCAATGCAAAGAAAAACTCTGCCGGTAAGTGGCCAAACATGCTTGTAAATGGTGCAGATGCAGCTATGGTTACTCCAGATGACATTTCAGCTACAGAACTGATGATGGATCCTAATCCAAAGAACTATGAGAATGGAACAGATCCTACAAAACGTCACTGGCATGATAATATGAATGGACTCTACTATAAGAATACCGATAAAGTTAAGAACTCAAAGATTTACAAATTGGGTATCGGTGCTTCTAAATGGAGAACTAACATCAAATAATTATATTATCAGATATACATATTTAATAAAAAAAACAAAGAGGGCAAGCCTGTGAAGGTTCGTCCTCTTACTTTATTAATACTGCCCTAAAAAATGAAGCAGGCTTCGATGGCAAACGAAGCCTGTTTCATTTGCCATCGAAGCCTGTTTCATTGACCATCGAAGCCTGTTTCATTTTTTAGGGCATAACAGGGGGTCTCTAATCCTTGAAATCTATACTCAATTCGCCAGTGCCTAAAAGATTGTAACTCATGCGATGATATGGGGTAACTCCAAATTCCCTGATGGCAGCACGATGCTTCTTGGTAGGATAACCCTTGTTGCCTTTCCAATCGTATTGTGGGTATTCTTCTGCCAGCGCATCCATGTAATCATCACGATAGGTCTTGGCAAGGATGCTTGCCGCAGCAATTGCCAGATACTTGCCGTCGCCTTTTACGATGGTTGTATAAGGCAAATCCTTATAGGGTTTGAAACGGTTGCCATCCACGATAACTGCCTCCGGACGAACCTTGAGCTGGTCCAGGGCTCGGTGCATAGCCAGGAAACTGGCGTTGAGGATATTGATTTTGTCGATTTCTTCGGGAGTAACAACGCCCACAGCCCAAGCTACGGCATCACGCTCTATCTGCTCGCGGAGCGCCTTGCGCTTCTTATCCGTGAGCTTCTTACTATCGTTCAAATCGGCATTCTGATAACCGGGCGGAAGGATAACGGCTGCTGCATATACGCTGCCAGCCAAGCATCCACGGCCAGCCTCATCACAGCCAGCCTCTATCATATCCTTATAATAATGACTTTCTAACATTTTCTTTATTCTTGATGATACATCTTATTATTATTAAAGCAAAGGCTTCAAGCCTTCCCATTTCACATTCCAATTGCCATCCTGCGGGAAACCCGGATTAGGATGAATACTGCCATCCCAGCCGGCACACATCATGGCTACAGCCATCAACAAACCGCCATTGCCAGGAAGATAAAGGCGCAAACGGGCATCCTGATAGTTATGACCGCTTACCAGATAAGTATTCTTCTGCTGGTGCATCAGCAAAGCACCTACTGCATTCTCCGGTTCTCCCATGCGGGCAGCTCCCATAGCCATCATCGGATAATCCCAGCCCCAGGAAGTATTCCATTTCCAATTCTTCCAAATCCACTGTTCGGTCTTCTTCATCTTGGCAAAATCAATCATTCTACTATTATATGGGAACAGACCGATAGCGCCCATCGCGGCTGGATGATCACTGAACATACGAACCTTGGTATAGGTATCAGGCTCGGTTTCTGCAGCAAGATATAAACTGTCTTTAGATGCAAGAGGAGAAATCTTAGCTATAATGTCGTCCCAATGTGCATCACGAGCCTTACCTAGGCGTTCACGCCATTCCTGCGCAATTTTCAAGGCACAATGCCACTGACTGAGTTCGAAAGGAGGATTCACGGTTGTTGCAGCAGGTAAGGTTTCCTGGGCAGCAATACAACCACGAAGAATATAACGGTCTTTCTCCTTATCATATTCTGCAAAGTCGCCCATAAATTCAGCGGTTTCATCGACCAACTTCGCATATTTCTGCAAGATGGCAGGCGAAGGATCAGCACGATAAAGCAATTCCGCCAGATAAATCAGGTGTGGCTGTTGCCAAATCAGGAAACTTCCCACACTAGAAGGAGCCTCTCCTGCATCCGGATCGGTCATTTTCATCCATCTTACTCCCTTGAATCCCTGTCGCTGGGCTATCTTGCGGGCATTCGGCTCAGCCTTAAAATACCAGGATAAAGAACGCTCCAACAATTCAGGATGTCCCCACAAGGCAAATTGTGCCTGGTGCCAGAGAATCATCTCCAAATGGAATTTGCCAAACCAGGAATTATAGGTAAGACCGGTTTCCTGAGGAGGAGTTTCACCTGCATCCTGAATAGCCAGCAGGTATTGGCTCAACACTACACGGCGCTCCATCTCCTGAGCACGAGGATCCTTACACTGTCCGAAATCTACCATCGCTCCTTTCTGCCAATAGCGATTCCAATAAGCCTTGGCTGCATCCGCAACCTCAGCAAAAGTCTTGCTCTCAGAAGATATCTGCTCTGCATATTCACAGGTCAACTTCAAGTCAGCAGACTTTGACTGCAGCTGATAGAAGTTCTTGCCTTTCTGCTTGAGTTTAGCTGTACCCTGCCATCTTAACATCACGAAATAGACGGTTTCATCGATAGTTCGTTTCAATACGGCAGAATTCTTATCCTGTGAAACAAGCATTGTGGAATGAAGATGATCTTTATTCCAATCGCAAGCATCATCACAATGACCGCCTGTAGGATAAGCAAAACGGATATCAAATGCAATAGAACCTTTAGACTGGACGTGAGTAGCAATCATATCCAGCTCAGGATGACAAGTGGTCTCCACCTGATAAGCACGACCATGATAAATAAAGCTGCTCTTAATCATTCCATCCCACATGTCCAAAATTTGGTTAACCTGCTGTATATTCTTAGGATCAGACCCCAGAGAAAGTCCCAATGTACCCAAATGCAGACGATGAGGATTGACACGATACCAATCTCCTGCAGCCTTCTTTCTCTTATCTTCCTTAATCTGGGTAGCGTATGGCTCCTTTCTTCCTCTTCCATAGTCATAATAACGCCAACTTTCTTCCGGTTTATAATTCTCAGGATTGGCAAATGAATGCCAGCCCCAATCGCTCATCGTACCCAAAGGAACGCCCTTGGAATAAGGCTTAGGGAAAGACTGAAGGCCGGTTCCATCGACAGTCATGGCAAAGCCACCATTACCCACAGACAGAGAATTCAACGAATCCATCGTCACTACATGAGGATTATTCCTCTCTACTACCTGCTTTCTATCTATATTCTGAGCAGAAAGGCTCAAGGAAACCAACAGAAAAGCACTTAAAAATATTCTTTTCATTTGTTTGTTTTTAGGTTGTTTTATGTAAATATAAAAACAATAATTCCCCAATTCCATCATAGAAATGGGGAATCATTATATATAAAAGCTTTTAGAACATCTGAGAAACGCGTTTTACGCCTGCTACAAGCGCATCAACCTCCTCCTTGGTATTGTACAAGGCAAAGCTGGCACGAACAGTTCCCAGAATGCCATAACGGTCCATCAAAGGCTGAGCACAATGATGACCGGTACGGACAGCAATGCCCAAACGGTCGAGCAAGGTTCCCATGTCCATATGATGAATATCACCAACCAAGAAGCTGACAACGGCATCCTTGCCCTCCTGCTCACCAAAAAGTCTGATTCCATCGATGGTACGCATCTGCTCCATGCAGTAGCGGGTGAGTTCCTGCTCGTGCTTGGCAATGTTATCCATGCCGAGCGCTGAAACATAATCGATGGCCTTTGCCAGACCATGGGTAGCTACATAATCAGGAGTACCAGCCTCGAACTTGAAAGGTAACTTCTCGAAAGTAGTCTTTTCGAAACTTACACTCTCAATCATTTCGCCACCGCCCTGATAAGGAGGCAACTTGTCGAGCCATTCTTCCTTGCCGTAAAGCACACCGATACCGGTAGGACCATAAATCTTATGTCCGCTGAAAGCGAAGAAATCGCAATCCATATCCTGTACATCCACAGCAAAATGAGGAGTACTCTGAGCGCCATCCACCATGACAGGCACATCGTGCTCATGAGCAATCTTTATCATCTCTTTTACCGGATTCACCGTACCCAACACGTTGCTTACCTGGGCAATGCTCACGATTTTGGTGCGTTCGGTAAATAAATTAGCGAATTCATCGAGGTTAATCTCACCTTTATCGTTGATAGGGATTACTCGGATGGCGATTCCCTTCTTGGCAGCCTGCAACTGCCAAGGCACGATATTGGAGTGATGCTCCATGGTAGAGATAATCACCTCGTCGCCCTCGCTCATAAAGGCATCGCTGAACGATGAAACCACGAGATTCAGACTTTCGGTAGTACCGCGGGTAAAGATGACTTCCTCAACCTTAGGCGCATTGATAAACTTGCGCACGGTTTCGCGGGCTGCCTCATGAAGGTCGGTAGCCTGCTGAGAGAGATAGTGAACACCACGATGCACATTGGCATTTACGTTGAGATACTCGTCGCGCATGGCATCGAGCACGCACAATGGTTTCTGCGTGGTTGCCGCATTATCCAGATACACCAATGGCTTATCATAGACCCTTCTCGATAAAATCGGGAAATCTGCTCTTACTTGATTGATATCATACATATTTTTAAGAACTTAACTCCTTTAAAAGGATATTATCTACTTGCAAAGCTTGCAGCCCTCACACTTATTGAGTTCACCACGGAATCGCTTCTCTACGAGATGATGCAGGCGATCACGCAATGGCTCCAGCTCCATCTTGTCGATGACTTCGTTGACAAATGCAAACTGAAGGAGCAACTTAGCCTCCTCGCGGCTCACACCACGCTGCTGCATATAGAACAATGCGGCATCGTTGAGCTGACCTACAGTACTTCCGTGCGCACACTTCACATCATCGGCATAAATCTCCAGCATCGGCTGGGTGAACATGCGGGCAGTCTTCGTAGCACAGAGGTTCTGGTTGGTTTCCTGAGAAACAGTTTTCTGGGCACCATGACGAACCAACACTCTACCGGCAAAAGCACCACGTGCCTCACCATCGAGTACATACTTATAAAGCTCGTTGCTGGTACAATGACCCACCTGATGATCGATGAGTGTATTGTTATCAACCACCTGGTTCTTGTCGGCAATCACACAACCATTGCAGAAGCACTCGGCTCCCTCGCCCTTGAACACGAGGTCGAGTCGGTTGCGGGTGATACCGTTATGAAGGGTGATGACGTTATGGTTTACACGGCTGTTAGCCTGCTGCTCAATGTAAACGTTGCTGACACGACGGTTCTTGTAATGAGTCTCTTCCAGACAATAGAGGTCGAGACTGGCATTCTCGCCAACATAAGCCTCGATAACCTGGGTTGCGAGGAAGTTCTTGTCATCGGCTGCATGGTCGCAGAAGAGGAACTTAGCCTCAGCACCCTGTTCCATCACGATGAGTACACGTCGGTTTACCATCAAATCAACATCCGAACGGAGAATATTGATGACCTGAATGGTTCGCTCTACCTTCACGTTCTTTGGTACGTAAATAAGCAAGCCATCCTGTGCCAGGAATGTATTCAATGCTGTGATGCCATCTTCGTCGGTTTTGGCAATCTTTGCATAGTATTTCCCGATGAATTCAGGGTTTTCTGCAGCAATCTTGTTCAAAGAGTCCACGATTACGCCCTCCGGAAGCTCTACTTTAGGCAATGCTTTGTTATAAAAAGCATCGTTTACAACGAAGTAGAGCGAAGTGCTCAGATTAGGCACATCGCAGCGGAAAGCTTCGTATGGATCTACCGGAATTTCCAGACGATTCAAGTTCAAGCCATAGTCTGGCTCGAAGATGGCGCTCATATCTGTGTACTTGTATCTTTCTACCTTTCGGGAAGGGAAGCCCAGGCGACGGAAGTCCTCGAAAGCAGCATCACGCACCGCATTGAGCACCTCAGCACTGTTCTTCTTGATCATTCTCGAAGAAGACTGATACAAGTCTAAATATTGTTTTTCTGAAAGCATAGCCATCCTCCTTATTTATTTCTCATCTACTTCAGCCTTGATCCAGTCGTAGCCGCGAGCTTCAATCTCCTTGGCAAGTTCAGGACCGGCAGTCTTCACGATTCTACCCTTATAGAGTACGTGAACCACACTTGGCTTAATCATATCGAGCAGACGCTCATAGTGAGTGATGACAATGGCAGAAGTCTGGTCGGTATGCATCTTGTTTACACCGTCAGCCACAATACGCATCGCATCCACGTCGAGACCCGAGTCGGTTTCATCAAGGATAGAGAGCTTTGGCTCCAGCATCGCCATCTGGAAAATCTCGTTGCGTTTCTTCTCACCACCAGAGAAACCTTCGTTTACAGAACGGCGAGCCAACTTGCTGTCCAATTCCACCAACTCGCGCTTCTCACGCATCAGTTTCATGAATTCGCTTGTATTCAATGGTTCCAAACCCTGATACTCACGCTTGGCATTGATAGCCGCACGCATAAAGTTAGTCATGGATACACCAGGAATCTCCACCGGATACTGGAAAGAGAGGAACAAGCCTTCACGGGCACGGTCCTCTGGCTTCATATCCAGAAGGTTCTTGCCGTTGAAGATAGCCTCACCCTCGGTTACGGTATAGAGAGGGTTACCTGTAAGCACAGCGCTCAAGGTTGACTTACCGGAACCGTTAGGTCCCATGATAGCATGTATCTCACCATCGTTGATGGTCAGGTTGATACCTTTCAATATTTCTTTGCCTGCAATAGTAGCATGCAGATTCTTTACCTCTAACATAATTTTAGTCAATTTTTATCGATTTCATCGAGAATTATGATAACTATCCTACGGTTCCTTCGAGTGAAACACTCAGGAGTTTCTGTGCCTCAACGGCAAACTCCATAGGCAACTTGTTGAGCACATCCTTGGCATAACCGTTTACGATCAAGCCGACAGCCTCCTCGGTAGGAATACCTCGCTGATTGCAATAGAAGAGCTGGTCTTCTGAAATCTTCGAGGTAGTTGCCTCATGCTCGAACACGGCTGTATCGTTATGGGCATCCATATATGGGAAGGTATGCGCTCCACAATCGCTACCCAGCAACAAGGAGTCGCAGGAACTGTAGTTGCGCGCATTGTCGGCATTGGATGTGGCACGAACCAGACCTCGATAGGAGTTCTGGCTATGACCTGCCGAGATACCTTTAGAGATGATGGTACTCTTGGTGTTCTTACCCATGTGAATCATCTTGGTACCTGTATCGGCCTCCTGATAGTTGTTTGTAACAGCTACGCTGTAGAACTCAGCTACAGAGTTGTCGCCACGCAAGATACAGGAAGGATACTTCCAGGTAATCGCAGAACCCGTCTCTACCTGAGTCCAGCTCAACTTAGAGTTCACACCGCGCAAGTCGCCTCGCTTGGTTACCAGGTTCAGCACACCACCCTTACCATGCTCATCACCAGGATACCAGTTCTGAACGGTAGAGTATTTCACCTCAGCATTATCCTTGACAATAATCTCTACGATAGCCGCATGGAGCTGGTTCTCATCACGCATTGGCGCTGTACATCCCTCCAGGTAAGAAACGTAGGCACCATCATCGGCGATGATCAATGTACGCTCAAACTGACCGGTGTTACGGGCATTGATGCGGAAGTAACTGCTCAACTCCATCGGGCAGCGGACGCCCTTAGGAATATAAACGAATGAGCCATCACTGAATACGCAACTGTTCAAGGCTGCATAAAAGTTATCACGATAAGGAACCACGGTTCCCAGATACTCTCTTACCAGATCAGGATGCTCCTTCACAGCCTCACCAATACTGCAGAAGATGACGCCCTTCTCACGGAGTTTCTCCTTGAAGGTAGTCTTCACCGACACAGAGTCCATGATGGCATCTACAGCGGTACCGCTCAAAGCCAGACGCTCCTCCAGAGGAATACCGAGTTTGTCGAATGTTTTCTCCAACTCAGGATCAATCTCCTGGTTTTTTGGCTTCTTTGCCAAAGGGTCGGCATAGTATGAAATCTCCTGGTAGTCAATAGGTGGCACGTGAACGTGTCCCCACTTTGGCTCCTTGAGCGTCTTCCAGTAATTGTAGGCTTTCAGACGAAATTCGAGCATCCAGTCTGGCTCTCCCTTCTTCTGCGAGATCAGGCGCACAACATCCTCGTTGAGACCCTTTTCTATGATTTCAGTATGTACATCGGTGGTAAAACCATACTCGTATTTCTGGTCTATCACATCCTTGACAACCTGATTCTGTTCTTTCTCTATTTCTGCCATTGTTATTTAGAATAACCGTTCGTTATTTTAACCCTAAATAGGGATAAGCCGCTGAGGACTCATCCCTACCTTATTATATATATGATAGAGCGAAAAACAAATGAATTCTTCGCTTTTCGTTCTTCACTCTTCACTTTATTAAAGCTTCTGCTCTACCTCGATCTCAGTGAAGGTCTCGATAACGTCGCCCTCCTGGATATCGTTGTAGTTGACGAGGCTCAAACCGCATTCCATACCGGTAACCACCTCCTTAACATCGTCCTTGTAACGCTTCAAGGCATCGATTTCTGCTGTACGTATCACGATACCGTCACGGATGACGCGAGCCTTATCCTTAGCGTGTACCTTACCCTCGGTAACGAGACAACCGGCAATAGTACCCACCTTAGAAATCTTGAAGGTCTGCTTAACCTCAACCTGACCGGTAACGATTTCCTTCTTCACCTTGTCGAGCATACCAACCATCGCTCTCTTGATATCATCGATAGCATCGTAGATGATAGAGTATGTGTTGATCTCAACACCTTCACGGTCGGCAGCCTTACGAGCATCGGCAGATGGACGAACCTGGAAACCAACGATGACTGCATCTGAAGCAGATGCCAGCATCACGTCGTTCTCTGAAATCTGACCCACAGCCTTGTTCACCACGTTCACCTGAACCTTCTCGGTAGAAAGCTTGATGAATGAGTCGCTCAAAGCCTCAACAGAACCATCGGTATCACCCTTCACGATGACGTTCAACTCATGGAACTCACCACGTGCGATACGGTGAGAGATATCACCCAGGGTCAAGCGCTTCTGAGTACGCAAGCCCTGCTCACGCTGCAGCTGCTCACGCTTGTTGGCGATTTCGCGAGCCTCCTGCTCTGTCTCGATTACGTGGAACTGGTCACCTGCAGTAGGCGCACCATTCAAACCGAGGATGATAGCTGGCTCAGCGGGAGCTGCTGACTTGATGTTGGCATTACGCTCATTGAACATCGCCTTGACACGCCCCCAAGAAGTACCGGCGAGTACGATGTCGCCTACCTTCAGGGTACCGTTGGCAACCAATACGGTAGAAACATATCCACGACCCTTGTCGAGAGAAGACTCGATGATGGTTCCTGTAGCACGACGGTTAGGGTTAGCCTTCAAGTCGAGCATGTCAGCCTCGAGGAGCACCTTGTCGAGCAAATCGTGAACACCGATACCCTTCTTGGCACTGATTTCCTGGCACTGATACTTACCACCCCACTCCTCAACGAGCAGGTTCATGTTAGCCAAGTCCTCACGGATACGGTCTGGGTTAGCACCTGGCTTATCAATCTTGTTGATTGCGAATACCATAGGCACACCGGCAGCCTGGGCATGAGCGATAGCCTCTTTGGTGGTAGGCATCACAGAGTCATCGGCTGCGATGATGATGATGGCGATATCGGTAGCCTGGGCACCACGGGCACGCATGGCGGTAAACGCCTCGTGACCTGGAGTATCAAGGAAGGTAACCTTGCGGCCACTGTTCAGCGTAACACTGTATGCACCGATATGCTGGGTAATACCACCTGCCTCACCGGCAATCACATTGGTATTGCGGATATAGTCGAGCAAAGAGGTCTTACCATGGTCTACGTGACCCATGACGGTTACGATTGGAGCACGTGGAACCAAGTCGTTCTCATCATCCTCTTCCTCGCTCACGGCCTCCTGAACCTCGGCACTCACGTATTCGGTCTTGAAACCGAATTCCTCAGCTACCATATTGATGGTCTCTGCATCCAGGCGCTGGTTGATAGATACCATGATACCGACGCCCATCAGCGTAGAGATAACCTGAGTAACGCTGATATCCATCATCGTAGCCAACTCGCTAACGGTAACGAACTCAGTAAGTTTCAGGATCTTGCTTTCCTTCTGCTCCTGACGAGCCTGATCCTGCAACTTCTCCTGAACAGCCTCACGCTTCTCCTTACGGTACTTAGCACCCTTCTTGTTCTGACTCTTGCTGGTCAAACGTGCAAGAGTCTCCTTAACCTGGCGTGCTACAGCCTCGTCATCAACCTCGATCTGGCGCTGGTTGCTGCGGTTGTTGTTATTGCCGCGATTATTATTGTTATTATTTCTGTTGCGGTTCTTGTTCTTCTTGTTATTACCGCCGTTGTTGCCATTACCTCCGCCATTATTCTTAGCTTCGGCAATGATGTCAACACGTTCTTTGTTGATACGAACACGCTTTTTGCGCTCATTGTGCTGTTGAGCCATTTTCTCCTCACGTTCCTTGCGGCGCTCCTCCTTGGTTTTCTTCTTAGGACGAGTGCTCTGATTGAGGGAAGACAAATCTATCTTGCCCAACACCTTAGGCTCATTAGCAGTAAACTTCTTCTCACTCTTGAGAGTAAACACGCTGTTATCTGCTACGCCAGCAGAATGCTGTGCAGTTTCATTCTTAGCATGATGATGCTCTTTCTTTCCCTGAGGAGCATTCTGCTTATTCATCTGAGCGTTTGACTGCTGTGATTTCTGATGATTTTCCTGTTTCATTTGCTGTTTATGCTGAGAAGCCTGTTGTGGCTTCTGTTCCTTCTTTTGCTCAGCCTTAGGAGCGTCTTTCTTCTGCTCAGGACTGACGGCAGCAGTCTCAGGCTTTTCCGCAACAGACTCTGCAGCAGGCTTCTTACCGATATTGTCCAAGTCAATCTTTCCCAGCGGCTTATACTGCTGCCGTCCATTAGACTCCAACAAGCTTTCAGCGCGATTGTCCTTCTGCTCTGGCGCACGCTTCTTATCTTTTGCTTTTTTGGTAAAGAGTTTCTCAGCCTGATCACGAACCTCTCTGTCCTGACTGAAGGCATCATTCAATGCCTTGTATTGCTGGTCGGTGAGTTTGAAGCTCGGTTCTGCCTTGACATCTCCCAGGTCTTTTCTTTTCTCTAGGAATTCAACTGCCGTCTGAAGTCCTATATTTAATTCACGTAGTGCTTTATTTAATCTGATGCTCATAAATTATTTATTCTCCTATTTTTAAAGTTAGATTCCCTGCAAGCACTCGCTGGCAAGGGAATTATTGTTCGAATTCGGCGCGCAACACGCTGAGTACATGATCAACGGTCTCCTCTTCGAGGTCAGCCTTCTCAATCAGCAAGTTGCGAGGTGCATTGAGTACCTGCTTGGCAGTATCAAGACCGATGCCCTTGATAGCATCGATAACCCACTGGTCAATCTCATCAGAGAACTCATCCAAGTAGATATCCTCATCGGCCTCATTCTCGTCTACCTCACGGAATACATCGATGGTATATTCTGTAAGCATAGAAGCCAGTTTGATGTTCATACCGCCACGGCCGATAGCCAAACTAACTTCCTCAGGCTGCAAGTAAACCTCTGCTTTCTTGTTCTCATCATCAACATTGATTGAAGAAACCTTGGCTGGAGCCAACGCACGCTGAATGAAGAGTTTGGTATTGCTTGAGTAGTTGATGACATCGAGATTCTCGTTGCAAAGTTCGCGAACGATACCGTGAACGCGGCTACCCTTAACACCTACACATGCACCAACCGGGTCGATACGCTCATCGAATGTTTCAACAGCAATCTTAGCACGCTCTCCCGGAAGACGGGCGATACGGCGGATTGCAATCAGACCGTCTGCAATCTCAGGAACCTCAGCCTCCAACAGGCGTTGCAGGAAGATTGGAGCAGTACGGCTCAAGATAATCTTTGGATTATTGTTCTCGTTGTCTACACGAAGGATGACCGCACGAACAGTCTCACCCTTGCGGTAAGTATCACCAGGAATCTGCTCAGTCTTAGGCAACATGAGCTCGTTGTTCTCATCATCTACAATCAGAACCTCGCGCTTCCAAACCTGATAAACCTCACCAGAGATAACCTGACCTACGCGATCCTTGTATTTGTTGTAGAGTGAATCATGCTCCAACTCAAGAATCTTGGAAGCCAAAGTCTGACGAAGAGTCAAGATGGCACGACGACCAAACTTATTGAAGTCAACCGTCTCACTTACATCCTCACCAACCTCGTAATCCGGCTCAATCTTACGAGCCTCAGAAAGTGTAATTTCCTTATTTTCATCTTCAACTTCGCCATCAGCAACAACAATACGGTTGCGATAAATTTCGAAGTCACCCTTGTCAGGGTTCACGATGACATCAAAGTTTTCGTCACTACCAAAAATCTTGGCAAGTACATTACGGAAGCTCTCCTCCAATACACTTACCAATGTAGTACGGTCGATATTCTTTGTTTCTTTAAACTCGCGGAATGTATCAATCATACTCGCTGTCAATTCTTGCTCTTTTTTAGCCATAACTTAATTGAAACTAATTATGTATTTTGTATATTTTACTTTATCCATCTGGTAAACGTGATCAACCTCCTGCTTAACCGGACGTTTTTTACCTTCAACCTTTACCTTTTCTTCAACGCCAACTGTGAAGTCATTTCCTTCAACAGCTTTCAAGATACCCTTCACCTTCTTGCCGTCGGCATCAAGCACCTCTACCTCCTTGCCAATGAAATTGATATACTGCTGCGGAACTTTGAACGGTTGACCCAAGCCTGCAGAGCCAACTTCGAGCTCATAGTCTTCCTCGTCACGGTTCAAATGATCCTCAATATACTTACTCAAGGCAACACAATCCTCAATCCATACTCCATCGGCATGGTCAATCTCAACAACGATTCTATCGTCGGGACTGATTTCAATGCTTACCAAGAAATATTCCTTATCTTGGAGCCATTCTTCAACTAATTTTTTTACGACGTTTTTATCAATCATATATACCTTATTAAAATAAAATGAGGAACTCTTGTGAGCCCCTCATTCCACTGAACGTTGCAAAATTACAAATATTTTTGTGATTAGCCAAAAAAAATGCAACTTTTTATTCGCGACGTGCACATTTTTAATCGATTGTGCACGTTTTTGTACTTATTTCTTCACAGGATGCAGTATTTTTTCGTATTCTGATGGAGAATTCAGCAATTTTACTGCTTCCTTAATCTGCTTGTCGTAACGCATGGAATTCTGGATGGCACCGCGCTGGAAATAATAGGCAGAAACGATGTCATTTTCCAACAGATGCTTGATGTAATCCTTGTTATAATCCAGATCCTTTGCCACATTATGGCTCAGCTTTTTCTTCAAAGCCTCAAACTCTGCCTTGGCATCATCGTAGTAGCCTTCAAACTTAGCGAGTTTTTCCAAGTCCTTGAGATACTTTTCTGTTTCACGGTCGTACTGGAAGTTAGCCTTCAACACGCGTGTCTTGAATTCATCATAGTCGGCATCGGTCAGCGAGAATTCCTTCGCAGGAGCAATAGCAGGATGCTTGGCGATATAATCAACCTCATAATTAAGCATCACCTCATTACTATCGCGGGCACCAGCCAGATAGAAGGCAATGTTTGGCAAAGAATCAGGCTTTACTTCTACATCCGGCTTCACACCACCTCCATCTCTCACTTCTCTGCCACCTGCGGTATAGAACACCTTGGTAAGAGAGTCGGGAACATGCTCCACATAACCGCCCTTATCGTGCTTATAGTTGAGTGCCTGAACGCATCGACCGCTAGGAATGAAATATTTAGCAGTAGTGAGTTTCACCTGTCCGTTATAAGGCAAATCCATGGTAGTCTGCACCAATCCCTTTCCATACGTGCGCGTGCCTAATATTACAGCACGGTCATAATCCTGCAGACTGCCGCTCATGATTTCACTGGCACTGGCAGAATTCTCGTTCACCAATACCACCATCGGCATAACGGAATCTATCGGTTCAACCGTGGTCTTATAAACATGATTAGAACGCTGCAACTTTCCCTTCATCTCCAAGACTGTCTTACCTTTAGGCAAGAACATATTGATGATACTGACCGCTTCGGTAACAGAACCACCACCATTATTACGCAGATCGAAGACAAGGCTAGTGGCTCCTTGCTTTCTCAAATCGATGAAAGCACGACGCACTTCCTTGGCAGACTGCTCGGTAAAGGAATTGAAGTTGATGTAACCGATGTTACCCTCCAACATGCCATAATAAGGCAAGAACGGCAACTGGATGGTACGGCGTGTTACCTTCACCTTCATCGTCTTGCCTGTACTTGGACGCTTAACTTTCAGCATGAAAGAAGAACCCGGTTCACCACGAAGATGATCGCTGACATAGCTCACCTCCTTATTGGTCATATCCTCATCATCAATACTCAGGATGATGTCACCCTTCTTCAGTCCCACTTCTGCAGCAGGCATATTCTCGTAAGGCTCGCTGACACAGACGCGCTGCAACTGGAAATTATAGCGTATCACCGCACCTACACCCGCATACTTGCCGGTGAGCAGATTCTTGAGTTCCTTCATCTTCTGCTCAGGATAATAGGTAGTATAAGGGTCGAGACTACGCAACATGGCATTGATACCATTTCCGACCACAACTTCAGCATCGAGCGTATCAACATACATCAAATCGAGATTCTTGTAGATGGCATTGAATATTTCCATATTCTTTGCGGCTTTGAAGTCATGATCTTTGTCAACCTGGGCAAAAGTAGGAACCGCCAGGAGCACCATAAGCAAGGAGAACAGTATTCTTTTCATTGTTACCTTATTTAATTGTATATGATTCAACTTATTGGTTATTTCCTCCCCTCTTCACGGCATTCGCCCTCGGGAGAAGATTTCGACCACAAAAGTACTCATTTCTTTGCGAAAAACACCATAAAATAGGCAAAAAGTGGCACAAAGATAAGAAAAAATACACTTTTTTAGGGAAAAAGCGAAAAAAGTCAGCAAAAAATTTGGCAGAATGAAGAAAAGTTAGTACTTTTGCACACGCAAATAAGGAACGTCATGTTCTTTACAGAAAAAACGCTTCAATAGCTCAGTTGGTTAGAGCACCTGACTGTTAATCAGGGGGTCGTTGGTTCAAGCCCATCTTGAAGCGCAAGAGAGTTTCAGGTTAGCCTCGCAACTCATCTTCTTTCATAGCAAATTGCTTCAATAGCTCAGTTGGTTAGAGCACCTGACTGTTAATCAGGGGGTCGTTGGTTCAAGCCCATCTTGAAGCGCAGAAAAGAGTCGCAAGTTTTACTTGTGACTCTTTTTGTTTATCCACATTTTATCCCACTTTGCATTCTCCATTCCCATTTACAAATACTATATCCGGCAATAACCAGAGAAAGCAAATCGAGTAGGAGGAAAACGAAGCAGTTTTCTTCCTACTTTCGTTTTCCGACCTCTCACACCACCGTACGTGCGGTTCCGCATACGGCGGTTCCTATTTTGGATACCATTCGAGATACGCTTCCATTAAAGTAGCATACCCTGCGGAGCGTAGTTTATTGTTATCTATCGCCCTTTTTAGAATAGGGCTGTCAGCTATTCGCCAATAGCCCTTGCGAGTATTACCCCATTCGTATGCTTGGTATTTATTGATTCCACATATGATGAGGTTTGCCACTTTTGTCTTGGCTTTCTTCCAAGCTTTCCATATACACATGCGGATTCTACGCCTTAGCCATTCGTCCGTTTCAAGCAAGAGACGCTTCATATTAGCAAGGTGATAATAGCCGACCCAACCTCTTATGTATTCTTTCAGCTTTTGCTTTCTCTTGGCATATCCCCATCCGTTGCTGCGACTTGTCAGTTCTTTCAACCTTGACTTCATCTTGGCTTTGGACTTTGGATGCACCGTGAGTTGGCATTTGTCTTTCATCACATAAAAGGAGTAGCCGAGATATTTCACTCCGCACACATACGACACTACGGTCTTTTCCTTGTTGACTTTGAGATATAGAGTATTCTCTATAAATCGGGTTATAGACTCCTTCACTCGCATTGCAGCCCTCTTGGACTTACAGAATATCATCGAGTCATCTGCATAGCGTACAAAGGGAAGCCCTCTGCGTTCAAGGTCTTTATCCAATTCGTTGAGCATGATGTTACTCAACAACGGACTTAGCGGTCCTCCTTGGGGAGTTCCTTCCTCGCTCGCTTCAAACAAGCCTTTGTTCATTACACCACTTCGGAGATATTTGTGTATAAGGCTGACCACTCTGCCGTCTTTTATCGTACGGCTGAGAATTTCTATGAGTTTGCTATGGCTCACGGTATCGAAGAAGCGTTCAAGGTCAAGGTCTACTACATATATGTAGCCTTCGTTGATTATCCTTTGCGCTCCTCGTAGTGCGTCATGGCATCCTCTTCTCGGACGGAAGCCGTAGCTCGTCTTGGAGAATTGGTTCTCATAGATGGGAGCCAGTACTTGGTTGATGGCTTGTTGCACCAGACGGTCTACTACTGTAGGTATTCCCAACAGGCGCATCTTGCCATTGTCCTTGGGTATTTCTACCCTTTTCACTGGGTTCGGACGGTAAGAACCGTCCATCAAGGAACGGATGAGTTCATCCTTATTGGTCAAGAGCCATGGGAGTAAATGCTCGCACGACATCTTGTCGATACCACCACAGCCTTTGTTTCTCACAACAACCTTGTAGGCTCGGTTGAGATTTGCAGGACTAAGGATTTGCTCGAAAAGGTGTTCCTTGTCGAATGGTACTTCCACGATGTTGTCTTCACACATCCACATGAAGGTCTGCACTCCTCCATACCATTCGGTTTCCGACCTATCTCTTTGGGGGCAGCCATTAACTTGGGATAATGTTTTCTGCATTCTTTCCTTCATAAGGTATGTTTCAATTACTATCGCTTAATTGTTAGGTTCTGCCCTTCATGCAACATTATCGACGGTTGCACTACTATGGCTTCTGCTGACTTCTCACGGTAAGCTTTACTCCACTTCTTTCGTAAAAACAACTATTTGAAGCGTCCGTGAAACCTCCTCGGATAAGAGCATTGTCTTTCCATCTTATACCCACTTCATTTACACCGCCGTTCCGAATAGCTATAGGGCTTTGGTTTGTATAGCAACCTTACCCACGGTCATATGCCTTGTATGAAGTTTCTGTCCATTAGGTCAGATGTTTGCCGCCGGCTTCTTTCAGATTTCACCTCACGATGAACACCCTTGCCATTGGCTAGGTAATTCCCGCTATTAGGGCTTACTAGGGACTTGCACCCATTAGACAATGCTCATGCCGAGCATACTATCAAAAAAGGCACATTCCGATCGGAATGTGCCTTTATATATAATAATGTGTCTAATACGCAGATTATTCTACATCATTGTTGTGATCCAAAGAGTCGTTGAACCCCTTAGGAGCCTGCTCATCATTACGATGCTCGTAACGACGTGGCTGACGAGCTGGACGCTCACCGCGACCTTCATGACGGCGACGCTCACCGCGCTCAGGACGTGGACGACGCTCACGCTCTACATAGCCCTCTGGCTTCTCCATCAATACACGATGAGAAAGTTTGTACTTGCCAGTCTTAGGATCAATCTCCATCAACTTCACCTTGATCTTGTCGCCTTCCTTGATGCCAGCCTCTTCAACTGTCTCAAGACGCTTCCAATCAATCTCAGAGATGTGGAGCAAACCATCCTTACCAGGGAGAATCTCTACGAAGCAACCGTAAGGCATGATAGAGCGAACAGTACCCTCGTAAACCTCACCAACCTCAGGAACAGCTACGATAGCCTTAATCTTAGCCAAAGCTGCATCGATAGAATCCTTGTTAGGAGCAGATACCTGGACGTGGCCCTTACCATCAGTCTCCTCGATAGTGATTGTCGCACCAGTATCCTCCTGCATCTGCTGGATAATCTTACCACCAGGGCCGATAACAGCACCGATGAACTCCTTAGGGATATCGAATGCTACGATACGTGGAACCTGTGGCTTCATCTCAGCACGTGGCTCAGAGATTGTCTCCATCATGCAGTTGAGGATATGCTCACGACCAGCCTTAGCCTGCATCAAAGCCTCCTCAAGAATCTCGAAGCTCAAACCATCACACTTGATATCCATCTGTGTAGCAGTCAAGCCATCGCGGGTACCAGTGGTCTTGAAGTCCATATCACCCAAGTGGTCCTCATCACCGAGGATATCACTGAGGATAGCGTACTTGTCCTCACCTGGGTTCTTGATAAGACCCATAGCAATACCAGAAACTGGCTTCTTCATAGGAACACCTGCATCCATCAGGGCGAGAGTACCGGCACAAACAGTAGCCATAGAAGAAGAACCGTTAGACTCCAAGATCTGGCTTACCAAACGTACTGTGTAAGGGAAGTCTGTAGGAATCTGACCCTTCAAACCACGCCATGCCAAGTGACCGTGACCAATCTCACGACGGCCTACACCGCGCTGAGCCTTAGCCTCACCTGTTGAGAATGGAGGGAAGTTATAGTGAAGGAGGAAGCGCTGGTAGCTCTTCTCGAGCACACCGTCGATAAGCTTCTCGTCCATCTTAGTACCGAGCGTACATGTAGAGAGAGACATAGTCTCACCACGCTGGAAGATAGCGCTTCCATGAGGCATTGGGAGTGGAGATACCTCGCACCAGATAGGACGGATATCTGTAGTAGCACGACCATCAAGACGCAAGCCCTCATCGAGGATGCAACGGCGCATAGCATCGCGCATTACGTCATCATAGTAACGGGTAGCCTCAGCGTGCTTCTCCTCCAAGTCTTCCTCAGAAAGATCGGTATGAGCAGCGTCATACTTCTCGAGGAAATCAGCCAAGACCTTGTCGAAAGCATCCTGACGTGCATGCTTCTCCAAAGCCTGATGATTGATATCATAAGCTGGCTTGTAAAGCTCAGACTTGATCTGCTCACGGAGTTCCTCATCGTTGATCTCATGGTCGTACTCACGCTTCACGTCAGTACCCTTCTCCTTAGCCAACTCATACTGGAGTTCGCACATAGGCTTGATAGCCTCAGCAGCCACCTTGAGGGCACCAATGAGATCCTGCTCAGAAACTTCCTTCATCTCACCTTCTACCATCATGATATTGTCCTTGGTAGCACCAACCATGATATCCATGTCAGCCTCTTCCATCTGCTGGAATGTAGGATTTACAACATACTCACCATTGATACGAGCTACACGAACCTCAGAGATATAGTACTCGAAAGGAATATCTGAACAAGCCATGGCAGCTGAAGCAGCGAAACCTGCGAGGGCATCTGGCTGGTCAACACCATCGGCTGAGAGCAACATTACCTGTACGTAAACTTCTGCATGGTAGTTAGAAGGGAAAAGTGGACGCAAAGCACGGTCCACAAGACGAGAGGTAAGGATTTCCTCATCGCTGGCTTTGCCTTCGCGCTTGGTGAAACCACCAGGAAAACGACCTGCAGCACTGTACTGCTCACGATAATCTACTTGCAAAGGCATAAAATCTGTACCCGGAACTGCATCCTTTGCTGCACAAACAGTTGCGAGAAGCACTGTGTTACCCATGCGGAGAACCGCAGCACCATCAGCCTGTTTTGCAACTTTTCCGGTCTCAATTGTGATGGTTCTTCCATCAGGCAACTGAACACTTTTTGTAATTACGTTCATCTAAATTAAAAAACTTATTGTTTTGTCTAACATCTAAAATATCTAAAACGCTGCAAAGATACCTCTTTAATTATTAATAAACAAATAAATCAGCAATTATTTTCCACTTTTTTTAATAATTTATCTATAGAAGGTGCATTATTCGCAATTTTATTACTATCTTTGCACTCGATAATTTTGCAAAATAATAAAATTCATGAAGATAACTAGACTCTTTTCAGTGGCAGCGATTATGGTAGCTGCACTGGCTTTGACTTCTTGTAACAACAAGAAATTCCACATCAACGGCAATATCACAGAGGCTCAGGACTCTATGCTCTATCTGGAGAACATCAGCCTGAACGGTCCTGTGAAAATCGACTCTGTGAAACTGGGCGAGGATGGTGCCTTTGCCTTCGACGAGGCTGCCATGGACTCTGTTACCCCAGAGTTCTACCGCTTACGTATCGCCAACCAAACCATCAACCTTTCCATTGATTCTACAGAAACCGTCAAGGTAAAGGCGGCTTATCCGCAGATGAGCTTCAAATACGAAGTGGAAGGTTCTGAAAACTGCAACAAGATCAAGGAGTTGTCTCTTAAGCAGATGACTCTCCAGAGCAATATCAACGGGCTCGTGAAAGATCCTAACATCGGCAACGATTCTATCGAATCCATCGTAGGCCGCATGCTCCAGGCTTACAAACAGGACATCAAGACCAACTACATCTTCAAGGAGCCAATGAAGGCATACGCTTACTATGCGCTCTTCCAAACTGTACAGTTGGGCAATGTGAATACGCTTATCTTCAACCCTCGCAACAACAAAGACGACGTGAAGGTATTTGCTGCCGTAGCAACCAGTTGGGATACCTACTATCCTGGCGCTGAGCGTGGCAAGAACCTCCACAATATCGCCATTGAGGGAATGAAGGACATCCGCATCATCGAGAACCAGATGGCACAGCAGCAGATTGAGGCCAGCAAGGTGAGCGTAAACGGATGCATCGAACTTGCACTTCAGGACAACAAGGGACAGGTACGCCGCCTCTCCGACCTCAAGGGCAAGGTGGTACTGCTCGACTTCCATCTCTTCGCCAGCAAAGAGAGCACCAAGCGCATCATGATGTTGCGTGAACTCTACAACAAGTATCATGCAGCCGGACTAGAGATTTATCAGGTATCAGTAGACCCTGACGAGCACTTCTGGAAGACCTCTACCGCTGCCATCCCTTGGATTTGCGTACGCGATGAAGATGGCATTCAGGGCAAGAGTCTGACTCTCTACAATGTCCAGAGCATTCCTACCTTCTTCCTGATCGACCGCACCAACACCCTGCAGGCACGTGATGCACAGATTAAGGACATAGAGGCAGCCATCAAGAACCTTCTTTAAGATAACCAGGAGTTAGAAGTTTGGAGAGAACAGTTTCGGCTTTTCATCTTCCAGCTTCTAACTCTTATTCTTTAACGTCAGTTCTGTATCTGCTTTCATGATAACATAGATGGCAATATCAGAATACGAACTATACAAGGAACTTAAGAACAAAAAACGATAAACTTTTAAACCCTAAAAAATGAATAAGAAATTTTTAGCAATGGCAGCCTTGGGGCTTATCACAATAGGAGCGCAGGCTAAAGTAAAGTTGCCACACATCTTGGGTGACAACATGATTTTACAGCAAAACACAGAGGCTAGCCTCTGGGGATGGAACAAACCAGGAACCACCGTAGAGGTAACCACCTCATGGTCTGGGCAGAAATATTCTGCCAAGACCGGAAAGGATGGCAAATGGGCTATCAAAGTACAAACCCCGAAGGCGAGCTACACCCCACTCTCCATCACTTTCGATGATGGCGAAAAGACCACTCTCAACAATGTGCTGGCAGGAGAAGTATGGGTTTGTGCAGGTCAGAGCAACATGGAGATGCCTGTAAAAGGATTCGGCAACTGCCCTGTAGAAGGTTACAACAAGGCAGTGCTCGAAGCAAACCAGTACAAAGGCGTACATTACGTAAAGATTCCTAGCGTAATGAGCAGCAAGCCGTTAGATGATGCCAACTGCGAATGGAAGGAGGTTAACCCGGAAACCGTAGGCGATGCATCTGCTACAGGATACTTCTTTGCACAGGTAATAAACAAGACTCTTGATATTCCGGTAGGTCTGGTCATGGCAAACAAGGGTGGAAGCCGTGTAGAAAGCTGGCTCGACCGCGACTACCTGAAGAAGAACACCAAGGAAGATCTCGACTCTGTAAAGATGACCAAGAACCCTAAGTTTAAGTGGGATTTCCTCTACCCTCTTCTCTGGGGTAACGGAACTTTCCACCCTATCCTCAACTATAGCGTAAAGGGTATTCTCTTCTATCAGGGATGTTCTAACGTGGGCGACCCGGACGGCCAGTATACCAAACGTCTTGCCGACCTCGTTGCCCAGTGGCGCAGAGACTTCAAGCAGGGCGAACTGCCATTCTATTTCGTACAGATTGCACCTTATCATAATGGCGACGTAAATGGCGATTGGGGACCTAAGCTCCGTGAACAGCAGTTCAATGCAGCCAAGGTGATTCCAAACAGCGGCATCGTCTGTACCGAAGACCTGGTTTACCCATACGAGGTTGAGCAGATTCATCCATGTCAGAAACAGCCTGTAGGCGAACGTCTTGCACTCCAGGCACTCAGCAAGACCTATGGCATGAAGGGACTCTTCAGCGAGAGCATGACCTTCAAGGAGATGAAGATTGTAGGTGATACAGTAAAGGTGCATTTCGACAACACCTACGGAGCCTACAACCGCTTTGAAGGTATCGAAGGCTTCGAAGTTGCAGGCGAAGATAAGGTATTCCATAAGGCTACAGCCAAGCACTTCTGGCAGGAAGGCAACGATCCTTGGAATGAGTGCGTCATCGTAACCAGTCCTGAGGTAAAGAAACCAGTAGCCCTTCGCTACTGTTTCCGCAACTTCCAGCTCGGCAATATGGCAAATGCAGGCAATCTGCCTCTCTTCCCATTCCGTACAGATAATTGGTAAATATCAGATAACCAGCGGCCGATCTTTGTTCAGCAGTCAAAGACCGGCCGCTTTTCAATTATAACATGAAGATAAATTCTTTTCCATTAAACATCAATCATTATACATTAATCATAATATGAGTCACGTATTAGATAAGTTTCAGTTTTGCCCGGTTTGCGGCTCTAATCATTTCGAAATCAACAACATCAAGAGCAAGAAGTGTAAGGACTGCGGATTTTCTTATTACCTCAATCCAAGCAGTGCTACGGTAGCTCTCATACTCAACAGTAAGGAAGAGCTCCTGGCAGTAAGGCGCAAGAAAGACCCAGCCAAGGGGGCACTCGATTTGCCAGGCGGTTTTGTTGACATGGATGAAACAGGTGAAGAAGGTATGGCAAGAGAGGTAAAAGAGGAAACCGGACTGGATGCAACTGAGGTTAAGTATCAGTTCAGCTACCCAAATCTCTACCTTTACTCAGGTTTCATGGTTCATACCCTCGATATGTTCTATGAAGTGAAGGTGAAAGACGACACTCATATAGAAGCAATGGACGATGCAGAAGAATCATTCTGGATACCATTGAGCAGACTCAATCCTGATGAGTTTGCATTCGATTCCATACGCAAGGGGCTCCATCGTTATTTGGAAACAAAATTGGGGTAAAAAGGGTTCAATACAGCCAAATATGGCTCCCAAACATTAAAAAAAACAAAAAAAACACCATATAATAAGGTATAAGCAAAAAGTTTACTTACTTTTGCCAACCGAAAAAATTGTGTATAAGCTTATGCAAGAGAATTTAGTAATCGTCGAGAGCCCTGCGAAGGCTAAAAAGATCGAAGAGTTTTTAGGTAAGGACTATAAGGTTATGTCTTCTTACGGTCATATCCGTGACCTGAAGAAGAAGGAACTTAGTATAAACGAGAAAACCATGGAACCTGATTATGAGATTCCAGAGGAAAAGAAAAAACTCGTTACAGAATTGAAAACGAATGCGAAGAAAGCCAAGAAAATCTGGTTAGCATCCGATGAGGACCGCGAGGGAGAAGCCATCAGCTGGCACCTTTGCGAAGTACTGGGATTGGATGAGGAGAAGACAAACCGTATTGTCTTCCACGAGATTACCAAACAGGCTATTCTTGACGCAATCAAGAACCCACGCCATCTGGACATGAACCTGGTGAATGCCCAGCAGGCTCGTCGTGTACTCGACCGACTGGTAGGTTTCAAGCTTTCTCCTATCTTGTGGAGAAAGGTTAAGCCAGCCCTTTCTGCAGGTCGTGTACAGAGTGTTGCTGTCCGTCTGATAGTAGAACGTGAGCGTGAAATCCAGAAGTTCCAGAGTGTTCCATACTATCGCGTTACCGCTATTTTCGCCCTGATCAGCGACAGCGGCAATGCAACAGAGGTAAAGGCAGAACTGGACCAGCGTTTCAATACCCACGAAGAGGTTGAAGCTTTCCTTGAGAAGTGTAAAGACGCTAAGTTTATGGTTGAATCTGTAACCAAAAAGCCTTTAAAGCGTTCTCCTGCACCACCTTTTACTACTTCTACTCTGCAACAGGAGGCAGCACGCAAGCTTGGTTTCACCGTTGTACAGACCATGATGATAGCCCAGAAACTTTACGAAAGCGGACGCATCACTTACATGCGAACCGATAGCGTAAACCTCTCTACGCTCTGTTCCAACGCCAGCAAAGATGAGATTATCAGAGAATATGGCAAGGAATACAGCCAGACTCGTGCCTACCACACCAGTTCAAAGGGTGCACAGGAAGCGCACGAGGCTATCCGTCCTACATATATGAATGAACCAACCATCGAAGGAACCGCTCAGGAGAAGCGCCTTTACGAACTCATCTGGAAGCGTACCATCGCATCTCAGATGGCTGACGCACAACTCGAAAAGACAACTATCAACATCAATATCGGCAACACAAGCGAAAAGTTTGTTGCTACCGGCGAGGTTGTTTCATTCGATGGTTTCCTCAAGGTTTATCTCGAGTCAACCGACGATGAAGAGCATGCTGAGGATTCTTCCCACATTCTTCCAGCCCTGAAAGAAGGCGATGAATTGCAGCGCAGAGAAATCCTTGCTACAGAGAAGTATTCTCTGGCTCCTGCAAGATACACAGAGGCCAGTCTGGTGAAGAAACTGGAAGATCTCGGCATCGGCCGTCCATCTACCTATGCTCCAACTATCAGTACCATCCAGCAGCGTCAATACGTAGTAAAGGGTGACAAGACGGGTGAAGAGCGCACATTTACCATAGATTCTCTGAAGGGCATCAAGATAACCCAGAAGTTGAAGAAAGAGATGGCAGGCTCTGAAAAGGGCAAGCTTCTGCCTACTGATATCGGCATCGTAGTAAACGATTTCCTGATGGAGAACTTCCCGAACATCATGAACTACAACTTTACGGCAGACGTAGAGAAGAAGTTTGATGATATTGCAGAAGGAAAGACCGAATGGACCAACTGGATGAAGGATTTCGACAAGGGCTTTGAGCCTGAAGTGAAGGAAGTCCTGGAAGCACGCAACCAGCACAAAGCCGGCGAGCGCAATCTCGGAAATGATCCAAAAACAGGAAAGCCAGTATTCGTCAAGATTGGCCGTTTTGGACCTGTGGTACAGATTGGTTCTGCTGAGGATAAGGACAAGCCTCAGTTTGCCCAGCTGCCATCAGACAAGAGCATAGAAACCATCACCCTGGAAGAGGCTTTGGAACTCTTCAAGCTGCCAAGAGAACTCGGTGATTATGAAGGCATTACTGTAATAGTTGGCTCTGGTCGCTACGGCCCTTACATCCTCCATAACCGCAAGTATGTTTCTATTCCAAAGGAGGATGATCCGCTGACCATCACCCTGGATAGAGCCATCGAACTGATCAAGGAAAAGCGCGAAGCCGAAGAGAAGCGTCATCTCAAAGTTTTCGATGAGGACGACAAGATGGAAATTCTCAATGGCAAGTATGGTCCATACATTGCTTACGACGGCAAGAATTACCGCATTCCAAAGGCAAAACATGAGAGTGCAGAGGAGCTTACATACGAGGAGTGTATGGAAATTATCAAAGCTGCTCCAGAACCAAAGGCTAGAGGCAGAAAGAAATCATAAACATGCCTCATTGACATAGAAACAGAAGAAAATGAAGTCAATCATCATCATAGGATACATGGGCGCCGGCAAGACAACGGTCGGCAAAGCCCTCGCCAAAGACCTTGGCGTTATGTTCTACGATCTCGACTGGTATATCGAGAGCCGAATGCGCAAGACCGTTAAACAGATCTTCGACGAAGTTGGAGAAGAGGGATTTCGCAAGATAGAGCACAATATGCTACACGAAGTGGCAGAGTTTGAAAATGTAGTGGTAAGTTGCGGAGGAGGAACACCATGTTTCTTCGACAACATGGACTACATGAACCAACTTGGCGAAACGTTTTACCTGAAGGCATCTCCAGAAACCCTTCACGCTCATCTGAAGATGGGCAAAGGCGTACGCCCTCTGCTGCTCAACAAAACACCGGAAGAGGTAGACAAGTTTATCCATGAGCAGCTGAAACTTCGCGAGCCTTACTACGAGAAGGCAAAACACATCATCGATATCAACGTGATGGACAATTATGATAAAATCAACGCTATTGTTCAGCAGATCAGAGACCTGCTGAACATATAGCCGTATCTAATAAAATAATAAAGGTAACAAACAAAACTGATTTCCAGCAAGCAAGATTAGAAAATGAAGAAATGGACTATTGAAGACTCGAAGGAGCTCTACAACATCTGTGGTTGGGGTACTTCTTACTTTGGCATCAACGGCAAGGGTGATGTCTATGTAACTCCATGCAAGGACAACACGCAGATAGACCTGCGCGACATCATGGACGAGTTGGCATTACGCGACATCAACGCTCCCGTACTGCTCCGTTTCCCAGACATCCTCGACAACCGCATCGAGAAAACAGCCAGCTGTTTTCAAAAGGCAAAGGAAGAGTATGGATACAAGGGAGAAAACTTTGTCATCTATCCTATTAAGGTGAACCAGATGCAGCCGGTCGTTGAGGAGATTATCTCTCACGGCAAGAAGTTCAACCTCGGACTGGAGGCTGGCTCTAAGCCTGAACTCCACGCCGTCATCGCCGTACAGGCACAGAGCGACTCGCTCATCATCTGTAACGGCTACAAGGACGAGAGCTACATCGAACTTGCCTTGCTGGCTCAGAAGATGGGCAAGCGCATCTTTATCGTAGTAGAAAAGCTCAATGAGCTGGATATCATCGAAAAGGTAGCCAAAAAGCTCAACGTAAAGCCAAACATCGGTATCCGCATCAAACTGGCTTCTTCAGGCTCAGGCAAATGGGCTGAAAGCGGCGGCGATGCATCTAAGTTCGGCTTGACCAGCGCAGAACTGCTCACAGCCCTCAAGAAGATAGACGAGATGGGGTTCCACGACTATCTGCGCCTTATCCACTTCCATATCGGAAGTCAGATTACCAAGATTCGCCGCATTCAGACTGCTCTCCGTGAGGCAGCCCAATTCTATATTAGCCTCCACAAGATGGGCTACAATGTAGATTTCGTAGATTGCGGTGGCGGACTCGGTGTAGATTACGACGGCACCCGCTCTTCAAGCAGCGAGAGTTCCGTAAACTACTCTATCCAGGAGTATGTGAACGACTGTGTCTATACATTCGTAGATGCAGCCAATAAGAACAATATCGAGCACCCTAACCTCATCACCGAGAGCGGCCGTTCGCTCTCTGCCCATCACTCAGTCTTGGTTATCGATGTCTTGGAGACAGCTTCCCTGCCAGAAATGCCAGAGGAGTTTGAGGCGAAGGAGACTGACCACCAGCTGGTGAAGGATCTTTATGAAATATGGGACAACCTGAATCCTCGCAACATGCTGGAAGACTGGCATGATGCCGAGCAGATTCGCGAAGAGGCATTGCAGCTTTTCTCTCACGGCATCGTAGATCTGAAGACCCGTGCAGAGATTGAGGCAATGTACTGGAGCGTGTGCCACGAGATCAACAATCTTGCCAAGCACATGAAGCATGTACCAGAAGAACTCAGAGGATTGGATAAGATTCTTGCCGACAAGTATTTCTGCAACTTCTCTCTGTTCCAGAGCCTGCCAGACAGTTGGGCTATCGACCAGCTCTTCCCTATCATGCCTATCCAGCGTCTGAACGAGCGTCCTACCCGCAACGCTACCTTGCAGGACATCACCTGCGACAGCGATGGAAAGATTGCCAACTTCGTTACCGACGGACATATCGGCAACGTTCTTCCTCTTCATCCATTGAAGAAGAACGAACCATATTATCTCGGTGTATTCCTCGTTGGTGCCTATCAGGAGATTCTGGGCGACATGCACAATCTCTTCGGCGACACCAATGCTGCCCACATCTCTGTAAAGGACGGCAAATATAGCATCGACCAGATATTCGATGGCGAGACCGTAGAGGAGGTATTGGATTACGTACAGTACAATCCGAAGAAACTCGTCCGCCAGTTGGAGCAGTGGGTAACCAAGAGTGTGAAGGAAGGCAAGATTTCGCTCGATGAAGGAAAGGAATTCCTGGGCACCTATAGAAATGGTCTCTTCGGATACACATATCTTCAGTAAGAATTAACAGTTGATAGTTAATAGTTTACAGCAAGATTGCCCTATAAACTATTAACTATAAACTATAAACTAAACTTAAAGATGGAAAAAGTAACAGTAGTAAAGGTAGGCGGTGCCATCGTTGAAGACAGCGAGCAGCTGGCACAGCTCTTGAAGGATTTCGCAGCCATTCCTGGCAAGAAAGTATTGGTACATGGCGGTGGCCGCCGTGCCACTAAGGTAGCCGCAGCCCTCGGCATCGAGAGCAAGATGGTGAACGGCCGCCGCATCACTGATGCAGACATGCTGGAAGTGGTAACAATGGTTTATGGCGGTCTGGTCAACAAGAACCTGGTTGCCAAGCTCCAGGCTAACGGTGTGAATGCTCTCGGTCTGACCGGTGCTGATATGGACGTAATCCACAGTCACAAGCGTCCGTTGAAGGACGGTATCGACTTCGGATTCGTGGGCGATGTAGAGCGTGCCAACGGCAAGATGCTCCAGACCCTTATTAATGAAGGCATTACTCCAGTGATGGCCCCATTGACCCATGACGGCAAGGGCAATATCCTCAACACCAATGCCGACACCATAGCCAGCGAGACTGCCAAGGCTTTGGCGCCTTACTACGATGTGACATTGATATATAGTTTTGAAAAGAAAGGCGTGCTCAGTAATCCTGAGGATGACGACAGTGGGATTCCTGTGATTACCCATGCCGATTTTGAGAGATATAAAGCAGATGGTACCGTGGCAGGCGGCATGATTCCTAAGTTGGAGAATGCCCTTGCAGCCATCGATGCTGGTGTGAAAGAGGTGATTATCACCCTTGCTACCGCCATCGACGGAAAGCACGGAACTGTTATTAAGAGTTAAAAATAGAAATAATTTAAGATTGGTTGTAACTTTCTTATAACATAGTCGTCATTAATTATAGAGGGATGAAAGAAATCAGTTTCCAGAACGATGTTTTGCCGCTGAAGAACAAACTCTTCAGGCTGGCCCTTCGCATTACTCTCAACCGGGAGGAAGCGGAAGACGTTGTGCAGGATACGCTGATTAAAGTCTGGAACGCCCGCGACAGATGGCAGGAGCTTGAATCCATCGAGGCATACAGCCTCACCATCGCTCGCAACCTCTCGCTCGACCGCATCAAGAAGATGGAAAATCAGAATGATTCGCTGGAAGAGCAGAATACAGAAAGGTTAGACGAAAACACTTCTACCCCCTCAGAAAGGATGATTCAGAAAGACAAACTGAACATCGTAAAGAATATTATCGACGAGTTGCCTGAAAAGCAGCGCAGCTGTCTGCAGCTTCGAGACATCGAAGGAAAGTCCTACAAGGAGATAGCAGACATCCTCAGCATCACGGAAGACCAGGTCAAGGTGAACATCTTCAGGGCTCGTCAAACAGTCAAACAAAGATTTCAACAATTCGACAGATATGGATTATAAGTACATCAACCAACTTTTGGATCGCTACTGGAAGGGCGAGACTTCTCTCGAAGAAGAGGAGATTCTCCGCGCATTCTTCAGCCAGGACGAGTTGCCTGCCGAGCTGAAGCCATACCAAGCGCTCTTCTCTTACGAGATGGGCGAGGCTAAGCAAGAGGCGCTGGGTGATGACTTCGACCAGAAGATGATGGCGATGATTGAAGATGAATACACCAAGAAGCCTAACAAGGCGAAGGTGATTTCATTGACAGAGCGTCTGAAGCCTCTCTTCAAGGCTGCTGCCGTGGTAGCTATCATCCTGACATTGGGCAATGCTGCTCAGGTACCTTTCCAGAGCAATGACATTGATTCTGTTGAAAACGTAGGATACATCAAGAGTGGCAAGGGCGTGTCCGTAGCCATGGGAGATTCTGCTTCGGTTGATTCTATGCACCGCACAGGCATCGATCAGGTAAGCACTCCAACAACGTCTCCAACGTTATTAAAGTAGATTATTTCTATGCTTTCTCTATAAAAAATCATGTTTAGTAAAACAATTCTGAAGCTGTGAAGTTTCAATTCTCTCAAATTTTTCATAACATACTAACGTAATAGGGCTGCCAGGATGTACTGGCAGCCCTTACTTATTTTATATTTTTTGTACTCAAGCGTATGATAAAGGATACACAAGTGGCTCAATTTATCGCCACTGCGAGGCTTCATTTAAGCCTCCTTCCGGTCATCATTGATGACTCTTACTTACCTCAATATAAGACACTTAACCTGTTTAAGAAGGAGCGTTTGAGAGGTTATTTTTCCAGATGGGGGTTAACAGAGTTAACAGTTAACCCTTGCCCCTTTGTTAAAAATACTAACTCATAGTTTTCTCCTCCAGAACTCACCGTTTCTCGGTGCAGAAGTCATCGTTTTCTTTTTGGGAATACATCGCTTGCCGGATAGAAATCCTTGCCATTACTTGTTATTTTTTTCTGGCGAAATCAGCCATTTTTGTTTATTGCCAATAAATAAATCTGCGGTTTTTTATTTACTGGCAATAAACAAATCGAATATAAGTTCTATCATCAAAGCTCTTATTGCCCTCTACGATGCCCTTGGTGGCGATAAAGGAATGGATGTTCTGAGGGTCGTTGGCAATCTGCTCTGCCAATGTCGCCTCGCTCGCTGCCAAGGTTGGCTTCAGGAACGGATAGCCATCACTCGCCAATACAATCTCGGAGGAAGAGACAGAAATTGTACCTGATGCAGAAACAGAGTCAGAGCAAGGGACAGAATCTGATGCTGGAACAGAATCCTGAACAGAACAAGAATCTGAAACAGAGACAACCTTCACTCCCTCCCGATAGATAGGAAATCCATCGATAACCGTATAGGTCTGGTTCTGCCCCGAAAGCATCGCCTTGATAAGCAATGGCTCTATCTGCTTTCTAGCCTCAGCAGGCGAAAGGCCCTGCTTTATCAGTTCTACCCTCTTTCTGGCAATCTCCTGCTCATAAGGCTTGCCGTTCTCATAAAGCTTGCCATCGATGATTGCCTGGCAATCGCCCACCATCCATACTTCATTCCTTGTTCGGCTATAAAGGATAGCCGAGGCGGTAAGCCGCTCTTCCGGATGCTCCTTCAACCGCTCTTCCACCCCAAGCTTTTCATACACCTTATTATATATATACGCCGTTACGCCCTGACAGAAATCATCTACCGAGGCATCCGCCTTCAGTTCCTCCCGGATATACTCCGAGATAAGCATCATGGCATATCTTCCGTTCTTCATATCAGGATTGAGATGCTTCGGCGTCTTGCTCGTACTGCCATCAATCACAGCGATGAAATCATCGGTAACTACCATTCCATCCTCACAAGCCTCAGGGCTCTTCTTTCCTATGATACAACTTTCTATAATCTTCATAAAATCTACTTATCTATCAGGTTATATATCTGAAAAAAGGTTACCCATCCAGGTAACCTTTTTACTCGTTTATTTATCTCTTAAGCCTTCACCTTCTTTAATCTGATAATCAGCTGTATGAAACTTGGAATCATGATGCAGAGAGAGAAGCCTACGGCATAATACATGATTTTCTCATCGCCATGGAAGAGGTCGATGAGCTTGCCATCGCTCTGAGGCATGATATTGGACAGGACATACGCCATCGTATTGTTCACCCAATGGAGCAGGATGCCCGGAACAAGACTCTTGGTGCGATAATACATCCAACCCAGGAGTAAGCCCAGCAGGAGGGCATTGACAAACTGCGCTACGTTGGCGTGAGCCAGACCGAAGATGGCAGCCGAAATCATAATGGCTACCCAATGGTTCTTCTTGCTCATAAGCCCCAGCAGGGTGCGGAGAACGGCTCCACGGAACACAACCTCCTCAGCAAAAGGCGCCAAAACGCCGATAGCCACATAGCCCCAAGGTTCCTTCATGAGCGATGCGAATTTCTGCTCGGTATTCTCGTCCATCTCGATGCCTATCTGCTCATATATGAACTCCAGAGGAATGATGGTTCCCAGGGCGAACAATGCCACCCAGAGAAGCGTTGCCCAAGGCTTGGAAAGCAGATAATCGCGGGTCAGCGGTGTCCACTTCGTCTTCAGGAAGATGACGAGGGTGATAACGTTGCTGAACGCTGAGGTAAGCGCCATCAGGATAGGATTGCTGCCCGAACTGACAGCCAGGAGCGTTGCCTGGTAACCTTCGCCCTTAATGCCCGCCCAGATTCCTGCGCCAGCATACATCACGATAATCTGTACTACTATAAATATAATCATGTAGAGGACGATATCCGTCAAACCTCTCTTTAAATTAATCTTTGCCATTGCTTTTACTGTTTATAATTAATCGTTTATAGTTAATAGCATTCTCGCTATCATTCCGCTTCTTTTTCAAAGAGATCCAGCACGGTCTGCTCATCCTCTTTCAGCTGCGCCGCCAACTCCTCGGGACTGTCAAACTTCTGTTCGCCCCTTATTCGCTTCACGAAGCTTACGAGCAAGAGCTGGTCATAAATATCCCCGTCGAAATTGAAGATGTGCGTCTCTAGCGTCAGTTGTCTGCCATTGAAGGTTGGGCGATTGCCCACATTCATCATTCCCCGTTTCCATACCACCGTATTCTCCAGTCTTACCCTTACGGCATAGACACCAGGGGCAGGAATCAGCTGTCCGAAGTGAGAGATGTCGAGATTGGCAGTAGGGAAACCGAGCTTTCTGCCTTCATGGAATCCATTCACCACCTTTCCGATGAGGGTGTAAGGGAAACCGAGGCACTGGGCAGCCATCTCCACTTCTCCCTCTTTCAGGAAAGAGCGGATTACGGAAGAAGAGATGTTGATGCCGTCTATCTGGAAGGCTTCGTTCCTGATTACCTCGATGCCCATCTCCTTGCCGTAGCGCACGTAATCTTCGAAAGTCTCCTCACGGTTGTGACCGAAGCGATGATCGTAGCCGATGAAGAGTTTCCTTACATTGAGATGGTCGTGGAGCACCTGCTGCATAAACTCTCTTGCCGACATGGCAGCCATCACCTTGTCGAAATGCAGCACCACAGCATTATCCACTTCCGTTTTCGAAAGCAGCAGCAGCTTGGAGTCGAGTGTGCTCAGCATCTCTGGCTGATAATCTGCCTGCAATACCTTGCGGGGATGCGCATCAAAGGTGATGACGGTAGATTGCAAGCCATCCTTTCGTGCCGTCTCTACGAGATGATGAATCAGGAACTGATGTCCCCGATGCACTCCGTCGAAGAAACCGATGGTTGCCACACAAGGCGGCAACTGCACGATATCGTTATAATGTATTGTATTCATAAGGACTGTCTTTAACATTCATATCAGAAGAAGAACTCCGATGGATTATCTTCTCTTTGCTATCATTCTCTTAAAAGTTCTCCACAGCTCGCCCGCCCAAAGTACAACGGAGGTTGAGCCGATGATGAGCAGCCACTCGTGGAGCGACAATGGTGTGGTACGGAACATTTCGCCACCAAAGGTTACGATTATCCACTGACCCACCAATACCAGTACAAGCACCAGAATCATTCCCTTATCCTTCAGGAAATGGCAGAAGGCGGTGTGATGACTCATCAGCGCCTTGGCATTGAAGAGGTTCCAGAACTGTATCATCACGAAGGTGGTGAAGAACATGGTCAGTTCATGCACATCTACTCCACCCTTGCCTCTGCGCTCGCAGTAAACCAGCAGGGCAAACATCACGAGGAAGAAGACGATGCCGCAGAACAGAATGCCGAAACCGATGCTCTTGTTGATGATGAAATCGGATGCCTTGCGTGGTTTATCCTTCATCACCTCGTGAGATGGAGGCAATGAGGCAAGTGCCAAGGCTGCGAAGGTATCCATGATAAGGTTCACCCAGAGAATCTGAGTAACCGTCAGAGGCATCTCAGTTCCGATAACTGAGCCGCCAAGCACCAGCAGGAGGGCTGCCACGTTTACTACCAACTGGAAGAAGAGGAAGCGCTGCAGGTTGCGATAGAGCGAGCGTCCCCACATCACGGCGTTGGCGATAGACTTGAAGGAATCATCGAGCAGGGTCATATCCGAAGCCTCCTTAGCTACGGAAGTTCCCGAACCCAGCGACAAACCCACGTGAGCATAGTGAAGCGCCGGAGCATCGTTGGTACCGTCGCCTGTTACTGCAACCACCTCGCCACGCTTCTGGAGCATGGCCACCAGTCGCTGCTTATCGGTAGGACGGGCACGGCTCATCACACGGATATCCTTTGCCCGTTCGTAAGCCTCTTCATCAGAAAGAGCCTCCCACTGTTCACCCGTAATCATCTGCTGGTCGAGCGAAGTCAGAGAGCCATCTGCTCCGATATTCTCAGGTTCATCTTCGAAGACACCTATCTGCTTGCCTATCTCCAAGGCGGTGGCAGCCGTATCACCCGTAACCACCTTCACCTCGATACCCGCATGGCGGCACTCCTGCACGGCAGCAGGAACATCCGGACGGATAGGATCGGCAATGGCTGCAATGGCCTGCAACTGAAGGTCGTTGGCATCGAGAAGTGCTACCACTTCGGCAGTAGAGGTTCTGGAAGTTCTCATGATAGAAGCTTCTATCTTCTTATAGGCGAACGCCAGGGTTCTCATAGCCTTATGCTGCCACTCATCGAGTTCTTCGACTGACTGTCTCTGCATTCTATCTTCGATGATGCATTTCTTCATCACGATTTCAGGCGCACCCTTCACGAAGAGATAGGTCTCGCCATCAACTTCTGCCAAGGTTGCCATCATCTTTCTCTCGGTAGAAAAAGGCAACTGCTTGAGCACATTCACCTGCTTGCGGAGTTCTTCATAATCCTTGCCCTGGGCATCGAGCCAGAGCAGAAGAGCCGACTCGGTAGGGTTTCCGATAGGTTTTCCGTCATTCAACTCGGCTGTAGAGTTGAGGGCAATGGCAGTATCGAGCAGCGCCTCATCGCCCTGCTTGAGTTCCAGGGCACTCACCTGCATCTTGTTTTGGGTAAGCGTACCGGTTTTATCGGTACAGATCATGGTAACGGCACCCATGGTTTCACAGGCATGGAGCTTGCGCACCAGATTGTTCGACTTCAGCATTCTTCGCATGTTGAGTGCCAGAGAAAGGGTAATCGCCATCGGCAATCCCTCCGGCACCGCCATCACAATCAGGGTAACAGCCATCATGAAGTATTTCAGCACGATTTCTGCCATATAGAAATAATCCTTGCCGCCCCATGCCGGATTGGTGAGGATATCGTGAATCAGAAAAATAAAGAAGGCTGCCACAGATACTACAGAGCCTACCTTGGAAATCATCTTAGCCAACTTGTCGAGCTGCATGTGAAGCGGTGTCTCCACCGAAGTCTGCTCGGTAGATTTCTTCGCCACCTTACCAATCTCGGTAGCATCGCCCACGGCAGTAACCACGAACTCGCCCCTGCCATTCATCACCATGGTAGAACGGAGGATGATGTTGCGAGGATAGGCACCATCGCCACCGCCTTCCAGAGATTTCTCGGTAACGGGTTCGCCCGTAAGGGTAGATTCATTAATCTGCAGGTCGTTGCAGACGATGAGTTCGCCATCGGCAGGCACCTCGTCGCCCACTTCCACGAGCACTACATCTCCCACCACCACATCGTGGCGTGGAATCTCCATCACCTTACCATTGCGGCGCACCTTAACCGGCTGCTCTTCGCTGAGCGCCGTGAGCAGATTAAACTTCTTGGCTGCATCGCGCTCAAAGTAGAAGCCCACGGTAGTAGCAAGGAAAACTGCCACGAAGATACCGATGGTCTCCATGAAATTCTTTTCGATAAAAGCAAGGATGAGGGATACGAAAGCCGCCACAAGAAGTATCTGGATAATCGGGTCGCGATATTTATCCAAATACAGTTTCCATAATGAAGTACGTTGAGGAGGGGTGAGCACGTTCTTGCCATGCTGTTCCCTACTCTGTTTAACTTGTTCATCGGTAAGACCGATTCTTTTATTTTTGTCTATGTCCATTTCTGAATAGAAATACTTTTTCTTTTTTGTACGATTAATAAGTACATACGCACGTGTGCGCACATAAATTTGGTGCAAAGATACGGTATTTTTCTGATTCTAAGAAAATTTTTAAGATTTTATTTGGTTATTTGCCCAAAATCTAGTATCTTTGCACTCGAATTTGATAAAAATTCAACGGACTTGTAGCTCAGTTGGTTAGAGCAACAGACTCATAATCTGGAGGTCCTAGGTTCAAGCCCTAGCTGGTCCACAAGGTTAAGCATCTGAATATTAGATACTTAACCTATTTTTGTTTCTAGACCTTTCTGGATTAAGAAATACAACCACCAGAGCTTTTCCTCTTTATTTGCTACATTGTTGACTGATTGTTGACTAATTAATTTAAACGTAACATGCTGACAATCAAAGCAGAAATTAAAAAAGGAGAGCTTAAAGCAAATGGTACTTACAATGTAAAGATACGCTTTACGCTCAATCGTAAGGTGAAGAGACTATCATCTAGTCTTTTCGTTTCTCCAAAAGACTTAACTAAATCTGGAGATTTCAAGAAAACGACCAAGATTTACAAGGAGATTGAGAACTTAGTACAAGGGTACAAGAACAAGTGCAATGAAATGCAGGTTGATTTAAACAGCTATTCTCTTGATGATATTTTCAAGCACCTAAAGTTTGAGGATATGAAAGACAAGGAGATTGACTTTATCGACTTTTCCAGAAAGTGGATAGCTAAGACTACCATAAAAGGAGCAAACAATTACAAGACCGTTCTCAACTCACTCACTTCATTTATTGGACGTGACAGCCTCAACATTTCAGAAATCAATTTATCCTTTATCACAGGATATGCTGATTATATAAAGAAATGTAGAGAAGCTAAAATAGAGAAGTTGGAGAAAGCAGGGAAGCGTGTTCCATCTAACAGAATGATGTCTTTATATTTAGGCAGTTTACGACACCTATTTAAGGAGGCACAGAAGGAATATAACAACTACGACAATGGTTTGATACTTATTCCATCATCCCCTTTCGACAATTTCAAGATTCCGAAACAGGAGGCAACCCGAAAGAGAGCACTTGATAAAGCCACCATCAAGAAGATTTATGCTCTTCCATATAGGAATACAAGCAAAGGCATCAAGGGGACGTGCAGATACGACCTAGCTAAAGATTGCTTTATCTTATCCTTTGGGCTAATCGGCATGAACTCTGTTGACCTTTATAACGTGACAGATTACAAAGATGGTAAGCTGACATACTACAGAACCAAGACCAAAGCACGTAGAAATGACAAGGCGAAAATGATGGTTAATGTTCCTCCAATGCTGAAACCTTTGATTGAGAAGTACAGAGACAAATCTGGCAAACGAGTCTTCAACTTCTATCAATATTACGCAAACGACAAAGGCTTCAATAAGGCGATAAATCGAGGCTTGAAAGAAATTGGCTCAGAATTAGCTATAGATGATTTGGAGTTTTACGCTGCAAGACATTCATGGGCTACCCTAGCCATTAACAAGGTTGGCATAGACAAATTCACAGTCCATGCAGCACTCAACCACGTTGATGAGTCCATGAGAGTGACCGATATTTATATCGAGCGAGACTTCCAGAACGAGAATAAAGCTAACGCTAAGGTCGTAAAATACGTTTTTGGGACTAAATAACAAAGATTTCCTCACTTACATTTGCGTAGGTGAGGATTTCTTTTTAATTTTGCAGCAAAAAGATATACTTATATGGAACAAGGAAACAACAAAATCAGTAGCATACCTATGCTATCAGAAATACTAGACAAGACAAATGAAGAAATCTGCAATCTGCCACAATTTGAATACATTAACGAAATTGTAAATTCATTTGGCATAGGGCAAAAATCACCAATCCACCCTACTATTATATTTGCGTTGAGATATAATTATGCCATCACGACAAAAGAGGAAGTACTAAGACTGTCTGAGCCTAGCTATTATTCCGCACATAAAGAAAGCATAGATAAAGCAAAAAGCTATATAGATTGTCACATGAATGGATTAGGAGACAGTTTTATAATTAGAGATATATGGAAAAGATACGTAGATAACCAACTTTTAATGCTGACATTAGAAACTTATAGTTTTGACACCATTAAGTTCTGGTTTCTACTTATATTCATATATGACTACATCGAGAACACAAAAATAGACATGGGGCATAGCATTCTAAACTCTATAGCTAATTCTAAAAAAATTACAATAGAAATGGAGAGCGATGAAAAGAAAACAATTGACGATACTTCAACTTTATCAAATTTGAAATTTCTCTTCAACAAATTAGATAGTCTTTCTACATTGGCTATAGAAAATAATTTAATCTCACAAGAAGACACTATACGATTAAAAGTAGCATTAAACGAAATAATGATATATAAAGAAGAACTCAGAATAGGAAATAAAATTTTGCTCTTTGACGATATGTTCTACAGACATTTTCTATCTGACAAAATCTATAAAGTTCCTCAAACTCAAACTAAGGATATGGCTACAGGAAAAGAAATCCTTTCTTCCAGAGTTTGGTACACCCTAGGCTATGGAGATGACAAATATAATGAAGTAAACCATTTTGGCGAACACTCAAGACCATATGACAGCTTATTAAGAAAGCAACGTAAAACACGTAAAGGATTCCATTTATGGAAATTTTGGAATTTTCTATACGACTAATTATTATGTGTACTTTTCGTCAAGATTAGTACACATTTTTTTTGCGTACTTTTTCAATATAAAGGAACGCAAGCCATGTTTTCATTTTATTTGCTCGCATGAAATTTCTTCTGTACCTTTGCAACCGCATTCCGAAACTGAGAAGCAAGATGTACATAGCTTTGATGTGGGTAGGTGTAAGTTAAATCTTCTAAATTGAATTAATATGGAAGATAAAATACAGACGGCGAAGCAAAACGCCATAGAGTTAGCTAACGTCACCGAATCGGTGACAAGTGACGAACTTTTAAATAAAAAAGGAGGTGAAATTGAAAAGTTGAGACAGAGATATAATTTCAACGCTATCTCTGGCTACGAAGGTACAAAATATGCCAATGATGAGGCACATGCAGAATTAAAAAGCATGATGGAAAGAGGAGAAAGACTTAGCCTCTATTTCACTATTGACAATTATGGTGTAGAAGCTATTAGTGTGGAGAGCAAGACTACAGGGCGTTTTAATTATCAATTAACCCCAAATGGCTTTTTATGGATAATAAAATATCTAACGAATAAAGAGAGCGAGGATTTCAACGTAGCTCCCTTAGAAGTTACACCATCCGATGAAACTGATGCGAGTACTTTCCGAAAGGATATGTTGAAACTCTTCTGTGAAAATGAAATGGGGCGAATCCAATTCACCCCAGAGTTCCGTGACCGAACAGGGAAATTATCTGCAACAGCAAGTTTCCCTTATGGACAAATATTTTTCTTTATGGAGAGAGACCAAGAGTTGGTAGAATATCTAAGAGGCAAGAACCTCATTAGATGAATTATTAACTAAGGTTTGGGGAGAGTGCTAGCCTCTTCCCTACCTTTATCAAATTAAAAGAGAAAAATGAGAAAGAAAGAATTAATAATAAACAAAGGACAATATTTGTCCGATATTTATAGCATCGAGCCAAACACGATTCTGTGCAAGACCCTTACAGGTTTAGGTGCTACATACACAGAGATTAAGGCGAAGCGTAACTCTATTATCGTAGAGCCTAATGTACCACCTATCATAGGTAAATGTAACGACAAGAAGCATAAGAAAGACAACTTGTTTGCAGTCAAAAAAGATGTCAGCATTTCAAGTGTTGCAGAATACTTATCTCAAACTATCAAGCAAAAGAAGTACATCAAGATTATCTGCACACCAGAGAGCTTCAATTATAAGGTAAAACAAGCTTTTGAAGAAGCAGAATTGGACATGTACACAAACTGTTTCATGCTCATGGACGAGTGTCACAAACTAGTTAAAGATATTGATTATCGCGAGGATATTGCACTCCCCATGAAAGACTTCTTTATGTTCAAGGACAAAGCTATGGTTTCAGCGACCCCTATTGTTCCATCTGACCCTAGGTTTGAAGAGCAACACTTTACCCTTATAGAAGTCAAGCCTAACTATGACTATTTAAAGCCTATCACACTTGTCCACACCAACAATGTCTTAGAAGCCATGAGAGTAACTATAGAGAAGAGAAAGAAAGAGCTAGAATCACCAAGAAGTCTGTGCCTCTTCATTAACAGAACTGATATGATTCTTCAAGTTATCGAAAAACTTGGAATCAAAAAGGACAGTGTAGTGTTCTGCTCTAGTAACAGCACCACCAAACTGAACGAAGCAGGAATAAAAGCTGTCGAGAATTGGAACATCAAGGAGCAAAAGCCTTTTATGTTCTTTACTAGTCGTTTCTATGCAGCATTAGATATTGAGCTAAAAGTACAGCCAGACATCATGTTTGTGACTGAGCCATATCTATATGAATACACGATAATAGACCCATGCACCGATGCCGTTCAAGCTATCGGAAGATTCCGTAATGGAGTTTCATCTACAACTCATATAGTCAGCACCAACAAGGATTTTCCTATCAGAGACGAAAAAGGCATAAACGAGTACATCAAAGCTAGTGAAGAAGCATACAACACCATCTTACGCTTATACGATTGTGCTCCAAGTCTAGAATTTAGGAATGCTTACAAGGCAGCTTTAGACCAACTCCCATTTAAAAACAAATTTATGAGATATGGAGAAATTGACTATTTCGCCCAAGATAACTACAGAGACGAAGCCTTAGTCAAATCCGCCTATAACAACTTTGACGATTTGGTGAAAAGATACGAACGTGCCAAACAATTTTATATAGTTAAAGGGATGCCTCTCTATTGGAAGTTTGGGGATAAAGAGCGACTAAAATTGGAAAAAAGTTCCAAATACATAAAGCAGTTCCGAAAAGAAGCTGTTGACATATTGGAATCGCTTAAAGAAGACATGGATTTGCCTATGGTCAGATACAACATTGAAGAATTGCGCAGCAAAGATGCTTTTATCGTTAATGCTTATGAAACATTAGGAAAAGAAGTTATCGAAAAATGCAACTATAACGAGAAGCGCATAAAGGAAGCTATCATAATGAAAGACTTCGAGAAGAAAAGAAATGGGCAAGAATGCGTCCAATTACTAAAAAATTCTTTCAAAGTGAACAATAAGTACGAACGCTCATTTATAAAGAAAGAACTTCTCAGAATCTTTGATATGGTAAGAATTTCACCAAAAGAGAAAGTAACAGGAACCTATATCAAAAAATTCTTCGATGTGAAAGAATGTAAGGTGAGAGGGAAAAGAGCATATCTCATTGTTGAAAGTCTGATATAAGGTAGAACATTTTTTCTTGTTTTTCTTCAATAAAGGGGGAAATTGAAAAATGTACTCTTGAAAAAGAAATATAGATTATCCGAATATAATATCGCTATTTGGAGGATGCCAATAATGGTGTCCTCCATTTTAGCCCCAAAGTCGTTTCTATTTTTCAAGAATCATGTTCCAAGTACAGCATCAATAGAAAATAAGTCTAAAATCTTGCTCTAAAAAATATCAGAAATCACTTGGATTTTTCAAGAATATACATATCATCGTCTAAGAAGATGGAACTAGTTTTCACTTTTTGACCATAAATTTTGATAATTATCTGATTAATCAAACTAAGCCGTGAGCCTCAACGCTTGCGGCTTTTTTCGTTTTTATACCATCCTTTAACAAGGGGAGCACAGGGCAAGCCAACCCATTTTTTCTATTTCACCTGACCATTCCAAAACTATCCTACAACACCAATATACAGCCTCAACTTTTTCAACCTAGCGAATTAGTTAGGAAACATCATATCTCCAAAAATCAGAAGTTTAGAGAAGAGAGAAGATGACTAAAAATAAGGACTTTACACATTACTATATATTATGCCCTCTACTTTATATCTCCCCATGTGTTCTACAAAAGACGGTGGACATACACTTTATCCCCTCCTCACTCTTAGATAGAAAAATAAATATATATATAAATAGCCCATGTACTAACGTCAATATTTATATAGAGATTATAAACAACATTATTCACTTCTAATTTATTGAGATTATGAACAATATTATTTTATTGCCACAAGCACAGAGAGTAAACAACATCGAGGATGGAGTTATCTTGGACGATTTCAAGGCAGAAAATCACTTTATTGAGGCTAATACCCAAGAGGTAACCTTCGAGCACTTGAAGAATGATTGCATCACTCCTGTTTTTGCTAAAGACAACGAGTTGACCATCAACCACGCTGACTTCATCGAGACCATTGAGGATGCAACCAGAACTTTCTTCCATGGTCAAAAAGTTGGAACTCCAAACATTCGAGTTTCCCACGTAATCAAAGGCAGAATACCGGAAGCAGTGAGAAAGCCTGCTAGTCAACTCTTGGATTCAGACAAGACCATCTACTATGAGCGTGCAGCATTCAGCATCGACATACCTACAGTTTTCGAGACTGTAATGGGTAACAAGTTGAATCTTTCCATCGTAGGAGTTAGAGCATACAATCAGATGAACTTATATTCAAAGAAATCTCCAGAGCTATTCCGTCTAGCAATAGGTTTCAAGAATCAAGTTTGCTGCAACATGTGCATCTTTACAGATGGTTACAAGGAGGATTTGAGAGTTACATCAACCTCAGAACTTTATCGTGCAACCTTGGAATTATTCAATAATTTCAATCCTGCAAGACAGCTTCACTTGCTTCACACGCTTGGCAACACCACAATGACGGAGCATCAATTTTGCCAGATTCTTGGTAAAATGAGACTCTATCAATGCTTACCAAATTATCATCAAAGAAATATTCCTAAGATACTGTTAACCGATACACAGATTAACAGTGTAGCTAAGGCATACATCAATGATGAGAACTTTGGTAGCTTTGGCGAGGACATCAACATGTGGAAGTTCTACAACCTGCTAACAGGAGCGAACAAGTCTAGCTATATTGATTCGTTCTTGGATAGAAGCCTCAACACCACCCAAATAGCTCTTGGCATCAATGCAGCCTTGCATGGTGACGAGCGATATAAATGGTTTATCGACTAACCACAGACAGGACATCTATCAGAAATGGTAGGTGTCCTTTAGTTACTAACTAATAAGCAAAAGACGCTTCATTGATATATGTAGCTATGAGAGAAACTAAGCTGAAATGTTAAATCTCAACATATATTAGAAGAAAGACAGACAAATCCTTGGTCAATCAAACAATTATTGCTAAATTTGCACCAATTCTACTAGGAGTAGAAGTACATATTTAGAATGAGCGTTTGACGTTATCTCGACATAGAATCTGGACAATTCGATGCAAAATGAGATGGCAGTTCAAGGTGCTCATGCTTTCATGTTGCATATATATACCCATATATATAACACATGGAGCATGGGCTATTGTCTGTTACTATTTTGCAAGCAGTCCAGAGCTTTATGTCAGTAATACTCAATAGTCCCCATGCTCCTTTCTGTATGTGTCAACCAATAAACAATTTACAGCAAAAGCCGTCTGGGGATTCAAGGCTGAATTATTAATTTTAAACTTACAGATTTATGAAACAATTCAAATTTTTAGCAATGGCAATCTTTGCTATGATTATGTCAATTGGATTCGTTGCTTGTAGCAGCGATGATGATGATAACAATGGTGGTGGAAGCATTACAAGTGGCAAGAAACTTGTACGCATCAGTAGTGAATATGAGACCATAAACTTTACTTATGGAGAAGATGGTAAACTCACTAGAGCTTCAAGAAATGTAAATGGAAATTCTGAATACATAAACCTTGATTGGTCGGGTAACACTATCACGCTTACAACTCATGCAAGATGGGAAGAGAACCCTTGTACTATTACTCTTGATAATGGAAAAATCTCAAAAGCTACTGATGGTGAAGAGACATATAAGGCTGCCTATTCGGGAAACTATCTTTCTCAAATTACTGGCTACAATATCAACAAATACACATGGGAGAATGGTAACATTGTAAAATACAAAGTAGATAATGAAGGTGACATCTATAATTACACTTGTACTTATTATACAGACATGCCTAATAAGCATTCAGTCTTTGATGTTGATGCACAAAGATTCGATGATGCGATTTTAGCGGAATATGGTAATCTTCTTGTTATGGCTCATCCAACCCTGTTTGGTCTCAACAACAAGAACCTATTAAAGAGCGTTACAGATAGTAAAGGATATACACTTTCTTATACATACGAACTTGATGGAGATGGCTATCCTATAAAGATAACCGAAACCGAGAAAAAGAACCAATATGATTCTGGTAGCCCAGAAGTTTACACTTTAACTTGGGAATAGAATATAAATACAACATATCAAATACAAGCCAACTTCTTCTTTTATGTGGAGGTTGGCTTTTTGCTAATAATGAATAAATAGAAAAATTTGATTACCCAAACTGTTGTTAAACCAAAGAAAAGCATTATCTTTGCAGCCATACACCAACATATATCAATATGACAGAATACAAGAGACAAGACATCACAACAGTACTTTGTGGAGCACTTCAAGAAGTGAAAGACCATATCGAGGGAAAGAAGCGACTGCAATCCTTAGATAGTCTTCTTGAAGAATTATAAGAGAGATGGGGGTTCTCTCTATAAAATGAATCCCAATATTATTTGCAAAGTACATAACCATTGTACCCAAGCAAAAAGGATGATTGTTGACTCATTGTTGACTAATTTCATTCTATCAGTGTTCATTAACAGGTTGACAAATAGCATAAAAAGACTTGTAGCTCAGTTGGTTACACCTTGCTAAGTCCGCAGGAGTTAGTAAGGCTCGGCACAGACTCATAATCTGGAGGTCCTAGGTTCAAGCCCTAGCTGGTCCACCTTGAAAATCAAGCAGTTAAGTAGAAAGTGCTTAACTGCTTTTTTCGTTGCTGGTTTGCTTGAATTTGGTCTATTTGTTTTTGCGTAAACAAAAAAAACATTAAGAGGGCGATTTGGAGCTTTTGCAACCAAGTTGCAGAAACCTTTTTGTAATTTTGCAACCGAAATAGAAAAAGGAACTGAATGTTCCTGGTTATATAGAACTAAAAGTATTGCAAAATTATGGAAGAAATGAAACATTCTCACGAACATCATCATGAATGCTCATGCGGCACGGAAGAACATGAGCACCAGGGGTGCGGTTGCCACCACCATCATCATGAAGAAGGCGGTTTGAAATCCAAACTCATTCTTATCGGTGTAACTGTTATCCTCCTGATAACGGCCGTTTTCATCGAAAAGGAATACAGTCTGGCTACCTGGCAGTTGCTCCTCGTCTATCTCATTCCTTATTTATTAATAGGACATGAGACGCTGGGCGAAGCTGCAGAAGGTATTGCCAAGGGCGATATGTTTAACGAAAACTTTCTGATGGCTATTGCAACCATCGGAGCACTTTGCATCGGATTCTTCCCTGGATCAGATACAGAATTCCCGGAGGCAGTCTTTGTGATGCTCTTCTTTCAGGTGGGCGAACTCTTCGAAGGATATGCGGAAGGAAAGAGCCGCGACAGTATTTCGCATCTGATGAATATCCGACCGGATGTAGCGAATGTTGAAAGAAACGGAAAAGTAGAGGCAGTTTCGCCGGAAGACGTCAAGATAGGAGAAACTATCGTAATCCGTCCGGGAGAGAAAGTGCCTCTGGATGGCATTGTAGTTGAGGGAAGCTCAGCCTTGAATACCATTGCCCTGACAGGTGAGAGTATGCCACGGGATTTGAATGAAGGCGATACTATCATGTCCGGTTGCATCAACCTTTCAGGAGTAGTTCGTGTACGCACCACCAAGAGTTTTGGCGAAAGTACCGTATCCAAGATTATCTCTCTGGTAGAGAGTGCAGACAAGAACAAGTCGAAGAGCGAGGCTTTCATCACCCGTTTCGCCCGAGTCTATACTCCTATCGTTGTTTTCGCAGCCATTGCCCTGGCGGTTATTCCTCCATTCCTGGCAGCAACGGGAATCGTTGGCGAAGGAACCTTTGGCGAGAACTTCCCATTATGGCTTAACCGCGCCTTGATATTCCTGATAGTTTCCTGTCCTTGCGCCCTGGTCATCAGCGTGCCCCTCACCTTCTTTGGCGGCATCGGCGGAGCATCCCGGAACGGTATTCTCATCAAGGGCAGCAACTATATGGATGCTTTAGCCAAGGTGGGAACCGTTGTGTTCGACAAAACCGGAACTCTAACCCACGGAGAGTTTGCCGTGGCAGCTGTTCATGCAGATGCTTCCTGCCCAGACCATTCATCCCACGATGCAGATAATGTACATATTGGCGAATATTCTGACAAGGAGAAAATCCTGCTTCATCTGGCAGCTCATGCCGAGCATTTCACCACTCATCCTATCGGCGCAGCCCTGCGTACTGCCTTCCCTCAAGAAGCAACGGATGGCTGCGAGGTGACCGATGTAGAGGAGATTGCAGGACAGGGTATCCGTGCCAAAGTGAACGGAAAGGTGGTTTGCGTGGGCAACAAGAAGATGATGGAAAGCATCGGTGCCCAATGGCACGACTGCAACCAGGTGGGAACCATCATCCACGTCGCCATTGATGGCAAGTATGCGGGACATATTGTGATCAACGACACTCTTAAGGAAGGAAGCGCCCATGCCATCAGAGAGCTGAAAGAACTGGGAGTAGAGAAAACGGTAATGCTGACGGGCGACCGCAGAGAAGTAGGAGAAGATGTTGCCCACAAACTGGGACTGGACGAGTGCCGCGCAGAACTGCTGCCAACCGACAAGGTTTTGCATGTAGAACAACTGCTGAAGACAAAACCGGCAGGCAAGACACTCGCTTATGTAGGAGATGGCATCAACGATGCCCCTGTATTGAAGCGTGCCGATGTGGGCATTGCCATGGGTGGACTGGGTAGCGATGCAGCCATCGAAGCTGCCGATGTAGTACTAATGGATGATGACCCTAGAAAGATTGCCCTTGCCGTAAAGATAGCCAGAAGAACCATTCATATCGCTCACGAGAACGTGATATTTGCCATCGGAATAAAGGTTGCCGTACTGATTCTCGCCACCATTGGTCTCGGCACCATGTGGATGGCTGTCTTTGCCGATGTAGGTGTTACGGTACTGGCTGTATTGAACGCCATGAGAAGTTTGGGTAAAAATCGTCTTTTTTATCGTTAAATACCAAAATAAGTTGTATCTTTGCAACCGAATTGCAATATACAATACTGAATGGTTATGTATAAAAAAGACATTTTGACTATGAATAAGATTATCAAACTCATCTTCGTGCTCTGCTGCTTCTGCGGCATTGCACAGGCTCAGCCTCAACGCCCTAAGCTCGTTGTAGGCATCGTTATCGACCAGATGCGATGGGATTATCTCTATCGCTACTACGCCCGCTACGGCGAAGGCGGATTCAAGAGAATGCTCGGAGAAGGATTCAGCGTAGAAAACTGCAAGATTCCTTACATCCCTTCGGTTACAGCCATCGGCCACTCTTCTATCTGGACCGGTTCCGTTCCTTCCATCCACGGAATTGCAGGAAATAACTTCGTGAAAGATGGAAAGGTAGTGAATTGTACTGCCGACGATACCGTCAACCCGGTAGGTTCTGACAGCAAGGCTGGCAAGATGTCGCCTCGCAATCTGTGGGTAACCACCATCGGCGATGAACTCCGTCTAGCTACCAACAACCGCTCTAAGGTGATTGGTGTAGCCTTGAAAGACAGAGCATCCATCCTCCCTGCAGGCCATCACGCCAATGGCGCTTTCTGGTTTGATGACAAGTCGGGCAAGTTCATCACCAGTACTTTCTATATGGATAAGTTGCCTGAGTGGGTGAACAAGTTCAACAAGCAGAAACTCCCGAACAAGTATCTATCCAAGAAATGGGAGACGCTCTACCCTATCGATTCCTACAAGGAGAGCACCAGCGATGACAACAACTACGAGAATGGAATTGTTGAAGGAGAAAAGGCAGTATTGCCACTCGATCTGCCTACCTTATATAAAAAGCATGGTTATAAGATTCTCCGCAACACCCCATTCGGCTGCAACCTGACTTTCGATATTGCCAAGGCTGCCATTGAGGGAGAAAATCTGGGTAGAAACACAGATACTGATTTGCTGACCATCAGCTGCTCCAGCACCGACTACATCGGACATCAGGTGGGCGTGAACGCCATCGAAACAGAAGATTGCTATCTCAGATTAGATAAGGCATTGGCAGATTTCTTCGCTTATCTCGACCAGACCGTGGGCAAGGGAAAATATCTCACCTTTCTCACCGCCGACCATGGAGGCGTAAACAACGCCACCTTCCTGCAAGACCAGCGAATCCCTGCCGGCATTTGGAACAAGAAGGGACTGGTAGATGAATTGAACAAGAGTCTGAAGACAAAGTTCAACACCGACAAGGACCTAGTAAAGACCATTATGAACTATCAGGTATTCTTCAATACAGACATCATCGAAGAACTCGGTTTGGATTATACAGCCATCAAGCAGGTGGTAGTAGACAGACTGAAGAAGGACAAGGACGTGCACTATGCCTTCGACATGGAGAAGACCTCTACCGAGAGCATCCCTGAAGAGCTGAAGTTCCGCGCCATTAACGGTTATAACCGCGAGCGCAGCGGAGGTGTTCAGATTGTACTGAAACCAGGTCACTACGATTATTACAGCAGCAAGGGAACTACCCACGGAGCATGGAATCCATACGATATCCATATTCCTTGCCTGTTTATGGGTTGGGGCATCCAGCACGGCGAGAGTGCCCAGCCTCACTATATGACAGATATTGCCGCTACCGTTTGTGCGATGCTGCATATTCAGGCACCTAACGGCTGCATCGGCACACCGATATTCTAATAAAAAGCAAAAAGACAGATAATAACAAAGGCTAGGTTCACGATTCCGGGAACCTAGCCTTTATTTTTTATTCAAAAGAAGATGTTCTTCTATTCCGAGAAGAACATCTCTTATTCTTCGTTCATAATCTTCATATATTCCTCGTAAGAAATATATCTGCCACCCATCGATTTGAGATGAGGAGTCTCCAACTGACAATCTATCATCTTGCCACCGTGCTCCTGCAAGTATCTGGCAAGGAAGATGAGGGCAATCTTAGAAGCTGACGGAACCCTGGAGAACATGCTTTCTCCTATAAAAACCTTGCCGATGGTGACACCATAAAGTCCCCCTACCAGTTCATCAGTTTCATTATCCCATACCTCTACGCTCGCCGCAAAGCCCTGCTTATGGAGGGCAGTAAATGCCTGGATGATGTTCTCGCCCAGCCATGCGCCATCTTCCCAATACCGTCCGTTGGTCTTACTGCATCCCCGTATCACGCCATCGAAATCTTCGTTGATTCCTACGCTGTATCGGTTCTTTCTCATCAGGGTACGCATGGAATGACTGATGTGGATTTCATCAGGGAAGATGACGAAACGCTTCATCGGACAGAACCAGAGTATTTCAGGCTGGTCACGGAAACTATACCAGGGAAAGATGCCATTGCTATAAGCCAGCAACAGGCGGTCGATACTCAAATCGCCACCAATCGCAAAGCATCCATCCTCATCGCCATAATGCGGATCGGGAAAGTAAATCTCGTCCGCAGTATCATCTATCTGTAATATCATACGCTTATCTTTTATCAAGAATATTCTTGACTAGACTTTCATTCTAATAATTAATCACCAGTTCCTTTCCGTCAAAGTCGACATGCGCCTTGCCACTCTTCTTGAGTTTGCCGAAGAGCAGCGCCTTCATCAGGATCGGTTTCAGGCGGTTACCGATGACACGGTCCATCTCGCGGGCACCATATTCCTTGGTAAAGCCCCATTTCAGCAACTGTTCGCGCGCAGCTTCGGTTAACGTTACGGTAACTCCCTTTGCTGCCAGTTTCGCATCGAGTTGACGAAGTTTCTTGGCAAGAATCAACTCTGCCATGTGCTTATCCATATCATTGAACACCACCATGTCGGAAAGTCGGTTGATAAACTCAGGCTTGAAAGTCTTCTTCACCTGTGCCAGCATCGCTTCGCCACGACTTACGTTTCCATTGAAACCTACGCTAGCCCGTGAAGCATATTGCGCTCCGGCATTTGAGGTCATGATGAGAATCACGTTACGGAAATCAGCCTTCTGACCCTTGTTATCAGTCAGACGGGCATAGTCCATCACCTGCAGCAGAATGTTGTAGATATCGCTATGCGCCTTCTCTATCTCATCGAGCAGGAGTACACAGTTTGGTGTCTTGCGGATGGCATCGGTCAGAAGTCCTCCATCCTCATAACCCACGTATCCGGCAGGCGAACCGATGAGTTTAGCCACGGTATGCTTCTCGGTATATTCACTCATATCGAAGCGTACCAGTTCGATGCCGAGTTCCTTGGCCAACTGTCGTGCCACCTCGGTTTTTCCTACTCCGGTAGGTCCCACGAAGAGGAGCGAAGCCAATGGTTTGTCATCATCTGTCAATCCCGCCTTTGCCATCATCACAGCCTCAACCACCTTGTCTACAGCCTTGTCCTGACCGTAAATCTTGTCGAGTATGCGCTGGCGGAGCGTAGCCAGAGCATCGTTATTCTCATCTTTCATCGCAGCCGCATCAATCTTGCAGACTTTAATCAGAATCTGCTGGATGATTGACTTGGTAACGTAAGAGCGCTGGCGAGATTCTACCGGATGCACCTCCAGATAAGCACCCGCCTCATCCATCAGGTCGATGGCCTTATCAGGCAGACAGCGGTTGCTGATATATTTGGCGCTGGCACGGACAGCATATTCCAGGGCGTCCTTGCGATAGGTTACATTGTGGAACTTATTGTATTTATACTGCAAGCCCTCCAATATTTTGATAGCCTCCTCCTCGGTAGGTTCCTTGATATCTATCTGCTGGAACCGGCGCACGATGCCCTTGATCTGAGCCATGTAACGGTTATATTCCTCGTAGGTGGTAGAACCGATGAAACGGATATCACCTGCCTCCAGATATTGCTTCAGCATATTGGATGCATCAGGTCCGCCATCTGAGCCACGACCGGCACCTATCATATTATGAATCTCATCGATGTAGATAATGGTATTGCCTTCCTTCACGGCTCCCTCCATCACCATCTTGATGCGTTTCTCGAAGTCGCCGCGATATTGGGCACCGGCAAGCATCTGTCCCATGTCCATGCCGTAGATGCGAGCCCCCTTGAGGCGTTCAGGAACCTGGTTTTCGTTGATGAGTTTGGCAAGACCATAGACCAGAGCTGTCTTGCCGACTCCGGCTTCTCCGATGTGGAGCGGATTATTCTTCTCGGCACGGCAGAGCACCTGGATGGTTCTGTCCAGTTCCTGTTCTCTTCCGATGAGCGGATTGTGCTCTTCTACCTTGTCAGAAATACAGGTAACCAGCTGATGCCAATCCTGTACAACCTGTCTTCTGCCTTCTTCCTCGTCGTCGTCATACTCGTTGGCATAATCGTCATCATCAAAGTCTGCTCCCATGCCCATGCCAGCCTCTCCAGTATCATCTCCAATAGGATAATAACTGTCAACGCTCGCCAGGAACTCGCCCTGCCGGTCGCCCACATTCTTGCACAGCAGGAAGGCGGCTTCTGAATTCTGCAAGCCAAACATCGCCTGCACAAAATGGGGTACATTCACTAGCTGTCTGTCGGCAGCAGCAGCCAGGGCGCACGCCGTTCCAAACATGGTTTTGAAGAGCGATGACGGCTCTGGCAGATACTTGATGGTTTCAGGCACACGCTCCTGCTTGGCGAGCCATTCCACCAAGTCTTCGTGCATTTTGAGGCTGTCTACGCCTTCTTCCTGCAGCGCCTGACAGAATGCATACTGCCTGAGCAACGCCAGCAGCATGTGCTCGGGCATCACGAACTCGTGGTCGAAGAACCGGGCTTGCTTCATGGCATCGTCCATCAGAACACTCATATATCGGGTCAATCCCATACTGTCCATTCTATTTTTTCCTTTCTTTTTCTTAGCATATATTGGGGATATTTCCCCGAAATCAACGCCTATTCCGGCATATAAGTGAGTTTAAGCGGAAACTTCTGCGTACGGGCTTTCTCCATCGCTTTCTCCACTTTACTCTTGGCGATGTCGTAGCTGTAGGTGCCCACCACGGCTTTCTCTTCGTGATGAACCTTGAGCATGATTGCTTCAGCCTCAGCCTGCGACTTGAAGAAGATGGATTCGAGGATTTCTACCACGAAGTCCATCGGCGTGAAGTCGTCGTTGAACATCATTACCACGTAACGCCCCGGCTCCTTGAGCCTGGTTTTCTGGCGTTCACGAATTGCTGTTTGTTCTTGAGCCATATTTTAATTCTTACTTTTTATAAGCATTGGTAATCTCCACAACATAAACATCGTGGAATCCACCCTTGGCACCATACCACTGGAGCAGGTCCTTGTCGAGGAACTTCTCGGCGGTCATACTGTCCTTATAAAGTTTGCGGCATTCCAGGGTGAGTCGTGACTGCTCGAAGGCGATGCTGCCGTTATCAGTTTCTACAGGAATCAGTCCTGTTTCCTTCACCTTATCCAAATCGCGTCCGCTCTTAGAGCCGCAGAAGTTATAAATCTTCCGAGCCTCCTCGCTGTTGCCAAGGAAAGAGAGAGTCATGAATTCATTCTCCTCGATGATACCGTGGGTGAAACGCTCCGGACGGATAAAGACCACAGCCACCGGCTTGTTCCAAAGCCATCCCAAACAGCCCCAAGAGGCGGTCATCATATTGAAATGATCCTTGTTGCCGGCACATACCAGCATCCACTCCTTACCAATAGTCTCGAAGACGTTGTCATTCAGTTCTTTTACGTTGATCTTTTCCATCTTATCTGTTCCTTTCTTTTTAATTTCTAATTACCATAAAATTGCGACAGCAGTATTCTGATTGCTGAATGCTGCCCATATCAACTGCAAAGATACAAGAATAATCTGAAAAAGCGAATGTTTCTTTAAGAAAATCGCATCACCCTATTGAGGATTATGCCTAATTAATACTTTTTTATGCCACAAGAAGGCTGAATTGAATACGATTTGTGAGGTAGGAAACCGAACTTGATTTACATTAACTTTGCATCAGCAGTTGAAAAAATAATTCACATTTTATTTTGTCAGTTGCCCAAAAGGCAGTACCTTTGCACCCCGAATGCCGAAAGCTGGGAAGGCGGAAGGCTTCGATTTATTATTCATTTATAAACATTTAATTTAATGTACAAAACAATTTTCAACAAGCGCAACAGCCTGAAGTTCAAGCGATTCTCTAACAAGAACTACTCACTCTTCGCTGTTTTGGGAAGAGAGGTACTTGTTGGTGCACTCAGCGTTGCTACCCTGAGCCATGCTAAGGCAGCAGGCGTAAGCACAGAGGGAGCCAAGGTTGATTCTACCCTCTACAAGGGCGGAAAGGCTTACGAGCTGGATGCGGTGAGCGTTACCGGATCTCGTGCGCCGATGACTGTAGAGCAGTCACCTAAGATTGTGTCTGTCATTACCCGCGACGATATTCATCGTGCGGCTGCGCAGACTATCAACGATGTATTGAAATTAGCTACCGGCGTGGATGTCCGTCAGCGTGGTGGCTTTGGTGTTCAGACGGATATCTCCATCAATGGTGGAACCTTTGACCAGATTACCATTCTCTTGAATGACGTCAACATTTCCAATCCTCAGACTGGTCACAATGCTTCTGATTTTCCTGTAGCTCTTGCTGACATCGACCACATCGAAGTGCTCGAGGGGGCAGCATCGCGCTTATTCGGAACTTCAGCCTTCAATGGTGCCATCAACATCGTAACCAAGAAGGCTAAGAGTGAGGGGGTATCTGCAAGTGTAGAAGGCGGAAGCTTTGGAAGTTTCGGAGCACAGGGACGTGTGCAGACGGCTTTTGAAACGGGCAAGTGGACCCAGGCTTATTCCGTAAGCGGAGGTTACAAGCGCTCAGATGGCGGCACGGAGAACAGCGACTTCGAGAAGGGACAGGGCTACGGCAATCTCTCTTTCTCTTACGACCAGCGTTTCGACATCATCGCCCAGTTGGGTATTGCTAGCCAGAGCTATGGTGCCAATACTTTCTACAGCGCCAAATATAACAATCAATATGAGAAGACAGACCACGGTCTGGCTTTGCTCAATCTGAGTCTGCACAACCAGGAGAAGACCTGGGAGATTGCGCCTCAATTCTATTATAACAAATTCAAGGATCACTATCAGATGATTCGTGGAAAGGCTGGAGCTGCAGCAGGCGAGAACTATCACGACCTAGATGTTTATGGTGGTGGACTGAATGCCAACGTGGCTTGGGCTTTGGGTAAGACCGCAGTGGGTTTCGACATCAGCAAGGAGTGCATCTACTCTACTGCATTGGGCGAGGAACTCGCAGAGAAAGACTATAAGGATATCTCGGGTTCTGACCGTCAATATACCCGAAAGGGCGAGCGCACCAATACCAACATCATGCTGGAGCACAACTTCATCTTCGGCGGCTTCACCTTGTCGGCTGGTGTCTTGGCTAACAAGAATACAGGTCTTGACAACGACTTCCGTTTCTATCCTGGTGTAGATATGAGTTATCGTCCTAACGACAACTGGAAGTTCTACGCTTCCTGGAACAAGGCATTGAGAATGCCTACCTACACCGATTTATACATGAGTAATGCGGTGCAGCAGGGCGACATCAACCTAAACCCGGAGAAGAACTCAACCCTCAAGGTGGGAACTCAATATCGCCAGACTGGTTTTGCCGCAACCGTAAGCGGATTCTACGCACACGGCACCAACATGATTGACTGGGTTCAGACATCCGTGACCGAGCAGAATGACAGCAAGTATCACGTGATGAACATCGGAAAGCTCAACAACATGGGCTACAACGTAGATGCTACTATCTACATGAGAGAGTTGGTACCAAACAGTTTCATCACCCGCATCAAGTTGGGTTATGCTTACATTTATCAGGATCATAAGACCGAGACCAACATCCTGAAATCACTCTATGCATTGGAGTATCTCAAGCACAAGGCAGTATTCGGCCTGGATCATCAGATTTGGAACAAGCTTTCAGCTTCCTGGAGCGTAAGATGGCAGCAGAGAATGAATGGCTATCATCCATATACCAAGGTAGATTGCAAACTGATGTGGGACGAGAAGAAATACAATATCTTCGTGAAAGCCGACAACATCACTTGCCACCGCTACTACGACCTCACAGCTGTTAAGCAGCCAGGTTTGTGGATTATGGCAGGAGCCAGCGTAAATCTCGGCCGATAATATAATCAGATAATAATCATCCCAAAAGATGATAAATATCCGAAACACGATTCGGATATCAAATAAAAAAACGAGCCTTGATGGAGATTTCTTCCTTCCGTCAAGGCTCGTTTCCTTTTATTCCGGCTATTTCCTTTTATTTCAGTTATTCCGGTTTCTGATATTTTCCGTTCACTTTTATCGGTTCGAGATGGATTCCCACATGGGTATCTGCACCGAAGTGCTGCTTCAGTTTTATTTCTATATGAGTAGCATGCTCATGCGCCTCATAAAGCGAAAGCGAACCCGGCATACGGACGTGCATTTCTATCGCAATCTTGTTTCCGATGCGACGGGTACGCAGGTTATGAATCTCTCCCACTCCCTCTTCTTCATTTGCAATCTTCAGGATTTCATCTTCCTCAGTTTCTGGAAGACTGGCATCCGTCAGTTCTTTTACAGACTGCATCACCAGTCCCCAGGCGGCCTTGATGATAAAGGCACTCACGATGATGGCTGCAAGCGGATCGAGCACCGCCCATTTTTCTCCCAGGATGATGGCGCCACCAATACCGAACATTGTTCCGATACTTGATAAAGCATCGCTGCGATGATGCCAGGCATTCGCCACTACAGCCTCGGAATGATATTTCTTTCCGGCTTTTACCGTAAACTGATAAGCCCACTCCTTCATCACGATACTTACGATGGCAGCAATCAAGGCTACAATGCCCGGCTGCTGCAATGTCTCGCCGCAGATGGCACGATAGGTCTTGGTAACACCAGAATAACAGATCATCACACCCACCACGAAGAGCGAAATACCGATGATGGCTGTGGCAAGCGTCTCGTATTTGCCATGCCCATAATCATGGTCCTTATCCTTCGGCTTATTGCCCAGTTTTACGAATACCAGTACCACCACATCGGTGGCGAAATCGGTGAGCGAGTGGATTGCATCCGCTATCATGGCTGCCGAATGTCCGAGAATACCTGCAGCAAACTTCAGTACGAGCAGCACCACATTGATGATGCTTCCCGCTATCGTCACCTTATATACTTCCTTTACTCTATCCGCATCAGCGGAATGATTCTTTTTCGTTTCTGCGGGCATCTCTTGCTCGTTATTTATTCTCTCATTCTTGTCCATACTATAAAATATAACAGAAGTCCTTTGCTTCCTTAATAATGTTTTTGTATAACCAAATTCCTGTCTTTCATGAATTGAGCGGCAAAAGTACATCTTTTTTCTGAAATCGGATAAAAAGAGAGATTAAAAAAGTATAACGAATGAGGAATAATGTGATAGCGAAGAGAGAAAAGCATGGAATTTTGTGATAAAACGCCTTAAAACAATAGGAATTTTGTGATTTTCAGTCCGAATTCCTTTGGAATTTTGTGATAAAGTTGTACTTTTGCACCCGATTATCAGGTATTATATTATTCTGTGACAAGAACATTATCACAATAAAAGCGGTTGAAAAAACCGCAAGATGAAACAATTATGGTTTTAAATTACATTTGGATAGCATTTTTCGTGATTGCGTTCATCTTCGCACTCATCGGATTGGCAATGGGAGATACGACTATCTTCCAGAAGATTGTAGATTCCACTTTCGACTCATCCAAGAATGCCTTCGAGATTTCTCTCGGACTGACGGGCGTGCTCGCCCTCTGGCTTGGCATCATGAAGATTGGAGAGAAGGCGGGAGTTGTGAATGTGTTGGCAAGAGCACTCAGCCCAGTCTTCACCCGTCTCTTCCCCGATATTCCGAAGAACCATCCGGTGATGGGAAGCATCTTCATGAATATCGCTTCGAATATGCTGGGACTCGATAATGCAGCAACGCCAACAGGATTGAAGGCGATGCAGCAGATGCAGGAGCTCAACACGAAAAAGGATACGGCAACGAATCCGATGATTATGTTCCTGGTTCTGAACACCTCAGGACTCACCATCATCCCTACCACCATCCTCGCCTTCCGTGCCTCCTATGGTGCAGCCCAGCCTACGGATGTCTTCATCCCTATCCTGATGGCTACGCTCGTGGCTACGCTTGCCGGAATCATCATCACTTCGCTCTGGCAGCGCATCAACATCCTGCAGCCGGTATTGCTCGCTACTCTGTTGGGAATGTGCGCCTTCGTAGGCATCATCATCTGGGGATTCGGACAGATGGATAAGGATACGATGAACACGGTTACCACCTTGGCTTCGAATATGATTCTCCTGGGCATCATCCTCTGTTTTATTCTGGCTGGATTTTGGAAGAAGGTGAATGTTTATGATGCATTTATCGAGGGAGCGAAGGAAGGTTTTACTACTGCGGTGAAGATTATCCCTTATCTCGTAGCTATCCTTGTGGGCATCGGCGTGTTCCGTGCTTCGGGAGCGATGGATATGGTAATTCAAGGCATTTCGTGGTCGGTAGAACAATGCGGCTTGAATGCCGATTTCGTAGGCGCCCTACCTACCGCCATCATGAAACCGCTGTCGGGAAGTGGCGCACGAGGCATGATGCTGGAGGCGATGAAGAACTATGGTCCTGATTCGTTTGTGGGCAGATTGAGCTGCATCTTCCAGGGTTCCACCGACACCACCTTCTATATATTGGCAGTATATTTCGGAAGCGTAAGCATCAGGAATACCCGTCACGCCGTGGCTTGCGGCTTGCTCGCCGATTTGGCAGGAGTCATCGCAGCAATCGCTATAGCATATTTATTCTTCGGATAAGAGTCTCCCACAGATTTCACAGATTTACACAGATAATCTTTGAATGACGGCGCAAGCCCAATTTAACATTTAATACTTAACATTCAACATTAAGAAAGATAATGGCAAGTTTAAAATCACTCGCAAAGGATACCGCCATCTATGGTTTGAGCAGTATCATCGGCAGATTCCTTAACTATCTGCTTGTACCACTCTATACGGCTAAGATCAGCGCCGCAAGTGGTGGTTATGGTGTCATCACCAACATGTACGCCTATACGGCGTTACTTCTCGTTATCCTGACCTACGGAATGGAGACCACCTTCTTCCGTTTCGTCAACAAGGAGGGAGAAAACTCAGAAAAGGTTTATCACATGGTATTGAGCATGGTGGGCTTCACTTCCCTACTCTTCATCGCCCTGGTATTCCTCTTCATCACGCCTTTGAGCGATGCGATGGGCTACGCCGACCATCCGGCTTATGTATGGACCATGTTCGTAACCGTGGCTATTGATGCCTTCCAGTGCATTCCGTTCGCTTACCTCAGATACAAGAAGCGCCCACTGAAGTTTGCTGCCTTCAAGTTGCTCTTCATCGGTCTGAACATTGCGCTCAACCTGGTTTACTACGTCATCATGGATGGTCACGATGTGGGTTATGCTTTCTACATCAACCTGGTTTGCACCGCATCCATCACCTTCTGTTTCTACAAGGAACTGAAGGAAGGATTCATGGGCGAGAAATGCTCCTGGAGCGAATGTAAGGTGCTCGTCAGGAAGATGATGGGCTACAGCTGGCCAATCCTCGTGCTCGGTATTGCCGGTATTCTGAACCAGACAGCCGATAAGATTCTCTTCCCTTACATCTATGAGAAGGGCGATGCACATGCACAGCTCGGAATCTACGGAGCAGCCAGTAAGATTGCGATGATCATGGCAATGATAACCCAAGCTTTCCGCTATGCTTACGAGCCATTCGTATTCGGCAAGGCAAAGGATAAGGACAATCGACAGACTTACGCTTCGGCGATGAAGTATTTCGTCATCTTCACCCTGCTCGCCTTCCTGGTGGTAGTAGGCTATCTAGATGTATTGCGCCACATCATCGGTCGCGACTACTGGGATGGTTTGAAGGTAGTGCCTATCGTAATGGCTGCCGAAATCATGATGGGAGTATATTTCAACCTCAGTTTCTGGTACAAGCTCATCGACAAGACCATTTGGGGTGCTTACTTCTCAGGCATCGGTTGTCTGGTATTGATAGCCATCAACGTTATCTTCGTACCAGTCTATGGTTACATCGCCTGTGCTTGGGCTGGATTTGCAGGATATGGAACGGCGATGCTTCTCTCCTACTTCGTGGGTCAGAAGAAGTATCCTATCAACTATCCGGTGAAGGAGATTATGATTTATGTGGTTCTCGCCCTCATCCTCTTCGCCGGAATGACCGAGGCTAACAGATACTTCTCCAGTGGAATTGCCTGCCTCATCAATACGGTGCTCATCCTCATCTTCGCCGCTTATCTCGTGAAGAAGGATTTCCCATTGAAGAGTCTGCCAGTAGTGGGAAAATACTTTAGAAAGTAAGAGATTCCAATCAATGAGATTATATTCCAAGAAGTCCGTGGACAATGTGTAAGTCCACGGACTTCTTTTGTTTATATTATACAGAACCTTCGCATGCGGTTCAAGAATAGACAAAAGGACCCAATGTTCCTGGTCCCGAGCAATACCCAGGATATAATAGCAGCCAGCAAGGCGCCCTGTAAGAGCTAAAGCAAACGGCTGAGTAAACGAAACGAGACGACTGAGTATTTTGAAGGATATGACTATGCAAGCTGAAGGATACGGCTCCGTAAGCTGAAGAATATGACTGCGCAAGTGAAAGAAGGCGTCTGATTAGGTTCAAAGAGATAGAATATGGAGTTCAAGGAGACTGCTTCTGGAAAGTTGCCACTAGGCTCAGCAGCTCTGCTGAGCCTAGTCAGCAGGTCTGCTCACTGCAGTCAGCAGGTCTGCCGAGCCTAGTGACAACACCTTTTAATCGTACAACAATACCCCCTTTAGTTGTACGACTATACACCTTTTAGTTGTACAACTACACTCCCTTCAGTTGTACAACTATAAACCTTTAGACGTACAACTATGAATCCATCGATTGTTCAACTTGACTTTTTCTCCCATTCTATACCTCAAAAACAAGAAATAGTCCGAGAATTCTCAAAAAAAGTAATCTTCCTTTTCGTTATTCCCTCATAAAAGTATATCTTTGCAACGATTATTCCCTCATAAAAAATAAAGAGCATGAGAAAGATACTACAGGACAAGATCAATATGAACGATATCAACAAGATATGCATCATGACCCAAGGTAAGGAGAACGACCACCGGAAGGAAGAGCTTTACCAACTCACCTTCGATGAAAACGACCGCGTATCGTTCAATGCGCTTTGGGCTTTAACCCATTTCGATGAAGCCAACAACCCTTGGCTCTTTCAGAAGCACGATGACCTGATTGATAGGGTTCTCGTAGAGAAGAATGAGACCAAGCGCCGCCTGATGCTCCATCTCCTTCTCCGTCAGCCTTTCGAGGAAGAATCACTCCGTTCTGATTTCATCGATTTCTGCATCGCCAAGATTACTGCCTGTTCCCAGCCCTACGCCATCCGCAGCTACTGCATGAAACTCGCCTACGAGCAGATGAAGTACTATCCCGAACTCCTCGAAGAGTTAAGAATGGCTCTGGATATGCTGGAACAGGAGGTTCTATCACCAGGAATGTTATCGGCAAAAAAGCAAATTATGAAGAAAATCAAGCGAAGCCTTGGAAAATTCGGGAAATAGTCGTAACTTTGCAAACGTAATATTCTAACAATATAATACATAAATGGATGGAGATACAACTGAACGATTATCACAAGAAAGTCAATGCCCAAAAGATGGCTTCCATGGCTTATTGGCGAGAGCATCCGCTTTCGCTGGAGGAGTGCTTAGCTCAATTCAAGCGCTTGCGGGAACAACGACTTGCAAAATATTATAAAAATGAATCATATGAATAAATTTTCTAAAACAATAATAGTAATACTTATAGCAACATTTTTACTCATAATAATGTGCTATATTAGTAACAAGAAAGAGTCTTCATACTCTACACAAATTAATCAAGAACTCTATGAAGACAATCTTGTAGATACTATTTGTGAAAACATCAAGAAAGACTCCCTTGGTGAGTCTAAAGAAAAAGACTTAGATGAATATTTCAGAAAGCCTCACGTTAATATCAGAAAAAGCTATGTCTTAATTATGACAAGTACACCCAATGGCGGAATAGACTTTGAAGAAATAAAGCGTTTTTCTTATTATGTTAAAGACTTTGCTGTAAAAAACAATCTCTCATACGAAGAAGCAGATAGTCTTTTATATGAAAGAGAATGCAAGAGAAGATATAACAATTTACATCATCTCGATTCTTATTCTGATTTAGAATACGAAAATCAAATACTAAAAGATAGAGTTGAAGAATTGGAGAAAAAGCAAGACTATTAAATTTAAACGACTTCGCTCCACTCAAAGAGAGCCACCAATAAGGAAAGCCTTCGCAAGAGGAATGTGCCGAGACCAAAAGGCGATCTATAGAAGAAAAGAAGGTACAACCAAACCAAAGAGCCCACTTTATAAACATACCTTGCAAAAAGTAGACAGAAAAGGTGGACTGAAAATTTAAAAGGTGGACAGAACTGGTGGAAAATGGATAATAATAACATCATAATAAAAATAGAAAACAAAAACAAGTAATGAAGAAAAAAGCAACGGTCCTTATCGCCTCTATCATGGCGTTCTGCGGAATCAATACTGCTCACGCTGACGAGGGAATGTGGACAATTTACAACTTGCCTAAAGCTGTGTATGAGATGATGCAGCGCGAAGGCTTCAGTATCACTTACGACCAGCTCTACAACGGCGAGAACGCCTTGAAGAATGCTGTGGTTAACTTCTCGGGCTATTGCTCAGGCGTAGTCGTTTCTCCAGACGGTCTGGTATTTACCAACCACCATTGCGGTTTCGAGGCTATCAGAAGCCACTCTACCGTGGAGCACGACTATATGCTCAACGGTTTCTTTGCAAAATCATACGCAGAGGAATTGCCTAACGAGAATATGTTCGTTAGCTTTATGGTTGAACAGAAGGATGTAACCGATAAGGTGATGAGCCTCGGATACGAGAAACTCGACAACAAGAAGCGCGATGAACTCATCGATTCTCTAGAGAACGAGATGACTAAGGAGGTGAAGAAGAACGATTCTACCCTTCATATCACCGTTCAGCCTTTCTACGAGGGCAACAAGTGGTACGCTACTACTTACCGCGACTTCACCGACCTGCGTCTGGTTTTCACCGTACCAAAGTCTATGGGTAAATTTGGTGGCGATACAGACAACTGGATGTGGCCTCGCCAGACCTGCGACTTCTCTGTATTCCGCATCTATGCCGACCCTAAGACCAATGGTCCTGCTGCCTACAGTAAGGATAATGTGCCTTACAAGCCAAAGCGTTGGGCTCAGGTTTCTCTCCAGGGTTATAAGGATGGCGACTATGCGATGACCATGGGTTACCCAGGCAGCACAGAGCGCTATCTTTCAAGCTACGGAATCCAGACCATGCGCGATGCTGAGAATGCTCCTCGTGCCCAGGTTCGTGGCATAAAGCAGGAGGTGATGCAGAAGCACATGCGTGCCGACGAGGCTGTCCGCATCAAGTACGACAGCAAGTACGCCAGCTCTTCCAACTACTGGAAGAATGCCATCGGTATGAACAAGTGTATCGACTCTATCGGCATCGTGAATCTGAAGCGTGAGTACGAAACCCGTCTCCGTGCTTGGCAGGATACAGCCAAGGCTGCCAACGACCTCGCCCACAAGGTAGATTTCGACAAGCTCGCCAAGCTCTACAAGGAGAGCGCAGACGTGAAATACGCCTGGACCAACTTCGCTGAATCTTTCACAAGAAGAAGCAACATCGAGTTCTCTACCCGTGCCATCAAGCTCCAGACCGACATGGAGGTGAAGGGGCCTGAGAAGAACAAGAAGAAACAGTATCATGAGTTTGAAGATAACTCTGCAGAATGGGATATGGCGCTCGATAAGGAAGTGCTCGCTACCCTTCTGAAGAACTACAAGGAGCACGTAGATGCCAAGTGGTTGCCTAAGTTCTACAAGACCATCGACACTGAGTTTGGCGGCAACTACGCCAAGTATGTGGATTATCTCTGGGAGAAGTCGCTCATCATGAAGAAGGGCGCCAAGCTCTATTTCAACAAGAAGGGATATGAGAAGGATCCAGGCGTAAGCTTCGGTATGGATCTGAACGATGTATTTGCAGATTTCGCTGCTCAGATGGGCAGCATCAACGACAGCATCGCTGAGCAGGAGAAGTATCTCTGTGCTGCCAAGCTCCGTATGGAGGAAGACATGCCTCACTACAGCGACGCCAACTTCACCATGCGATTGAGCTACGGTCAGGTAGGCGGTTTCGACCTCGGTGGCAAGCCATCAGGCTATTATACCACAGCCGAGAGCCTCGTTGAGAAGATGAAGCTGGGCGATAAGGTAATCGATTACTACGCTGAGCCTATCATGCACGAGCTTCTCTCTGAGAAGGATTTCGGCAAGTATCAGGATAAGACGACTGGCAAGATGCAGCTCTGCTTCCTTACCAACAACGATATTACCGGCGGTAACTCTGGTAGCCCTATGTTCAACGGCAAGGGCGAGTTGATTGGTCTTGCCTTCGATGGCAACTGGGACAGCCTCAGCTCTGACATCAACTTCGACAAGCGTCTGGCTCGCTGCATTGGTGTGGACATCCGCTATGTGCTCTACCTGATGGATAAGTGGGGACACGCAGACCGCCTCTTGAAGGAGATCAATGCGAAGTAAATCCTATCTCTGAATCAACAGAGATGATATAAAGGTTTATCCTGGGCTAAAGATTAGTCTCAGGATGATATAAAAAGAGCGGAAAATCAGCTGTTAACTGTTAACCTGTTAACTCCTGGCTTTCCGCTCTTGTTTTTTCTTATAGGTTCTCAACTAATATTGCGAGATATTATTCAGCTCCTTCAATGAAACCTGACGAGGCTTCTCGGCAAGTTTCTTCTTCAATTCATCCACCATTATTTCTGTAGATGGATTGAAATCGGCAGAGCGCATGTAATCAATTACACTCTGATAGAAAGCCTTGCCTTCCGGGTATTTGGCAGCCTTCTCCAAATCACTCATGCAGACGAGAAGCTTTCCGGCTCCCACCTTCCATTCCATTACCAAACCCAGCTTATGATTCCGCTCGATATTATCTATCACCTGAACTACCGGACGATAATCCTTGGCGAAGTTGTCAAGCACCAGCGGATGCGATTCCTTGATAACCGGGAACCATTGCCAGTTGGTGTGCATTTCCGTAGGGAATCCCTTGAATATCGGATGTTCCGGATTCGTCAGAATGCCCAAGGTTCCTGGAGAAACTTTCTTCTTGTTGTTCTCGCAGATGGTCTTGAACATGCGATAATTCCAGTAATCGGTCTGGAAGAGTCCGCCAACAGTATAAGGAGTAGCATTATCTGCCTGCGAAAGCGTATCATCGGCAGCCACAAAATGGCTGGAAGCCGTAGGCATCCAAAGCACCTTTCCGCCATGTTCCAAGACTTTCACCACTTCATCATTCAAATCCTTGGCTATGATAACGCCCTTCTTTTCCAAAGCCTTCTTCGGATAAATCCAAAGTTCGTAGGAGTTTCTCGCCTCAGTTCCTTCAATGTTTAATGTAAGAAGCAGCTTGGTAGGTTTCTGTACGTGGAAAACACCATTCAGTTCACCCACATCTACCAAACCTTCATCGTATGGAAAGATGTTCAATACTCCCTCATCCTCAGCCATCAAGTCGCTCACATTCTTTCTCACTTCACCATCCTTGGTGCTGAAAGTTCCATCATCCATACAGAACAATCCGTTCTCGGCAGCCAGATGCCATTTCAGTTTCTTGCCCTTCAGCGAAGAACCGCCATAATTGGCTACCTTTACCTTAGCCTGAATCTTCTCGCCATCCTCGAAGCAGAACTTCTTCATTTCCAGCAGAGGAACCACTGGCGAACACCACTGGCGCCATTCCTCGGGCGTAGTGATTCCCTTGCTCTCCATAAACGCATCCAGGATGCCTACGAAAGCACTTCCCTGACCGGGATAATCCTGAATATCGAGCAATTGGAAGCCCGCCATATTCCGGGTTCTCAAATCCATCTCTATATCGGCTTTATAGAGTTTCACGCTCCATAAGCCCGAAGCCTTGTGGAAATCATCAGCCTGCGAGAGCATTCCGGCTGCAGCCAGACGACGGCGGAACACTTCAAAGTTATAAGGATGAAGCACTCCAGTGTATTTCTTCATCTCCCGATAATCAGGATAGGTCTGAAACTGTCCTGTTTCGTGAGAGATGATAGGGATTCCTGCCTTATCGCAAGCCTCATCAAAATTCATCGTAGAATTAGGATGGAAATGATTGATCATTCCTCCATCGTAGGCGTCGGCAAACGAGAAGGAACCACGGGTATGGGTATTGTATTCGCCCCATCCCTCGCCTCCGATGCGGCAAGTGGTGAAGTAATCCATTCCTTCTTTTATTCCCTGATAACCGAGATAGTAATTGCTTCCGAAGGTATAGTATTTATCTGGCGCAATCTTGCGGAAATCATCCACAAACTCCTTCATCTTGTCGATGTCGCCCCAGAGTTCATTACCCAGCGCCATCATTCTGAAAGATGGATGATGACCATATTCTCTGAGGATGTTCTCGCCTTCCTGATGCAGGAACGCCATCAGCCTTTCATCCTTCTTATCGAAAGAACCCCAGAAAGGAAGCTCCGGCTGGAGATAGATTCCCAGACTGTCCGCTGCCACGAAAGCCGCCTCCGGTGGGCACCAGGAATGAAAGCGCACATGGTTGATTCCATATTCCTTGCAGGTTCCGAGATACTTCATCCAGCCTTCCACGCCCATTTCCACATGTCCCGTCAGCGGCCATACAGCCGCATCGTGCTTGCCACGGAGGAATATCCTATGACCATTGGCGTAGAAGTGGGCGTCCTTGATATGAAAATCCTTGGCGAAATCAGGCATCTGAAGGGCGGAAGGAGAAGCTACAGAACGGCTAGGGATTGCTCCTGTTAGAGTTTCTGCATATTTGCTCTCTACAGAGCTGGCTATCAGGAGTTCAATCCTTCCGATAATTCCATTCCAGTTGGTCTGCGTATCTTCTGTATAAGCATGGCTGGAGCCGTAAACCTGCTCAGGCACACCTCTTCCATTATCCACCACGATTTCCAGGAGATGCTTGCCCGGCTTCACCTTCTTTGGCAAAAGATAGCGCTGGGGAGTAGAGATGAAGTTGCAGGAATCCACCAGTTCTCCATCCACATACACCCATGTCGGTCGGGTACGTTCCAGGAAGAGTTCTACCGGCTTCTTCTTCCAGTCCTTCGGAATATTGATGGTTCTGGAATATCTTGCAGCTCCTTTATAGGCATAGAGTCTCGTAAGATGCGTTGTTTCCATTGTATCTTTCGGAGCGAATCCCAGATGGTTCGTATCGATGGTACCGGGAAGAATGGCACGATTCACCTCACCCTGCGAGACACGCTTACTCTTGGCAAAAGCACTACCGCTCTTTCCCAACTCCACATTCCATTCACCCGCGAGCGAAATGCTCTGTGCTTGCAAGCCCAGACTTACCAGTCCCAGACAAGCGATAAGAATAGTTTTCTTCATTAACTTATAATTGTCTAATAGTTCATACCAAAAGCCCAGAGAGGAATAACATTGCCCATGCCTGTCTCTATATCATCCTTCACAACATATCCTTCTTTAGCCTCAGAAATCTGCTTCTGACCTTTCTTTTTACCACCAATTTCAAATGTCTTGTCTTCTATCTGAAAATCAGAAATTGGAGAATTGAAGACAGCATGATTCACACGCATCTGATTAAAAAAGAAAGTCTCTCGCTGATTGCCAATATCAGGCACCGAAGAAGAGAGAGCAAAGGAGAGGTTGGTATTATCAAGATACACCTTTTCTACCTTACCCAAACCACGCACTCCTCCTGTGGACTCGTGAAGTTGGGCTATCAAACCTGCACGCTCCATAAGTTCGAAGTAATCGGGCAGGTTATTGCGATCTACCTTGATAGTTGTAGCAATGGTACTCATGTTTGGCTTGAAAGGCACACTATCAGCTATTACCTGCATCAGTTCCTTCAATTTTCTGGACACCATCACCGTATAATTGGCATATTGTGGAATATCCGTCTCCAAAGTCATACTCACCACTTGATTCAGTCGCATCCTATAGCCCTCATCCTTAGAAAAAGGATAGTAGCCCTTGCGCAAATATTCATTAAACAATGCCAACGGATGCTCAATCTCCTCAGGCAACACAACTTCATTGTTTACGATTTGTTCCAATGTAGAGACAGGAATGTCTATGCCCTTTTCCATACCGATGTATTCACGAAAAGACAAACCTTGCATCGTAAAGACCAATACCCGGCGACTTAAATCTGCTGTACCTTTATAAATATCAAGCACAGAAGAACCGGTAAATACCACTTGCAAGGTTGGCAGATTATCGTATATCATTTTAAGTTCTGTAGCCCATCCCTTATATTTATGTATTTCATCGATAAAAAGATGCTTGCCGCCAAGTTGGCTAAACTTCATTGCAGTTTCAAAGAGAGTATGATTAGCGAAATAGATGGATTCTGCACTCACGTAGAGTGTGTCTTTCATCTGAAGATTCAATTTGATATACTGCAAAAGAAGTGTTGTCTTGCCGACTCCACGAGGTCCAACAAGAGCCGTCATCCGATTCGACCAAGGAATCTGATGATACATATATCGTAGGTATCGAGTATCGGTACGCTTGATAAGATTGTCAGAAAGTTGCTTCAATAATTCCATATTTCTTGCCTTATTTGATGTTTACGGCTGCAAATATACAAAAATTGCGGTAAAAACACCGCAATTTACCAAAGAAATTGCTATATTTTTACCGCAAAATATAAATTACGAAGAAAAAGGCACAATAAATGCAAGTACAATTATTTTTATGACTACCCATGTTATTTGGCTAAATGGTGTCTTGCCGGCATTCCATAAACAGAAACTCCCAATGTTACAGGGAAATTCTTTTTTCTATCTGTACACAGATTTCTCACACATCCCTTCTTAAAATAAGCTGGGAAATGTATTTCACAATTTCCACTACTTGCCATAACAGCTACACCAATATAATATTTATGATTATGTTTCAGTTTTAAAGGTTCTTCTACCAATGCAAAAAAATCTTTTTTATCGGAGATTTTAGACACTTGTATGTAGATTGGTCGATGCTGAATCGGGACAAATTGCGTGCCTATAATTTCATAGACAATTAAACGAATTGTACAATATGCAAAAGAGCATTTCTGCACACGCAACTTGACATTTTTCACAAACCAATCTTTGTTTACTGAAAACAATGGTCCTGTTTCGTATTGAGTATTTTGAACATTATGAAAAGCTACATCACCAGGTGCGCGCACACCCCTATCAACAATACTTTTCTGCTTTTTTCCAGATACAATTGTTATATCACACAAGTTACTAATCTTTTCCTTTAGTGTAATGTTTAATTCATTATTCTTACTATAAACACCAAAAGGAATTCTACACATTTGATAACTGATGTGACTAATAACTATTTCTTTTTTCATACCATCAGGTACCACTAATGAAAAGTTTCCATCCTTATCAGACACGGCATAAATACTATCCGCATGTATACTTGCAAACTCTACATTCCGACCAGATTCATCCACAATATGGCCTTTAATGGTTCTGTTTGCAGCAACACATGCTAAAGCCATCTGTTCACAAACAATTAGAATAAATAAAAATCTCTTCATGTTCCAAGTTTTAAAGAGTGGGCAAAACCTTGCCCACTCATCTAGTTCTACATTTAAATTAAATTGGGATGTTCCAAGCAAGAAGCGTCACATCTTGGTTTTTGTCAAACTCTTGTGCAGAAACCATCTCAACAAGTTCCTCACGACTTGACAACTCTTCTAAATCCAAAGAGTCTACAAGCTTTTTTACTTCACTTTGTCTCATTGCTTATTTCACTGGGGTTATTTTTTATCTACGTTACACTACCCCTTTAGTATAACACTTAAATAAATATACATTTACGATGCAAAACAACTTTTTACATATTATATAGAAGAACAGAATATTCCACACATCCTTCAGTTGCAGATTTAAGAATATGTTGAAATCACCATCTTTCATTTTTTGCACAAAGTCCATTGCATAATGAGGCATTGACAACAAAAAAGTAAAATTAGAAAACATATACAATATTAATGTAACAACAACAAATCCCTCAGTAATAAAGAAATAAGCTAAGCACCTTTTTTCACTACTACCAAGTTTCTTTTTACAGAATATCTTGTCCTTTACCATATCACACGATTTATTATACAAGTTTGGCTCATTCAAAAAATCTGCCAAAATCCAATACCCATCTGTTCGAAAGAATGGTATAAACTGATAACAGACAGAAAACAAAAGCAAACTCCCAAGATTATATAGACATGGATTCTGTGTCAATATACCCCAAAGGAAAAAAACTGAGGTGTATATCAACTGGAAATAGACACCACCTACATTTACAACCAACCTTTGGTTCAACCTTAAATACCAAGCGCCTGTTACATCAGCAAACATAACTGGTCTATATGCTGCAACACCAAAACCAACACCATTGACTGGAACCTTATAGTATTTACATGCACTAGAATGTCCAATCTCATGAAATATACACATTACGATAAAAACAATCGACGCCACTAACAATGGCACCTTATCATTTATATACAAGTCATAGTCTTGACGCATTCCATAAGCACATATTCCAAAAGTCAACGCTATAATTAAACTCATTATTATCTTATTAAACAAAAAACGAAATGGCAAAACGATCTTATTCATTACACGTCCTGATATTATCTCTACCTTTAGTTGGAAATTCTGCAGCCCAAAGGTTCCCTCATTTTTGCTTCCCCCTCGCTTCTCTAGTTCATGGCACAAGTCATCTATCTTTAGACCCAAAGAGATTTCCTGCTCCAAAAACTGGCGTTTACTATCATCCATAAGGAAATGCATTCTATTGTTCACATGCAACACAGAATGATTTTTATTAAATTTTGTAAAAGAAATACTATTGCACATACTCTTTATAAACTCTCAAAATATTATAAACTAAAGCTGTCGTAAAAACTCTCTTGTAATCATCCGTTATTATTCCAAATCCAAATGATGTTTTTTTATAAACCTCATTTTTACATGGATGCCTTACTGATGGTTTAGGAATTCTCAATATATATTCAGAGTTCCAGCTTCCGTCTTCATATTGCTGGCTCAAAATCCATCTAACTCCCTTAGTAATAATTCCTCTCAATACGCTTCCTTTTTCATTAATGTACACATGCTCAAGAGCTTTTAAAGCCAAAGCTGTATAAAAAACAGAAGGTTTTCCCAAATTAGTCCAATAACCTGATGGCTGCTGAGCACCAAGTAAAAAATTTAAAGTTTTTCCTTTAAATCCACACATTATAGCAAACAATAGTTCGTTAATAATTCAATAATGTGCTAAGCAGCTATACGCTGTAAGCA
>ERZ791921.14-NODE-14-length-167654-cov-12.061737_pt1 | contig 167654 bp, 158 predicted proteins | sample MGYA00510135_ERZ791921 | MGnify/ENA primary metagenome ERZ791921 (study PRJEB30046, sample SAMN00792070) | human gut metagenome | study: EMG produced TPA metagenomics assembly of the A metagenome-wide association study of gut microbiota in type 2...
GTTCGATTTCGTTCTTATTGGCTACCTGTGCTATTGACTTTGCTTAATTGGTCTAGACAGCTTCGATGTTCCAGAATGGTACCACGAAGCACTGCTTGCAGAAGCGACTGTGCCAATCCGAATTGTCAATTCCGATCACAACTGCTATACTGGACTCATCAAAAATTTTTCAGGAGGCTGCTGCCGTGACCGCAAAGCAAGTTCAAATCGGAAACAGACCCTGCCGCATTTACGGCGAAGCCCATACAGAATACCTGCTTCTCCAAATGACCGGCGAACACGAGCTGCAAAGCATGGACCATGAAGTGACAGTGATTGCGCAGAGCAGCTGGAATTTTTTGTTTGCGGCTATCCCGGTGGAAAGCTGGAACGATGCACTATCTCCGTGGGAAGCCCCTGCTGTGTGGGGAACGCAAGGGTTCGGCGGCAAGGCTGCGGACACGCTAAGCTTTCTGACTGAACAGGTCATTCCGACACTGAAACAACGGTTTCATCTCCCGGAAAACGTCAAAATCATTCTGGGCGGCTATTCGCTGGCGGGATTGTTTGCGTTGTGGGCATCCACCCAGACTGATTTGTTTTATGGTATCGCCGCCGCCTCGCCCTCTGTTTGGTTTCCGGACTGGATGGAGTTTGAACAGCAGCGCCTAATACAGACGCAACACATTTATCTGAGCCTTGGCGACAAGGAAGATCACACGAAAAATGCCGTCATGGCTGTGGTGGGCGATAACATCCGCACCCTGCATAGCCAGCTTACAGAGCGTGGCGCAGACTGCATCCTTGAATGGAACAGCGGCGGGCATTTCAAGGATACCGACCTGCGCACGGCAAGAGCCTTTCGGTGGGTGATGGAGGAACAAGCATAACGATTTTGATTGATGCGGATGGCTGTCCCGTGGTTGACCTGACCTTGCAGATTGCAAGACAGTTCGGTGTTCCGGTCATCATTCTGTGCGACACAGCTCACCAAATTGAACGGGAAGGTGCACAGACGCTGGTGTTCGATAAAGGGGCTGACAGCGTAGACTTTGCGCTGGTGAACCGGGTAAAACCGGGGGATATTGTCGTAACACAGGACTACGGGCTGGCCAGCATGTGTCTTGCCAAGTGCGCACGAGTGCTGAACCAGAATGGTCTGGAATACACCGCCGACAACATAGACGCTCTTATGCTGCGGCGGTATGAAAACAAAAAGCTCCTCCGTGCCGGGAAGCACCCCAAGGGGAGCCCAAAGCGGACGAAGGAGCAGGATGAAGCATTTGTCGCCACACTGACAGATATTTTAGCGAGCATCTGATTTTCTGAATCAAAAATTTGATATTGCAACCGCTACTCACTCTTTCCCGGAGTGAGCGGCGGTTGTTTCTTGTTCAGCGCATCTTACTTTGTTAACTTTCTGTTAATTTTCAAAATAAAGGTTGTCAACGAGCCTTTCTCGATGCCTACCAAGTGAGGGAGTTCTCTCAACTTTCAATGAAGGCAAAAAATCAGCGTTAACACCCCCTATTTTAGGCCACTTTTTCTGTTAATAGTAGAAGTGCCTCTTTGAAAGCCACTCATTCGTGACCTTTTTGTTAATTCTCAAAAAGATGGTTGTCTTTTGGCCTTTTTCGCTGGCTACCAAGTGAGAGGACTTTTTCAAAAGTGGAGATTCGGCCTCAAGAATTACAACTCAATTACAATTTTCCCTTCGATGCTATGAAACAGGCGTTCTCGATGCCTACCAAGTGTAGGGCATCTTTTTCAAGACCATTCTCGGACTATTATGACGTTTTGTTTACAAAATTGCTTGCAATGCTACGAAATGGCCTTTTTCATCGGCTACCAAGTAGAAGGATGTTTTTCGTCCGTCAAAGTCCAGAAATCTTCCATATGTTCCTTGACAAGTGAATAGTTCAATCGTCCGGTACTTCACAAAAGGTACTTCTGTAACTCGCAGCCCGGTCATAACGAAGACGGGGTGGCTGAAAGGCCAATGGGCAAATCTGCCGCCGGACGACTCCCCACTCCTAGGGAAGTCGAGGACCAATATGGGAGACCTAAACATATTCCGACGGAGCGGACACAACCTGTCCGTTCTCGTCACATTACATAAAAATCAACTCTTCGATTTTACAATAAACTCAGGAGGACACATGAAATTGAACGAAACCTATCTCAAGCTGTTTCCCGGCTACCCGGATGCCCTGAGCCTTCAGCAGGCTGCGGAGATGCTTGGTCTGAACCGCCACACGGTCGGGGAACTGATTCGTTCCCGCCGCCTGTTTGCGCTTAAAATCGGTCGCACCTACCGTATCCCGAAGCTGAGCGTGATTGAGTTCCTGCTCACTGGACAGAGCACCTTCCCGGCTGGAAATCCGCCGCTGGATGTGGTATGCTGTGGGTGCAGCAACGGACAGCACGCCTGTTGACCCAAAGGAGGTTTATGATGAAAACTACAGGGTCTGTCCAAGAGAAAAATGGACGTTTCTATTTCGTGATCAATCTTTATGATGCCAACGGCAAGCGGAAGATCAAGTGGATCTCCACAGGTCTGACCGTCCGGGGCAACAAGCGCAAGGCAGAATCTATGCTCCGGGAAGTATTGCTCCACTATGATGAGACCGGGGAGCTGCCCACAGGGCGGGGCGGAGCCTACGAAAAAGTAGATGCTAAAACCGCCAAGCCCCTGCCGCTGCCCCTCCAGCCCGTCAACAAGTCGGAGATGTTGTTTCTGGACTATCTCAACGAGTGGGTGCAAGTCCATAAAGCATCCATCCAGCCTGCAACCTTTATCAGCTACAATCGGATGATCACCGGGCGCATCACGCAGTACTTCAAGCCACTGGGTCTGAAGCTCTGCGAGGTCACGCCGCAGGTACTGGACGAGTTTCAGGAGAAGATTCTGCTGGATGGCTGCACCACCAACACCGTTATCCACTACCACGCCATCTTCGGCAAGGCGTTCAAGGATGCCGTGCGCAAGGACTATCTGGAAGTCAATCCGATGCTGAAAGTAGACCGCCCGAAGAAGAACAGCTTCCGGCCCAACTTCTACGCCAAGGACGAGGTCCAGCAGCTGCTGGAAGTCTCGCAGGATGACCCGCTCCACCTGTGCATTCTCATCACGGCCTATTACGGTCTGCGCCGCAGTGAGGTGCTGGGGCTGAAATGGTCGTCCATCGACTTCGAGCGGAAGTCCATCACCATCAACCACAAGGTCACAGAACAGCGGGTGAACGGCAAGTATGTCCCGGTCGTCAGCGACGTGATGAAGAACAAGACCAGCTGCCGCACCCTGCCGCTGATTCCGGCTGTGGAAACCGAACTGCTCAAGCAGAAGGAAAAGCAGCAGCTTTACCGCAGGCTGTTCAAGAAAAGCTACAGCACTGAGTATCTGGATTTCGTCTGCACCGATCAGGAAGGCAAGCTGATTCGCCCGAACTTCGTGACGGAGCACTTTGATTGGCTGCTGACCAAGTACGGGCTGAAGCACATCCGTTTCCACGACCTGCGCCATAGCTGCGCCAGCCTGATGGTGATGAACGGCGTATCTATGAAGCAGGTTCAGGAATGGCTGGGGCACAGCACCTTTTCTACCACCGCTGACATCTACGCACATCTCGATTACAAAAGCAAACAGGGGTCTGCTGGGGTCATTGCGAACCTTTTGGGAGAATCCAAACTCCCCAAATAATTATGGATTTATCGTTCATGTGTAAAGCATACTGTGATGAGACAAAAGCGGTCTTTCTCTGCTTGATGCAAAAGAAAAAGTCGCAGATTCGTTTGAATCTGCGACTTCTGGCGGAGATGGTGGGATTCGAACCCACGTGCCCGATTAAGGACAAAACGATTTCGAGTTTTACCCGCTTCGCAGTACTCAGTGGAACATAGTGGAAGTTATCCGACTTTACCGGAAGATACAAACCATCGAGATTACGCTCAAAATTTCATCAAAGTCCGAAAGATCTAGGCTTCATGCGGATTTGAACCCACTTGAAAAAAGTGCGAAAAATCCGCCCAAAAGAGAGAATTAGGAGAGATTTCCCGCCCGTTGGAGAGAACGAGCGAGAGAGATTCCAGAAGACTATCATCCATCCATGAAATATGTTGCTTCTGCCGCTGACGAAAAACCAAGCAGCAAAGGATGGATAAAAATGACGACCCTGTTGGAGTGCTATAAAATTCTTGAACAGTACCCGGACAGCATGACAAAAGACCAGTTCTACCGCATTGCTCACATCAGCAAGCGTCACGCAAAATACCTTCTGGATTCGGGACTTGTGCCTTGCCACGATTCCGGAAAAAAGACCCGCCGCTATACGATTCAAACCCGCGATGTCGTTACCTTCCTGTGCGACCGTGAGGACAATCCCGACAAGTACAAAGCTCCCAAGGGACTGTACATCGGGAACAGCGGCAAGGCAAAACGCCGCAGGTCAACCACCGAAATTATCCGGTTCCATTTTACAGAGCCGGAAAAGACCGGGCTGTACAAAGAGTGGGAACGGCTTGCCGCCGACTATGACAATCTTCTGACTACCTCTGATGTAACCGAACTGACCGGCTACTCCGCACAGAGCATCCAGAGATGGTGCAACCAGAAAATCCTCGTTGGCTTTCAGATTCGAGGGAAGCTCCTTGTCCCAAGATTGTCCATCATCGAGTTTATGGCAGGCAACCGCGCAACGGCTATCGCCAGAAAATCTCCCAAGCATCTTGAACTTCTCCGCACCTATGCGCAGGAATGTCACGAAGGTGCAATGACCATTACATACTAAACAGACAGGACTGCTCCACAATATCTTGTGAGGCAGTCCTGTTCGTTTAGAAAATGTATGATTTTGCCGTAGGAGTCCGGCCTATTTCAACTATTATCCTCTGCTTTCAAGATGTTGAATATGCCAAAAAGTACGGCATTGACTATGCCATCCGAAAGGACAGCTCCGAAGTGCCGCCCAAGTATCTGGTCTTTTTCAAAGCCCCGGATGCCGAAGCATTTCAATCGGCTTTCAAGGAGTATTCTGCTTCTCTCCTGAGTAAATCGAAGCGTCCTTCCGTTCTTGCCAAGCTGCATGAACTGGTACAGGCTGCGGCAGAACTTCCCGGCAAAGTCCGACACAAGGAACAGGAGCGTGGGCTGTGAACACAAAGAAGCTGACAAAACTGCTGGCTCTGTATCTGCCCTATATCCTGCTTGGGCTGGTGGCAACGAACTTTGGTGAAGCGTGGCGGCTTGCCGAGGGGAAGGAACTGGGCGAACGCATTATGTCCATGATGGGAACACTCCCGGCTGCATTTGCGAACCCGCTTCCCAGTCTGCACCCGCTGGATTTGCTTATTGGCATTTCCTGCGGTGCAGGACTACGGCTTGCCGTATACTTGCGAAGCAAAAACGCCAAGAAATACCGACACGGCATGGAGTACGGCTCTGCTCGGTGGGGTACTGCCAAGGACATTGAGCCTTTTCAGGCTCCGAAGTTCGAGGACAATATCATTCTGACAAAGACAGAACGCCTGATGATGAGCAACCGCCCAAGTGACCCTAAAAATGCGCGAAACAAAAACGTGCTGATCGTTGGCGGCTCCGGCAGTGGTAAGACCCGGTTTTGGCTTAAACCGAATCTTCTGCAAATGCACAGTTCCTATGTGGTCACTGACCCCAAAGGTTACAATATGGACAAGGAACTGAAAGAACTGCAAAAGCAGTTTATGCCGGAGGACACGAAAGCAGGACTGATCCAGTCTTTCCTTGATAACTTCAAAGGTACACAGGTCTGCTCCAAGCTGATCTATGCAGAAGCTCTGAACCACCCTTTTGATGAGCCGAAGCAATGGGAAATCCGAGAAATCAATGAAATCATGAACAACAGCATTGAGGGATGGAGACCGTTTTCCAATCCACGCAGCTTTGCCAAGTATGGCAGACAGCGAGGGTGGGAACGCATACCACCGCCCGACAACGAGCCATCGGCAACAGGCTCAAATCTGACGGACGGTTTTCGTGAACTGACCGAGGAAGAAGCCCGACAGATGGAATTACCGTTTTGAAAAAATGACCGTGTTGCCGACTATGTTGCTACCCCGTTGTCAAGTCCGTTGCAGGGCAAATCTCTTAAAAGTCCTTTATTTACAAGGGATTTTCTTCTCTGGCAACAAAAGCAACGGAGAAATCAAAGAAAAAAGTAAAAATAGTAAATAAGCCAGATAGGACTATGTTCGAGGTTTTTTGAAGTCCGTTGCCGGACTTCGTTGCCGACCACACACCCTGTCTGGCTTTTTCCATTTCAAGGAGGTATTGCATGACACAGAACACAACCACAGCAAAAGCACACAAGGCAACCCCGGTAGGAACATTCAACATGAGAATGGGAAACACCACCTATGTTATCGGCGTTCATTTCAGCAAGGAAAGCAAGGACACCTTAGAGGACAAGATGAAGCGGTTAATGCGTGATGATGTGAAAGCGGCGAATTTCTGAATTGAAAATAATTTGTGACTTTTCCGTTTTCTATCTTGACGAAACGCTTCCGAAGGGCAGTATCGTGGTCGAGTGCGGGAACGCACTTCTGAAGAACGGCTACAAGCTGAAAATCCTGAATACCATTAACTTTTCCAAGAGTATTTGATCTATATAATAAGCATTATCAACATTCGTATACTCGCTGTATCTTGAGTTAAAAATTTTTTGATAGATATTACTACTGATACTTGCAACTAGCTTCTGATTGAATTTTGTTGATGCCACCGACATAAAATATCGACAGAACATTTGCAGACTTCCAATAACAGCGATAACTACGACAAACCAAATAAGCAATTTAAAAGATATCTCTGTAATCAGAAAATCAATATAAAGTCCAGATATGTATGGAGTCAATATTCCAATAAGCCATAAAAACAATGTGATTGAAAGATAGGCAATCGCTTCTCGCCTAACCTCCTTGATTTTACTCATTAAAAAGCAAAACATTTTTATCACCAATCAATATCATAAAAAGCAAGAGCATTGCAACCCTATGGAGAGAATTCCCAAAAGAATCACAATGCCCTTGCTCATATAATTGTGTCAGCTCATGGTAAATGTGCCTGAACACTCATACGAATTGTAAATCGGCTCGCACGTAAAATCAAAATCGTAACACTGACTCGGGCAAGGCGGTGTGTATCCAATGAGACACAAATCCTCAGGACATTCATCGCATACTCTCGGCATGTTAACAATGGGAGGAATTAAAATGTTCATACTGTTCTCCTTTCGATTATAATATTAGAGATAACATCAATATTAGCATGCATCTACCGATGCTATTCTCATCCATCATTAATTTTTAAAATGGACTTCGATTCGACCATTCTCCACGTAGAGATTCATTGCGTGTTGATTCGCAGCATCCAAGCGAGATTTCAACATACAAGAACCATTTTTGACCCTAGCCTTTACCGTGTAATCCTCATACCTGCCTACAACATCTCCCTTGATCTCTCCGTTCTTCACCGTGCAATCGTATTGAGAGGAAGTTGGATGTTCGAACACTACGGAGCCGTTTTCAATTTCTGATTTTATTCTGTCAGACTGTGTTTTTGAAAACACCGAAGATCCATTTTTTAACTCAGTGCAGATTTCCTTGGCTGTAATAGAATCCATCTCTACATTGCCTCCGGACGGATTTTCTACAACGATCGACTTATACTGACGCTGGGGCAGGACAATCTCCAGGTCATAGGCGCTGTCCACCTCAAACTGCATAATCGTTCCGTTGATGGTGACAACTTTCGGGGGTGGGGCTTTTAATTTTTGGACGACCAGGGTGCCGTTCTCGACCTGAATCTCGTACAGTGCTTCCGCTGTCGTATCCGCATAGCGGACGCAGACTTCCTCTCCCTCCCCCGGTAGGAAGCGGACCGTCGACCCCTCCTCCTGGACTTGGACAGCGGTCACTTCCTCCAATGTTGAAAACTGTCGCCTTACCGCCTGTACTTCTGTGGGTTGCTCTGCCAATACATGCATTCCCATCCCCCCCATCACACTAAAGATCCAAACAGTAGAAACCAAGGGAATCAAGAATCGCGATACAGGCATATTATTACCTCCCTTTAATATTTGAGCTTTGTTCAGACATTATGTTGTGGAAACAAGGGTTCGTGTATATTCAATAAGGTAGTCCTTCATGCGAAAATTCAATTGATGACAAATTGTTTTACCTTCCACACGACTATGGGGGCAGCCTCCCATACACACCGGCAACAGCTTGCATTCTTTGCACTTGGGATCTTCAAAGAAATCGCAAGATGAATATTCGGAAATCAATTTTGTGCTTTGCAGACTATTTTCTCCAAAGTTGATATTCCCGACTGCTTTTGAAATCTCACCAATATCGTTCCAGCACTTATACAAATATCCTTTTTCATCAACGACCCACCCGTTATAGAAATCAGAAACGCAGTGATTGCCACGAGGTCTCGGATATGTTGTTTGAAACGGAATATTGTTTTTCTTCATAAAATACAAGTTGTATTTTGAATAGAGTTCATTTGTAAGACATTTATCAGCCTCATACGTTCCATTGTATGGAATAACCAGCCCGAGATAGGGGTGGATGTATTCCAACATGTTTTCTTGCTTCAAATGAGATACTACCTCGTTGGCTAATTCGATATTTTTAATATCGACGTTGATTCTTAGATGCACATGTAAGATACCACAGATACTTTTTAGATTATTCATAATAACATCGTATGTTCCCTATCCATTAACCGTTGGACGCCGTTCATTATGAATTTCTTTTGGTCCATCCACAGTAACTTGTGCATATCGTACATTATATTTTTTCAGCTTTTCTGCATTTTCCGGCGTCAAAAGATACCCATTTGTAATAATTCCCGCTTGGTATTGAAGCTCTTTCTCTTCACACAAAGCTATAATCTGTTCGGACAGGCTTTCGATGACAGACATTCCCAAAAGAGGTTCTCCACCAAACCAAGTAACATTAATGTTTTTCACTCCATCCAAGTGGGATTTGATAAAGTTCATCAATGCAATTTGTGTTTCCCCATCCATCAGGGAATTGCCATAATGCCCTTTCTCAAAACAATAAATGCATCTGAAATTACACGCCATCGTAGGTGCAATAGTTAAGGATAGCAAATTCTTGTTATACCGCCCCTGCATCATATTGGTTTTGATTAGGAACTTCTCGTCCACTTCTGCTGGAAGCAGATATCCGCATTTCAAAAGATTCTTGAGGAACTCCGCATCCTCAATTTCTTTTCCTTTCTCCTGAAACCCCTTATACTGCTTATACTGATCTTCATGCACTACTGCCAGTGCACCAGTGCGTGAGTTGTAAAATACAATCTGATCTTTGCCCAGGTCATCATAAATGAAGTTGTAGGCAGATTCCTTTAGGTGCATTTTAATCCCTCCTGTGAACAACTTTTGTCTGGCAGCCCTTATTCCAGCGCTTTGGTCGTCTTTATATTAGCACTGTTGAGAGATGAATTTGGCATTTTTCAGTACAAACAGGCTTTTGTGCAGTGAAAAAGGGAATTGTGGCAGCTGTGGCCTCCTCTACACAAAAAAAGATCCCCAAAAACGCGGCTTCTTGCTGCGCCACTTCTGGTAAATCAACGCATATATAACAAAAGTGACCTTGGTTCATTCACCAAGGTCACTCGATCCCTAAGAGCCACAAAACGGAAACATTCAACGTCTTTGCTATCATCTTTATCTCATAATCAGCAACAAAGCGAGTGCCGATCTCAATTCTACTGATACAGTCTCTTTCTAATTCCACTCCTTCCAGCTTTAACCGTACAGCCAACGCTTTCTGTGATAGATGCATCTTGATTCGAGCTTCTCGAATGCGTTCTCCGCTAATATTTTTCTTGCCATTAAAATCATAGATTTTCATAGGCACGCCTCATTTTATGCTAATCATCAGAACTTTTCTTGACTTTAGCATAAATCCAAGCTTTAATTGTGCTAAAGATAAGCACATCTTAAAAAATCATTGACAGAGTGAGGCAAATAGCTGTATGGTAAAAAGAAAAAGGCAAGTCGAAAGGTGCGTGTCGCTTATGAGAATTGCTATTCTTGATAATGATCTGCGATTCTCTGATCAATTATATCAGAAAATCAGTATGGGGTTTGCAAAACGAGATTGGGCTTTGAACTGCCATATTTTCTCCCATCCGCAAGATCTGCTAAATTCTAATCTTGGCACTCTGCACGCTGTATTTTTGGATATTGATATGCCAGAGATGAACGGCCTGGAGGTTGCCTCTCAAATCCGTCAGCACTACCCTGACCTTATATTGGTATTTATAACGGCCTTTTTGCAATTTGCCCCCAGTGGATATAAAGTTAGTGCTTTCCGTTATATTTTGAAAGAAAACTATATAGAAGAGCTTGACTCCTGTCTGGATGCGATTCAAGACAAACTCTTGGACGGCAAGGAAACGATCGTGGTTGACTCAAAAAACCTTCAGATTGAAATTCCCTTACGAGACATTTTATACGTTGAGGGTACTCCCTATCGTCGTGTTTTATTACACACAACAGAAGCTGCTTCCCCTGTATTAGAGTGCCGTGGAAAAATGAACGATTATACCGAACGGTTGTCTGGAAAAGGCTTTATTCGCCTGCAAAAAAGTTTTCTCGTTAATATGTCTTATATCAGCAAAATTTCAGGATATACAGCGCAATTACGAAATGGCGAGATCTTAAAGGTCTCTGAAAAAGATTACAAAGCAATCTGTGCAGAGTATCTTATGTGGAAAGGCCGCCGCTTATGAGTTATGAACTATCCCTCCTCTTAAACTATTTTGTAGTATTTATCGAAGTTTTAGCTTTTATGGTTTTTTCCGGCGCTTTCTTTCAGAAAAAGATCACCTCAAGTAAATTTATACTCTCTACCGTTGTGTTGACGGGTCTGAACTTTATTTGCCTGGCGATTTCAGAGTCAAATGTGCTTTTTAAGCTGGTGCTTCTCACTTGTGTTGACTCGCTTTGGCTCGTTGTAATATACCGTGTTCCTTCGATAAAATGTATCGCAATTTCAGTTTTGTTTTCATCATTTATAAACATTGCCGACAATTTCTTTTTTATGGCCATTACAATTCTGAAAAATATCACCATGCAAGAATTGTATCGTGACCCATATGGATACTATCTGATTTGTTATATTGCAAAGATCTTTGAAATATTGCTATTTACGATTTTCAAATCAGCTGTAAAACAGCGATTTTATTTTCATCACACCACATGGAAACACTGGTTGAAAATTTTTGTTTTGCCCATTGTCTCTATGTTTATTTCCGTTTTCTTGTGGCATTTATATTGGATCGTTCCTTTTGCTGCAAGAGAAATCTTATTCTGCACAATTGCTTTGTTTATAATGAATGCTTTTGCATTTGTTACGCTAAATTATTTGGATCGAGAACAGCAGCTTATCCAAGATAATACAGTTTTGACACAAAACATCAAATATCAAAACGATATTGTTGAAGCTTGGGCAACCGCCTATAAGAACCAGCGAAAAATGACCCATGATTTTCAAAATCAACTCAGCATCATTTACGGCTTGGCAGAATGCGAAGCTCCTCATGGCGAATTGTTGCCCTATATTCAAACGGTCATGAAAGATAGTATGAGCACTTCACTGATCGTTAAGACGGGCAGGCTGGTTGTAGATGTGCTTTTGAGTCAGAAATACCATATCGCGCAGTCAAAAGGGGTTCACTTCTTATTTCAATTGGATGATCTCACCTGTTTTGGACTGAAAGATGAGCATCTTGTTGTTGTCCTCTCTAATTTGGTTGACAACGCCATTGAAGCTTGTGAGAAGATCACAGATGATAAAAGTAAAAAAATAACCCTTGTGATGAAAGTAGAAGAAGAGAGCAGTTTTCTTTATATTGAAAATACGACCGCATTTCCTGTAAAAGTTTTAGACAATCAAGTTGTGCTGCCTTCCAAACGATCCGAAGAACACGGCTACGGATTGAAGAATGTTGCTGCAATTCTAAATCGTTATAAGGCCGTTTTTGCCATAGCCTATAAAGAAGATTCGAGCCTATTTTGCTTCTCTGCCCAAATTCCTGAAACTCTTTCATAAGCGTATACCGATTTCACTGCAAAAATAGCCAATCTCACTGCAAAATCTACATATAGTTCTAAAAATGTGTTATATACTGTCCAAAGAGAGGTATAAAACAGATGCTTCATAGCATTTCCCGCCGATTGACCGAATGGTTTTTCCGGCACAATTGGGTCGAAGAAAACAATTACACCTGGTGTCTTTATGTAGTTGAAAAAAACTTCTTCAATTCTGTTTTCTTCTGATCCTGTCGATTTGTTGCATTATTTCCAATCAATATTTCAACACGCTTGTTTTTATGGCAACAATGTATTTTTTGCGTCGGCGAATGGGTGGATGGCATGCTCCTTATAATTGGATGTGTATTCTGCTGACAACAGTAACAACCTTCATTGTTCTTTATATATTCGCCCCTGTTCTGATGCGCATAAATTCGCTCACCATGTGGACACTTGATATTCTATTGATTCTAGCTGCATTTAGAACCAACCCTATTTATCCGCCGCAACTACACTTTGAACAAGAAATCATATCTTCAAACCGGAAAAAAAAGAATTTCACACTTGTCTGTATTACAATCATACAAGTCATTTCTGTCCAGCTTGGGTTCCCTCAGGTACTGATTTTTAGTTTTAATGGCATACTAGTCAGTATACTGCTTATAGTGGCCGAGAAAATTAAACAGAAGCATGGAGGTTTTTTGTATGAAGCTGTTGAATAACATCGGAAAGGAAATCCTGAACCGCGCCATTGTTCTCGAGCGATTTGGCTGGCCTCCTTCTTGCATGGGAGGCGTATATCAGCCCGAGCGTCCCGTTTGTAACTATCCCCAGCCGGATCATGAAACTCCTCCCAAAGAACCCAACAAGTAAAATAATGGACACAAAGACCTCAAACGAAGCTTCCCATATCCCTATTTGGAATATACAGAAGAGTCGTTTGCGGTCTTTTTTATTATTTTCACCGCAGATCTTTCTCACATGAAAAGGAGGTCCTTATGCAGAACGATTTTCGATCCGAGCTGTACATTTCTACCTGTCCCCGATGCGGCACCCGCCTCATGTGTGGAAAGATCATCGTCACCGGTTTGCAAAAATGTTCCAAGTGCAACCGGCACTGGGTCATCCAGATGGAAAAGAACAAAATATCCGTCACAAGGGCATCCCTCTATTTTGAGGAGTTTGCCTGAGACCCATTCAAACTGAATATTGCATGAGACATATTGTATCTGCGTCGGATTGGGTTTAGCCCTCAGGGACGGAATTCAGGAGTCAAGAGTTTGTCAGATAGGACTGGACCGGCTATAGGCCGGACGAGACCGGCAGACGGAAGCGATTTCTTTAGAGAAATTGCGGCTGTCTGCCGGTCTTTTTTGCGTTTCGGGATCTGCTTCCGTCGCCCCTTTGGGAGTGACGTATGCGCCGAGGCTGGGAGACGTACATCGCCCGATATCCCTGAGCGCCAGATTTTGCACGTTCATTCACACGTCAAGATCTGGAGGGTAAACCCATGCGCTTTGATCCTGTGGAATGCGGAAAGAGAATGAAAGCTTTGCGCGAAAGCAAAAACCTCACACAAATGCAGCTTGCTGAGCAGCTCAATATCAGCCTGAATCATGTAAAAGCGCTGGAGCACGCCAGAAGGCTGTTTTCTATTGATCTTGTTATCGAGATCTCTGCATTTTTTGATGTATCACTGGACTATCTCCTTTTGGGAAAAACACAAAGCACCAGCAAGGCTGCCTCCGAACTGAACGCTGCGATCGAAATTTTAGAACGCATAAAGAAAGAACTGTAACAAGGTTCTCTTAGAGGGAACCAAAGGCTCCCTGCAAGAGAGTTCCGACGGGAAAAATTCTGCGGTATCATACATTCACAGCCAGGGCATTCCCCAGACAGGGCAAAGCCCCAAACTGGGAGCCGTACCTTGAAAACTGAATATCATTCCTCTGGACAAAACAATGAAACTTCCGTAACTCGCGGCCCGGCCACAAAGAAGGCGGGGTGGCTGAAACGCCAATGAGACCGGTGAAACTCCGGGAACCAGAGTGCATTCCAACCCCACCGGGCGTCGAGGACAAATAGGGTGGGAACTTAACGCAAATCTTTCAAAGCCCACCACCGTGATTCTCCTGAATCCGGGCCGTGGGCTTTTCCATATCGAACATTCATCTCAACGACACGGAGGTGTTTTCTATGAGCCGTACTTTCACCGATGAATCGACCCTGACCACCCTCTGCCCCCGCTGCCTGAATGCATTTCGGAACACCCGCGGCATCCGTGTCCGCCGTGCCGATCCCTGGCAATTCACCAAAGAGCCTTGCACCTACTGCCAGACAAACTTCGGCTACGACTACTACATCCAGCCCACCAGCCCGAAAGCCACCTCCTTTAAGAAAGGACGCTTTGACGATGAATCCGAATGTGCTTAAGACCGACCCGGAATTTCAGAGCAAGATCCCACCCCTTACATTTGAAGAACTGAACCAGCTGGAAGCAAACATTCTACGGGATGGACGCATCCTCAACCCTATCATTGTATGGGAGGGCCTGATCGTAGATGGGCACAACCGTTACACGATCGCCAAGAAGCACCCAGAGATCCCTTTTACCATCCACGAGAAAGAGTTCGCCAGCCGCTATGAAGCGATCATCTGGATCTGCAAGAATCAGCTGGGGCGGCGCAACCTCACCCCGGAACAAAAGAAGTACCTTATCGGAAAACAGTATGAGGCTGAGAAAATGAAGCTAGGGGGAGATCACGGAAACAGCCGTAGTTCAAACGGCACATTTAGCCCAAATTCCCAAAATGGGGATTTGGGTAACAGCCGAACAACTTGTAAAAAAATTGCCGCTGAAAACGGCATTAGCAAGAACACAGTACTTCGTGCAGAACAGTTTTCCAAAGGTGTAGACGCCGCCGAAGAAGCCGTTCCTGGCACACGGAAAAAAGTGCTTTCCGGCGAGGTCAAACCTACCGCCTCTGAGATCGCATCCGTTGCCCGTGCCCCTCCGGAAGACCGTGCGGCGCTGGTCGCTGCAATCTGCAAAGCCAAAGAGCCGCTGTCACAAAAACAGAAATCTCCTCCAGCCACAACTACACCGCTGTCCGATGCCGGTACATCCGATGAAGATGCAACGTCCGCTCCAACTCCATCCGAGCCGACTTTTCCACCAAAAGCCGGAGAATCGTTGAAAGCTGACCGCCAGCAGATTCTTGAGATCGCAAATGGGCGCTACCATGCCAAACAGCTTGCGGACGGAGCGGCCATGCTCTGTGAAGTATCCGGTGCCGTCAATAGTATGATCCGACGCTGGGAGAGTGTTTTTCGGGACTATCCCGACCTTCTGACCGATGCAGGCAATCGTGCTGTGGTAAAGAGAACGATCCAGAAGGTCAAAGACTATCTGCAAAGATTGGAGGATACGATATGAGCCATTTGAACTGCCTCCGCACCATGCCTGAGATCACCGATGAAGCCGTTATTGAAGCGCTCTTTGCGCAGCGGCCGTATGAGGAGAAGGTCCTCAACAGCGCCTATCTGGAGATCCCTGCCGAATACCAGCGGGAACTGAGCATCCCGAACATTGAGCGGATGTCCGCAGAGTTCACCGAATGGATCGCCAACCCTCCCAAGGTCAGCTACCGGGATGGTCACTACTACGTTTTTGATGGGCAGCACACCCTCATGACCCGCAAAGCCATGAATGGAGGTGCAGACCTCCCCATCATCTGCAAGGTGTACTACGGGCTGACGCAGGAGGAAGAAGCCATCCTCTTTTCCAGGCAGACCGGCGTTTCCGCACCTCTGACCGCCGGCGCAAAGCTGCGTGCGGCTCTGTTTGGCAAGGACGCCGAAGCTATCGCCTTCCTGAACGCCACCGAAAGCACCGGCTTGCAGCTGGGTCTGGACAGCTACCGTGCCCCATGGAAGATCATCTGCATCCGCACCGCCTTCAAGGAGTACAAGACCTATGGCGCAGACCTCTACAAAGAAGCTCTGACCATGCTGGCAAGAGGATGGGAGGGAGACCCGGATTCTCTCCGCTCCGGTATCCTTCAAGGAATGATGCGTTTTGTGGCCCTCTATCAGGGAGAGTATGACCCGGAGCGTCTGGTCAAACGTCTGCACACCGTCCACCCCATGACCCTGGTACGGGATGAAAAATCCCTGAGCGGCACCGTCCGCTACAAGTATATGATGCTGATCCTGCGCACCTACAACGGTGCCAGCCGCCGCCGCAACCTACCTATCAAGCCGTAATGCTACTTTCCCGGTCCTAGGGGGTTCTTCTCACTGCAAAGGCCGCCCATAGGGGCTGCTTTTGCCTACATAAAAAGGGGGGCAAGCCGCTGAAAAGTCTGAACATCCACCGTGGTGAGATCTATTTTGCAGACCTCGACCCGCACAGTGGCTCCGAGCAAGGAGGAAAACGCCCTGTTATTGTTTTGCAAAATAATACAGGAAACAAATTTTCTCCCACCGTGATCGTTGCAGCTGTGAGCTCAAAGGTCTCCAAAAAGCCAAATCAGCCCACCCATGTCCTCGTGGACAAAAACCCTGCGTTCCGCTGTCCATCAATCGTGCTGTTGGAGCAGATCTCCACCATTGATAAGAAGCGCATCTGCAATTTTATGGGGATGACCACTGACCAGGAAATGCAGCAAATTGAGAATGCCCTAAAATGCAGCCTGGCCCTGGAACAGGAATGCCCGCCCCATGCAATACAGGAGGGATCGACCGTTGCCAGAAAAAACTCTGCATCCGTGTGATGCCTACCGTATCATGCTTCGGGATTACCCGGATGTCCTGAATATCGAACAAATGTGCGAGATATTGGGGATCAGCACCAAAACCGGTTATGCACTTTTGAAGAACGGAAAAGTCCAGCATTTGAGGATCGGGCGCTTCTACCGCATTCCCAAAGCGCATCTTTTAACCTATCTGATCGCATTTGCACCCGACAACATAGCGCAGACGTGACATCCTTGCATTCTCTCCTGCTGTTTTATACACTGGTGGTGTCAGCAGCAGAAGTTCCATAAATTCAAGTGGATGCACAAGAACAGGAGGAAACACCATGGTAGCAGGGCATCTGCAAGAAAAAAACAACTTCTATTACATCGTTCTGAGTTACAAGGATGAAACCGGAAAGCGAAGGACCAAGTGGGAATCAACGGGCCTTCCGGTCAAGAAAAACAAAAAGAAAGCCGAGGCTCTTTTGCAGGAACGTCGGAGGAACTTTATCCCCCCAGTCACTGTAGCCGAAATCCGTTTAGACGAGGACATTCTTTTTGCCGACTTCATGCTGAAATGGCTGGAAGTCACGAAAAGCACGATCCAGCTCACGACCTACGCAAGCTATCAGGGAATGGTAGAGCACATTATCGTTCCCTATTTCCGCAAACACAGCATCAAGCTGGTAGAGCTGAAAGCCACCGATCTACAGGATTTCTACGCCAAGCAGCTGGAGCGGGTCAAGCCAAACACCGTGATCCACTATCACGCAAATATCCACAAAGCTTTGAAGTATGCGGTCAAGATCGACCTGATCCCCTCAAACCCGGCAGATAAGGTCGAACGTCCGAAAAAGGACGATTTCAAAGGCAGCTACTACACTGCCGAAGAGATCCACGCCCTGACCGAGGCGGCATATGGAACCAAACTGGAGATACCGGTCCTTTTGGCATCCTTCTATGGCCTGCGCCGCAGCGAGGTGCTGGGGCTGAAATGGGATGCCATCGACTTTGAAGCCAATACAATGGAGGTCAAACGTATCGTCACACAGGCATCCATTGACGGCAAAAAAGTCCTTGTTCAGGCCGACCGTGCAAAAACCAAATCCAGTCTGCGCACCCTGCCTCTGGTGCCGCCCATCCGTGACCGTCTGCTGGAGCTGAAAGGTCAGCAGGAGACCTACCGCCGTCTGTGCCGCAGCAGCTACAATCCAGACTATCTCGGCTATCTGTGTGTGGACGAGATCGGGAACATCCTCCGCCCCAATTATGTTTCCGAGCAGTTCCCGAAGCTGCTGGAGAAAAACGGTCTGCGCCCCATCCGCTTTCATGATCTGCGCCATAGTTGTGCCAGCCTTCTTCTAGCAAACGGCGTTCCCATGAAGCAGATCCAGGAATGGCTGGGCCACAGCGACTTCTCCACCACCGCCAACATCTATGCCCACCTGGACTACGCTTCCAAACTTTCTTCTGCACAGGCTATGCTGGAATGTCTGGGCTATGGCAATGCATCCGCATGATGCCAAGCCCCAAAAAGACAGGGTGCAGCGGGCGCTGTTCCGGCAAAAAAGAATGGACAGACGAATAAAATTCATCTGTCCATTCGGTTTGGCGGAGCAGCAGGGATTTGAACCCTGGCAACCTTACGGTTCTACGAGATTTCGAGTCACGCCTCTTCGACCACTTGAGTACTGCTCCACATATTAAATTGTTGGAACGTGCTGAACGCTCCGGGAAAACTTTGGAGAGAATTTTAGGAGAGAACCCCCAAAAAACGCCTTGAAGCAATCACTGAAAAGTGGCTTGAAACCTAGAAAAATCGGGTTCCCTCTTCCAAAAAGCCAGCTCGATTTCGAGTCGTTCTCGTTACGACCGCTTCGATACATCTCCAAGTATATTTTCATGGCAAATTTACGATTTGTATATCGCAAATCGGCCTTGAAACTTGGAACAGTTGCTGTTAGAATATTGTTAGAAAACGCATCGTTCAGACAGGCTTTGAAGCCTGTCAGGACATCAAAATTGACGTTCTCCCGTGTGATATGGAGACACCCGGCGAAGCATCCACTTGGATTTCGAGTGCGACCTCTTACGACCACTTGAGTAATGCTCCATATTCACAATACAGCTTAATTATTATAGCAAAATCCCGCCTTTCCGTCAACTGGAAATACAAAAAGCCCTTCCCCCTGTGCTTGACAGGCAGAACGGGGTGTGCTATATTTATTTCAAATTTGAAGTATGTACTCAAAGGAGAACCTATGGCACAGAATCGACAGGATATGGGCAGCGGGCCAGTCAAGCCCCTGCTTTTGCAGCTGATGATACCCGCCGTGGTGGCGCAGGTGGTCAATCTGCTCTATAACATCGTAGACCGCATTTACATCGGCCACATCGAGGGCATCGGTGCGGCGGCGCTGACGGGCGTGGGTCTGTTTGCGCCGATCCTTATGCTCCTGAACGCCTTCGCCATGCTCATCGGCGCGGGCGGTGCGCCCCGCACGGCCATCGCGCTGGGACAGGGCAATAAAGACGAGGCCGAAAAAATCATCGGCAACAGCTTTACCATGCTGCTGTTTTTCGCTGTGGTGCTGACGGCGGGCTTCTATGCCGGTGCGCCCGCCCTGCTGCGGCTCTTCGGTGCCAGCGACGCCACTCTCCCCTATGCGGTGGCCTATGGCCGCATCTACATCCTCGGCTCGGTGTTCGTGCTGCTGGTCATGGGCATGAACCCCTTCATCACGACCCAGGGCTTTGCGAAGATCAGTATGCTCACGACAGTCATCGGCGCAGTCATCAACATCATCCTCGACCCCATCCTGATTTTTGGTCTTGGCTGGGGCGTCCGGGGTGCGGCAGTGGCGACGGTGCTCAGTCAGGCCGTGGGTGCCTGCTGGATATTGAAGTTCCTCACCGGCCCCAAGACCATCCTCAAGCTGCGGAAAGAAAACCTCAAAGTGGAGCGGAACATCATCCTGCCGGTGCTGGGGCTGGGCATCTCCACCTTTGTGATGCTCTCCACCGAGAGCCTGCTCTCCATCAGCTTCAGCTCCAGTCTGGCCCGCTACGGCGGTGATGTGGCGGTGGGTGCCATGACGGTGATCACCAGCGCCTCCCAGCTCTGCACCCTGCCCATTCAGGGCATCTGTCAGGGTGGCCAGCCGGTCATGAGCTTCAACTTCGGCGCAGGCAAAAAGCCCCGCGTCAAGGAGGCGTTCCGCTTCCAGCTCACACTCTGCTTCGGCTATACCACCCTGTTCTGGCTGCTCATGATGCTGGTCCCCGGCGTGGTGGCGGGCATCTTTACCTCGGATGCCGCCCTCATCGAATACACCACATGGGCCATGCGCATCTACATGGCGGGCATCCTCGCCATGGGCGTTCAGATCGCCTGCCAGCAGAGCTTTATGGCGCTGGGTCAGGCCAAAGTCAGCCTCCTGCTGGCCTGTCTGCGGAAGATCATCCTGCTTATCCCGCTGATTTTTATCCTGCCCTGCTTCACGGCAGATAAGTGCTTCGGCGTCTTTCTCGCCGAGCCGGTCAGTGATATTCTGGCAGCGACCATTACAGCCATCACCTTCTTCTCCCGCTTCGACAAGATACTGGACAAGGGTGCCGGGAAGGTATGATTTCACAGGAAATAAAAACAGCCCGCGGACGGACAAAAATCCGGCCTGCGGGCTGTTTTTGTGTCAACGGTAGTCGATTTCAGAAAGGGTGATACGTGGCTTTTCCGTGCCGGTCTTTTCGCACATCAGGTCGAGCTGCTCCTGCAGGTAAGGCACCCGGGTGCTGACGTCCGGGAACTTCGGCCCCAGAATGACTTCGTCTAATTGGAGAGGAAAAGGTGTCTGGACGAAAAGCCACGGTTTGTCGCCGTCAGTGTGGAGGATGTTGTCCTTCGTCTGGTAGATGACCCGCAGCTCCTGCTCGTAGCTGTAGCTGCTGTCTTTGAAGAGGTAGAGGACTTTCCCTAGGACATCATCGAGATAACGGCGGTCCTGTTCTGCGATTTCCTCGGCGACATTGTGCAGTTCCTGGAGCTGTGAATTTATGGCGCGGCAGGAGCGGGAAAGCTTTTCATTGTCTTCGTTCAAGACTACATACGAATTTCCCTGTTTTCGAAGGTAACAGACGTGATAGAGAACAGGCTCGGCTTCTTCTTCCATCCATTTTGATGTTTCCCAGTCGATGACAAGACAGCAGCCTCTGGCGTGGTCGCCATACATTTCCCACATGGGCAGGTAGTCGATGCGGGGGCTGAAGCATTTTACAAATACAAAGGGAACATCCAGAGGTTTGCGGCCTTTTTGAAGTGCTCCATACGATGGGCCGTAAATTGCCTTTTGCAGAGTTTTACCTTCGTTTGGGTCATTCATATAGGACAGATGCATAACGGTCAATTTGCCCAGACGCCCTTCTTTCCCCTCCTCTTTTGTGCATTTTTCGGGGAGCATATAAGAAAAAACTTCTGCCGATGTATAATAAGCGATTTCCGCCGCATCCCCCTCAGCGTTCAGTTCATCCAAAAGAAGTTCCGAAAGATATGCAGCTTTTGCCAGCCTCAGATAAGAGTCGAAGTACCGTGTCCCCGACTTCCATGTCATATGCGCTGCATAGTGAGAAAGAATAGAGTAACCGGTATCCTCAAGCAGGCGGGATTTTTCCATGATAGCGACTTCCCAGCGCTCCCTGTCAGGGTCATCATAAAGACGGGCAAGCTCAGGGATAAAATGCTTTTTTGTTATGACGATAAACATCAGCAGAGCAAGCCGGGCTCGATGGAGGCTTCGGGACGATGGAGACTCCATTATCTCCTGAATGGATAAAACGAAGGTACTCAGCTTTTCAGAAAGAGAGGAGGACGAAATTCCGGAGTGAATAATACGGTTATACAACTGAAAAAATGCGGATGGTTGAGAGGATGTGCCATAAGGATAGCTTGCACCTTTCAAAATACGGCTGTAGAGTTCATACTGACGTGTAAATGAAACAAAATGGTCGTCCGAATTTGTTTCTTTTGCGTCCGGCTCATGGTCCCACAACATTGTTGCCAGCCCGTAAAACTTCAGGGCTTCCTCAGTATTGAGCTCCAGAAACAAAAAACGGTCTGCCTGTCGGATATAGAGTCTGTCAAAGTTGGGAAGAAATGTTGATTTGGCAAAGTTTTTATTCTCGCTCACAGCGGTATGCCATTCTGTGACTTCTTCCCATACAGTATCTTCGCAGCCGTAACAGAGCAAAGCCTCCGTTAGCGCACACAGGTCAGCTTTGTTTCCGAGGCCATGTTTGATGCAAGCACAGTAATTATGAAAATCATTTTCCAAATCGTTTACGAATAACAACAGGTCTGGCTTTTTTGTACGTGAGCGTTTTCTCGTTCGGATGGTTTTGCTTTCTTCATCCGAAAAGGACGTCCCGTATTTTTGAATCTTCCATAAAACACCTGCTGCGTGGCCGAGAGCATTTTTCTCATCACCGGGAAGACTCCCGAAATCATCGTGCTCATAATCCTCTGTCACGATGCTGACCCTATCCATAAACTCCGGATGCGGATTCAGCGTCAAAAGCTCCTCATAAAGCTTTTTATCATATTCGAATTCCAGCAGTGGATATTTCATCTTTTCGTCCGGCATGGAGCATCCTCCTTTTTACGTCCTTTCGTGAGCATTCCGCACATGACTTCCACGCACTGTGGGTCGAACGCATGTCCGGCACGCTCGCGGAGGGCCGCGGCGATTTGGGCGTCCGTCTCGCCCCGGCGGCGGTGGCGGTCGGTGAAGTCGGCCACAGCGAGGATGCGGGACAGCAGCGGGATGGCCTCGCCCTGCAGCCCCTCAAGGTAGCCGGTGCCGTCGTAATTTTCGCGGTGATACCGCACGGTCTCGGCCACCCGGTCTACGATTTGGAGTTCCTGAATGATGCGACAGCCCCGCTCTACATAGGTCTTGTAGAGCTGGTACTGCTCCTCGGTGATGTTCCGCTGCAATACCACATCATCGGGCAGGCCCACGGTGCCTACTTCGTGCAGCAGGCCCGCATAGTAGCCGTCCCGGCAGGCGGCCTCATCCAGACCCATCCGGCGGGCCATCTCCTGCGTCAGCTCCGCAGTCTGCTGGCAGTGGAGGTCGATCTCGGGGATCTTGGAGCTGAGGGCGCTGTACATGGCCGTGATGACCTTCAGCGACATCTCCGAGAGTTTGCCCTTCTCCGCGTCGATGCGCTGCTGCAATAAAAGATGGCGTTTGGCCTTGTCCACCCAGTAGCGCTGGATGGAGAACATGATGATGTAGGCCACCCCGAGGATGCAGATGTAGAGGAACGGGAAACGGAGCACGAAGCTTTCGCCGTAGAGGGCGGCGGGGTCGGGGACGAGCCCGCCGTGCAGGCAGGCCATCACCCAGAGAAAGCCCAGAAGGTTGATAAAAGTGCCGTCCACGAGGCCCAGCACGAAGGTGCAGGAAAAGGAGAATATCAGCAGGAAAAACCAGCTGAAATAGCCCACATAAGCCTTCTGGAAAAGCAGGGCGCTGCCGGCCAGAAACGCCAACGCTGCACCCAGCTCCCGCGCTCGGCTGGCACTGCGGCGGGACAGAGAGAGGTTGACGCCGTCCAGAAGCATCATGCCGCCCAGCAGAAGATAAAACGGCAGCGGCGCACCGTACAGAAACCCCAGCGGCAGATGTACCAGCCAGAGCAGACCCACGACGAGCTTGGCGTAGAGGGCCAGCTGCGGGTCGCCATGGGGGACGAGTACCGTCTCGCGCAGCCGTTCAAGCGTATCCTTGTTCATAAAACATCCTTTTGGCGCGTCACTGCACCGCTATCTCTCCGCTTTCCAGCAGCTCCACCACGGCCTTGACCGCCGCAGGCTCGAACTGCGTCCCGCTCAATTTCCGGAACTCTCCGATGATGTAGTCCCTGTCGCAGTGGCCGCGGTAGCACCGGTCGGAGCCCATGGCGTCCAGCGCATCGGCGACGCTGATGATCCAGACCATCTCCGGCAGCTGCCCGCCTTTCAGCCCGGCGGGGTAGCCTTTGCCGTCGAACCGCTCGTGGTGGTAGCTGGCACCGCAGTCGGCCTGAGGCAGAAATTCCAGCCCCTCAAGAATTTTTCGGCCCCAGACGGTGTGCTGTTTCATGATGTCGAACTCCTCGTCCGTCAGCCGGGAGGGCTTATTGAGGATGGCGTCCGGCACGGCGATCTTTCCGATGTCGTGGAGCAGGGCGCTCCGGTAGAGGCTGTCCAGCTCCTCGCCGGCAAAGCCCATATGCGCCCCGATGAGGCGGGCATATTCGGCCACCCGGTGGGAGTGCTCGCTGGTGTAGCGGTCCTTTTCGTCTATCATCTGGCTGATGGCGGCCACAGAGCTGACCATCAGCTGCCGGGCCTCGCAGATGGTGGCCCGGACCTCACGTTCCATCTCTTTTTCGCTCTGCTCCTGCCGGATGCGGTAGTGTTTGTAAAAGATGTCCGCCGTTATCATCAGCAGGCAGAACGACCAGTAGGCGGCGGGGTAGAAAAGCGCATAGTCCCGGCGGTAGAGGGTGCTGCCGGCAAGGGGACCCAGCCACAAAAAGCAGGTGGCCGCGAGGCCGTAGGCTGTGCAGAACGGCAGGCCGATGGGCAGCCCCGACTGCACGAAAAGAGTAGCCGGCATCAGGAAGAACCACAGGTTCTGGAAGCCGTCGTTCTCGTTCAGGACCAGAAGCAGCAGGCCCATGACGATGAGGGCCGTGTTTGAGAACATGACCAGATGCTTTTCGTTTTTCGCCCGGGGCAGCAGCCACTCCACCATCAGAAGCACAAGGCAGATGAGTCCGGTGAGGACGAAGACGACGGGCCTGCCGAGGCCGTTGCAGCTGAGATTCAGCGCAAAAAGCACGACGACAGCCAGCGTCATCACCTGGCGCAGGTAGTCTGAGTCCAGCGTAGAATGCTTTTCGTAATGATATGCTTCCTTGAGAAGGGACCAGATGCGGTAAAGCATGAAAACATCGCCTCCGAACGGGCCGCGCGGGCGGCTGGCTGCGTATCTTTATAATATTACGACATTTTTATACAATATTATTATACAATGAAATCCGGACGATGAACAGATGGAATTTCAGAGTGACTGTATTCATCAAAAATACATCAGCAAAGAATTTTGGATATAAGAGCTAGGAATCGAAAGGATGGCTTGCAGAAAGCTCCAAAAACCAATCAGATGGGTCACTTTGTACAAACAATGACTGGAAAATTTGTGCTTGAATCTAATTGCGGGATGAGAAAATATGCGTTATCATAATATCCAAAGGCGACCCGTATGCGGAAGGAATGGCGCTGTGAGCAAAGCACGGCGCTGCCATAATACGGATAAACGCAACGTGAATCGGAGGTAACAAGAAATGAAAAAGATCTCTCGTCGTGACTTCCTCGCAGCTTCTGCTGCTGTGGGTGCAGCTGGCGTCCTGACCGCCTGCGGCGGTTCTTCCAGCAGCACTGCCACCTCTACTGCAGCTTCCACTGCTGCCAGCACCGCTGCCGGCGGCAAGTCCACCGACTACCCCACCAAGGGTATTTCCGTCATCTGCCCCTGGTCTGCAGGCGGCGGCACGGACTCCTGCCTGCGCGCATTCTGCGAGGCTATGGGCAAGAACCTGGGCGTCACCCTGACTGTCGATAACCAGACTGGCGGCGGCGGCATCCTGGGCCATCAGGCTATCGCAGACGCCAACACCGACGGCTACACCATCGGTATGATCACCTTCGAGCTGGCTACCTATAAGAAGCTGGGTACCAGTGAACTGACCTGGGAGAATTACGCTCCCCTGTGCCGCGTCAACACCGACGCAGCTGCCATCACCGTCGGCGCAAAGTGGGCTGCAGACAACGGCATCACCGACCTGCCCGGTTTCATTGATTACTGCAAGGCTCACCCCGGTGAGGTGCAGATGGGCGGTTCTTCCAACGCTTCTGTCTGGCACATCGCTGGCGGCTACCTGATGAGCGCTACCGGCATCGACATCCAGATGATCACCTATCAGGAAGGCGCTGCTACCGCTGTCCAGAACGCAGCCGGCGGCTTCATTCAGGGCGTTACCGTCTCTCTGGCCGAAGCTCGCAGCTTCATCGAGTCCGGCGACCTGATCTGCCTGGGCGTCATGGACGAAGAGCGCAACCCCGTCTTCCCCGATGTTCCTACCTGCAAGGAGCAGGGCTACGACATCACCTACTACACCCAGCGCGGTATGGCCGCTCCTCTGGGCGTTGATGATGCCATCATGACCCGTCTGGAAGAGGCCTGCGCCGCTGCCATCGAGGACCCTGACTTCGTGACCTTCATGAACAACAACGGTCAGGCGATCTCCTATCTGGATGCACAGGGCTATGCTGACTACCTGAAGCAGGCTGCTGTCGATGTCGCAGCTGCTATGGACGCTGTCGGCCTCTGATTTGTCTCTCTGAGTATTTGCTGGGGCAGGCAGTTCATGCCTGCCCCTTTTTATGAGAAGATATAGAGAGGAGGAACCCCTTTTGAACAAAGACAAAATGAAAACGATGGCCTTCTCCAATCTGGTAGGCTCCATCATTTTCCTCGCGATCGGCATCTGGGCGTGGTTCCAGACCGATAATTTCCCTGAGGTGGCCAACACCTATGTGCAGGCTTCCACCTTCCCCCGCGTCATGATCGTGGGTATGCTCATCTTCTCGGTGGTCCTGCTCATCCAGTCCATCTTCAAGCTGATGGGTACCATGAAGCCCACCGACCCCGTTGCTGTCGAAGTCGGCACTCTGAATCCCCTCAAGGATAAGGGCGTGGCCGCTGCTTACCTCGTCATGCTCCTCTGTGTGCTGTTCGCTGCTCTGTTCAAGAGCTGCGGCTACATCCTGTGCGCTGTGGTGCTCTCGATGATCATCATGTTCCTCATCGGCAAGCGCAACTGGGTGCAGATGGTCCTTGTGAGCGTTCTGGTGCCGCTGCTGATGTGGCTGGTGTTCTACAAGGTGCTTACCGTCAATATTCCGCTGGGTCCGCTGAACTTCCTGCGCACCCTCGTGGACATGATATAAGGAGGGAGCACAGTTATGGATTTTAGTCTGCTTCTTTCCAGCTATGCGACTGTCTGGTCCAACCCCGAGGTCCTTCTGATGACCTTCATCGGCGCACTGGGCGGCGTTCTGCTGGGCGCTATCCCGGGCATGACCGCCACCATGGGCGTGGCGCTGCTCATCCCCTTCTCCTTCGGCATGGACCTCATCCCGTCCATCGGCCTGCTGCTGGGCATCTACTGCGGCGGTATGTACGGCGGTTCCATTTCCGCTATCCTCATCCACGCCCCCGGCACGCCCGCCGCAGCCGCCACCCTGCTGGACGGCTACCCCATGTGTAAGAAAGGTCAGGCCGGCAAGGCTCTGTCCGTTGCCATGTTCGCATCCTTCTGCGGCGGCGTCATCGGCGCACTGGTCATGACCTTCCTGTCTCCGCTGGTCGCTGATATGGCCATGAACTTCGGCCCCGGTGAGATGTTCATGCTGGCCGTCTTCGGCCTGTCGGTCATCGTCGCAATTTCCGGCAAGTCTGTGGCCAAGGGCCTCATCAGCGCCTTCTTCGGTATGCTGCTCTGCACCGTCGGCCTCGACCCCACCAACGGCATCCCCCGCTTCATCACCACCAAGCAGACCGGCCTGCTGGATGGCTTCCAGTTCATCCCCACTCTGATCGGTCTGTTCGCTGTCTCTGAAGTCATCGCCGGCGTTGAGCGCATCATCCGCGGCGAAGAGCATGAGCAGAAGTCCAACGAGAAGATCACCAACGTCCTGCCCGATTGGAAGACCATCAAGAAGATCTGGCCCAACATCCTCTCCGGCGGCCTCATCGGCACCTTCATCGGCGCCATCCCCGGCGCAGGCGGTGACATCGCCGTCTTCGTTTCCTACGGCGCCAGCAAGTCCGCCAGCAAGCACCCCGAGCTGTACGGCACCGGCATCCCCAACGGCGTTGCTGCTACCGAGTCCGCCAACAACGGCTGCTCCGGCGGCGCTATGATCCCCCTGCTGTCTCTGGGCGTCCCCGGTGACTCCGTCACCGCCATCCTGCTGGGTGCCTTCATCATGAAGGGCATCACCCCCGGCCCCATGATGTACGTCACCGAGCTGCCCACCGTCTACCGCGTCTTTGCGGCTCTGATGCTGGCAAACCTCTGCATGCTGGTCGTCGGCTGCCTCGGCGTCCGCTTCTTTGCAAAGATCGTCTCCGTCGAGAAGAAGATGCTCTACCCCATCATCCTTGTCATCTCCCTGCTGGGTGCTTTCTCCATCAACAAGAATGCCTTTGATGTGGGCGTCTGTGTCGCCTTTGGCATCATCGGCTGGCTGATGAACAAGTACGAGTTCCCCCTTTCTCCCATCCTGCTGGCCCTCATTCTGGGACCCATGTGCGAGAAGAACTTCGTGCGCTACATGAACATCCAGCGCGGCAACTTCTTCGCCATCACCACTTCTCCCATCGCAATGGTCTTTGCAACGGTCGCTATCCTGGTCATCGTCTACTCTGTCTACAACCAGAGCAAGATCAACAAGCGCACCGCTGCAAACGCTGCACAGGAGAAGGCATAACCCCCAACATCCAGACAAGCTCTGTCTTTTACATTCCCATGAAGCTGCGGCTGTCCCGTTCCGTCGGGGCGGCCGCGCTTCGCTTTTATAGGATAATGAGAAAGCCCCCGGCAATGCCGGGGGCTTTCGTTGTGCTGTATTTTATTCTTCCGATTTAGTAGCTTCGGGGTGGCGGCACTTGGCCAGCATATCCAGCTCCGGCATCAGCTCGGTGCTGATGACCGAGAGCATCTGCTCCATCTTGTCGCAGTCCTCAGCCGGGAAGCGCTTGCGCACACGCTCGATGACCGTGTGCAGGTAAGAATAGCTGATGCTGTAGTAATCGATGTATTTCTGGGTGGGGCGCAGGAAGTATTCGCGGCGGTCGGTGGTGGACTGGATCTTCTCCACATAGCCCTTTTTGACGAGGCTGCCGATTTTATAAGCCGCGTTGGGGGTGGAGATGCCCATCATGCGGGAAAACTCTGCAATGGTGGGCTCCCCCATCGCCATGATGCCCTCCATGCAGAAGGACTCCACCGTAGTCAGCGTGGCTTCGCGGGTGGCAAAGCGCTGAAATACATTCTGATAAAAATGCAGCTTGAATTTTGTATAGACGTCCTGAAAGACTTCTTCCAGCATGGGGTTCTCCTCCAGTGAGCAAATAGCTCAAAAAATTTACTCTTTTAATAAGTATACCATGATTTGCGCCGGAGGGGAAGACAAAAATCTACGATTCCGTTAAGATTTTGTGACTTCTTCCTTCCCAGTATGGCCCATCCGCGCCCTGACGATGCTGAGCACGACGAGTTCGATGACGATGGCACAGGCCAGCAGCACGAAGGAGGTCAGGGTGTTGGCGGCATCGCCGAGGACAGCCTGTGCTGCACCGCAGAGCAGATAGCAGCCCGCCGAGATGGCGGCGGCGGTCATGGCGTAGGGCAGCTGGGTGGAGACATGGTTCACGTGGCTGCAATGCGCGCCGGCAGAGGCCATGATGGTGGTGTCGGAGATGGGCGAGCAGTGGTCACCGCAGACCGCGCCGGACAGGCAGGCGGCGATGGAGACCACCAGCATCTCACCCTCCGGGAACGCATGGCAGACGATGGGGACCAGAATCGAGAAAGTACCCCAGGACGTGCCGGTGGCAAAGGCCAGGAAGACCGCCACCACAAAGATGATGATGGGCAGCAGGTACTGCAGAGCCGCTGCAGAGCCGCTGAGCAGGCTTGCGACGTAGTATTTTGCGCCCAGCAGGCCGGTCATGCCGGAAAGCGTCCATGCCAGCGTCAGAATGAGCATGGGGCTGACCATGGCCTTGAAGCCCTCGGGGATGCAGGCGGCGAAGTCCTGAAAGGTCATGACGCCCCGCACCCGGTAAAACACGAAGGTGAACATCAGGGCAATGGCGCTGCCCATCACGAGGCCCACAGAGGCGCTGCAATCTGCGAAGGCGGTGATGAAGTCCACACCCTCGAAGAAGCCGCCGGTGTACACCATGCCGAAGATGCAGGCCGCGATGAGCACCAGCACCGGCGCGATGAGGTCCACCACATGGCCGCGGGTGTCGCTGCCGTCGTCCGCGTCGTCGCCGTAGGGGCGGTCGTCGGTGGTGAAGAGGTCGCCCAGAAGGGCGTTATCCTCGTGCTTCTTCATAGGGCCGTAGTCGAGGCCGCTGAAGATGAGGAAGAGGCTCATCACCATGGTGAGGATGGCGTAGTAGTTATAAGGGATGGTGCGCAGGAACATGGTAAAGCCGTTGATGCCCGAGCCTTCCGGCACAGAGGACGTGACGGCGGCGGCCCAGCTGGACACCGGCGCGATGATGCAGACGGGTGCTGCGGTGGCGTCGATGAGGTAGGCCAGCTTTGCGCGGGAGACCTTCTGCCGGTCAGTGACCGGGCGCATGACGGAGCCGACGGTCAGGCAGTTGAAGTAGTCGTCCACAAAGATGAGGATGCCCAGCAGCAGGGTGGCGAACTGTGCGCCCGCCCGGGTGTGGATGTGGGTGGAGGCCCAGCGGCCAAAGGCGGCGCTGCCGCCGGCCTTGTTCATCAGGGCCACCAGAATGCCCAGCATCACCAGAAAGACGAGGATACCCACGTTGCTGGAATCGGACAGCTTGGACACCATGCCGCCGTCTTCGTTGAAGAAGAGGGTGGTCAGCGCCAGCTCAAGATTGCCGTTGGCGTAGAGCAGTGCGCCGGTGGCGATGCCCACCAGCAGCGAGGTGTAGACCTCTTTGGTGTTCAGGGCCAGCACGATGGCTATCACAGGGGGCAGCAGGGACAGTGCCGAGCTGTACACGGCGCAGGTGTAGGTGGAAGGGTCGTCGATTTTGCCGGGCGTTGCGGCGGTACACCACAGCAGCAGGGCAAACACCAGCAACGCACCCACCCACGAGAGATTGGTTTTTTTCATGATAAACTCCTCAGTTGATTTTTTTGCAGCCTGCCGGGCAGACTAACCCTTTAGAAGCCGTTTTCATAAGCATTGCACACCGCCCGAACGGCCTTTTTGCCCGCATACTGCGTTGATTTCCCTTGCAATCCGCTCAGGATTGCTACGGAAAATCGCCTTGTCTGCGAGCAAAAATTCTCGTCGTTCGATGCACTCTGCTTACAAAAACAGCTTCTAACGTGATGGGACACGAAAGGGGGTGTTGGCTGCGCCGGACTATAAAGCGATGTATTTAGAGCTGTTCCGTGCCAGCGAACAGGCGGCACGGCTTTTGCAGGAAGCTCAGGCCCGGGCCGAGCAGCAGCTGCTGGCTGCCGACCCGCCGCCCATCGAGCTTGCCGAGAAAAAAGAGTCTTAGCCCTTCTTGCTCTCGGCCTTGGCGGCAAACTTTGCGTCGTTGACCACAAAGCGCTCGTGGACGCCGCCGCCCACAGGGCCTTTCTCGTCGTACAGGGAGACTTTGAACACCAGCTTGCGGCCTTCCACAGCGGTCAGCTCGCTCTCGCAGGTGACGGTCATGCCCACGGGGGTGGGTGCGGTGTGCTCCAGCTCCAGCTTGGTGCCCACAGAGCCGCAGCCCTCATCCAAAGCGTCGGCGACGCTCATCCAGCAGGTCTTTTCGGCCAGCGCCACCAGTGCGGGGGTGGCGAAGACATTCAGCGTGCCGCTGCCCATGGTCTTGGCGGTGTTCTCGGGGGTGACGGTGACGTTCTGCTTGCCGCGGATCCCAGCTTCTAACATATAAAAATTCCTTCTTTCTCAGATCATTGTGCTGCCGCGATTTGCGGCAGATAATTTCACGTTTGTAAGGATACCACAAAATCCACGCCATTGCACCTGTTTTCTGGATTTTCCTTCAAAACTCTTTCCGTCTGAGGCCAAACGCGGTATCATAAGCTGGACAAGGAGGGAAAGAAGATGAACGATTTCTGGAAATCCTACGACATCACCCACGCCGAATACGGGGCCGATTACCGATGCTACCCGCTGTATGGCACTGTTCACCTCATGGAGCTGGCCATTTCGCTTGCCTTTATCGTGGGGGCGGCCCTGTGGTATCGCCGCAGTTCTGCCCGCACCCGGCGGCGCATTTTAGTCGGAGTCACCGCTTTGCTCCTGCTGGACGAAGCTGCCCTTCTGCTGGGGATGGCCCTGACCGGCCAGTGGAATTGGAGCTATCTGCCCCTGCACCTGTGCAATATCAATGTCTTCGTCTGTCTGTACAACACGATCACGGACAGAAACTGGTGCAAAGAGGAGCTGTATGCCCTCTGTATCCCGGGTGCAATGCTGGCACTGCTCTGCCCCAGCTGGCTGGATGTCCCCTCTTGGTGGACGCTCATCAATCTGCACTCCGTCAGTATCCATGCCCTGCTGGTACTCTATCCAGTCCTGCTGGTGGCGGGCGGCTACCATCCCAGTCCCCGGCGGGTGCCGCAGGTGCTGGCGTTCCTGTTCGGCTCTGCTCTGCCTATCTACTTTCTGAATAAGTCCCTTAACACCAACTTCTATTTCCTCAATAATCCCTACGGGAACATCATCACCAGCACCTTCACGGCCCTGCTGGGCGAAAAATATTATATCCTGGGCTTCCTGCCTGCCACCGCGCTGGCGCTGTTCCTCATGTATCTGCCGTGGGCGGCGGACTATAAAAAGAAGAAGCGGGCATGAATGCAGTGCTTTAGAAAAAGGCAGTTCGGTCAGGACTGCCTTTTTCTTTCGCCCTGAATTGCACCCTTTCTGCAAAATAAATCTGCAAATTTCTTGCGTTTTGAGGTCTATTTTATCAATTTTAAGAGAATGCTGATTTTTTATACAAAACTCCTTGACAGGAGCCATACAGCGTGTTATCATGAACACGTGAACAGATGTTCATATATTGAAGCGAAAGGATGACAACGATGGCTGAGAATGCTCTTGCCCCAGAACAGAAGCTGCCCAAGGCCCCGCCGGTGCTGCCGGACGATGAGGTGCTCTACGAGCTGGCCGATTTGTTCCGGGTGTTCGGCGATTCTACCCGCATCAAGATACTCTACGCCCTCCACGACGATGAGCTGTGTGTGCAGGACATTGCAAATGCCGTCCAGCTCAGCCAGTCGGCGGTGAGCCATCAGCTGCGGGTGCTCAAGGACTCAAAGCTCGTCCGCTTCCGCCGCGACGGCAAGACCATTTACTATGCACTGGACGATGACCATGTGCGCAGCATCCTCTCCATGGGCATGGACCACATCGAAGAGTGATGCCTCCAAAACGCTGCAAGCTCTGCCGCACACGGCGGCGGAGCGGGGATATAGAAAGAAAGGCTGGTACTTATTATGAAAAAGAGCTACAAGATCGAAGTTGACTGCGCAAACTGCGCCCAGAAGATGGAGGATGCCGCCAACACGGTCGCCGGCGTCGCAAAGGCTACCGTCAGCTTCATGACCCAGAAGATGAACGTCGAGTTCGATGAGGGTGCTGACGTCAAGGCCACCATGCAGAACGTCCTCTCCGCCTGCAAGAAGGTCGAAGACGACTGCGAGATCTTTGGCATCTGAGTTTCGACTTATACTGCCGGGATGCGCGTGGAAAATGTGGAAAAATAAATCAGCTTTCAACAATTTCCACAGCGTTTTCAACATCCTGGACGCAAAAATAGAAAAATGAACGCGTATTTGCGGCTTTTTGCGGGAAAACCTCGTGGAAAAGCCGGGGGAAAGCGTGGAAAACAAGCCCCTTGTGGGGAAAACCTGTTGAATCTGAGAAAACTGCCCCAAAAGGAGGCTGGTATCCGTGACGAAAAAACAAAAGAAAATGCTGTACCGCATCATCGCCGCTCTGGCGCTGGTGCTGGTGCTCAAGCTGCTGCCGCCTCTGCCCGTGTCGGTGGAGCTGCTGCTCTACTGCATCCCCTACCTCGTGGTGGGCTGGGACGTGCTCCGCAAGGCCCTTCTGGGCATCAAGAACCGTCAGCCCTTTGATGAATGCTTCCTGATGGCCGTCGCCACCGTGGGTGCATTCGCGCTGGGCGATTACGTCGAGGGCTGTGCCGTTATCATCTTCTACCAGATCGGCGAGCTGTTCCAGGGCGTTGCCGTCGGCAAGAGCCGCCGCAGCATCTCGGCCCTGATGGACATCCGGCCCGACTACGCCAACATCGAGGGTGAGGACGGCAAGCTGGAGCAGGTGGACCCCGATGAGGTCGAGATCGGCACCATCATCGTGGTCCAGCCCGGTGAGCGTGTGCCTATCGACGGCGTCATCGTCGAGGGCGCTTCCACCCTCAACACCGCCGCCCTCACCGGCGAGAGCCTGCCCCGCGATGTCCGGTCCGGCGATGAGGTCATCAGCGGCTGTGTCAACATGAGCGGCCTGCTCAAGGTCAGGACCACCAAGGAGTTCGGCGAATCCACCGTCTCTAAAATTCTCGACCTCGTGGAAAATTCCAGCATGAAGAAGGCCCGCGCCGAGAACTTTATCACCCGCTTTGCCCGCGTTTACACCCCGGCGGTCTGCTACGGCGCGCTGGCGCTGGCCTTCATTCCCCCCATCGTTCTGCTGCTGATGGGCCAGCCCGCCCGCTTCGGCGATTGGGTCTACCGCGCCCTTACCTTCCTCGTCATCAGCTGCCCCTGCGCACTGGTCATCTCTATCCCGCTGAGCTTCTTCGGCGGCATCGGCGGCGCCTCCGCCTGCGGCATCCTCGTCAAGGGCTCGACCTATCTGGAAGAGCTGGCCGATACCCGCGTCGTCGTCTTCGATAAGACCGGCACCCTGACCCAGGGTACCTTCAAGGTCGTCAAGGTCTGCCCCGTAGAGGGCGGTACCGAAGACAGCCTTGTGGAAGCCGCTGCGCTGGCTGAGAGCTGGTCGAAGCACCCCATCTCCCTGAGCATCAAGGCTGCTTACGGCAAGGACATCGACGCTGCCCGCGTCACCGATGTGGAGGAGCTGGGCGGCCACGGCGTCACCGCCAGGGTGGACGGCAAGCCGGTCGCTGCCGGCAATGCCCGCCTGATGGCAAAGCTGGGCCTCACCGTCCCCGATGTTCCCCAGACCGGCACCATCGTCCATGTGGCCATCGACGGCAAGTATGCAGGCTATCTGCTCATCTCCGACGTGGTGAAGCCCCACAGCGCACAGGCCATCAAGGGCCTCAAGCAGGCCGGCGTCCGCAAGACCGTCATGCTTACCGGCGACGCAGAGCCGGTGGCAAAGGCTGTCTCGGCAGAGCTGGGCATCGACGAGTACCACGCCGGCCTGCTGCCCGGCGATAAGGTGGACCAGATCGAGAAGCTCCTGGCTGCCAAGAACCCCAAAGAGATGCTGGCCTTCGTGGGCGACGGTATTAACGACGCCCCTGTCCTTTCCCGTGCGGATGTGGGCATCGCCATGGGTGCTCTGGGTTCTGACGCCGCCATTGAGGCCGCCGACGTCGTCCTGATGGATGACGACCCGGCCAAGATCGCCCTCGCCATGCGCATTGCCCGCCGCACCAAGAGCATCGTCTACCAGAACATCGTCTTTGCTCTGGCCATTAAGGCGGCCTGCCTGCTGCTGGGTGCTCTGGGTATCGCCAACATGTGGGCGGCCATCTTCGCCGACGTCGGCGTCATGGTCCTCGCTGTCCTGAATGCGACCCGCGCTCTCTACACGAAAGACCTCACCAAAAAATAAAAGATATAAGGCAAAGAGGGTTCTGTGCGGACGCACAGAACCCTCTTTGCTTTATAAATAGTTCTTGCAAATGCAGATAAACCTGTTATACTACTGTATTGGAGGGTTGAAATAAATGCAGGAACAAAACGAAACAAATTTGAAGCGTGCGCCGGTATGGTGCGCGTTCCGGGCCGCAGCGCCTCAGACGCTGCCGGTGTTTGCCGGATATTTGGTGCTGGGCCTCGGCTACGGCATCTATGTGCAGTCGCTGGGCCTGCCGGTCTGGCTGCCGCCCCTGATGGGTACGGTAGTGTACGGCGGCTCGCTGGAATTCGTGCTGGCCTCGCTGCTTCTAGGCAGCTTTGCGCCGGTGTCGGCCTTTCTGATGGCGCTGATGATCCAGGCGCGGCATCTTTTCTACGGCCTGACCATGCTGCAGCGCTACCGCGGCTACGGCCTGCGCAGCGCCTACATGATCTTTGCCATGAGCGACGAGACCTTCTCTATCACCTGCTCGGCAGAGCCGTCCGAGGGCGTGGATAAGGGCTGGTTCATGTTCTTCATCACCCTGCTGGACCAGATCTATTGGGTCGCCAGCGCGGCCATGGGCGCGGCCCTCGGCTCTGTCCTGCCCTTCAGTACCGAGGGCGTCGATTTCGTCATGACGGCTATGTTCGTGGTCATCTTCCTCAACCAGTGGGAAAAGGAAAAACAGCACGCCAGCGCCATCATCGGCATTGCCGCGCCGCTGGTCTGCCTGCGCATCTTCGGCTCAGACAGCTTCCTCATCCCCTCGATGGTCTGCATCCTTGTGGCACTGCTGCTGTTCCGCCGCCCCATCGAGGCCAAAGAAAGCGAGGCGGCAAAATGAGCAATATCCAGTTCATCCTGACCATCGCCGTCTGCGCGGCGGCGACCATGCTCACCCGCTTTCTGCCCTTTCTGGTGTTCGGCTCCCGGGGCGGCAAGGTGCCTGAGGTGGTGGAGTATCTGGGCCATGTGCTGCCTGCCGCCATCTTCGGAATGCTCATCGTCTACTGCCTCAAGGGCGTCAGCCTCACCTCGGGCAGCCATGGCATCCCGGAGGCCATCGCCATCGGCGTGACCGTTGCCCTCCATAAGTGGAAGCATCAGACGCTGGTTTCCATCGCCGGCGGCACGCTGTGCTATGTGCTGCTGGTGCAAATGGTGTTTTAAGCACGAAAAAGGACACGGCATTGCCGTGTCCTTTTTCGTGCTCAGTGATAGAACGTATCAAAATTGACCTGCCGGTAGAATCGCTGCTGCAGCTGGTCGAAGCTGTCGCAGTCCTGCGCCAGCAGCCACATGATCTTCGTCACGACGGCCTCAATGGTCATGTCGTGGGCCTCGAGGAAGCGGAAGCGGTTCTTGACCCGCTTGCCCACCTCATAGATGCCCACGTCGCTGCCCTCGTAAGTGACCTGGGTGGTGAGGATGAGCACTTTGTGGGTCTTGTCGTAGTCGCCGAGGCCCTCGGCGAAGGCGTCCATCAGCCGCTGGGGGATGCCGCCTACGCCAAAGCTCTCCACGATGACGCAGTCGTAGAGGCGGAAAATGTCGGGGATCAAATCGGGGCTCAGGCCGGGAGTCAGCTTGAGCAGAAAGACGCGGGGGCTGAGCGAGCGGCCAAACTCCACAGGGCCGGTGGGCCAGGGCGAAGGCACATACCGCACCAGACGGTCGCCCTGTACCAGTGCCAGCGCCGGGAAATTCACCGAGGCAAAGGCGTCGTAGCTGATGGTCTTGTTCTTCTTGGCGCGGGTGCCTGCGATGACATGGCCGCCAAACACCACCATGACGCCCCGGCTGCCGGAGTCGAGGGCGCAGATGACGCTGTCGCGAAGGTTTTTCTTGGCGTCGGTGATCTCGTTGGAGATGGGCTGCTGTGCGCCGGTGAGGATGACGGGTTTGTCGGCGTTCTGGATGAGATAAGACAGAGCCGCCGCCGAGTAGGCCAGCGTGTCGGTGCCGTGGCAGATGATGAAGCCGTCGTAGAGGGCATAGTTCTCCTGTACGGCCTTCGCCATCATCAGCCAGTGCTCCGGGCCGAGGTCGGTGCTGTCGATGCTGCACAGGGCCAGCGTGTCGGGGCAGCAGAGCTCGTTCAGCTCAGGCAGATGAGCCAGAAGCTCTTCGCTGGTAAGCACGGGCTTGAGGCCCTGCTGGGTGCGGACACTGGCGATGGTGCCGCCGGTGGTGATAAAAAGCAGACGCTGCTTTGTGGACATAGAAAAAGCCTCCATCAGGAAGATTGGATCGTATTCGTAAAAAGTATAACACACTCGCCCGCCCTTGCAAAGTGGCGCTCGGGCGGAAAATGGAGGCTTTTGGAACTTGGTCATAGAAATCAGGGGGATTTGGTGTATAATAGAGATATAGAGCGCTGTCACGCGGGGTTAAGTTCTCTTTTGCGCACCAAAAGAGAACAATCAGCCTTAATGAAAAAGCGCTCTGCCCCGCGCCGTCGGCGCGCAAAGAAAGTAACTGATTTTACGATAATACAGGAAGTACAAGGAGGCCCACTATGTCCAACATCGTCATCATCGGCTCCGGCCCGGCGGGGGCGTCCGCCGCGCTGTACACTGCCCGTGCGGGGGTGGACACCACCGTCCTCACTCGGGGGCCGGGTGCGCTTGACCGTGCAGAGCTTATCCAGAACTACTACGGCTTCGCCGCCCCCATCTCGGGTGCGGAATTGGAGCGTCAGGGCATCGAGGGGGCCAAGGCTGTGGGCGTTAAATTTGTGACCACCGAGGCCGTGGGTCTGACCTATACCGATAAACTCACTGTAGAAACCCTCGATGGAGATTACCCGGCGGACGCTGTTGTCCTCGCCACAGGTGCTTCGCGGGCGACGCCCCGCATCCCGGGGCTGGCGGGCCTCGAGGGCCACGGCGTCAGCTATTGCGCCACCTGCGATGCCTTTTTCTATCGCGGCAAAGATGTGGCCGTGGTAGGCAGCGGCGAATACGCCCTGCATGAGGTGCAGGCGCTCCTGACGGTGGCGGCCAGCGTCACCCTCCTGCTGAATGGTGCGCCGCTGGTGGCAGAGTTTCCGCCGGAGGTGACTGTCCGGCCAGAAAAAATCGACGCCATCCTCGGCGAGCAGAAAGTCACCGGCGTCCAGCTGTCCGGCGGCGATGTGGTGGAGCTGGCGGGAGTGTTTGTGGCTCTGGGCGTTGCGGGCAGTACGGCGCTGGCCCGGAAGATCGGTGCCGCCGTGGAGAACGACCGCATCGTGACAGATGAAAAAATGCAGACCACCGTCCCTGGCCTCTACGCCGCCGGAGACTGCACCGGCGGGCTTTTGCAGGTGGCGAAGGCCGTCTATGAGGGCGCTCTGGCAGGCACCGAAGCCGCCAAAGCGCTGCGGAAGGGGTGATCTAAGATGCCGGAGATCCTGCCCATCCCCAAATGCGGCGAGCGCCGCCAATGTCTCGCCTGTGCCTTCCCCTTCTGGGACAAGCTGACCGCCGAGCAGCAGGATATGCTCTGCCGCACTATCCGCCCGGTGCGCTATCGCAAGGGCGAGCGGGTCCACAGCCCGGTGGAGAACTGCGTGGGCATCCTGCTGCTGCGCACTGGCCAGTTCCGGGCGTATCTTCTCTCCGACGATGGCCGGGACGTGACCCTCTACCGCCTCTTTGGCGGTGAGATCTGCATCCTCTCCGCCTCCTGCGTCATGAACTCGGTGAACTTTGACCTCTACATCGACGCCGAAGAGGACACCGAGGCCTACTGCATCAGCGCAGGCGTCTTCCGCAGTCTTATGCAGCAGAACGTGGAGGTGCGGTGCTTCGCCTACCAGATGACCGCTGAGCGCTTCTCCGACACCATGTGGACGATGCAGCAGATCCTCTTCATGAGCGCCGACCGGCGGCTGGCCATCTTCCTTGCGGACGAGCTTGCCAAGACCGGCGGCGACGATATCCGCCTGACCCAGGACCAGATGGCGAAGTACATGGGTTCTGCCCGCGAGGTGGTGAGCCGCCTGCTGAAATACTTCGCCGGTGAGGGCATCGTGAAGCTCTATCGTGGCGGCGTGACCGTGACGGATAAAGACCGTCTGATGAAGATAGCACACGGAGAATAAAACAGAAAAGGGACGCTGCGCATATACACAGCGTCCCTTTTATCGTGCGGAATTACCCTTTGCACCCCTGCTCTTCCCAGTCGCCGAAGTCAGAGACGTCGGCGATTTTAGTCGGGTCGAACTTGCCGTTTTCGTCCTTGGGGGCGACGGCGGGGCCGGCCTCCACAGGGTTCGGGTTCGGAGCCTCGGGGTCACAGACCGGGCGCTCTTCGCTCAGGTCGGGCAGGGTCACAGGCTCTGCGGCCTCAGCGGGCGCTGCCTCCGTCTCAGGGGCGGCGGGCTCCTCAGCGGGAGCGGTCTCTTCTGCCGGTGCGGCGGCTTCGGCCTCTGCCTTGGCCTCACCCTCGGCGTATGCCTCGGCGGTCTTGGCGGCCTCTGCGTCGTCCTTTTCGGCTTCCTCGGGGAACTCGATGGATTCGATGATGGGTGCGGCCTTCTCGTTCAGGAGCTTGTCCATGATGACGATAGCGGCACCGGTGGCCGCCACAGCGGCGGCAGTACCCAGAATGCGGAAGATTGCTTTCATGCCATGACCTCCTTGGTTATGTTGCAGTTAGGAGAAGGTGACAACATCGTTCAGCGGCTTCTCGGCAGGCTCCACCGACAGTGCGGTGAGCACCGGGCCTTTGCCGCGGTAGATGTTATGGAACTTATAGCCGACCTTTGCGGTCACTTTGACCCATGCCCGCTGCTCGAGGGCCTTGTAGCCGTCGTAGCTGCAGGGGAAGCCCACGAACTGGATGTCCTGTACGCAGCAGGTCATGGCGAACCGGCCCGGCACAAAACTGTTCTTGCCGGCACGGTTGGTCTGGCAGACCTGTGCGAGGAACTTGACGGTCTTGCCCGTGTACTTCTGGGGCTCGTCCTGGCAGTCCATATACCAGATGCCGTAATCGTCGTCCGGGATGTCGATGACCGGGGCATTGATGTCGAAGGGCAGCGGGTCGGGGATGTCGTCGTAAGCAACGCTGCCGTCCTTGAACTCGTAGGCGATGTCGCACTTGCGGGATGCCTGACGCACCAGCTTGTGCAGCTCCTGACGGGCGGCGTCGTTGTTGACAGCCTCGGCGCGGTTGAAGACGATGAGCTCACTGCGGGCGATCTTGTCCAGCATCAGCGCGCGCATGGAGTTGTCGCGGGCGTAGGTCAGCGCGGTGGTGCCGTCGGCGGTGGCGATGCACTGGTAGACGATCCAGTTTTCGGGCAGATTGTTTGCCAGGTCCTGCAGCATCCACATACCGTTATACTCGATGACCACGCGGCCTGCGTCGGCCTCCTTGGCCAGCTTTGCGAGGTTCTGGGGGTTCAGCTCAGCCTTGTCCTCGAGGTTGTAAAGGGTCACGCCGGGGAAGGCGAACTTCTTCTCATTGTACTCTTCTTCGCCCTCCTCGCAGACCAGCAGAAGGGTCTTGTCGCCGGAGTCGAAGTTGGAGTCTTCAAAGGTCTCCTGAATGAACTTGGTCTTGCCGCTTTCGAGGAAGCCCACAAACAGGTAAACCGGGATCTCATTTGCCATAATCTTTTATCCTTTCAGGGTCGATCAGCAGCCGAACAGTGCGGCGATGCCCTTTTCATCCAGCTTGGAGCCGATGACCACCAGTTTGCCGCCGACGTCTGCACCGCGTGCGCGGACTTCCCACTCGCCGGGAACGTAGTCGAACTCCAGCCAGCCGTCTGCGCCGCCGTCCACGATGCCCTTGGAGCGGAGGATCATGCCGTAATTGCCGGTGTCCAGCTCGGTGAGGGCGTGCTCAATGTCAGCCTTGGAGAACTTCTTGGCCGTCTCGACGCCCCAGCTGGTGAAGACCTCATCGGCGTCGTGGTCATGATGATGGTGGTGATGGCCGCAGCAGCAATGCTCGTCGTGGTCGTCGTCATCGTGGTCGTGATGGTGATGATGCTCGTGCTCGTCTTCATCATCGTCATCATGGTCATGGTGATGGCCGCAGCAGCAATGCTCGTCGTGGTCATCATGGTCGTGATGGTGATGATGCTCATGCTCGTCTTCATCATCGTCATCGTGGTCATGGTGATGGCCGCAGCAGCAATGCTCATCATGGTCATCATCGTGGCCGTGGTGATGATGGTGTTCGTGCTCTTCTTCCTCGTCCTCGTGGGCGTGCTCCTCGTTGGCCTTGGCAGCCATAGCGATAAGCTCAGCCTTGAAGTCGTCCTTGGTGGACATGGCCTTCAGGATCTGCTCGCCGGTCAGGGCGTCCCAGGCAGTGGTGACGATGGTGGCGGTGGGGTTCTTCTCACGCAGCATGGCCACAGCGGCGGCGATCTTTTCCTCGGTGGCGTTCTGGGTGCGGCTCAGGATGATGCAGCTTGCGTGGCTGATCTGGTCGTCGTAGAACTCACCGAAGTTCTTCATATACATCTTGACCTTGTTGACGTCGGCCACGGTAACGAAGCTGCTCAGCTGAACATCCAGATGCTCGGCCACGCCCTCGACAGCGCGGGTCACGTCGGACAGCTTGCCGACGCCGGAGGGCTCGATAACGATGCGGTCGGGGTGGTACTGCTCCACCACCTGCTGCAGAGCGGCGCGGAAATCGCCCACCAGAGAGCAGCAGATGCAGCCGGCGTTCAGCTCATTGATCTGGATGCCGGACTCCTTCAAAAAGCCGCCGTCGATGCCGATCTCGCCGAACTCGTTCTCGATGAGCACGACCTTCTGGCCTGCAAAGGACTCTTTGATGAGCTTCTTGATAAGGGTGGTCTTACCGGCGCCAAGGAAGCCGGAGAAAATATCGATCTTGGTCATAGTCTGAAATGCCTCTTTCTTTTATGCAGGCCTGTCTGGCCTTACAAGCAGTCCGGGCCGCTGAGTGCTGACCCGGAAAAATTCCTACACTCCTATTATAACAAGGTTGTCAATGGCAAACCGGCCTTTTTGATGAGAAATTTGTAACATTTTTTGCAATTTGCTTGCGTTTTCGGGCGGCAGGACCAAAATGAACCCTGCGAATTGCATTCTGCGCCCCGGAATGATACAATAAGGTACAGCAAACCATCGCCGCCGGACGTTTTTCCGGCAGAATAAAGAAAGAAGGCTTTTTGACATGAGCATGAATACCGTTCCCGAGCGTCTGGCCGCCCTGCGCGAGGCCATGAAGGCAAACGGTGTGGACGTCTACCTCATCCCGGTGGGAGACCCGCACGCCAGCGAGTATATGCCCGACCACTACACTGCCCTGACCTACTTCTCCGGCTTCCACGGCGAGAACTCCAACTTCGTCGTCACCATGACCGAGAGCGCTGTCTGGGCCGATGGCCGTTACTTCGTGCAGGCCGAGAAGGAGATCGCTGGCACGGAGATCCAGCTGATGCGGATGGGCGAGCCGGGTGTGCCGACCGCCGAGCAGTACTGCGGCAAAGTCCTGCCCGAGGGCGGCAAGCTGGGCCTCTGCGGCCTGACTGCTTCCTGCGGTCTGGTGCGCAGCCTGCAGAAAGAACTGGACGCTAAGAAAGGCACCATCAAGCTGCTGAACCTCGAGGACGAGCTGTGGACGGAGGGCCGTCCCGCCCTGCCCGCTACCCCGGCATGGCTCCTGCCGAAAGAGTACGCAGGCTTCTCCCCTGCCGAGAAGCTGGGCCAGCTGCGTGCGAAGCTCTCTGAGCTGGGCTGCACCGCACAGCTGGTGGGCAAGCTGGACAATCTGGCATGGCTGCTCAATCTGCGTGCGATGGACATTCAATGCACCCCTTATGCAATGGCTTACTGCTATGTGACCCCCGATAAGGCGACGCTCTTCATCAACACCGCCCGCGTCAGCGCTGAGGCTGCTGCGGAGCTGAAGGAGAACGGCGTGGAGCTGGCTGAGTACGACGATGTGCTTACCTTCCTCGCCGCCCAGGCCGAAGAGCAGACCGTTCTGGCCGACCCCGTTTCCGTCAACTACGCTGTTTACCAGACCCTGCAGGCCAACCCGGCTCTGACCGTCAAGGACGAGGCCGACCCCCTGCTGCCCATGAAGGGCGTCAAGAACGAAGTCGAGCTGGCTCACACCCGCGAAGCTCACATCCGCGACGGCGTGGCTATGGTGCGCTTCCAGATCGAGCTGGAGAACCGTCTGGCTGCCGGCGGAGAGCTGACGGAGCTGACCATCGACGAGATCCTCCACAAGTACCGCAGCGCACAGGACAAGTTCCTGACTGAGAGCTTCGGCACCATTGCAGCTTACGGCCCCAACGCCGCCATGATGCACTATCACGCCACTGAGGAAGACCACGCAAAGCTCGAGAAGAAGGGCTTTTTGCTGGTGGACAGCGGCGCGACCTATATGGACGGCACCACCGACATCACCCGCACCTACCCGCTGGGTGAGCTGACGGAGGACGAGCGCCTGTTCTACACCTGGACTTTACAGTGCCATATCGACATCGCCCGGGCTGTCTGGCTGGACTACTGCGACGGCCATATGCTGGACACCATCGCCCGTGAGCCGCTGTGGCGCCACCTCATCAACTACCGCTGCGGCACCGGCCACAGCGTCAGCCACGTGGGCAACGTCCACGAAGGCCCCCACGCCCTGAACGGCCGCAACACCACCGTTTTCAAGCCGGGCATGATCGTCACCGACGAGCCGGGCGTCTATGAGGGCGGCGTCGTTGGCATCCGCATCGAGAATGAGCTGGAGTGCTACCACAAGGCATCCAACCAGTACGGCGAGTTCCTGGCATTCCGCCCCATCACGTTCGTGCCGATCGACACCTCCCCCATCGTCCCGGGCGTTCTGAGCCGCGACGAGCTGGATTGGCTGAACGCCTACCACCGCGAGGTCTTCGAGAAGCTGGCTCCCCGCCTGACCGAGGACGAGCGCGACTGGCTGGCTAAGAAGTGTGCCGCCATCGGGGCGTAAATAAAAAAGCGGGAGGCCCCGCAGGGGCCTCCCGCTTTTCTTTAGGATGAGATCTCTGCCTTGTGCTCTTTCCAGTAGGCTTTCGCCTCGTCGATGACCTTCTTGAAGGGGCCGGAGGGGTAAGTGCTCTCGGCAATGTCGATGAGGAATTTGTAGAGCTGGGGCCGCACCTGCTCATACATCCCAAGCCGGGTGTAGAGGTCCTTGTAGTAGTGGAACACCTGGATCTTGTTCTGCACCAGAGTGGCGGGCTTTATCTGGGTGTGGCAGATGCTCTGAGGGTTCTGGACGTAGTAGTAGCCGGGCTGCGGGATGGACGCAAAGACTTCGGCGTACTGGATATACTGCATGTTGAACACGAGGTCTTCGGCCCAGCGCATCTCGCTGGTAAAGCGGATGTCGTGCCGGGTGAGGATGTCGCGGCGGTAGAGCTTGTTCCAGAGCACGCTGTAAAAGTAAGAGGCGGGCTTATCCATCAGGCGGCGGGCGAAGGTGTCCTTGTCGTAGACGCCCTCGGGCAGGAAACCGTATTCCCGGTTCTCCGGCGGGCGTGCAACATGCATGACGCCGAGGTCGTCCTGGATTTTTTCCAGCACCTGTTCCGGCTTCGACGCCCCGGCGGGGATGACCATGGTGTAGGGCGAGATGACGAGGTCGGCACCGGTCTTCTCTGCCGCCTCCACCAGCCGGGCGGTGTAGTCCGGGGCGATGTAGTCATCGCTGTCCACGAACTGGACGTACTTACCGCCGGCAAGCTTCAGGCCGAGGTTCCGGGTGTCGGACACGCCGGAGTTTGCCTTGTCCACCAGCAGGATGCGGCTGTCCTTTTTGCGGAACTCCTCGCAGACGGGCAGGCTCTTATCTTTGGAGCCGTCGTTGATGACGATGAGCTCGAGGTTCTTGTACTCCTGCCCGCAGATGCTTTCGAGGCAGCGGCTCAGGTGGCTCTGGGCATTGTACACAGGGACGATGATGCTGACGAGAGGCATTTCCATAGCAGTTTCTCCTTCTGTTTTTTATAGCAATGATACTCCCGCCGGGCCGAAAAAGCAAGCGCCGGCGGCAGGCCCGAAAGGGGGCTTCGGAATGATATTTCATATCGCGGTGTGCAGCCCGGACAGCGTCCTCCGCAGCCGGGTGGAGCGGCAGTGTCTCGACTATTATGCCCGGCGGGACGACGCCTGCATCATCGAGCAGCTGGACAGCCCGGAGGCCCTGCTGGCCCGGGACGACGCCGGGGAGCGGTATGAGCTGTACCTCATTGAGCTGCCGTCCACGGCAGCCGCCGCGTCGCTGCGGGCAGCGGCTGCACTCCGCAGCCGGGGGCGGCGCAGCCCGCTGGCTTTTCTGGCCCACACGCCGGCCCACGCCTACAGTGCCTACCGGGTGGACGCCATGCAGTATTTATTGCTGCCTGTTCCGCCGGAACAGCTGGACGCTCTGCTGGCCCGGGCCACCGAGCCGGAGTACGGCCCGGCCATCCCGGTAGCCACGGCGTCGGGTCTGCGGGTGCTGCCCTTCGCGGACATCGAATACCTCGAGTGTACCCACCATGTGGTGCATTTCCATCTCGCCAGCGGCGAGGATGTGCCGTCCCTGTCCGTCCGGGTGCCGTTTGCACAGGTGGCACAGCCGCTTTTGGCGGATAAGCGCTTCGTCCAGCTCCACCGCTCCTATGTAGTCAATCTGGCGGCGGTGTCCCAGCTGGCAGCGGGTGAGTTCTGGATGCAGAGCGGCGCACGGGTCCCTGTCCCCCGCGGGCGGGAGCCTGCAGCCCGCACGGCGCTGAAAGATTATCTGGAAAAGCAGTTCCGATAAAGCAATGGGGAGACCCTTCCGGGCCTCCCCATTGCTTTATAATTTTGTCCAGTCCAGCTGCGTCCAATCCGTTATGTACTGGTCGGCGAGGCGCTGCAATTCGGGCTTATCGGCAGCGCTGGTCTCATCCTCGATGTCGATGAGGTAAAAGCCGCACTGCCTGGCCGTACGGGTGGCGTAGACAGCGTCCTCGCAGACGACGGCGTCGGCGGGTTCGCTGCCGCCCAGCCGCTCGAGGACTTCGTGGAACACCTCGGGGTGAGCTTTGCTCTTCGCGCCCTGTGCGGTGTAGAAGAACTCGAAATAGTCTGCGACGCCCAGCCGGGTGAGCACCTCCTCGCACTGCTCTGCCCAGGTGTTGGAGCAGATGCACATCCGCACGCCCTCGGCTTTCAGCCGGGCCAGCATCTCCCGGACGCCGGGCTTCAACTCAACTTTTTTGTACAGGTCCCGGATGACCTGCCGCATGGCAGGCTCGTAGTCCCGGAGGGTCAGGGGCAGATCGTAGGTGCGGATGAGATACTCCGCGCCCTCCACCATCCCCATGCTCAGCAGAACATCGTGGATGCCGGGTCTTGCGGTGCGGCCATAGCGGCGCAGCAGCTCCAGCGGTGCGCCCTGCCACACCACGGTCATGCTGTCGGTGAGGGTGCCGTCCATGTCGAAAATCCATTGCTTGCGGTGCATCTGTCGTCCTCCTGAATCGTTCTGGCAAGGTGAATTTATTATAGCACATTTTTTGTTACAAAAACAGAGAGAAATCTCCCGGGAAATATGCTATAATCTAGGCAAAACCGGAACACATCAAAGGAGGCAGAAAACATGGCGCAGAACAACACCCCCGTAAAGGCGCTGGTGCTGGCGGGCGGGGGCGCCCGCGGCAGCTATCAGGTGGGCGTCTGGCGGGCGCTGACCGAGCTGGGCTGGCGGCCCCAGATCATTACGGGTACCAGCGTCGGCAGCCTGAACGGCGCCATGTTCGCCCTCGACCTCTACGAGACGGCCCGGGACATGTGGCTGACCATCCGCAGCCAGGACGTGATGGAGCTGCCCGCCGAGGATGCGCCGCTTTCTGAGCTGCACGCATTCCTCAAAGACGCTGTGACTCAGGGCGGCATGGACGTCACTCCGCTGGAAGCGATCGTCGAGCGGGTGCTGGACGAAGATAAACTCCGCAAAAGCCCCATCCGGCTGGGCCTTGTGACCGTGGAGCAGAAGACCCTCAAGGCCCGGGAGCTTCCGCTGGAAGACATCCCCGAGGGCAAGGTGAAAGACTACCTGCTGGCCTCTGCAGCCTGCTTCCCCGCCCTGCGGGCCCACACCATCGACGGGGTGTCTTACCTCGACGGCGGCTACCGGGACAATATGCCCACCGCGCTGGCCCAGAAGATGGGCGCAGAAGAGCTGGTCTGTGTAGATCTGGAGGGTGTGGGCATCACCCGCCCCAACCGCACCGGCCTGCCCACCACCCTCATCCGAAGCTACTGGGAGCTGGGCGACATCCTCCACTTCGAGCCCGCCACCGCCCGGCGGAACATCGAGCTGGGCTACCACGATACATTGCGGGCCTTCGGGCGGCTGCGGGGCTGCGCCTACGCTGTGGACAGCGGGGCTGAGAGCAGCGCGGATGCCGCCGCATTCCATGCGGCCTTCGAGGCCGTCCAGAAGGACGTGCGGGAAAAGCACCCCTCCACCCTGACGGCAGACGCTGCTCTCCTGCTGGCAAAACTCTCAGATACAGAGCTTGCCCCGCTGGAAGCCGCGGCTGAGGACGTGGGCGTAGACCCCGCCCCCTACTACACCACCCGTACTTTGGGAGAAGCTTTCCTTGCAAAATGCGACTTCGAGCGCCTCAGGAGCTTCGAGCCGCTGTTCAAGGGCGAAGCAGGCCCGGCGCAGGCCGCACGGGCCGCTCTGCTGCCCAACACCTTTTTGCAGGCACTGGTCTGCCGGGCGCTGACCGGCAGAGTGCCGCCGGAGGAGATGGAAACATGAAGGTATATAAGGGCTTTACCGCATCGCCCGGTCTCGTGCTGGGCCAGGTCAGCCGGCTGGACCGCCCGCCGCTGGTGTTCGGCGAGGGGCCTTTCCACCCCGAACAGGAAAAGCAGGCGCTGGAAGACGCCATCAAGGTCGCTCAGCAGGAGCTGGACGAGATGGCAGGCCGCGCCGCGCCCTCGGAGCAGGCCATCTTCCTGTTCCAGAGCATGATGCTGGAAGACGAGGGCTTCATGAATGAGGTGGCTTTCCAGATAAAGGCCGGCGTCGGTGCCGCCGAGGCGATGGACCGTGTGGGCCACCGCTACGCCGCCCAGCTGGCCGCCATGAAGGACAATGCTTACATGCAGCTGCGGAGCGTGGACATCCTCGACGTGACCCAGCGCATCACCAACATCCTCTGCCACCGGATCCGCAGCTGGCTGGCCCTCGACCACCCGGTCATCCTTGCGTCTGACCTGCTCATGCCCACCGATCTGTTCAGCGTCCCGGCGGGCCGCATCCTCGGCCTCATCACCGCCGAGGGCAGCGGCCAGAGCCATGCGGCCATCATCGCCCGCTCGCTGAACATCCCGGGCATCACCCAGGTGGGCGAAGATTTCCTGAAAGACTGCGATGGCCGCGAGGTCATCCTGAACGCCACCGAGGGCGAGTGCATCCTTGACCCGGATGCCGCCGCCCGGCAGAGCGCCATCACCTGCATCTGCGAGATGCAGCGCCAGAACGAGGAGCTGAACGCCCAGCTCGAGCTGCCCAACCGCACCCGGGACGGCGAGGAGTTCGAACTTCTGGCCAACTGCTTCGGCCCCGAGGACGTGGGGACCGCGATGGAGTCCGGCGCGTCCGGCGTGGGCCTGCTGCGCAGCAGCTACATGATGATGCCCGGCCATGCCATGGACGAGCAGGAGCAGTATCTGTTCTACACCTCCTGCCTCGCCGCCGCCAGGGGCAGGATAGTGACGGTGCGCACCTTCGACTTCGGTGCCGACCGCACCATGGCCGACGCCTATCAGGGCGTCCAGTCCTCCAAGCTGGGCCTGCGAGGCATCCGCAGCAGTCTGCGCAATCTGCCCCAGATGGCAGTACAGATCTGCGCCCTCATGCGTGCCGCCGCAAAAGGCCCGCTGCGGGTCATGTTCCCCATGGTGACAGACATCGAGGACTGGGATTCCGCCATGCAGGTGGTAGACCACTGCCGCCGCAAGCTCACCGAGCGGGGCGTGGAGTTCGAGCCGGATGTCCCCTTCGGCGTCATGCTCAGCGTACCCGCCGCCTGCCTGACGGCAGAGGACTTCACGGCTCACGGCTGCCGGTTCTTCGTCATCGGAACCAACGATCTGACCCAGTACACCCACGCGGTGAGCCGGGAACTGGCCATTGCCGAGCACTACTACCGTCCCGCCAGCCCGGCCATGAAAAAGCTCATCGCCATGGTGGTGGACGCCGCCAGGAAAGCGGACATCCCCGTCACCATCTGCGGCCTCGCCGTCGGCAATGCCGTCAACGCGACCCAGTATCTCCACCTCGGACTGCGCAGCTTCTCCATGAGCCCGCAGAATCTGCTGACCATCAAAAAGGCCCTGCGGGATGCAGATGCAAAATAAATGAGAAACGGCGTCCCACCTCGGCGGGACGCCGTTTCTGATGTCAGAACTTATTCAAGATTCCCCGTCAGGGTCATGACGGCAGAGACAACGGCCAGCGGGGCCGTCTCACAGCGGAGGATGCGGGGGCCGAGGCCGACGGTCTTTGCGCCGGCTTTTGCGGCCATCTCAGCTTCCTCGGCGGCGAAGCCGCCCTCTGCGCCGGTGATGATGGCGATCTTCAGCTTTTCGCCATCGGCGGGCGTGGCCTCAGCCAGCAGCTGGCGCAGGGGTGCGCCGCCGCACTCGTAGCAGAAGAGCACGAGGTCATACTGGTCGAGGCTGCGGCAGACGGCCCCGAAGTTGGGCAGCGGAAGGGCCACATCCGGCAGTACGCCCCGGCCGCACTGCTTGGCGGCTTCAAAGGCGATGCGGTTGTAGCGCTCGTTTTTCTGCTCTTCCTTCTTGGGCGCGGCCACGCAGTAGCGGCTGAAAAACGGGATGAAGTGGTCACAGCCCAGTTCGACGCCATGGCGGATGACCTGCTCCAGCTTGTCCTGCTTGGGGTAGCCCACCAGCAGGGTGACGTCTACGGTGGGCTCTGCGGCACTGGGGTAGCCCGGCTCCACGCTGAACTCCACCGTCTCGTCGCCGAAACCGGTGATGGTTGCAGTATACTCGACGGCGCTGCCGTCGCAGAGGATGACGGTGTCCCCCAGCTTGCCCCGCATCACGCGGGAGAGATGGTGGGCGTCGGCCCCCCGCAGCACGGCGGTGCCGTCGGAAATTTCAGTGGTAAAGTAACGGTGCGGCATATTTTTTGATCCTTTACATCTTAGGCTCCCCTCACAGGGGCAATAACGACGACTGCCGCCAGTGGCGGAAGCAGGGAGTCGTTGTTGGGGCCGCGGCCAGCAAGGCGCAAGTGCTTTTCAAGCACGAAGCGAATGCTGGGAGCCGCAACCCGGCAATGGCAGTGCGAAGCACTGACTGAGAGGTTGGCCTTATGCCTTCTTGCAGACGATGCACTCCCAGCCGCGCTTCTCCTTCACTTCCAGCACGGCGAGGCCGGCGGCTTCCAGCGCAGCGATGACCTCATCCTTCCGGCTGTCGATGATGCCGCTGGCAATGAAGACAGCGTCGTCGGCCATCAGGCCGGGGACGGCAGGGGCCAGCGACATGATGGCGTTGGCCACGATGTTGGCCGTGATGATGTCGTACTTGCCGCTGGCCTTGTCGGACAGATCGCCCACGAGGACGGTGAGCTTGTCGGCCACGCCGTTGAGGGCGGCGTTCTCGCCGGCGGTGCGGACGGCCACGGGGTCGATGTCCACGCCCTCAGCCACGGCTGCGCCCAGCTTGAGGGCCGCGATGGCGAGGATGCCGCTGCCGGTGCCGATGTCCAGCACCCGCTCGCCGCCCTTGACCCGCTCGTCCAGCACTTCGAGGCAGAGGTTGGTGGTCTCATGGCCGCCGGTGCCGAAAGCAAGGCCCGGGTCGAGGATGAGCTTGACGCGGTCGGTGTCGTAGTCCTGCCAGGACGGCACGATGGCGAGGCGCTGGCCCACGTCCATCGGGTGGTAATACTTGCGCCAGCCGTTCTGCCAGTCCTCCTGCTCCACGCCCTCGGTCTCAGAGGTGTAGGGGATGCCTGCGGCCTCCATCCGGGCTGCGATGAGGGCCAGCGTCTCCACCGGCGAAGCGCCCGGCTCGAGGTACATGTGGATGATGACAGTGTCCCGGGGCTTGTCCAGCAGCTCCTGCTCGATGAGGTCCACGTGGGCGATCTGCTCCACCTGTTCCTCGATGTCGCTGTAGTCTTCGATATAAATGCCGCCCTCCGCGATCATGGTGGCCACGGCCTCAGCGGCCTCGGCGTCGGCTTTGGATACGGTCAGGCGAATATCAGTCCATTCCATAAGGATGCTCCTTCCGTGTATTGGGGATATACTGTCTTTATAGTACCCGATTCCGGCCCGGGATGCAAGCTCTCGGGCCGAAAGATACCCGAAAAGGCTTTCTTTTTTCCCGGCAGTATGTTAATATGGTGTTGTACCCGGACTGGGTCCGGGCGGCTTCCTGCCGGAAGCGCCCGCCGCATCGTTCCCCAAAGGAGGAATTATCGTATGTTTTTGGGAATGGATATTTACAGCTGGATCGCTGCTATCGTCATCGCACTCATCGTCACATTCCTTCCGATCACGCTGCCGTTCAAGATCGTTCTCGCCATGGTGGCTATGGCCTGCTTCTACTTTGGACGCAAGTATTATCACAACCATAAAAACGGCGGGGCCGAGACGCCCAGCATGAGCTCTGCCGAGAGCGAGGCACTGGCCTCCGGCATCCTGAAAGCCCTCGGCGGCAAGGATAATATCGTCAAGGTGGACTACTGCGCCACCCGCCTCCGCTTTGAGGTACACAGCTACGCCTCCGTGGACGAGGCCGCTGCCAAGGCCGCAGGCGCAGAGGGCGTCATCCGCCCGGCCAAGAACGCCTGTCAGGTGGTCATCAAGGGCGATGTGCAGGCTGTGTACGATGCCCTGCGCAAGCAGCTGTAAAAAGCAAAGATTGAGCACCGCCGGGAACGGGCCGCTGCGCCCGGCCCGGCGGTATTTTTATCAGAAAGGAATTTTGATATGAAGCCCCAGACCTTTACGTGGAAGAAACTCACCGCCGACGAGCTGACGCGGGTGTATCTGGACGAGATGCGCCGCGACTTCCCGCCCAGCGAGCTGAAACCCCTGAGCATGATACTGAACAGTGAAGCCGTCGGCATGGCCCACACCTGGGGCGTGTTCGAGGGGGAGACGCTGGTGTCCTATCTGCTGATGGTGCGGCCTATGGGCTGTGAAGTGAGCCAGCTGGACTATTTCTCCGTCCTGCCCGCCTACCGCAGCACCGGCATTGGCGCACGTCTGCTGGCCGCTCTGCCTGCCCACGAGGAGGGCGCAAAGGCCATCCTCATTGAGGCCGAGTGTCCCGAGAAGGCTGACGACGAGGCCATGGCCGTCCGGCGTCTGGGCTTTTATGCCCGCTGCGGGGCCGTTGACACCGGCTGGACGGAGCATCTTTTCGACGCATGGTTCCGGGTGCTGGTCCTGCCTGCCGAGGGGGAGACACTGGATGCGGAGACGGCCAACAAAGAGCTGGCCGACTGCTACAGCCGGGTGATGGGCGCGGACAAGTGGCGCAGATATGTCCAGCTCTACCGCCCGGACGGCACGGAAGAGAAATTCTGATTCGATAATAGGGCCTGAAAGGCTGCTTTACGTTCTGTGAAGCAGCCTTTTTTGCACCCCTCAGCGGGCGGGATGCACAAACGAAAGTGCAGATTTTTGACAGTTTGACCGGGAATGTAAAATCGAGCGTCCTATTTTCCACACCGGCTTTACCAGAGGATGACAGCAGCGCAAAAACACCACACAAAGCTTTACCTGTATTTTGCGCCGCCATGGTCGCAGCTGGATGGGCGGTGCGCTACAATAAAGGCGTCCCAAGAGAGACACAACAAGGAAAAGGAAAACAGCCCGGCCAGAACAAAAGGGCCGGCCCAGTTGAAGGAGATATTATGATGAAAAAGATCACTCGTCGTTCATTCCTGTCCATCTGCGGCGCTGCTGCCGCTGCTGCTGCCCTGACCGCCTGCGGCGGTGCAGCTTCTTCCACTGCTGCCTCTTCTGCCGCCGCATCCAGCACCGCAGCTTCCGCTTCTTCTACGGCTGCGCTGTCCGGCAATGTCGCCACCGGCGGTTCCACCTCTATGAAGAACGTCATCGCCGCCCTGACCGAGGGCTTCGCTGAGATCGAGCCGGATGTCACCATCAGCTATGACCCCACCGGTTCCGGCGCAGGCATCACCGGCGCTACCGATAAGACTCTGGACATCGGTCTTTCTTCCCGCGCCCTGAAGGCTGACGAGACCGGCGTCACCGGCACCATCGTAGCTCTGGACGGCATCGCCATCATCGTCAACAAGGACAGCAAGGTCGAGGATCTGACCGTTGACCAGCTCAAGCAGATGTTCACCGGCGAGATCACCAACTGGTCCGAGGTCGGCGGCGACGACGGCGAGATCGTTCTGGTGGGCCGCGAGGCTGGCTCCGGCACCCGCGATGGCTTCGAGAGCATCGTGGACGTCAAGGATTCCTGCAAGTATGCGCAGGAGTTGACGGCTACCGGCGCTGTCATCAGCGCTGTGGAGGCCAACCCGCTGGCCATTGGTTACGCTTCCCTGTCTGCTGTGGGTGACACCGTCAAGGCTGTGACCGTCGGCGGCGTGGAGTGCAGCGAGGAGACCGTCAAGGACGGCAGCTATGAGGTGCAGCGTCCCTTCGTGTTCGTCACCAACGACTCCGTCACCCTCTCCGCTCAGGCTCAGGCGTTCTTCGACTTTGCTACCAGCACTGACGCTGCCGACCTCATCCGCACCGCAGGCGCTGTGCCGGTGAATGAGTAACTTTGTGAGGGATCCCTCAGGTGTTTTTATGAAAAAATTCGAGCTGCCCCGCACCCCGGCCCAATGGCTGGAAGCTGTCATGAACGCCATCTTCTTCCTCTGCGGCATCCTCGCTGTGGGCTGCGTGGCTGTCATTACCATCTATATGTTCCTGTCGGGCCTGCCCGCCATCGGAAAGATCGGCCCGCTGAACTTCCTCTTCGGCACCGAGTGGGCCTCCACGGCGTCCGAGCCGAAGTACGGCATCCTGCCCTTCGTGCTTTCGAGTATTTACGGCACCCTGGGCGCGTCCCTCATTGGCGTGCCGGTGGGCCTGCTGACAGCAGTGTCCCTCTCGAAAGCGGCAGCTCCCGGCGTGCGCAATGTGGTCGTCACGGCGGTGGAGCTGCTGAGCGGTGTCCCCAGCGTGGTGTTCGGCCTGCTGGGTATGCAGGTGCTGGTGCCCGCGGTGGCGAAAGTCTTCGGCAAGGCGTCGGGCGCCTGCCTGCTGTCGGCCATCGTGGTGCTGTCCATCATGATACTGCCCAGCATCGTGTCGGTGTCGGTGACGGCCCTCAACGCCGTGCCGCCCGAGTATGAGCAGGGCAGTCTGGCACTGGGTGCGACCGATACGGAAACGTGGTTCAAGATCAGCATCCCGGCGGCCAGGAGCGGCATTGTAGCCGGTATCGTTCTGGGCATTGGCCGCGCCATCGGCGAGGCAATGGCCGTCATGATGGTGGCAGGCAACAGCCCCAATATGCCGGACAGTCTCTTCCGCAGCGTCACCTTCCTGACCACGGCCATCGCCAAGGAGATGAGCTACGCCAGCGGCCTGCAGAAGCAGGCGCTGTTCAGCATCGCGCTGGTGCTGTTCGTCTTCATCATGGTCATCAATGTGCTGCTCAACGCTGTGCTGAAGGGAGGAAACAAGGATGAAAAGTGACTTCTCCCCCTCCCGTCGCGCATGGAACGTCATCATGACCGCTGTGGTCTGGGCGGCGGCAGTGCTGGTCATCGCCCTCACTGTGGGCGTCATCGGGCTGGTACTGGTGCGGGGCATCCCCCACATCAGCTGGAAGTTTCTTTCCACCACCGCCAGCGTCCTCAAAGGCACTGACGGCATCCTGCCCGCTATCCTCAACACGTTATATGTCATCCTGCTCACCCTGCTCATCGTCCTTCCGCTGGGCGTGGGCGCGGCAGTTTACCTCACGGAGTACGCCTCCAACCGGAAGCTCATTGAGGTCATCGAGTTCATGAATGAGACGCTGGCGGGAATCCCCAGCATCATCTATGGCCTCGTGGGTATGCTGGTCTTCGCCCAGACCATGGGCTTCAAGACCTGCCTGCTCTCCGGCAGCCTGACGCTGGTAGTCATGAACCTGCCCACCATCATCCGTACCACGCAGGAGTCCCTCAAAACGGTGCCGCAGGGCTACCGGGAGGGCGCTCTGGGCCTCGGCGCGGGCAAGTGGCACATCATCCGTACCATCGTGCTGCCCTGCAGCATCGACGGCATCGTCACCGGCTGCATCCTGGCCGTGGGCCGTATCGTGGGTGAGAGCGCGGCCCTGCTCTTCACCGCCGGTGCGGCGGAAGTTATTGCAGGCAGCATCGCCAAGGCTTACACATCCAACGGCGCGACCCTCTCCGTCCTGCTCTATCTGCGGGCCTTCGAGGACGGCGACTTTGCCTCCGCCTGGGGCATCGGCGCAGTGCTGCTGGTTCTGGTGCTTCTCATCGACCTCGCAGCCCGTCTGGCAAAAACAAAGCTCAAACAGAAACAGTAAACCTCTCCGTCATCGCTGACGCGATGCCACCTCCCCTATCGAGGGGAGGCCTTGGCATATCGGAAAAGTCAGCCTCTTCTCCAGAGGCTCCCCTACAAGGGGAGCTGGCGGGCGCAAGCCCGACTGAGAGGTTGGATGAAGGAGCAGTCAACCAATAAAGGAGTCTGTATGGCATCAATTATTACGGCCCATGACCTGAACCTCTGGTACGGCGACTTCAAGGCCCTCAAGGGCATCTCGCTGGACGTGGGCGAACAGGAGATCACTGCCCTCATCGGCCCCTCGGGCTGCGGCAAATCCACCTTCCTCAAGACCCTGAACCGGATGAACGACCTTGTGCCGAACGTCCGCATCGAGGGCGACGTCCGGCTCCGGGGCGAGGATATTTTCTCAAAGGAGATGCAGCTGACCGACCTGCGCCGCCGCGTGGGCATGGTCTTCCAGAAGGCGAACCCCTTCCCCATGAGCATCTACGACAATATTACTTATGGCCCCAAGCTCCACGGCGTCCGCAATAAGGCGGAGCTGGATGAGCTGGTGGAAAGCTCCCTGCGGGGCGCTGCCCTCTGGGACGAGGTGAAAGACCGCCTGAAAAAGAGCGCGCTGGGCCTCTCCGGCGGCCAGCAGCAGCGCCTGTGCATCGCCCGGGCTCTGGCTGTCAAGCCCGAAGTCCTGCTGATGGACGAGCCCACCAGCGCCCTCGACCCCGGCTCCACCATGAAGGTGGAAGAGCTGATGAGCGAGCTGAAAAAGAACTACACCGTGGTCATCGTCACCCACAACATGCAACAGGCGGCCCGTATCAGCGACCGCACGGCCTTCTTCCTGCTGGGTGAGCTGGTGGAGTGCGGCCCCACGAGCGAGATTTTCAGTACCCCGAAGGATAAGCGCACCGAGGACTATATCTCGGGCCGCTTCGGTTAAAAAGGAGGGTTTGCGATATGAGCACACGCACACAGTACGAAGCCGACCTCGCGGCCCTGAAGGGATCGCTGGCCAAGATGAGCCAGCTCTCTGCCGACGCGGTGGAAGATGCGCTGGAAGCCCTCTGCACGGCGGACGCCGAGGAAGCAAAGGGCATCATCAAGGGCGACACCGAGGTCAACCGGATGGAGCGGGACATCGAGCACCGCTGCATGACCCTGCTGCTGCGTCAGCAGCCGGTGGCAAGTGATCTGCGCTTTATCTCTGCTGCCATGAAAGTGGTGACAGACGTGGAGCGCATCGGTGACCACGCCGCCGACATCGCGGAGATCGTCCCCCATCTGGCCGGCGTCCGCAAGGCGGGCGACCCCGCCGTGAGCAGGAGCATTGAGATGGGCCGTAAAGCCCACAAGATGCTGCAGGACGCCATGAGCGCCTTTGCGGCAGAAGATGAGGCGGCGGCAAAAGCTGTCATCGACGCCGACGACGCTGTGGACTACGACTTCAACACCATCAAGCGGATGCTGGCGGCGGAGATCGCCGCCGACCCCGGCAAAGTGGACGCCGCGCTGGATGTGCTGATGGTCATCAAGTACCTCGAGCGCATCGGCGACCACGCCGTGAACATCGCCGAGTGGGTGGAGTTCCTGCGCACGGGCCGGTATCACCACGAGAATATGTTCTGAATTCTGTTTTCCTCTTTTTCTTTTCCTGAAAAGCTGCTGCCCGAGGCGGGCGGCAGCTTTTGCTTGTTTCTCCGAAATTTTGCAACGCATTTGAGCAAAACAGAGAAAGATTTGGAAATCATTGACAAAAAGCGCCGGGGGGGGGTAAGATAAAAGTTAAGAACAAGAGAGGAGAAAGTGATATGCGGTCGAAAAATAAGATCTCTCATAAGATGATGGCTGTGCTGGCCGCAGCCCTGATAGCAGCAATGCTTCTGACAGGCTGCGGCGGAGGAGGCGGCGGAGGAGGCGGAAGCACGGGCGGTGGCTCGTCTACCGTGGAGCCGACCCCGACACCCACTCCGACGCCTACACCGGGTCCCGACCCCATTCCGACGCCGGACCCTGCGCCGACGCCAGATCCTAATCCGGAGCCCGACCCAACGCCAACCCCCGACCCGGATCCTACGCCTACTCCCACTCCTGACCCCGATCCGGTGCCGGAACCGACTCCGACTCCTGACCCGGATCCCACGCCAGACCCGACTCCGACTCCTGATCCTGACCCCGCACCAGACCCTACGCCAGCGCCCGACCCGGAACCGGACGAAGACGGATTGATAACGCTGGTGGATAAGACGGGCGTATTCTGGCGTGTGCAGCCGACCGGTAAGACGACAGGCACGATCATCGGCTATAACAAAAACAAGATGGGAACGGGCGGAAAGGCTCTTCCTCAAATTATAAACTTCCCAGAAAAACTTGGAAAATATACCATCACAGCAATCGGCGATGGAAGACGAATCCTTTTTGAAAATGACGAAACGGTAAAGGAAATCGTCGTTCCGGCCAGTGTGGAAAAAATCGATGAAATGTCCTTTGCGGGAATGCTGGCACTGAAAAAAGCGACGATAAAAGGCCCGTCTAAACTGGGCAAGTCTTTGTTTGATGGTTGTCAGGCTTTGGAAGAAGTAAAGCTGAATGACAATATCACAAAGATACCGGATTTTGCGTTCGGAGGCTGTAGTAGCCTGCAAAAGCTCACCCTGCCGTCTAAACTCAAAACGATCGGAACATATGCATTCTACGGAGCGTTTCAGGATGCCCAAAAGCATCCGACTCTTGAGCTTCCGCAGACGGTGACGAGTGTGGGGCAATATGCCTTTAGGAACACTGATTTTGAAGAGATCGTTGTGCCGTCCGGACTCCGGAAAATCGAAACCGGAGCATTCGATGCAAATGGGCTGAAGCGCGTCAAACTGCCCGAAGGTGTAGAAGAAGTGGAGGAAGGTGCATTTGGAAGTACGACAACAGGCTCGATCTATCTGCCGAAAAGCATAAAACGAGTTGGAAACGATGCATTCGGAAGATATGCGTCGTGCTATGTTTACTATGCCGGAAGTGAGGCGGATTGGAAAAAAGTCCCCGTCGAAGGTGGTGGGCAGGACGGAAGCCATGCATGGGAGGAGTCATGGATCTTTTATGATGTGACCCCGGAACAGTATGAATCCGTTTGGAACGTGTCTCATACGAACGAGATCATCTGGGAATTCGGAAAAAACTCAACGGGAATGTCGGTGGGCGGCTATGATAAAGCCGGACAGACGCCTGCGGGAGATGTGGTATTCCCGGATACGATCCAAATCGTGAGCGGCACGTTCCCTGTGACGCAGATCAGCGGATATGCACTGAAAGACTGCACGGAAGTGAAGAGCGCCGTTGTCCCGGATGGAGTGACCACCATCGGAGAGAGTGCATTCAGCGGATGCACGAGTCTGACGAAGGTATCTCTGCCAGAAAGTGTGACCTCAATCCGAAACAATGCATTTTATGGCTGTACAAGCCTGCCAAGCATTTCTCTGCCGAAGGATATTGATGGAATCGGGAACGGCGTATTCCGAAACTGCACATCACTCACCAGTATTTCTCTGCCAAAGGGTGTGACTGTTGTCGGCGATAATGTCTTTAACGGATGTAAGAGGTTGTTTAGTGTTTCCCTGTCAAGCTCGTTGGAGTCAATCGGTAAGCAGGCATTCTATGGATGCGGAGCACTCCAGAATATCATGCTGCCGGAAGGTCTGCGGACGATTGGAGAAAGTGCATTTGAGGAGAGCGGACTCCGGGAACTCATTGTTCCGGAAAGTGTGACACAAATTGGGGATGCTGCTTTCTACAGGTGCGGCCAGTTGAAAACAGCAACCATCAAGGGTAACAGCAATTTTCCACGAGGCTCACAGATAAGAAGAGGTGTGTTCTGCTACTGTGGGAATCTGGAAGAAGTCAAACTGAATGACGATATTCAGGAACTGCCGGACTTGATGTTCTGCTACTGCTACAAGCTGAAAAAAATCAACCTGCCGTATAAATTGAAGAATATAGGCGGTGTAGTATTTCGGGGATATATAGGAGAAGAGCTGAGACTGCCAGATACTGTAACGAATGTCGGCGTGAAGGCCTTCTGTTATATAAAAACGAAAAAGGTGGCGCTTTCCCAAGGAATGACGTCAATCGTCAATGAGACCTTCTATCATGCGGACCAGATGAAAGCCATTTATATCCCGAGGTCTGTAAAAAACATAGGACGAAGCGCATTTGATGAATGCGACGGGCTGCAGGACATCTACTACAGCGGCAGTGAAGCCGATTGGGCCAACATGAAGGTCGAATCCACCGGAAACGAAGCGCTGACCAAAGCGACCATCCACTACAACGCAAGCGTCAGCGACCTTGGCCTGACCGAGGAATTCAGCCTTCTCTCCCTGCTGGGCCTCTGATGTGCGTCGAAACCCCGTCTGAAAAATTTTGGAGTTTTTTCTTGTCTTATGCAATTTCTGGCCCGGCTGCGCCGTATTATCAGCAGAAGCCTCCCAACAGAGGGACGCTTATGAGACCTGAGCGCGGCCCGGATCCGACATCCCCCATGTCCCCGGCTGCGCCGCAACGGAGGATACCTATGAGCATCAAGAAATTCCCGCTGGAAGCCTACGGCGCGGCCGTCAGCCGCGAAGAGCTGGTGCAGGCGGCTTTGGATGAGATCACCAAGAATTACCGCGAGGCCAGCCTCTCCAATGTGGCCCGCAGTTACGGCGTCTCTCTGGCCTATGTCAGCGAGTGCGTCCGGGCGCAGACAGGCCGTACTTATAAGGAATTGCTCCAGAAGCACCGGATGGAGACTGCCGCCCGCCTGCTGCGCCGCAGCGACTGGAACATCCAGCAGATCATTACCTACGTCGGCTACGAGAACACCAGCTATTTCTACCGCCTGTTCCACGAGCGGTACGGCCAGAGCCCCCGTGAGTACCGTCAGAGCCGCGCGGCCCGCACCCGCACACCGGCCTGACCTTTGAACACACTGCGAAAAAAGACGTCCCGTGTCTGCGGGACGTCTTTTGATGTCTTAAGATGGAAAAACGATGCAGAGTGTGTTACAATAAAAGCCAGACCTGCAAAAATGCGGGAGTGCGCTGCGGCGCACGGAAAGAGAAGGTGGAAACGGAATGTTTCGTGGAGCACGGCGCTCTGATTTGGAGCAAATTTTAGAGATCTATGCCCATGCCCGGAAAGCAATGGCGGATTCGGGAAACCCGACCCAGTGGGGCGACAGCTATCCGCCGCAGGAGATGCTGGAAGAAGACATCGACTCCAACCGGCTGTTCGTCTATACGGTGAACGGCTGTCTCGAGGCGGTGTTTGCCTTCATCCTCGGGCCGGACCCCACCTACGCGAAAATCGAAGACGGCCAGTGGCTCAACGATGAGGTGCCTTACGGCACCATCCACCGGCTGGCCTCGACGGGCGGCCGCAGGGGCGTGGCGTCTGAGGTCATCGCATGGTGCCTCGAGCACTGCGAGAGCCTGCGGGCCGACACCCACGCCGACAACAAGATCATGCAGCATCTTCTCGAGAAGAACGGTTTTGCCCGCTGCGGCATCATCCATGTGGAAGACGGCACGCCCCGCGTCGCCTACCAGAAGCTGTCGGCCACCGTACACATGCAGGAAGAATAAGGAGGGACTGGCATGAAGATCACACAGGTAAAGCTGGGCCGCATCTCGACCCCGCTCCGCGTCCCCTTCAAGACAGCGCTGCGCACCGTGAGCAGCGTGGAGGACGTCATCGTTGAGCTGCACACCGACACCGGCGCGGTGGGCTACGGTGAGGCACCTCCCACTGGCGTCATCACCGGCGACACCACCGGTGCCATCATCGGAGCCATCCGCGACCACATCGCCCCGGCCATCCTGGGCCGCAACCTCGACGAGTTCGAGGATCTGACCGCCGCCGTGCAGAAGGCCCTCGTCCACAACACCAGCGCCAAGGCTGCCGTGGATATGGCCCTGTGGGACCTGCTGGGCCAGAAGTACAGCGCCCCGGTCTACCGGATGCTGGGCGGCGCGCGCAGCAATATCGTGACGGACATCACCATCAGCGTCAACCCGCCCGAGGAGATGGCCCGGGACGCCCGCACCGCCATCCAGCGCGGTTATGACTGCCTGAAGGTCAAGGTGGGCATCGACCCGGAGCTGGACGTGGCCCGTCTGGCCGCCGTCCGCGAGGCCGTGGGCAAGGACGTCAAGCTCCGCATCGACGCCAATCAGGCGTGGAATGCAAAGCAGGCTGTCCGCATCCTCGACCAGATGCAGGAGAAGGGCCTGGACATCGAGTTCGTCGAGCAGCCTGTGCCTGCGGCTGACCTCGAGGGGATGCAGTACGTCACCCGCCACGCCAGCGTGCCGGTACTGGCCGATGAGAGCGTGTTCAGCCCGGCGGACGCCCTGCGCATCATGCAGACCGGCGCAGCCGATTTCGTGAACATCAAGCTGATGAAGTGCGGCGGCATCACCAACGCCCTCCGCATCGCCTCGGCGGCGGAGGTCTACGGCGTGGAGTGCATGATCGGCTGTATGCTGGAAGCCAAGATCTCGGTCAACGCAGCCGTGGAGCTGGCCTGCGCCAAGAAGATCATCACCAAAGTGGACCTGGACGGCCCGGTGCTCTGCAGCGAGGACCACATCCTCGGCGGCGCGGTCTTCGACGAGAAGAATATCACAGTCTCGGATGCACCCGGCATGGGCATCCAGGGTTTCGTCCCCGGCAAAGTGACCTATCTGGACGACTGAAAAATCAGAAAAAATAAATAAGAATGACTACCCCCGGCAGACAAACTCTGCCGGGGGATTTTTCTGCCCTGAGCGGTGAAATATTTTAGTTATGTATTTCTGTGACGCACACATGAGGCGGCGCGGAGGAAGGCCGAAAACGAAAAATCTGCCGAAGCAGCCCGAAAAATTCACTGAAAACCTTTGACTTTTCTGCCGTGTGTGCTATAATAACAACTGTCTTCGGGTAAGAGACAGGAAAAGTGTGCGTCGAGGACGCACAAATACAGAGGAGTGTTTTATATGATGAATGGTGCAAAAGCCATTATGAAGAAGTACAATGAGGTCAGCCTCATCCTTCGCATCGTCGTCGGTCTGGTCATCGGCGCGGTGCTGGCGCTTGCGGTGCCGGGTGCAGGCTGGGTCGGCGAGCTGGGCAGCCTGTTCGTCGGCGCACTGAAGGGCATCGCTCCGGTGCTGGTGTTCGTCATCGTGGCGAGCGCGCTGGCACAGGGCAGCTCCAAGCTGGACCGCCGCTTCGGTACGGTCATCTGGCTGTACATGCTCACCACCTTCCTTGCGGCTGCTATCGCTTCTATCACCAGCTTCATGTTCCCTGTGTCGGTCGTTCTGGCAGACGCTGCCCAGTCGGACGTGGTGCCGCAGGGTCTGGGCGAGGTGCTGAGCACCCTGCTCACCAACTTCGTCGCCAACCCCGTCAGCTCTCTGATGAACGGCAACTACATCGGCATCCTGTTCTGGGCCTGCATGTTCGGCCTTGCCATGAAGAACATCGGCTCTGACACCACCAAGAAGTTTCTCGCCGACACTGCCGACGCTGTGTCGCAGGTGGTGCGCTGGATCATCAATCTGGCTCCCTTCGGCATCATGGGTCTGGTGTACACCAACGTGGCCGGCAACGGTCTGGCCATCTTTACTCAGTACGGCAAGCTGCTGGCCCTGCTGGTGGGTACCATGCTCTTCATGGCGTTCATCGTTTCGCCCTTTATCATCTTCCTCTATCTGCGCTGCAACCCGTATCCGCTGGTGTTCCGCTGCCTGAAGGAGTCCGGGCTGACCGCTTTCTTCACCCGCAGCTCTGCAGCCAACATCCCCGTCAACATGGCCCTGTGCGAGAAGCTGGGCCTCGATAAGGAGATGTATTCCGTCTCCATCCCTCTGGGCGCTACCATCAATATGGATGGCGCGGCTATCACCATCACCATCATGACGCTGGCTGCGGCCAACACGCTGGGTATCCCCGTGACCCTGCCTGCCGCCATCGTCCTGAGCGCCATGTCCGCTCTGGGTGCCTGCGGCGCTTCCGGCGTGGCCGGCGGCTCTCTGCTGCTCATCCCCATGGCCTGCTCCCTGTTTGGCATCTCCAACGATGTGGCCATGCAGATGGTCGGTGTCGGCTTCATCATCGGCGTGATCCAGGACTCTGTGGAGACTGCGCTGAACTCCGCCGGCGACGTGGAGTTCGCTGCGACCGCCGAGTATCATCAGTGGCTCAAGCAGGGCAAACCCCTGCCGGACTTCCTGAAGTAATTGCCTTCCTTCTTTCTTCGTGTATGTTCATAACGCAGAGCGAAAGCCCTGAAAAAAGACCAGCATTGCATCCGCAACGCTGGTCTTTTTTGCGTGTGTAAGGGATCAGAAGAAGAACCCGAAAATCAGGCGAAGCTTAGAACGGGAAAAGGTCCTTGACCTTGTTCCATACCGCTTTCAGGCCGGAGCCGGAAGCGGAGAAAACGCCGTTGGTCGTCAGCTGGATATCGCTGAAGGTGACATTTGCATTGCGTGCCACATAGAAGCCGACATAGATGTAATCGGAATCAATGGCGGTCAGTGCGTAGTCGAAGCCTGTGGAAGCCGTCTCGTTGTCGCCGTAGATCAGAGTGAAACCGTCTGCCGTGCCGATGAGCTTCAGGTCAACGGTGTCGCCTGCACCGTACTTGACAGTCGCAGCCGGGCCGTCGTACAACTCACCGCTCTTGCGGCCGAAGCAGTTGATCGCACCCTGATTCCGGGTGCCGACGGCGACATAATCGCCGATGGGGTCGGAGATGCTGGTATCAACATACATCTCATCACGGGCCATCAGGCCGAAGGAGACCTGATTGTTTTTTGCCAGTGAGTTGACGGTGGCCTTTGCGGTCAGAGTGAAGTTGGTGCCTGCAGGCAGCTTGACGTAGTACATCATCAGGCCGTCCACCGTGGACGCGATCTTACCGCGGTTGTTGGTGACGCCGAGGGTGATGTTTTGGCCGTCAACTGTTGCGGTGAAATCGCCGCCGGAGATTTTATCATTGCCGCCGACATTGCCGAAGACGGAACCATTCCAGACGGTGCCGTTGGCGTCGGTAAAGGCCGGCCAGAGCGTGCTGTTCTCGGTGGGAGAGACATAGCTGGAAGGAACGTAATCCGGGTTTGCGGCATCGCCGTAGAACTGCTTGTAGGTGGGCTTTTCCTTGTGTTTGCTGTACGCGCCCAGCGGCGTGTCGATGGTGAGCTGGTCGATGAGCCATGCGTTCAGCTTTGCACCATAGCTGTTGGTGTGGGTCAAGTCAAGACCGGTGGGAACCAGATTGCCCTTTTTGCCTTCTTTTGCGCCGGTAAAGCTGTGGGTGTACTGAGCCTTTTTGCCCATCGTGATGTTCTCGTTGATGGTGGCATCGGTCAGATCCACGCAGATGAGGTGCAGCTCGCTGCACATATCACGGATGGCCTGTGCGTAATAGCCGCCCTCATAGACGGTGTCGCCAATGGTGACGGTCTGAGTCTTGTGGCCGGAAGCACTGTCGTAGCTGGCCTTGGTGTTCTCGTTCGTCAGGCGCGCAATAGGCGTGCAGACGACCGGGATGACACCGCGCTCCAGAGCAGGCTGGATGTAGTTGACATAGAGGCTGTTGGCAAAGGAGCCTTCGGTTTTGTAGTCGCCGTTGGGGTTGGTGTAACGGGCAGGCTCGGTCTTCTCGTCATTGTGGCCGAAGCCGATGATGAGGAACTTGTCGCCGGAAGCGTCGCCCAGAGCCGGAACGGTATCGGAACCGTTCATCAGGGTATTGTAGCTGCTCATGCCGGTAAAGTCCTTGCTGGACGCACCGGAGACAGCCAGATTGTAGACATCTGCGTTGAAGTAGTTCGCAATCTCCTCACCGTAGCCTTCACGCGGCAGATAATAGCTGTCGTCGAAAGCGGAAACGGTGGAGTCGCCGACGACCCAGATGGTCGCCTTGGCCGCCTCGGGCTGACCCCATGCGGAACCGCGTGCGCCTGCATCGGTGGCGGCCAGACCCTCAGCGGTCAGCAGGAGCAGGCCGTGCATATTGATGCTGCCGTCTGCGTTCCGGGTCGGAGCAACGGAGGTGTCGAGGCTCTCAAACCAGCTCTCCTTCACCGTGACGGTGTTGGTGGATTTGTTGTGGCTGGTCTGGGTTTCGGAATCCCAGTAGAAGTTGTTCGGGCCGTAGACAGCGGTGCTGCTCTGGCTCTGGAGGGCCAGCTGCTCCTTGCCGTCGGTACCCTTGCGGAAGGAGATGACACCGTCGGCGGCATAGTCGGTCACAGCGGACTTGTTGCCGGTGTAGAGCGCGACGTTATAGCCCTCGTTGTTGTAGGAAGTGGAGCTGTAGACCTTGACGTCCGGGCAGGAGTTGGAGTCGATGCCCTTGGCGGCGTTGTCGTAGGAGATGGAGTTGAGGAGCTTGTGGTTGCCGGGCAGATTGGTGCCGCCCATCTTGAAGCCGTTGCCGTTGCCTGCCGCGATGGTGACAGCAACATTGCTGAAGCTCAGGTTGCCGTCGTCGTCACAGGTGACGGTCGGGAACTGGAGCGACTGCTTCTTGACCGGCTCTGCAGCCAGCATCAGATAACCGTTCTTGTAGGCGACGCAGTTCTGGATGGTGACCGCGCCGATGGAACCGGTTGCAGCCTTTGCGAAGAGATCCCAGCCGTCATCGGCGTTGTAAGCAGCGATGCAGCCGTCGAAGACGTTGCCCTCGCCGGTGGTCAGTTTGGCGGCAAAGCCGTCGGCGTCTTCCATCGCGCGGTCTGCGTTGTTCATGGAGGTGCAGTTCTTGATGGTGTTGTGGCTGGGCCACAGAGCCTTGTTATCAGTGGACAGGCCGGAGACCTGCAGGCCGGTGTTGCCGTTGTTGTAGAAATTCATCTGCTCGAGGACGCAGTAGCTGCCGGCCAGCTGCATACCCTTCGCGCCGTCTGCGGTGTTGGTGATGTTGATCTTGCTGATGTTCCAGTAATTGCCCCAGACACTGAAACCAGTGCCGACGCCGCCGAAGTCCAGCGTTGCGTACTTGCCGTCAGCAGTCGTCATGGTGATGGGAGCTTCTGCGGTGCCGTCGCGGCCGCGCTCGACTTTCAGCTCACCGGTCAGATGGTAGGTGCCGCTTTCCAGCTGGATGGTCTGGCCTGCTGCGGCGTAGTTCAGCGCGGTCTGAATGTCAACTGCGTCTTCCGCACGGGTGCCATTGTTAGCTGCGCTGCCGTCCGGGGTGACGACGATGATGCCGTTCGCGCCCAGAGTACGGAGCGAAACCTTCTTCTCGATAGCAGCGGAATCGTAGCTGCTCAGCTTTTCGTACGCGCTGATAGCGTAGTTTTTGTCCGGGGTGAACTTGACCTTAAAGGTGGTATCGCCGGTCACGGCGTAGCTCTTGGAGAAGGGCTCACCTGCCTTGATGTCCACATTTTTGTCCACGACCACACCGTTTGCGGAGACGGTCGCTTTGCCGTCGGCGTTGGCCTTGAACACCAGTTCATAGCTGTCACCGGTGCAGGTGGCAGGGCTGGTGATCTGGTAAACGGGGGCAACATAGCTGGTAGGCTGGAGCGTCCACTCGGAAGCGTTCCACGTGCTCGTGGTGTAGGTGATGTTGGAGAAGGTCACGTTCATGCCGCGCGCCGCCGCAAAGCCCAGATAAGCTTTGTTGGCTTCCTGCACGGTCATGGGGTCGTCCAGCTCTGCGTACTTGGAGACGCTGGAAGCGGTGCTGTCCTTCGCCGAGATGTACAAGGTCGAAGAGCCGACGACGTCGCCGGTCGAGCCGTCGGCGTTGATGGCGTACTGGGTGGCGACGTAGCTGTTGCTGGTCTTGGCAAGGCTCACACGGTAGGTGTCGCCCTGCTTGATGGCCTGCGAGCTGAACGCCGCACGATTCGACTTGACGTCGTTGGAAGCAGCCGTCTCGTTGGAGATGATGCCGGTGTAGCTGCGGACGCCCACAGCGTCTTTGATCTCAACACCGTCCAGAGGGAGCTTGGTGCCGACGACAGAAATTTGATTCGAGAAATAGCTGCCGGAGCCGCTGATGCTGTCGCGCACCATGAGGGCAAATCCCTCCTGACCGTCCGGAGCCGGGTTCACATAATCGATGGTGACATCGGCCTGCAGATAGAAGTTCTGGGTGGTCGGGTCGATGGTGGTGTAGTAGAAGGACAGGCCGTCTGCCGGGGAGTCCGCGACGAACTTGCCGCCCTTCTTGTCGATGGTGCCATCATCTTTGATGGTGCAGGAGTTGAGGGTGACCTTGCCGTTGATGTCCGCGCCATCTGCGATGGTGTTGACTCCTGCTGCAGTGGAGGTGCCGAAGGCTTTGAACTGCCAGTCGCCCGATGCGGAGGAAGACCCCTCCGCAAACGCGGCCAGCGGTGTCATGCCCAGAAGCATCGCGCCTGCCAGCAGTCCGGCCACGGTGCGCCGGATGCTTTGCTTTGCGTTTCTCATAGAAACTCTCCTTTTCCTGCCGCCCTGCCGGAAAGCGAAATCTCCCCGTTGCGGTTGCGACACAATGTTGTATTCCAGTTTACATGATTCCTGCAACTTTACAAGATTTAATTGAAGATCGCGGGCAATTTCGGCGTTTGAAATAAACTTTTTAGGATTTTTTTGGAAGAAACGCCGAAATACGTCAGGGAGAAAGCAAACGAAAAACCTCTCCGTCATGGCTTCGCAATGCCACCTCTCCTACGGAGGAGAGGCTTTGACAGAGAGAAAAACTTTCTCTTTTTGCCAGAGGCTCCCCCTATCAGAGGAACTGGCGAGCGTAAGCTCGACTGAGAGGCTTGATGACAGCAATTCAACTTTTTAATGCAACAGCAACAGCGTTGAATTGCATATCGAAAAGATGTTGTTTGGATGCTGCACCAATTTCTTGACTTGCGATAAAGGCAGCGAGAACCTGTTACTCCAGCACCTTGGCTTTCTGCAGAGCGGTGATGATGAGGGGGATGAGCACCAGCTGTGCGATGATGCCCGGCACAGCGGTGAAGAGCGCGCCGGACAGGAAGGCCGAGAACGGGAAGCTCGAGCCGGACAGGCCCGCCAGCACGAAGCGGGCCGCGCCCCAGACGAGGCGGCCAGCCACCATGGCCGCCGCGAGGGTGGCGTAGGTCATGGGCAGGGTGTGCTTCACCCGGCGGTAGAGCCAGCCGGACACGGCGCCGTAAGCTGCCAGCTCAAAAGCCATCGAAATGGCGATGGGGAACATCGGGGGCATCCCGAAGAGCACCGAGCGGAGCAGCGGGGCCGCAAAGCCCACAGCCAGACCCCAAGGTCCGCCCAGTACGAAGCCGCAGAGCAGGATGGGGAAATGCATCGGGCAGAGCATATTGCCTACCTGCGGCAGATGGCCCGTCACCATGGGCAGCACGAAGGCCAGCGCCAGAAAGAGTGCGGCCAGCACGACATTGCGGGCCGGAGAAGAGTTTTTGGTTTTCATCTGTTTCCTCCTGTGACTGCGCCGCAGAAAAACAAAAAAGAGCCTGCCAGTCGGCTTGCAAGCCAACGGCAGACCCCTTCATGGCGTCTGTTTCAAAAATGCGGCGGCTGAAAATAGTGTAAGGCGGGCTTCGGCCCGCAGGCCCGGCTTCCTGCCGGAAATCGTGAAAATTATAGCAGAGTGCCGCAGGATTTGTCAAGACAGTCCCCGGACAGGCTGCAAATTGACCAAAAAAGAAAGCGTTTAGAGCAGTTTTTGACCGCCTGTGTACATTTTGCTGAAAGAAGCTTGACCTTTTTGCACAGAATAGATAATATAAACTTGAATTATAGCGCAATGGGGCGGCGGGAGCTGTGCCTTGCGCGGCTGTATACTTGCAACTTCTGAGGTTCATACGGGAGGACCATCATGACAAATGCAGAAAAGCTTACCCTTGCCAAGCACGCCTGTCACATCCGCATGGGCGTGATCGAGGGAACTCACAGCGCCAAGTGCGGCCATCCGGGCGGCAGTCTGGACATCGCCGAGGTGCTGTCTTACCTCTACTTCGTGGATATGAACATCGACCCCAAGGAGCCGAAAAAACCGGACCGCGACCGCTTCGTGCTGTCCAAGGGCCATGCAGCTCCGGCACTTTACGCCACACTGGCCGAGCGCGGGTTCTTCCCGGTGGAAGACCTCAAGACCCTGCGCAAGATCGGCAGCTACCTGCAGGGCCACCCCAACATGAATGAGACTCCGGGCGTGGATATGTCCACCGGCAGTCTGGGTCAGGGCGTGTCTGCCGCCTGCGGCATGGCTCTGGGCGCAAAGCACAGCGGCAAGCCCATCAATGTCTACACCATCCTCGGTGACGGTGAGGTGGAAGAGGGCGAGTGCTGGGAGGCTTTCATGTTTGCCGCCCACTATAAGCTCTCCAACCTCTGTGTCATGCTGGACCGCAACCACCTCCAGATCGACGGCACCACCGAGACGGTCATGAACAGCGCCCCGCTGGAAGAAAAGCTCAAGGCGTTCAACTTCAACGTCCTGACCATCAACGGCCACGACTACGACCAGATCGAGTCTGCCATCAAGGCGTTCCACGCCGAGAACGACAAGCCCACCTGCATCATTCTGGACACCGTCAAGGGTACCGGCGTCTCCTTTATGACCAACTCTGTGGATTGGCACGGCAAAGGCCCCAACGACGAGGAGTACGCTGTGGCCATGCAGGAGCTGAACGCAGCCTACGCCGCGCTGGAACAGGAGGACAAGTAAGATGGCAGATGTGAAAATGATCGCTACCCGCGAGAGCTACGGCAACACCCTGAAAGCACTGGCCGCTGAGGGCCACGACGACCTGGTGGTCCTGGACGCCGACCTCGCTGCCGCTACCAAGACCGGTGTGTTCCGCAAGGCTCACCCGGACCGCCACTTTGACTGCGGCATCGCCGAGGCCAACATGATGGGCGTCGCCGCCGGCCTGTCCACCATGGGCTATGTTCCCTTTGTGTCCAGCTTTGCAATGTTCGCTGCGGGCCGTGCCTTTGAGCAGATCCGCAACTCCGTGGCCTACCCCCACCTGAACGTGAAGATCGGCGCTACCCACGGCGGTATTTCCGTCGGTGAGGACGGCGCTTCTCACCAGTGCTGCGAGGACTTCGCCCTCATGCGCAGTCTGCCCGGCATGACCATCATCTGCCCCGCCGATGACGTGGAAGCACGCGCTGCTGTCCGCGCCGCCTACGAGATGCAGGGTCCTGTCTACCTTCGCTTTGGCCGTTTGGCTGTTCCCGTGTTCCACGATGAGGCCAACTATCACTTCGAGATCGGCAAGGGCGAGCAGCTCACTGAGGGCAATGATATTGCCATCGTGGCTACCGGCCTGATGGTCAACGAGGCCCGCAAGGCCGCCGAGACCCTGGCCGCCGAGGGCATCCACGCCCGCGTCATCAACATCCACACCATCAAGCCTCTGGATGAGGACATCATCCTCAAGGCTGCCAGGGAGTGCGGCAAGATCGTCACCGCCGAGGAGCACAACGTCATCGGCGGTCTGGGCGAGGCTGTCTGCTCCCTGCTCAGCGAGAAGCTGCCCACCCCTGTCCGCCGCGTCGGCGTGCAGGACAAGTTCGGCTGCTCCGGCCCTGCATGGGACCTGCTGAAGGAGTATGGTCTGGACGCTGCCACCATCTGCAAGACCGCAAAGGAAATGCTGGGCAAGTAAGCTCTTTCTCTGAAATAACGAACGCCGCTGTGCATTGCACGGCGGCGTTTTTGCATCTCACAGAGCTTTTATCAGCTTTTCCCTCTCGGCGTACACCTCGGCGAAGACTTTGCGCAGGGTGCATATCTCGGGGCGGGGGTCATCCCGCAGGGTCAGCAGGCGGGTGTCCGGGATGGACAGATGCAGCGGGATGTGCCACCCGGCAGGGAAAGCCGGGTATATCATCGGGCAGAGGAACATCCCCCGCCCGGCCAGAAGCTCGGCGTAGACCGACTCGTAGTTTTCCACCATCCGCCAGACCGGTGTGGAATAGGGCATCCCCGGCTGCTTCTGGGCGAAATCCACCATATCCTGATAGAGGGGCTCGTAAAATATCTGCTGTCCGGCAAGGTCAGAAAGCTCGACGCTGCTTTGGCCGGAGAATGGGTGCTCCGGCGCGGTGATAAGGTAAAACCGGTTGCCGATGATGGTCTCACAGCGTATCTCTGGCGGCAGCGGGCCGAAGGGAAGGTAGAGCGCCGCGTCTGCCTCGGTGCAGAGCATGTGGTGGTAGCTGGAGGGGACAGGCGTGGTGTCCACTTTGAACTCATAGCCCGGCAGCGCGGCGTGGAGCCTTGCCATCAGGATGGGGTAGATGGGGTCCCGCTGCAAAAGCACCGGCGGCAGGCGGAGAGTCAGGGTGTGGTGGGTGCCGAAGCCTTTCAGCGCCGTGCGGGCGTTGAGGATGCCGCGGTAGATGTCTTCCGCATGGGGCAGCAGGGCGCGGCCCGCCTCGGTGAGGGCCACCTGCGTCGTCGTGCGGCGGAACAGTGCGGCGTCCAGCTCCTTTTCGAGGCTGCGTATCTGGTAGCTCAGGGCGGGCTGGGTGCAGTAGAGTTCCCGCGCGGCGGCGGAGAAATTCAGCGTCCGGCTCACGGTGAGAAAGCAGAGAAGCTGGTGCTCGTTCATGACAAAAAACTCCTTTTCGGCGGCGGGACATCCGTACAGCCTCAGTATAGCAGGAAATAGGGTACTTATAAAGCTTTTTATCAGGATGCTTAAGATTTTTTAATTCCCTTTTACTTCGTTATATTTTATACTATCTCTCGGAAGAACGATTTTCTGCCTGAAAACGTCGAAAGAAGAAAGAGCAAGGAGCATTCCAGATGAAAAAGATCTCTCGTAAAGGCTTCCTGAAGGTTGCCGCCGCTGCCGCTATGAGCGGCGTTACCGCCAGCGCACTGGCCGCCTGCAACGCAGGCTCTTCCAGCAGCACCGCCGCCTCCACCGGCGAGGCCATCTACACCCCCGGCACTTACACCGGCACCGCCGCCGGCATCGGTGAGGTGAAGGTCACCATGACCTTCAGCGAGACCGCCATCACCGACGTGGTCATTGACGCCTCCAACGAGACCGAGAGCATCGGCGGCGTGGCAGCCCCCACCCTGAAGGACGCCCTGATGGCTGCTCAGAGCACCGAGATCGACAACATCTCCGGCGCTACCATCACCACCAACGCCGTCAAGAAGGCCGCCGCAAGCTGCATCGAGCAGGCAATGGGCGTCCACACCGCAGGCGGCGACACTGCTGCATCTTCCTCCGATGAGGACTGGCTGGGTACCGAGCCGGAGATCGACGAGAGCAAGGTCGCCAAGACTGTTGACGTGGATGTAGCAGTCGTGGGCTGCGGCATCGCAGGCGTTGCCGCCTGCCGCAGCGTCGCTGAGGACGGCGGTCTGGTGGCTGCTTTCGAGAAGGCCGACGGCCCTCAGTGCCGCAGCGGCGAGTACGCCGTCATCAACGGCAAGGTGCAGGCCAAGTGGGGCCGCGACACCTGGACCCGTGAGCAGATCGACGACATCATCGACTCCCACATGGTGGAGAGCACCTACCGCTGCAAGCGCAGCATCATGAGCAAGTGGGCCCACAACATCGGCGACGCCTTTGACTGGTGGGTGGAGGCAAACCCCGACCTATATTACGCCGAGACCACCCGCAGCGCCATCCCCGATGAGAACGCCGACAACTTCATCATCCCCATCTTCTACCCGCTGCCCGAGCACTACGACTGGAAGCAGGAGCGCTTCCCCTGCTACCCCACTTCCGTCGAGTTCAAGCCCGACCAGCACGTCACCGTCGAGGCCAATATGCAGAAAGCCGTCGACACCGGCAATGTCCAGACCTTCTACGGCTGCTTCGTTGAGAAGCTCATCATGGATAATGGCCGCTGCGTGGGCCTCTACGCCCGCGATGCCGCCACTGGCGAGTACATCAAGTGCAACGCTTCCAAGGGCGTCATCCTCTCCACTGGCGACTACTCCCAGAACACCAAGATGCTCAAGCACTTCTGCCCCGAGGTCATTGAGAACAACATCCAGTGCCTGTTCACCAATGTGGACGTGGAGGGCAACTTCACCAACCAGGGCGACGGCATCCAGCTGGGTATGTGGGCCGGTGCTCAGGTGCAGCAGAGCCACGCCCCGATGATCCACCACATGGGCGGCGGCGCCGACCTCGCCGGCGTAGGCGTCATGGGCAATGCAGGCTTCCTGAACCTCGACCTCAACGGCAAGCGCTTCATGAACGAGGACCTGCCCGGCCAGCAGCTGGAAAACCAGATCGAGCTGCAGAAGAACCGCGAGAGCTGGCAGATCTTCGACTCCAACTGGCCTGAGCAGCTGCCCTATATGCCCGCAGCCCACGGCGGTGCCTGCTACTATGAGGACTATGCCAGTGAGGACGAAGGCCCCAAGAACAACACTACCTACCGCAACTACAAGAGCCCCTATCAGCTGGAAGCTGCTGTGGCCGATGGCCGCGCTGTGAAGGCCGACACGCTGGAAGAGCTGGTGGCAAAGATCTACCCGGACGATACTGCCGCCCAGCAGACCGCTCTGGACTCCATCCAGCGCTACAACGAGCTGGCCAAGGCCGGTTACGATGAGGACTTCCACAAGCCCGCTTCCCGTATGTGGGCAGTCGAGAACGGCCCCTTCTACGCCGACAAGTTTACCACCGCTCTGCTGCTGGTCTGCATCGGAGGCCTCGAGAGCGACGAGGACTGCCACACCTTCGACGCCGACCGCAATGTCATCCCCGGCCTGTACGTCGCCGGCAACATCCAGGGCAACCGCTTTGCCACCGAGTACCCCATCGGCCTGAAGGGCGTCAGCCACTCCATGGCCATGTACTACGGCTACGTCGCCGGCAAGAACGCCCTGAAGGACATCTGAGCCTGAAATCGCAAAATAATTTCCAGAGCCCGGAGCAGAAAATGCCTGCCCCGGGCTTTTTATGTGACTTGCTCACGGAAAAACGCCGGAATTTGGGGTATACTGTCCCTGTCAGATGAAAAAACACTCTTTATGGAGGGAAACGATATGGCAGTCATCACCATCACGAAAGAAAACTTTGAGGCCGAGGTGCTGAAGAGCGCTCAGCCCGTCCTGCTCGATTTCTGGGCCGCCTGGTGCGGCCCCTGCCGGATGCTGAGCCCCATCGTGGACGAGGTGGCCGAGGAGCGCACCGACGTCAAGGTGGGCAAGGTCAATGTGGACGAGCAGCCCGATCTGGCCGCCGAGTTCGGCGTCATGAGCATCCCCACCCTGCTGCTGTTCGAGAACGGTAAGCTGGTTCGTCAGGCCGTCGGCGCACGTCCCAAGAGCGGCGTGCTGGAACTGCTGGGCTGAGAATAAAACGGCGAGGAGCCGCTGCACGGAAAACGCTGTGCGGCGGCTCCTTTTTTGCGCCTGCATCATCTCAAAGCGGGCTTTCGTGAAATCATTTCGCCTTTCTGTACAAACGCACAGAAAAATCGTATCATAAAAATGAAAACACGGTCACTTTCACACTTTACAACTTTATCTGGATAAAGTAAAATAACCTTATCATAAGACAAAAGCGCCCGGGAAAAGGCGGGGCGCAGGGGCCGGGGCGGGCAAGCGCCCGGTGAAAAGTGAGGGAAAAGGTATGAAATTTGACATCTCCTGCTTACAGCCGAAGGAGCAGGCCTCTTTCGCGCTGCGGGCGCTGTATGAGGCGGCGGGCTGCCGCAAATATCACATGGGCCGGTTCGAAGAGTACGGGCTGTATCAGGAGAACCGCAGCTTCCTCTCGTCGGAGCAGGTCATCACCTTTACCGATCTGGACGGGCGGCTGCTGGCACTGAAACCTGACGTGACCCTCTCCATTGCCAAGACGGCGCAGCCCGCGCCGGGCGAGACACTGCGCTACTACTATCACGAAAATGTCTACCGCCCCTCGGCAGAAAGCCATACATTCAAGGAGATCGGCCAGATGGGCCTTGAGATGCTGGGCGATGTGGGCGAAGTACAGGTGCGGCAGGCGGTGTCGCTGGCAGCACAGTCCCTCGAGCAGCTGGGCCAGCCGTGGGTGCTGGAAGTGAGCCACATGGGCTATCTGTTCGGTCTGCTGGATGCGCTGGACGTGCCGGAAGCTTCCCGCGCCGCCCTGCTGGCAAAGCTGAAAGCGAAAAACCTCCACGAGCTGAAAGCGGCGGCATCCGCCGCCGGGCCGGATGAGGCCGGTGCCGACGCGCTGGCGGGGCTGATGAGCCTCTGCGGCAGCTGTGAGGATGTGCTTCCCCGTGTGGAAGCCGCCTGCCGGAACGAGCGGATGGAAGCCGCCGCTGCCGAGCTGAAAGCCATCACCGAAGAGCTGGCTGGTGCAGGCGGCAGCATCCGTCTGGACATGACGCTGGCCGGTGAGATGGAATATTACAACGGTCTTGTGTTTCAGGGCTATCTGGAGTCGCTTCCCCGTCCGGTGCTCAAGGGCGGGCGGTATGACCTGCTGATGCAGAAGTTCACCCCGGGCGCGGGGGCCATCGGCTTTGCGGTCTATCTCGACGAGCTGGACCGCCTGAGCGCCCCGCTCCCGCCGGTGCAGCAGCAGAAAACCGAAAAGACCATGCTGAACGTAGCTCTGCCGAAGGGCCGTCTCGGCGACAAGGTCTATAATTTGCTGGCTGGCATCGGCTACGGCTGCCCCGAAGACTACAACGCCACCCGTAAACTGGTGGTGGAGAACCCCGCCGCCGGCATCCGGTACTTCCTCGTCAAGCCCAGCGACGTTGCGATCTACGTCGAGCACGGCGCGGCAGACGTGGGCATCGTGGGCAAGGACATCCTGACGGAAGCGTCTGCCGATGTCTACGAGCTGCTGGACACCGGCCTCGGAAAGTGCCGAATGTGCGTCGCCGCCCCGGCAGATCACAAAGACGACCCCAGCCGCCCGGTGCGGGTGGCAACCAAATTCGTCAACATCGCCAAGAGCTATTATGCATCCATCGGGCGGGACATCGACATCATCAAGCTGAACGGCTCCATTGAGCTGGCCCCCATCCTGGGCCTGTCCGACGTCATCGTGGATATTGTGGAGACGGGTACGACCCTGCGGGAAAACGGTTTGCGGGTGGTGACGGAGTTCATGCCCATCTCGGCCCGCTTCATCGCCAATAAGGCCAGCTACCAGTTCAAGCACCGCGAAATGGATGAGATGCTCGAAAAGCTGCGTGCCGCCCTTGCCGCAAAGGAGGAGAAAAAATGATAAAGCTGTATCACTTCGATGAACTGAAGCCCGAAGAGATATTGAACCGTGACATCCGCGCGGAGAAGAATGTGGAAGACGTGGTGGACGGCATCATTGCCGATGTCCGCGCCCGGGGCGACGAGGCCCTGAAAGAATACGCCCTCAAGTTCGACGGTGCCAAGCTGGATAACATCCAGGTGACGCAGGAGGAAATTGAAGAAGCCTTTGCGAATATGGACGGCTATTTCCTCGAAACGCTGCGGGAGGCCGCCGCCAACATCGAGGCCTTCCACCGCCAGCAGGTGCATAAAAATTTTGTGATGAACGACAAGCCCGGCATCGTGCTGGGCCAGAAATACACCCCCATCGAGAAGGCGGGCGTCTACGTCCCGGGCGGCACGGCGGCGTATCCTTCCACCGTCCTGATGGATGTCATCCCGGCCAAGGTGGCGGGCGTTTCGGAGATCGTCATGACGACTCCCGCCGGTAAGGACGGTAAGATCGATCCGGTCATCCTCGCCGCCGCGGCCACCGCAGGCGTGACCAGGATCTTCAAGACCGGCGGCGCACAGGCCGTGGCCGCGCTGGCCTACGGCACCCAGAGCATCCCGGCGGTGGATAAGATCGTCGGCCCGGGCAATATCTATGTCGCCACTGCTAAGAGGAAGGTCTTTGGCAAGGTGGGCATTGACATGATAGCAGGCCCCAGCGAGATTCTGGTTCTGGCCGACGGCGGCTGTGACCCCGCCTGGGTGACCGCCGACCTGCTGAGTCAGGCCGAGCACGACAGGCTGGCAAGCCCCGTCCTCGTCACTGACAGCGCCGCGCTGGCCAAGGCCGTGCAGGCAGAGCTGGAAGTGCAGATCCCCCAGCTGCCCCGCGCCGCCATCGCCCGCGCCAGCGTGGACGACAACGGCAAGATCATCGTCTGCTCTGATCTGCGCAAGGCCATCGAAGCCTGCAACATCATCGCACCCGAACATCTGGAAGTCTGTGTGGACGACCCCTTCAGCGTGCTGAATGAAATCAAAAATGCAGGCAGCATCTTCCTCGGCCGGAACGTCCCCGAGGCACTGGGCGACTACTTCGCCGGCCCGAACCACACCCTGCCCACCAGCGGCACGGCACGTTTCTCCAGCCCTCTGGGCGTGGACGACTTCGTCAAGAAGTCCAGCTTCATCTACTACACCCGGGAGGCGCTGGAAAAGGCTGCGCCCCGCATCGCCGACTTTGCCGAGCGGGAGGGCCTGCACGCCCACGCCCGCAGTGTGACCATAAGATATGAATAGACCTCTCAGGCGCTTCGCGCCAGCTCCCCTAATAGGGGAGCCTTTGGCAGAAAGGTCAAGTTGCAATAAAAACGGAGGCTGGCAAACATGAGCCGTTTTCTTTCTCCCACGCTGGAAGCTGTCACCCCCTACACCCCGGGCGAACAGCCGCAGGACCAGCAGTACATCAAGCTGAACACCAACGAAAGCCCTTATCTCCCCTCTCCGGCCGTGGTGGGGGCGGTGAGCGAGGCTGAGGTGGAAAAGCTCCGCCTCTACTCCGACCCTGCGTGTGCCGAGCTGCTGCGGGCAGCGGCGGCACACTTTGAGCTGCAGCCCGAGCAGATCATGCCCGGCAACGGCAGCGACGAGAACCTGTTCTTCGCCCTGCGGGCCTTCTGCGACGAGAACCACCCGCTGGCCTATGCAGACATCACCTATGGCTGCTACGGCGTCTGGTGCGGGCTGATGCACATCCCCAGCCACATCATCCCGCTGAAAGAAGATTTCACCCTCGACCCGGCAGACTATTATGGCCTGAACGAGACCATCGTCATCGCCAACCCCAATGCTCCCACCGGTCTGGCCCTGCCCCGCAGCGCCATCGAGGAGATCCTGAAGAGCAACCCCAACCATGTGGTCATCGTGGACGAGGCCTATGTGGACTTCGGCGGCGAGAGCTGTGTGCCGCTCATCAACGAGTACGAAAATCTGCTGGTGGTCCAGACCTTCTCGAAGTCCCGTCAGCTGGCCGGTGCGCGGCTGGGCCTCGCTATGGGCAATGCGAAGCTCATCGCTGACCTCAACCGGGTCAAGTTCAGCCTCAACCCCTACAACATCAATCGGCTGACCCTGAAGGCGGGCAAGGCCGCGCTGGAAGATACGGCCTACTTCGACAAGACCCGCGCCGCTATCGTGGAGACGCGGGGCTGGACAAAGCAGCAGCTGGAAGCGCGGGGCTTTGCCGTGCTGGACAGCCGCTCCAATTTCCTGTTTGCTTCCACCGACAAAAAGAGCGGCGGCGAACTTTACCGGAAACTGAAAGAAAAAGGCGTGCTGGTGCGCCACTTCGACGCACCCCGTATCTCGAACTGGCTGCGCATCACCATCGGCACGCCGGACGACATGACCGCCCTTCTGCGGGCGCTGGATGAAATTTTGGAGGGCTGAGCCATGCGGGAAGTGACCATCGAGCGGAACACCAACGAGACCCAGATCGAGCTGACCCTGAACCTCGACGGCGCAGGCCGGTATCAGGTGGACACCGGCTGCGGCTTTCTGAACCATATGCTGGAGCTGTTTGCGCGGCACGGGCGCTTTGATCTGGTGCTCACCTGCCACGGCGACGTGGAGGTGGATTATCACCACACCACCGAGGATGTGGGCATTGCGCTGGGGCAGGCGTTCGCCCAGGCGCTGGGCGATATGCGGGGCATCCACCGGTACGGCAGCTTCTATCTGCCCATGGACGAAGCCCTCATCCTCTGCGCCGTGGACATCTCGGGCCGCTGCACCCTGAACTGGGACATCCATTGCAGCACCGAAAAAGTCGGCGACTTCGACGTGGAGTGCGCCAAGGAATTCTGGCTGGGCTTTGCCCGCAGCGTGCCGGCCACCGTCCACTTCGTTCAGTTCGCGGGCGAGAACAGCCACCACATCCTTGAGGCTGCGTTCAAGGGCGCTGGCCGTGCGCTGGCCGATGCCGTCCGCATCGATGCGGCCCATCGGGACGAAATTCCTTCCACGAAAGGACTACTGGTATGATATGCATCATCGACTACGGCGTGGGCAACCTGTTCAGCCTGAAATCGAGTCTGGCCCATCTGGGGCTGGAAGCGAAGGTCAGCGCGGACGCCGCCGACATCCGCGCCGCTGACCGGCTCATCCTGCCGGGCGTGGGCGCCTTCGGGGACGCGATGGCAAAACTTGAGGCCACCGGCCTTGTACCGGTCATCAGGGAAGAAGCGGCGAAGAAGCCCCTCCTCGGCATCTGCCTCGGGATGCAGCTGCTGTTTGAAAAGAGCTGCGAGTACGGCGAGCACGACGGCCTTGGCTTCGTGCCGGGGCAGGTATGCCCGCTGGCTCCCGACCTCGGCGACAAGAGCCTGAAAGTGCCGCAGATCGGCTGGAACGCCGTCCACATCCTGCGGGACGACCCGCTGTTCAAGTACGTCAGGGACGGCGAGTATTTCTACTACGTCCACAGCTATTACGGCAAAAACTGCGCCGCCAACACACTGGCCGTCAGCGACTATTCCCTGCCCGTCACCGGCGTGGTGAAGGCAGGCAAGGTGTACGGAACGCAGTTCCACCCGGAGAAAAGCGGTGACGCAGGGCTGCGGCTGCTGAAAGCATTTGCGGAATTATAAGGAGAAACGAAAATGCAGATATTCCCAGCCATTGACCTGCGGGGCGGCAAAGTCGTGCGCCTGACGCAGGGCGATTACGACCGGATGACCGTCTACGGCGAAGACCCCTGCGCCCAGGCGCGGGCTTTTCTCGAAGCCGGGGCAAAAAACCTCCACGTCGTCGATCTGGACGGCGCAAAGGACGGGACCCTTTCCAATTACGACACCATCGCCGCGCTGGCAAAGCAGGGCGGCCTGTATATCGAAGTAGGCGGCGGCATCCGCACCGAAGAGCGCATTGAAAAATACCTCTCTTTGGGCGTGGGCCGGTGCATCCTCGGCAGCGTGGCAGTGACGGATCTTGACTTCACGGCCCGGATGCTGAAAAAGTACGGCGAAAAAATTGCCGTGGGCGTGGACGCCAAGGACGGCTATGTGGCGATCCACGGCTGGAAGGATGTCAGCGCTGAGCCGGGCGTGGCCTTCTGTCAGCGTCTGGCTGAGGCTGGATGCAAGGCCATCATCTACACCGACATTGCCTGCGACGGCGCGATGAAAGGCACCAACCTCGCCCTCTACCGCCAGCTTGCAAAAGAAGTGCCAGGCGTGGCCATCACGGCCAGCGGCGGTATTTCCTCGGAAAAGGAGCTGCTGGAACTGGAAAAGATGGGGACTGCCGCCGCCATCCTTGGCAAGAGCCTGTACACCGGTGCGCTGGACCTTGGGCGCTGCGTCGCGCTGGTGCAGAAGTAAGGAGCAAGACCATGATAACAAAACGCATCATCCCCTGTCTGGACGTCCGGAACGGACGGGTCGTCAAGGGAACGAACTTCGAGGGCATCAAGGATGTGGCCGACCCGGTGGAGATGGCCCGGATGTACAACGCGGCGGGTGCCGACGAGCTGGTGTTCTACGACATCACGGCCAGCGCCGAGGGCCGCGCCCTCTTCACCGACATCCTCACCCGGGTGGCCAGCGAGATCTTCATCCCCCTCACGGTGGGCGGCGGCGTCAACACGCTGGACGATTTCGACCGGGTGCTCAAGTGTGGTGCCGATAAAGTCAGCGTCAACTCGGGCGCACTGAGAGACCCCGGCCTCATCCCGGCGGCGGCCAAGCGGTACGGCGACCAGTGCGTGGTCCTCTCCGCCGACGTCAAGCGGGTGGACGGCCAGTTCCGCGTCTTTGCCAAGGGCGGGCGCGAAGACACTGGCCGGGACGCGCTGGAATGGATCAAATGGTGCGTGGACAACGGTGCAGGCGAAGTGTGTCTCAACAGCATCGACACTGACGGTGTCCGGAACGGCTTCGACCTCGAGATGCTGGACGCCGTGGCGGCCCGGGTGAACGTCCCCATCATCGCCAGCGGCGGCGCGGGCAAAAAGGAAGACTTCCTCGAGCTGTTCCATCATAAAGGCATCGACGCGGGCCTTGCGGCGGGCATCTTCCACCAGAAGCTGCTCACCATCCGGGAACTAAAGGAATACTTAAACGAAAATGGCGTGGAAATGCGGCTCTGAGCCCTTGCGTTTGCCCGCCGAATACGCTAAACTATAGCTGTCCCCCTGCGGGGAAGGAGAAACATTATGGATCTGAAATTTGACGAAAAGGGCCTCATCCCTGCCATCGTGCAGGACCACTACACCAAAGAGGTGCTGACCCTCGCCTACATGAACGCCGAGACGCTGGCGCTGACCATCGCGGAGGGCCGGACGGTGTTCTGGAGCCGCAGCCGTCAGGAGATCTGGCGCAAGGGCGAGACCAGCGGCAACGTCCAGCGTGTGGTGTCCATCACCGCCGATTGCGACGCCGACGCGCTGGTGGTGGAGGTCGTCAAGAGCGGCCCCGCCTGCCACACCGGTGCCGAGAGCTGCTTTTTCAACGAAGTGTATGTTTCCCCGGAGCTGAAGCAGTTCAGCTGGCAGGGGCTGTATGACCTCATCAAGGGCCGCAAGACCAGCCCCAAAGAGGGCAGCTACACCACCTATCTGTTCGAGAAGGGCAAAGAAAAGATCCTCAAGAAGGTGGGCGAAGAGTGTACTGAGGTCATCATCGCGGGCGAAAAGGAAGACAAGGCCGAGACGGTCTACGAGATCAGCGATTTGGCATACCATGTGCTGGTGCTGATGGTACAGGCCGGCATCACGGTGGAGGACATCACCCGCGAGCTGGAAAAACGACACGTTATCGACCACAAGGTCAAACAGGAAAGGATGCAGTGATTCACTATGGCAGATTATAAGAAGTCCAGTGTCCATTGTCACTCGACGATGTGCGACGGCAAAAACACCTTACAGGAGATGGCCTCCGCTGCGTGTGCGAAGGGGCTGACCACACTGGGCTTCACGGGCCATAGCTATACCCAGCGCGACCGTGAATACTGCATGAGCCCCAGCCGCACGGCCCAGTACAAGGCCACCATTGCCAAGCTCAAGACCGAGTACAAGGGCAAGGTGGACATCCTCTGCGGCATCGAGTGGGACCTGCTGAGCGAGGACAAGCGCACCGGCTACGACTACTGGATCGGTTCTGCGCACCACCTCTACGGCAAGAACACCGGCAAGTACTACGAGATCGACTTCCGTCCCCAGGATCTCCACGACTGCATCTACGACGACTTCGACGGCGACCCGCTGGCCGCTGTGGAAGCATACTTCGCCGAGGTGGAGAAGGTGGCGGCCATGGGCCCCGACATCCTCGCCCACATCGACCTCATCAAGAAGCTGAACGCTGCCGGTGAGTTCTTCGACGAGGAGTCGCCCCGCTATAAGGCCGCAGCCCTCAAGGCGCTGAATGCTGCCAAAGAGCACGGCTGCCTGCTGGAAGTGAGCACCGGCGGCGTCTACCGCGGCTACCGCAAGGACTTCTACCCCGGCCCGTGGCTTCTGGGCGAGTGGCAGAAGATGGGCGGCAAGGTCATCATCACCTCCGACGCCCACGATGTGGACAGCCTGACCTTCGGCTTCGACGAGGCTGCTGCCGCCGTCAAGGCCGCAGGCTTCAAGAGCGTGGAAGTGCTGACCGTCAACGGCTTCGAGACGCAGGAGCTGTAACGATCTGAAAATATTGAAAAGGGCTGTTGTACAGCGGAATCAACCTCTCCGTCAGCGCTGACGCGCTGCCTGAGAGGTTGTACCTGTACAGCAGCTCCTTTTTGTGACTATGGAGGAACGCTTATGACCCAGTCCCCCGCGAAAAAATCATTCTTCAACCGGAATGTCGATTTGATGAACGGCCCCATCTTCAAGAGCCTGTTCATCTTTATGCTGCCCATTCTGGTGTCGTGCCTCTTCCAGCAGCTCTATAATACCGTGGATACCATGATCGTCGGCAATGTGCTGGGCGATACCGCCCTTGCCGCCATTGGCGCCTGCGGGGCCATCTACGAGCTTCTGGTTGGATTTGGCATCGGTATCGGCAACGGCCTCGCCATCGTCGCAGCGCGCGCCTACGGGGCCGGAGACGATGACCAGCTCAAACAGACCGTGGCGGGTTCCATCGTGATCGGCATCATCGCGTCGGCGGTCATCACGCTGGCGGGTGCGGTGGGCCTGCATCCGCTGCTGGAACTGCTGGACACCCCGGCGGAAATTTTAGAGGACGCCTACGGCTATATCATCATCATCGACTTCGGCGTCATCGTCATGTTTGCCTATAACCTCTGCGCCGGCCTGCTGCGGGCCATCGGCAACAGCTTCATGCCGCTGGTCTTCCTCATCCTCTCGTCGGTGCTCAACGTCATTCTCGACCTCTGGTTCATCGCTGCGCTGGGCATGGGCGTGGCCGGTGCCGGTGTGGCGACGGTCATCTCTCAGGGCGTGTCGGTGGCGCTCTGCATCCTGTATGTCTTCCGCAGCGCCCGGCTGCTCCTGCCTGAGAAAAAGCACTTCCATGTGGAGAGCCGCCTCTATTGGGAGCTGTTCAGCCAGAGCATCTCCATGGGCCTCATGAGCAGCATCGTCTCGGCGGGCTCTGTCGTTTTGCAGTACGGCATCAACGGCCTCGGTACGCTGGTCATCGCGGGCCACACCGCGGCCCGAAAGCTCTTTGCGTTCACGGATATGCCCCTGACGGCGATGGCCTCTGCCTGCTCGACCTACGTCTCCCAGAACTACGGCGCGAACCATCCCGACCGCGTCCGCCGTGGAATGCGGGACATCTATCTCTACGGTGTCGTGGTGGCTGTGACGGCTATCCTGCTTATGAGTGTGGGTGCGGAGTGGATGGTAAAGCTGGTGTCCGGCTCTTCGGAGCCGGTGGTGCTGGAAAACGGCGCACGGTATCTGGTCTGGAATGCACCCTTCTACGCCGTGCTGGGAATGCTGCTCTCCACCCGCTACGCTCTGCAGAGCATGGGCGAGAAGGTGCTGCCCCTGCTGTCCAGCGTCATCGAGTTTCTGGGCAAGATCGTCTTCGTCCTGCTCTTCATCCCCCGCTTTGAGTATAACGCGGTCATCCTCTGCGAGCCGGTCATCTGGTGCTTCATGACCATAGAACTGCTGATAGCATACCGGCATAATTCCTTCGTGTTTCCGAAGATGAAAAAATAAAAGAACTCCCCGCTGTGCAGCTGCATGGCGGGGAGAAAGAGGGAGGAAAATTTCAGATTCAGAGGGCCGAATAGCCGAAGCTGTTCACCAGCGCGTCGATGGGCTGGCCGGCCTTGCACATGGGGCAGTCGCGGCTGTCGAAGCTGGCGTAGTCGGGCAGGCTGGAGGGGTCGAAGATGGAGGTGACCGGGATGCCCAGACACTCGTGGGTAGTGGCGAAGATGGCCGACAGGCCCGCCACGGTGCCGCCGTAGTAGTTGACCGCCTCGATGGCCGCCTGCACGGTGTAGCCGGTGGTGATGGAGGCCGACAGGATGAGGACGTGCTTGCCCTTGACCATCGGGGCGAGATTGTCGCGGAGGATGATCTGGCTGCCGCTGGTGTACTCGGGGGTGATGACGTAGATGGTCTGGTGGGCATTCATGTTGGCAAAGCCGTCTTTGGTCAGCTCGTTGGCCAGACAGGTGCCGATGACCTGTGTACCGTCCAGACAGAGCACGGTGTCCACGATGGTGCTGTGCTGATAGGCAGCCACCAGCTCCTTGGCGACAGCCTTCGCCTCCGAGAGGCGGGCTTTCTGGGTGGTGACGTCGATGTAGTAGTTGATGTGGCTGTGGCTGGTGGCGAAGTGGCCCTTTGCCACGCGCAGGAACAGACTGCTCTTGTTGGTGGGAAGCTTTACCATATTGATCATAACTGCACACTCCTGTTCTTGTGAAATCAGGCAGGACGCCCATCCCTCAAAAGGAAACAGCGCGGCGGCACATCTGTCCGGCCGCTGCGCTCCCCGGTTGGTATGCTCTTATTGTAGCAGGAAAAGCACCTTATGCACAAGACACAAAACCACTAAAAATCTTAGTCTGCGTTTTGGCAGAATGACGGAGAGCTGCAAATAAAAACGCCCAAGGCGTGAGCCTTGGGCGCAGAGTGCAGAAAAGGGATCACTCGAGAGTGATTTTACCGGTAGTGGCGTCCTTCTTGGCAGTCATCTTCCAAGTGCAGAAAGCACGGGTGTAGCCGCTGTTGCCGCTGCTGGCCTGAATGCGGGGCCAGTACTTCAGGTCGACCTTGTCGCCCTCTTTAATGGTGACATTATTGATGGTGAGCTTGAAGTCCTTTGCCTCCTCGCTCTCTTTCAGATCAAATTCCGGGTCGGTAATCGTGATATACTGCTTGGCATAGTTCTTCTCGGTCTTATTGTGGGTCACAGTAAGCTCAAAGCACTCATTGGTCACATACAGAGGAACCTTTTTGGTGGTGCACTTGATGTTGACGGTGCAGGTAAAAGTGCCAGTGTCGGTACTGCCAGAGTTAAGAGTAAAAGCAGGTGCCTTACCAGCATTAGCGGCATCGGTGCTCTTATAGGTCTTGAAGGTGCCCATCAGCTTCAGGGTGCTGCCGATTTTACCGGTCTTCTGATACTCATCCTCACCACAGCCAACGAGCAGGCTGGAACCAGCCACAGCCACGGCAGCGGCGGCGCTGTACTTCAGGAAAGAGCGGCGGTTGAATTCTAAGGACATGATCGTTCCTCCTTTTATGTAGAAACACATAAATTCATTGTAATGACCCCAAAGGGTGCCTGCCTATACAATAGGCGAAAAATGAGCAGATGTCAATGCTTTTCACAAAAATTTTGTGGGGAAGCTCTGCCCTTTATGACGGAATTTCGTCTCAGAAAAATGCCTTAGACCTGCGTCAGGTCAGAAGAGTTCAGAGAGAAGGTGAGGCTCTTGTTTGCCACGAAGGTCGGGGTGAAGGTGACGCTCAGCTTCTGCCAGCCGGTGGGGACGCAGCAGATCAGCTGGATGTAGCCTGCGCCCTGCGGGGGCAGATTGGTGGACTCGGAGAAACTCTGAGCGGCGGCATCATAGAGCTGGATGTAAGCGCCGACCTCGGCCTCGGCGCCGTCGCAGACAGCGGTGAAATCGGTGGTGGAGGCAGCCAGAGCGTGGAAGTACTGACGGGCGACATCAAGCTTGGTAGCCTCATCATTCAGCGGATAGGCGGCATCCAATTCGGCGAGGTTCTGTGCGCCGATGTTGAAGGTGGTCGCGCCGGAGCGGTTCACAGCGGTGACGAGCACAGCGACATACTCGTGGTCGGGCAGGTCGGGAGTGTTGGCCATGGTAAAGACGCTGGTGAGCTGGACGCCCAGATTGTTCCAGTTGCTGACCTTGTCGCCGACTTTGACTTCGATGGCGTTACTGGTGCTGGAACCGCAGCCGCCCAGCATGGCAGCAGCGCCCAGAGCTGCTGCGGAGACACCGGTACACTTGAGGAAGGTGCGGCGGGAAATTTTATTGGACATGGATGTGTCCCTCCTTGAATTCGCTTTATTATGAAGTACGATGAAAATGTTCTATCTTGTTTATAACATCTTTTGCACGCAGATGCAAGCAAAAAACGGCAGAATTTACACTAGTTTCACAGAGACTTAAGTGCGGTCCTCTCCGGTCAGCTCCCGGGCGCGGGTCTCGCTGGTCTTGACCAGATTGAGCAGGCTGGGAGTATACAGCGGGTATTCCCGGGTCAGGCTCTCGGTGGTCATGGCGAGGCAGGACGGGTCGGCCACGCCCTCGCCGCCGGGCAGCGCTTCGCCGGCCAGCAGGGCCTCCACATTGGCCTGAGCCGAGTGCATCACAGCGTCGGAGTAGCCGGGCCAGCGCCGGGCGTCCACGCTGAACATGCTGGGGGCGTTATGGGGTTCGGCGGAATAGAGCAGACGGAACATCTTGGCCACGGCGGTCATCAGGTAGGCGCTCACCTCGGTGGTCAGGGCCTTGCTGTGGCACTCGCCTATCTTGGCGTAGAGCACGTTCAGGCTGTTGGAGATGAGCTTTTTGTTCATCGTGGGCAGGACGCTGCCGTGGTAGATGTTGTCCTTCATCTTGTCGGGGTTGGGGATGTCCTCTGCCGAGAGCATCATGCCATTGCGCTCTGCCGAGCGGCCCAGCAGATAGTCGCAGGAAACATTGTAATAGTCTGCCACCCGTACCACAAAATCCAGGCCGCACTCCCGGATGCCTTTTTCGTAGTGGGAAAGCAGGGCCTGCGAAACGCCCAGATCCTCTGCCGCCTGTTTCTGGGTGATGCCGCGCTCCTTGCGCAGCAGTTTGATGATACGATTGAACTCCATGATGTTTGGCTCCTCAGATAAAAATAGGACTTCCTTGATTTTTGGTTTACAGCACGTTGATTATACACAATGGAAAACGACTTGTAAAGCGAAAAATTGACGGTTTTTCCGCCGGAAATTCGGCGTTTTTGTCAAAGGGGTTGCTCTTTCTACCATATCTATGTTAAAATAAACCTTACCGGCATATATTTAGTGTCTGATGGTGCCGGAAAAATCAGCAGAAAAGCAAGATTTGTGCGAATCAGCACAGGAATAGATAGCTCATAAGAGGTGTTTTTACATGAAAACCTTTAAGCTCCATCTCATCCGCCACGGCCTGACTTCCGGCAACTTACAGGGCCTTTACATCGGCAGCGGCACGGACATCCCCCTGTGTGACGAGGGCCGCGCCCAGCTGGCCGAGCTGAAAGAGCGGTTCGAGTATCCGCAGGTGGATACCGTCTTCTCTTCCCCGCTCATGCGCGCCGTGGAGACGGCCAACATCCTGTTCCCGAATGCGACCCACCAGTTCTCGGTGCATGACCTGCGGGAGGCCGGTTTCGGCGTCTTTGAGAACCATCCCGTCAAGGAGCTGGTGAAGAACGAGGACTTCAAGAAGTGGATCACCCCGGGCTCCGGCTTTGTGCCGGAGGGCGCAGAGCCCACGGAGCAGTTCCACGCCCGCTGCTCGGAGACGCTGCTCAAGCTGTTCGAGTATATGATCCGGATGGACGTCACCGAGGCCGCCTGCGTGACCCACGGCGGCGTCATCATGAGTATGCTGAGCCAGCGCGCCCTCCCCTCCCGTCACCCCGAGCAGTGGATGGCAGACCCCGGCTGCGGCTACACCGTCCAGACCGACGTTCAGCTCTGGATGCGCGACCGTCTGGTGGAGGCCATCGACATCGTCCCCTTTGGCTATGCCGATACCCTGCGGGGTCAGGCTGAAGCCGAGGAGAATGAAGCATTCGAATAAGAAAGAACGCTCTGCCGCCCTGCGATTTTGCCGCCGGGCGGCATTTTTGTACTCTTTTGGTACAAAATCAGCAAAGAAAACGCAAAACCTGCGGCAGAACGCTTTCAAACCCTTGACAGGGGGCAAAGAAACCGATACTCTATAAAGTGAATGATTTTTCTCGCTGCAAGGAGGAGTCCCCGATGTCTCAGTCTCTTTCCCGCCGGTCGTTCCTGAAATGCGCCGGTTCGGGCGCGGTCAGTCTGGCCGCTGCCCTGCTCACAGGCGTTTCGGCGGCTGCGGCACAGCCCCGCGTGATGGGCCAGCCTGCCCTGCTGGACGGCAAGGCGGCGGTGGAGCTGCTGGGCTATGCGCCTGCACCCGGGCTGGGCGGCGTGTTGGTCTACCTCTCGGTGGAGAACCTCTCGGCCCGCACCCTGCCGGTGGGCGCAAGCTACCTCCACAGCCGGGATGTCTCGACCCTGAAGGAGCTTTACAGTCTGGACAGCGGCGTGACCGCCCGCAGCGGCGGCGAGAGCGTCCCCTGCGGCAGCTTTGCGGCACCGCTCTACGCGGAGAACGCCGCCGATGCCTCGGCCTTTACGCTCAACCTCGCCGCCGGGCGCGGCGCGATGCTCCACTGCTTCTGCGCTGTCCCGGAGGATTGGGAGACGCTGGAGCTGAGCTACCGCCCCGCCTTTGCCGCCGGACAGCCGGTGGAGTTCGTGGTGCGCCGGGACGCCGACGCAGTCCGCCTCGGACCGGTGCCGGCGACGCCTGCGGAAGTCGGAAGCGTAGTGGATTTATAAACGGCTTCGCGCGCCGGTGGCGCGGGGTAAGATTGCTTTTGCATTGGGGCTAAGTTCTCTTTTGCGCACCAAAAGAGAACCAGAAAAGTGCCCGCTACTTTCGAGGCGCGGGAGGCACGAACTAGGGGCTGCTCGCCCCTAGTAACCCCGGAGAGGTGGGCTCCAACTCAAAATGCTGGAGATTCACGCCATTCGGCGTGAAGATCTCTTAACCGCATTTTGAGCCTCCGCCGTTTTACGGCTTCGCCGAAGATTTCAGGCTTTAGCAGAACTTTACCGTCAGCAGAGAGGTAACACCAGCTGCGGAGCAGCAAATCGGAGAAGTGAGAAAAATGCGTTTAGCGAAGCGGCTAGCATTTTTCCACTTCGACTTCTCCTTCGGGGTCTGAAAGGGGCGAGCAGCCCCTTTCTCGTGGATCCAGCGCGTCGAAATCGCTGGTGGTTTTCTGGTTCTCTTTTGACATCAAAAGAGAACAATCAGCCTTAATGGAAGAGCGCTCTGGCCCGCGCGGAGCGCAAAGCCATTTGACCGAAAAAGAAAACCTGCCCCGCGCACAGGCGCGCGCCGCAGCCTGGAAATAAAAAAGACTTCTGCACGGTGAAATGCAGAAGTCTTTTTGTTTATCCAAGGATCTCTTCTCCGCTGGAATTGGTAACAGTCAGCTCCTGTCCGGTCAGACTGGTGACAAGAGCGATATAGCTCGTCCCGGCTTCGATGTTCATGGTGCGGCCATCGGCGTCGTAAAGCAGCAGCGTGTTGTCCTGGCCCTGCGTCCAGGTGATGGTCCACAGATGCCCGCCGTTGAGCCAGACGCCGCCGCCCATGCTCAAATCGTAGTCGTAGGTCTTGCCGTCGTCCCGCAGCTCGGAGGCGCTGAACAGCACCAGCAGATTATCGAACCCGGCCTGCTGGCCGTTGTTGGCGTCCAGCTGGGGCGTGCCGTCGGCGTGGAGCATCCGGTAAAGCCCGCTGTCGGCGTCGTAGGAAAAGCCGGTGGCGTTGTCGTCGTCAAAGCAGACCCGGACATTCACCGCGTCCGGCGCGGTGGCGTCCGGCAGTTTGCCGTCTGCTTCCTGCGGGAGAAGTGCAGGGATGGACAGCACTGCGTCGGCCCCGGAGGACGCACTGTCCGCCGCGGCAGATGCGGCGCTCGTCACCCGGGATTCCGTCAGAACAGAGGAGATGCTCAGCTCATCCAAGACATTAGAGATGGCCTCGCCGCTGGTGTACCACAGCGGTGCGTTGCTCCACTCACTGCCGCAGTCGAAGGCGGTGCGCCCGGCTTCCAGAGCATCCACGGCCCGGATGGAATAGTAATCGAGGAAGTTCTGGTCGAACTGTCCCCCGCCCCGCTGTACCGGAATGGGCTGCTGACCCACCAGAAGCCGCCAGTAGATGTCCTGACCGGCGGCCACCGGCCCGACCTTCGGGGTCGCGGCCAGCGCCGGATAGACGAGGCAGAGCTCAGTGGACGTACCCACTTCGGTGAGGGCTTCCAGCACCACCGACGCCGAGGAAAGGCCCCACTGAGTGGTGGAGGCAGTGCTGTTCTCAATGGCCACGGCCACCGGACGCTGGCCCTGCCACTCGAGGACAAGGCCGGTGAGCGGGTCGGTGGGGGCGGGCGTTTCCGGCTCGCTGTCGCTGGGCAGAAAGGCGCAGCCTGCCAGCAGCGCGGCGGCCAAAATGAGGCAGAGCGCAGTTCGAATGCGTTTCATCGTCATATTCCTCATGGGCTTACTGGCAGCTGAAATTGCTCAGCTCGTCGTTGTCCACCAGTGCAAAGTAGGTCTTGCCCCGGTTGAGGGTCATCTCCTCGCCGGATTTGGTATAAAGCTTGAGGGGGTTGGTGGGATAGGTCTTTTCCCAGCGGCCCACCTGCACGCCGCCGCGGGTGAAGAGGTAGGCGTCGCCGCCCTTGATGTACTGCACCTCCTGCACATCGTGGGAGTCGCCTGCGTAGGCGTCCATGTCGGCGAAGCAGACCACGACGTTCTCGAAGGTGAGCTGCTCACCGGTCAGCTCATCAACGGTGTTCTCAGTGGCCTTCTTGGAAGGGTTGTACATCTGCATCGCGTAGGTGTGGCTGAGTGCGGAGTAGCTGAACGAGGTGCGGTAGCTTTCCGAATGTACGATGGTGATTTTTTTGGCCGAGGGCTCACCCTTGAGCTTGTTGACCTCGTCGGTGCGGTAGTCGGCGAAGTGGAAGAAAGTCCCCTCGCTGGGAGCGTAGAGGCTGATGCCGGCATCAGAAGCAGCCTTGCAGATCTCCTTGCCGGAGGTGAACTCGGTGTGCTCGTAGGCCACATCGCGGCCGCGGTTATTGCGGTGGGAGACGATGGGATGGATCGGGGTCTTGAAATAATTCTTGCCGCCGATGTTCAGCCCGGAGTAGCCGTACACGCTGACGAACTGGGTGCAGAAGATGCTCTCGCCGTCGTGGTAGTAGAGGATGTCCCAGGGCATAAGCAGCTGCAGGAACTGGTCGCGGCCTGAGCGGATGGGGCCGACCTCGGGGATGCTGTCGGCGTCGCTGAACACGGCGCACAGGCGGGTGATGCCGCCCTCGACCTTGGCCTCGATGAGCAGGTCGGCGCTGCCGATGCCCCGCTGGGGGCGGGCATTCTGGCGCTGGGAGTTGGCGATGTTGTTCACCATCACAGCCACCGGGCGGCTGTTGGTACTGCGCTCGGCGCCGGTGAGGATGTCGGCGTCGTACTCGGGCATGATGCCGAAGGCCGGGTCAAGCTCTTCGCCCTCGGGCGGCGGGGTGACGGCCATGTCGCTGGCAGCTTCCGACGAAGCAGCGGTCTCCCCTTTTTTTGCCAGACCCTTGAACAGGCCGGGCAGCTTGCCGCCCAGCGCGGCGCTTCCAGCCGCAGAGCAGCCGGTCAGGGCCAGCGCTGCCGCTGCCAGCCCGGAAATATGAAGGACAGACCGACGAGAGATTTTCATGATAAAACAGCCTCCTATCAAAAAGCCCCGCCGCATACGGGCCGGGACAGTGCGTTCTGCTTTGATTGTACTGGTTCGCGCCCCATTTGTAAAGAGGAAGTTGCCGCCAGAATATCCGCGTCCCAGAGAGGTGACAGTAAAACTGGCTTTTATAAAAGGAACGGGTGCTCTCCCGGCGGGGGTCTGTGTGCTGCGGAAAGGCACTTTTTTACGCTTTCCTCTTGCTTTTTTGGCGCGGGTGTGGTAATATTATTCGGCAGTATCTGTAAATCTGAAAATATGCGCTCGTAGCTCAGCCGGTAGAGCATCTGACTTTTAATCAGAGGGCCAGGGATTCGAGTTCCCTCGAGCGCACCAAAATCCCACGAAGAATCGTAAGATTCCTCGTGGGATTTTCTTTTTGTACGCCGTTTGCACGGTCTCTGCACGGTTTTTGCACGGTCCGCATTTTTCGTGTCAGATGGAGTAAGTCTGTGAATTACTCTGCAATTCGTGCTATTTTTTGCAATTCAGGTCAGCAGAGCAAGGCGAAGCTGCGCTTTTACAGAGGGGTCTGCGTCCTTCAGAAGCTCCAACAGTGCCGACACGGAGATAGTCGGTTCTGCTTCAACCGGGACAGCCTGCACAAGTGTTGCTCCCGGCTTGTAGAAGCCCTCCTCGAACCTTTTACCCAGCTTCTTGCGGGAATCCTGCTGGATGTGCGCATAGGTGTTGACCAGCAGATTGGCACTGGCGTGGCCTGTTGTTCCCTGTACGGCTTTCACATCACCGCCGGAGATCATCAGCTGGTAGGTGGCACTGGAATGCCGCAGGCCGTGAAACACGATGCGGGTGAACTCCGGGTGCTCGTCCTGCCACTTGATGAACTTCTTGCGGATGAGGATCGGCTCCACCGCCAGACCGTTGGGCAGGCGCAGGAGCATCCCACTGTTGCGGTAGCGTTCCGGCTCAACGGCTTCGTCCATTTCCAAACGCTTTAGCCAGTGTTTCAGTTCCTCTTTCAGCACGGCTGTCATGAAAATGGTTCGGTTGGAAGATGCTGTTTTGGTCTTTTTGAGCACCAGCGTTGTGGTGCTGCCCTCACGCTTATCCTCAAACTCCTGCAAGATGCAGCCCTTGCCCGTTTTTGCCAGCGATGCCTTTTGGACACGCTGCATACACTTGTTGATGCGGAAAGTGCCTGTACCGTCTGCTCCATCAAAATCAAGATCTTCCGGGGTCAGACCAGCGACTTCGCCCTCACGCAGTGCGCCCACCAGTGTGAGGTGAACAGCCAGATGCAGGATCGGGTCTTCCATGCTGGCCAGTGCGGCCCACATCTCGTCCGCATCCCAGATGGCGCGCTCCTGAATCGATTTTTTAGGGCTGTCCACCGGAACGGGGCTTTTGATGAGGATGTCCCACTCCACCGCATATTGGAACGCTGTCCGCAGCAGGCGGTGTACCTCGTGGATGGTCGTGCCGGAGAGAAACCGCTGCTGTTGTTTTTCCGAAAGCACCTGCTTTTTGCCCTCATAATACTGGCCGCAGGGCATTTTGCCGAGAGTGGCATACAAATCTTCCAGATGGTAGGGTTTGAGCTTTTGCATCTGCATATCGCCGATGTACGGAATAATGAGGTTCTGGACCGTTCCCAGATTGGATTGATAGGTCTGCGGTGCCCACTTGTGCTTGTTGCACTGTTTGGGAAGCCACTCCATCAAAAACTCTTTGACGGTGATGGTGGACGGAATCAAAAACGTTCCGTTTGCCAGTTCATGTTCGATTTGTTTTTTGCGATTTGTTGCCTCCTCTTTCGTGGGAAAACTTTCCCATTTGTTGCAGTTTTTACCCTGCTCATCTTGGTAAGTATAGCGGACACCATAGGAGCTGCCGCGTTTTGTAATATATGCCATACATTATCTCCTTTTTCAAGCTGCCCGGAGCCACGCATCGAAGCTGTCTTTCGGGATGCGGATGCTTCCGCCGACCCGAAGAACACGAAATTCGGTAGTGCTGTTGCACAGATTGTAGGCAGAGCGCAGGCTGATGGACAGCATCTGCGCGATCTCTTCCACCGTGTACACCAGTGTTGTGGCTTTCAGGCTGTCAGTCGGAGACTTGACGGCATTGGTTTGAGTGACCACTTCCATTGTATCGTTATTCGGAATGGTCTGCAAGATGTTTTTCGTATAATTCAAAGATTTCACAGTTTTGGTCGCAACAGGCCGAGATTTGTTCATAGGCAAAACCTCCATGTTTTATTTTTGATGTAAGTTCAAAATTGCCTGCTCACTCTGCTCATCCTGCACCTTTTGCGCACTGTGAGCAGGCTGAGCAGGGCTTTTTCAAGTTGATGCTTATTTTTTAATCCCACGGACTGGGAACATCAACGGGTAAAAATAGGTCAACGTCTACATTGTGAAAGCCCCGATTTGTGCCAATGCACTTATCATCGTAGACGATGCCCAGACTTTTCTGATTGTCTTTTAGATGGTGGATAAAGGTTGATGCTGCCAGCGGCTTTTCCAGGTTATCCAGACACCAGCGTTCGTAGACCTTATAGAAATCGGTAGACTTGCACTTGGTCCCCTGCCGAATTTCAAAGTAGCCCTCAGATTTGAGAAAGCCCAGGATATTGTTGCCCTGCTCCATCGCTTCTTTCAGATTCGCGGTGGTGCGTTCGCTGATGGTAAACTGATAGTTGTTCCGAATCAGCCGATGCAGCCCCTCCAATGCCCAAAGCAGGATGCCCTCTTTTTCGTTCCGCATCTTATCAATGAGAAAAGGATCATCCACCCGGCCAACGGGCTTTTCCTTAGTGGTGAGCAACAGCTGGCGGCGATAGAAACCGTTGGACTTGTCATAGAGTGCGTGTAAGCTGCCATTCCCGAAGCAGGCAAACCGCACATACAGCGTACCCTGCACACTCTGCTGGCCTTTGCGCTCAATGTCAATTATATCTTCCAGCGTAACAAGAGTTTTAATGTTGTTGGTCTGCGGCAGGGCCTCGGTTTTCATGTCATCGTCCACCAGAAGCAGCTTGTACTCCAAGTCTGCACGGGCAAAGCGGTTGGTTTCCACTTTTTGCAGACTGCCTGTGTACATACTGCTGCCGAACAATTCTCGCAGGATCAGCCCGATTCTGGATTTTCCCTCACCGCCCTTGCCGACCATCAGCAGCATTTTCTGCGCTTTGGTAACAGGTAGCAGGCAATAGCCAATGTATTCTTGTAGGGCCGGAATATCTTCTTCGTATAGCAGTTCGTTCAAGAATTGCAGCCAGCGTGTTGGTGCTGGTGCATCCGACACATAGGCAATGGGCAGACGGTTCATGCAGTATTCTTTTTCAGGGGTAAAGTGACCGTCTGCAAAATATGTACCGTTTCGGACATGGATGCGGTCTGTCTGAATATCCGGTGGTTCAGATGCACAGGCCAACTTAATCGCCTGCACAATATGTTCAATCCGCCGTGCTACGCTGGTGGTAGCATAATAGCGAATCTGCTCATAGATTTCCTTTTTCAGTGGGGCTTCATCCTCGATCATGCCATCCACCGTGAACAATCTGCCTTGAAAGCAGCGCATGGGGTGCAGGCTCAAAAAGTAATCTGCGAATAATGGTTCAATGATTTTCCCGTTGTCACCCACCCAGTTTCGGGCAGGTGCACTATGCTGCTTCTTCGGCTTCCTTGCATCGTTCGATTGCTTCTCCAAGGGCGGTCACTTCCTTTCCGTTGAGTAGTTGTTGTTTTTCATGCGAGCTTCCCTGCAAAAGAATGTCCAGCAGATACTGCACACGGTCTGCGTAGTGTAGACTTGCTACAAAACAAGGATGCAGGGATGCTTCTGGATTTTTGGGTGCATAGGCCATGCGCCAATTTGCTAGCAGAGAACGATAGCTGCACAAGATTTTGTAAAGTTGCTCTTTCGGACTTAGCGGTTTTTCCACCGGCTTGCAGGGAAGTGGTTGAAAATTATCTGTTGCAGAAAGCCCAAAATCTGAGGCCAGCTTTTCCGCCGCTTGCCGCAAGGACAGCTGAAACATTTTTGCGGTAAAGTCGATCACATCACCATCCGCTCCACAGCCAAAGCAGTGAAACCGAGAGTCCACTTTCATACTGGGATTGCGGTCTGCATGGAATGGACAGCAAATCATGCTGCTGCGGTTGGACTGAAAGCCATAGGCTTCTGCAGCCTGTCGAGTAGTAATATTCAGCTTTACGATTTCAAATAAATTGTTGTTCTTGAAGATTTTCCTCCTTTACAGTTCCATGCCATGACTGCGCTTCCTCGGCTTTGTGCGTGTCTGCTCACGCTGGTTGATTTCTTCCTGCCGCCGCTGCAGCTTTTGCAAAACGGACGGGCGGGAATCTTCTTCGATTTGCTCCATGGCCGCTTTTTTCACCTCTGGGATATAGAAGAACTGCGTTCCTCTTGAAAGAAGGCTCTTGATTGCCCCAATGATATTTTTCCGCAGGCAGAGTATTTGTTCTTCTGCATATTTTCTGGTGCGGAAGTCTGCAATTCGTTCTGGTTCCATTAACCATTCCAAATGTTGATCAATTTCATTTACAGCTTCCTGTAATGCTTTGTTTAATCCAACATCGGAAACCGCAAGGACCGCTTGGTCATAAGAACCATTTACCGCATCATTAAACAAATCGTTTACATCTACCCATTGCGAAAACAGCTCTTCTAATTCGTTCTCCTGGCTTTTAATTTTTTCATTGTTTTTCAAAATCTCTTCAGATTGCCTTATCGCCTGATTGAATAGTTCAGCATATTCATCTCGCTGGTTACGGCAATCTTCCAGCAATCCGACATATTGAATACTTTGTTCTTGCAGTTCTTTCTTCTGTTCTGCGATCCGTTCATTTTGCTTTTTCAGAATGTAATCCTGCTTTTCCAGATAAGCTCGTCCGCCGTATTCTGGCACTTCGTCCAGTTCCAGACCATGGCGTTTGGCAATCTCAAACAGCATCGTGCGGCAGGCTGCATCAAATGTGGTCTTGCGGTTGTTATAGCGTCCAAGGGGCTTGTCTGGCTTTGGCAGTTCAAAACCCAGTGCTTCCAACGCTTTTTCCTGCTGCGGAGCAATTTCACCATATTTATTCTCACAGTCGAACACATGGCGTTCGTGGATGTGCGGAGTCCCCTCATCCAGATGCAAAGCCCAATCCAAAATGTGAACGTGTTTGCCGAAACGCTCATGGAACTCGTCCATAAATTCTGTGGCGATTTGAAAAAGTTCTTTGGGCGAAGCGTGGCTCTCCAGCGTTCCAAGCTGATAAATGCTTTCTTCGGGGCAGGTTTTCTTGCTGGTAAGCAAATCTTCGGGAGAACGGTTTCGTTCCGTGTGCCGAATTTTGGCGTTGCGCTCATTCTGTCTTTCGGTGAAGTTGGTGTAATGGAGTTTGTAGTAGAGCTTTTCGACTTCTTCAAAGGTGTCAGCCAGACTATCCATATCTTTGGGCAGCAAGGCAGAACGGATGCCGTTGTAGCAATCCCAATAGATGTTTTGCTGGACACGTTCCGGGTCGATATGCTCGCTGTTGGCAATTTCAAAACTGCGGTCATTGTGCTTTGGGTTATAAGTGCCATGCTTTCCAGCGCGGCCATTGTGTCGGGTAAGTTTCAGCGACCATCTCTCCTTTCTGGGGTCACGCAGAGAACGCCGTGCGCGGGGTAGGGGCAACGCGGTGCAGCGAAGCTGCAAATCTGCCGCCTACTATGCGCCAGATAATACCCAGTAGGATATGACGCAAGGCATCACATCCACTGGGCAAGGCTGCCGCCCTTGACCCGCGCAAAGATCTGCGATCTCTGCACTCTTGCGCCGAACAACCTGACAGACAAGACTTGTGAAGTCCTCTCTGCCAGCTGCCCGGTTCTTCTTCGGTGTCGGTCTGCCCGCAAGCTGTTCCTGCCCGATTTCCTCCGGCGTATGGCTTCTTCTTGGTGCGCTCTTGTCGTGGCGGCACTTCTCCGAAAAAGCATAGTGGCTTGCAGCCGATCATGTTGTTGTCAAGGTACGATGTTGTCTTGTAAGAAGTTGAGGGCTTTCAAAAAATGCGAGCAAGACTGTTTTTGAAAGTGGTTCCTACACCCTATACAAGCTTAAAGGAGTGTTTTTAAACCGGGCCTTTTGAAAATTCAAAGAAAATTCATTTTTCCAATGTTCCCCTCTACCTATAACAATCTAAAATGGGTGTTTGGCAACCAGATTTTCAAATTTTGTTGAACTGCCTAATTTTAGAATATAGATTTTGTTCGATTTCCACTTATAGAACCAGAGGAAAGCAGTTTTGCAAAAGATTTTGAAAGCCTCTATGCTAATAGGAATCCGCAGAGCTGTTTTGGAATACAGTTTTGAAAATTTCACAATTTTGGGCAAAAAGAAAAACGGCAAAGCAGATAAAATCCACTTTGCCATTTTAAAGAAAGCACTTCTGCTAAACACTCTACATTGAAAATACAACCGTACACTGCTATAATAAAATTGTGATATTATCACCAAAAATTCAAGATGCAAAGCGTTTGCGATTGGAAAACATTCAGGAGGAACGCATGGTAACAGGAGCCATTAAAAATAAGGTAGACAAGATCTGGACAGACATCTGGGCAGGCGGCATTACCAATCCGCTGACCGTCATTGAGCAGCTGACCTATCTCATGTTCATCCGGTCGCTGGATGAAAAGGAACTTGCCACCGAAGAGTTCGAGAGCATGGCGGGCGAGAAGATGGAGCACATCTTCCCGGCCAGCGAAGCAGGCCAGTCCATGCGGTGGAGCAGGTTCAAGGACAAGGACTCCCGTGAGATTTTTCTGACCATGCAGCAGCGGGTGTTCCCGGCCATCAAAAAGATGAAGTATGGCCGACTGCCGGATTTTGACGAGAACGGCGAGCTGGTGGAGATCGAGGACGACCCCACCCGCCCGGACGAGGGCAACACCGCCTTTGCGCGGTACATGGACGATGCCATGTTCCTCATTCCCACCCCGCAGGTGCTGCAAAAGATCATCACCGGGCTGGAGGATCTTTACACCCACGACATTGCCGACCTTGATATGCAGGGCGACCTGTATGAGTATATGCTGCTAAAACTGTCCTCGGCAGGGAAGAACGGCCAGTTCCGCACGCCCAAGCAAATCCGTGACATGATGGTGGAGCTGGTGCAGCCCACGCCGGACGACTTTATCTGCGACCCCGCCTGCGGCACGGCGGGCTTTCTGGTGTCCAGTGCGCAGTACCTCCGCGCCCACTACGAGGACAGCATGACCCCGGAGCAGTGGCAGCATTTTGCCGGCCCGATGTTCACCGGCTTTGACATGGACCGCACCATGCTGCGCATTTCGGCCATGAATCTGATGCTCCACTCCATCACGAACCCGGAAATCGACTACAAGGACAGCGTGTCGAAGCAAAACTCCATTTGTAGCAAGTACACCGTTTGCCTTGCAAACCCGCCGTTCAAGGGTACTGTGGATGCCGAGAGCATCAACGATGACCTGAAGGCTGTCACCAACACCAAAAAGACGGAGCTTCTGTTCCTTGCGCTCTTCCTGCGGATGCTCAAAACCGGCGGACGCTGCGCCTGCATCGTACCGGACGGCGTGCTGTTCGGTTCCAGCAAGGCGCACCAGAGCGTCCGAAAAGAACTGATTGAAAACCACCAGCTGAGGGCGGTCATCTCCATGCCTTCCGGCGTGTTCAAGCCCTATGCAGGCGTGTCCACAGCGGTGCTGGTGTTTACCAAGACCGGTGCGGGCGGCACCGATAAGGTGTGGTTCTACGATATGAAAGCCGACGGCTTCTCGCTGGACGACAAGCGCACCGAGGTGAAGGAAAACGACATCCCGGACATCATCGCCCGGTTTCAGAACCTTGATGCCGAAACTGACCGCAAGCGCACCGAGCAGAGTTTCTTTGTGCCAAAAGAAGAAATTGCCGCCAACGGGTATGATCTGTCCATCAATAAGTACAAAGAGACCGAGTATGTGCCGGTGGAGTATCCCTCGACTACGGAGATCCTTGCCGACCTGCATGAGCTGGAAATGGAAATCACCAAGGGTCTGGCAGAGTTGGAGGAGATGGTGTGATGGCGAAGTTGGGAGAGGTTTGCAAAGTCTCGCCGAGTACCAAAAACATCGAACGTCAAGGTGCATGGCTTCTAAATCTTGATATGGTGGAGCAACAAACGGGACGAGTGATAGAGTATAAGTATGTGGGTGAAGATGATTTAAACGGTTCAATTATTCAGTTTGACACAGAAAATGTTTTGTATTCAAAGCTCCGTCCTAATTTGAACAAGGTTGTTCTCCCCCCAAAAGATGGATTTTCCACATCCGAATTGATTCCGCTTCGCCCTGATGCCAGTGTGTTAAATAAAGATTATTTAGCAGCTTTTCTTCGGTCAGATAGTTTTGTCACTTGGGCAGTATCGAAAACCGCTGGTGCAAAAATGCCAAGACTAGGCACAAAAGACTTAATGAATGCAGAAATCCCCGTGCCAAGCATTGAGCAACAAAAGAAGATTGCAGAGAAATTCAAAAAGTTAGAGCAGTTGATTTCTCTCCGCAAGCAGCAGCTTGCTAAACTGGACGAACTGGTAAAGGCGCGGTTTGTGGAGATGTTTGGAGAACGTTCTTCAATCCGACCGCAAAAATTGAAAGAAGTAACGCGACGAGTTAAGGTTGGATTTGTTGGAACCTGTGAGAAATATTATACTGATAATACTGGGGTTCCTATGTTGCGAACAACGAATATTACATCTCATGGAATTGATTTGAAAGATTTAAAATATGTCACAAGAACGTTTCATGAAAAGAACTTGAAATCTCGGGTTCATAAAGGTGACTTGTTAATCGCACGACATGGGTCAAATGGGCAAGCTAATGTTTATTGTGGAGATGAAGCTCAATGCTTGAATGCAATTATCATCGAGCCGGATCACAATATTACAAATCCGATTTTTCTGGAAAATCTAATCAACTCAAGAAGTGTAAAAAGGCAAATTGAAAAAGAGCTTGTTGGTTCTACACAGCATGTCCTTAATACGACAACACTTGCTAATGTTGAAGTGAAGATTCCAGCAATAAAAGAACAACAAGTTTTTGCCGCCTTTGTGGAGCGTGTAGACCAGCAGAAGCAGACCGTACAGCAGAGCCTTGAAAAGCTGGAATTGATGAAAAAGGCGCTGATGCAGGAATATTTTGGGTAACTCCCCCAGTCGCCTAACGGCGACAGCCCCCTCAAAGAGGGAGCCTTAACGTGACGGTGCCGAAAAGCCTCCCTCCTTGAGGGAGGTGGATGCGAGCAAAGCGAGCAGACGGAGGGAGTTTGTATATAAAATGCCCCAAATTTCAGATAAAAGGGTGTGCAACAGAGGATTTTAGCGGTATAATAACGTTAGATGGAATATTTTTCCCAGAAAGGAGCATACAACGATGACCTTTGAAGAAGAAAAAGATTATAACAAGGCAAAGCTTGATGTGATTAAAGCAATGAACTCAATTCAAAAGTTGAAACCAGAACTTCGAGAACAACTGCTGAAAGAACTGGTTGGAGCAGAAGCGTATGCTTCGGTGTGGCAGGTTCTAATTAGAATGGGGATGTTGAAAGAAGCAAAGTAAAAGATTTTGGTGATGGGGATGGGAGAACGTGCGATTCTTATTTTGGAATACAAATAAAAACGGTGATATAAACGACATACTCTGTAAAATAGTTATAGAACAGAAAATAAACATCGTTATTTTGGCTGAGTATGCGGATGTTGTGGAGGATTTGATCTTAAATCTTGATTTACATGGAGTACGAATGAAGGTGTATCCTACAGTTGGCTGTGATAGGATTACAATGCTTGGAACGGAAATTTCAATTAGGCAAAGTCGGCAGGATACATACTACTCGATGCAGATAATAAATGAGCAATATTTATTGTGTGGACTTCATCTACCAAGCTCATTATGGGCCGACAAGGAAACGCAGTCGCTTGTATTCGAATCAATCGTTCATGATGTAGAACTGGCCGAGGAAGAAAATGGACTTGGAAAAAGTATTGTTGTAGGAGATTTTAATCAAAATCCATATGAAAATGGTTGCTTGAGTGCGAAGGGATTCCATGGTGTTCCGGTTGCTGATGAAGCTTTACGGTTGGCACGAACCATTTATGGAAAAAGCTATAAAATGTTTTATAATCCCATGTGGAATTTGTTGGGCGATTTTGATTTTCCCCCAGGAACATATTATTATTCAGGAAGTAAAGCGGCAAATGAATTTTGGAATATGTTCGATCAAGTGATCATTCGCCCTCAACTTCGAGAAGAATTTGTGGACAAAGAGCTGAAAATAATAACGCAAACAGAAAACATTTCACTTGTGGATGAAAAAAGAAAGCCCAATAAAAATATTAGTGACCATCTACCGATTGTATTTCAATTAAAGGAGAACTGGCAATGAAAAACATGTTATCTCTGAAAGAAAAGCTTAATTTTGATAAGGTTGATTTGACGCCGCCGGATGAAGTTGTGACTGAAATGGCAGCAGAATTAGAGGACGTTACAAATTCCTTGGTGAATTGTACAGTAAGTCCGTACACTGGGCCGATTAGGTCTTACACAGAAACCAAGACAACGGGAATAGGCGCAGCGTTGGATGTGTTTACTCCAAGAACAATAGAGGAACGAATTGACATTCAGAACGAATTGGGCGAAATTGGAAAAACGAAGAAGAAGTTTGAGGTGTGTTTAACGACTCCTCAAAATCATGCATATAAATTTCGGTTGATGTTCATTGAATACGATGCAACAATTTACCCGGTTACTGTTGTTCTGGAAAGCGAAGTTGCAAGACAACTGATTCAGTATGGAAATGGATATATTTACAGCTTTGGAACACGTAAGGACTTTCAGGAGTTTTTGGATAATGTAATCGGCACTAGAAAAGTTATGGCGATTTTGCAGCAACTTATAGATTTGGCTGGAAATACTGAGCCGGTGGCAGTAGAAGAAACTAAGTGATAAATCAGCTATCCATCGAAAAATAGATTGACTAATATTATGAGAGGGTGTCTTTATGTCCAACTTCTCCTATCTCTCCACCCACCCTGAATACTCCATGTTTGCATCTGCCGCCATCGAGGCCGAGAAAGTGTTCTCCACCTCCCCGGCGATGTGCGCGGTGGGGTGCCGGAAGGCGTTGGAGCTGGCGGTGAAGTGGGTGTATGCGGCAGACAAAACCATCACCATGCCCTACAAGGACAACCTGCAATCCCTGCTGCACGAGCCGAGCTTCCGGTTCGCAGTGGACCGGGATGTGTGGAGCGTGCTGCCCAGCATCGTGAAGGCGGGCAATCTGGCGGTACATACAGGGCATAGCGTGTCGGCGGCGGATGCGGTGTTCAGCCTGCGGGGGCTGTTTGATTTCATCCAGTGGGTGGATTACTGCTACGGCACGGACTATGTGGAGCGCTCCTTTGACGAGACAGCCATCCCCGGTGAAAAGGTAACACTGGACGAAAAGAAGATCCGGGAGCAGGAAAGTTTACTGACCCAGAAAGACGCCGAGCTGGAAGCCCTGCGCAAGCAGGTGGAGAGCCTTTCGGCGGCATACACAGCGGGCAAACAGCAGAACCAGCAGAGCCGCACGTTTACCGCCGCAGACCTGACCGAGGCCGAAACGCGGCGGAAGATCATCGACATCGACCTCAAGGCCATGGGCTGGAAGTTTACCGGGGCGGATGCCGATGTGCGCGTGGAGTACGAAGTGGACAACATGAACGGCGTGCTGGGCCAGAAGGGCTATGCAGATTATGTTCTCATGGGCAAGGATGGCAAGCCGCTGGCGGTCATCGAGGCCAAGCGCAGCACCAAGGACCCCAACATCGGGCGCAAGCAGGCTCAGCTTTATGCAGACTGTCTGGAGCAGAAGTTTGGCCGCCGTCCGATGCTGTTTACCACCAACGGCTACACCACCTATTTCTGGGATGAGCAGAGCGGCCCGCAGCGGCCGGTGAGCGGCGTGTTCTGCAAGGATGATTTGCAAAAGCTGATGAACCGCCGCACCGAGAAAAAGCCGCTGGACACCATTGAAATTGACGATAAGATCACCGACCGCTACTACCAGAAAAACGCCATCCGTGCGGTGTGCGCCCACATCACGCAGGGGTTCCGGCGCAACCTGCTGGTCATGGCCACCGGCACTGGCAAGACCCGCACGGCGTCCAGCCTGACCGATGTGCTGAGCCGGGGCGGCCATGTGACGAACGTGCTGTTTCTGGCCGACCGCACCGCGCTGGTCAAGCAGGCGAAGGACGATTTCAAGAAGTATCTGCCCGACCAGTCCCTGTGCAACTTGTGCTCCTCCAAGGACGACAAGGCGGCGCGTATCGTGTTCTCCACCTACCCCACCATGCTCAACGCCATCGACAACGCCAAGACGAAGGACGGCGTGCCTCTGTTTTCCCCGGCCCACTTTGACCTCATCATCGTGGACGAGAGCCACCGCAGCATTTTCAAGAAATACCGCGCCATTTTTGATTATTTCGATGCTGTTCTGGTGGGCTTGACCGCCACCCCGAAAACCGATGTGGACCGTAATACCTACGACTTTTTTGAGATGGAGCACGGCATCCCTACCTACGCCTACGATTACGACACGGCGGTCTACACCGACCATGTGCTGGTGCCTTACTACAACTACGAGGTCAAGACGAAATTCACAGAAGAGGGCATCCACTACGACCAGCTTTCACCGGAGGATAAGGCGCGCTACGAGGACGATTTCGCCGAGGACGACACCCTGCCCACCTTTATCCCATCCGAAAAGCTGAATAAGTTCATCTTCAACGCCAACACCGTGGACACGGTGCTGCAAGACCTGATGGAACGGGGCATCCAGACGGCGGGCGGCGACCGCATCGGCAAGACCATCATCTTTGCCCAGAACAAGCGCCATGCGGAGTTCATCCGGGAACGGTTTTGCAAGCTGTATCCGCAGCTGGAACAGCAGTATCCCGGCTTCATCCAGCGGGTCGTCTGTGACGATGCTTATGCGCAGTCCATCATTGACGATTTCAAACAGCCGGACAAGCCGCCATTCATTGCGGTCTCGGTGGATATGATGGACACGGGCATCGATGTGCCGGAGTGCGTCAACCTTGTCTTTTTCAAAAAGGTGCGCAGCAAAACGAAATTCTGGCAGATGATCGGCCGGGGCACCCGGCTCTGCCCGTCCCTTGCCTGCGTGGATGCCATCGACGGCGAATATACCGGCAAGCGGCGCTTTTTGATCTTCGACTACTGCGGCAACTTTGAGTTCTTCCGCCAAAAGCCCAACGGCTACGAGAGCACCGACACCAAGAGCCTGTCCGAAAGCATTTTCTGCAAGCAGGTGCGGATCGCCGCCGCGCTGCAGGATGGAGCCTATACAGACGAAAAATACCAGTGCTGGCGCAATATCCTTACCGAAACCTGTCGGGCTGAGGTGGGCGCACTGAACCAAGAACTGGTCTCTGTGCGCCTGCACCGGAAGGCCGTGGAACACTACCAGAAACCGGAAGCCTTCACCGCTCTGAGCGAAACAGACAAGGGCACCCTGATGCGGGAAGTCGCACCGCTTATCTCGCTGGACGACAAGGATGAAGCGGCCAAGCGGTTCGATAATTTTGTGTACGGTCTGGTGCTCTGTGAGCTGGAAGGTCTGCCCGGACTGACGCGGGCACAGCGGCAGCTGAAAAACACCGCCGCCCTGTTGGAGCAGAAAGCAACCATCCCACAGGTGCAGGCCAAGCTCCCGCTCATCCGGGAAGTGCAGACGGACGAGTTCCTGACTTCCCACGATTTGCTCCGCTTTGAGGAAATGCGGCAGGAGCTGCGGGAACTCATCAAGTTTCTGGTGGAGGGCGGCGAGGGGCAAAAACCCATCTATACTGCCCTTGCTGACCCGGTGCTGGAACAGACCGAGGGCAAGGCGCTGGACTCCGGTTATGACTTTGGGGAATACCGGGAGCGGGTCAACCGCTACATCATGGAGCACCGCAGCGATACGCTGGCCATCCACAAGCTGACCCAGAACATTCCACTTTCTCAGGGCGACTACACCGAGCTGGAACACATCTTCACCAGCGAACTGGGCAGTAAAGAAGATTATGCCCGGGAGTTCAAAGACACTCCGTTTGGTCTGCTGGTGCGCAAGGTGGCAAAGCTCGACCACGAAGCCGCCATGCAGGCATTCTCCAAGTTCATCAACGATGAATCGCTGAATGCAAAGCAGATCGCTTTCGTGCAGAAGGTCATCCATTACATTGAGCAGAACGGCTATGTAGAAAGCAAAGCCGTCCTGATGAAACCGCCCTTCGACCAGCCCATCCTGTTTACCCGCCTGTTTGATGGCAAAATGGGCGGAGAACTGATGGAAACGATCAATTCGGTGAAAGAGAATGCCACCCATGTGACCGCATAAAGTGGTAGAATATACTAATAAAATACGGTATAATACGCTTGAACGATATTGAACTGAATTGCAGGTGATACCATGCCTTTTCCCCTCGACCATTACATTGAAGCCTCTCATGTTGATTACAAGGAACGTCTTGAAGAGAAAAAGCCGCGCAGCTGGCTGAAATCCGTGTCGGCATTTGCCAATACCGAGGGCGGACACCTGATTTTTGGCGTAAAGAATGAGCCGCGCGAGGTCGTAGGATTGGAAAATCCGCAGGCTGTGGTAAGCAGATTGACGGAACTTATTAAAGTCCGCATTGACCCTACACCACGCTATCGGGTGCGGGAGGTCGAAATAGAGGGCAAGTCCTGCGTTGATCTGGAAGTACAGGACGGTCCGGCGTATCCATATTATTATGCCTTTGACGGTTCCCATACGGCCTATGTGCGGCATGGCGACCAGTCCGAAGAAGCTACTTCACGGGAACTGAACGAATTGATTTTGCAGGGCATGAACCAGACCTTTGATGCCCTGCCCAGTTCTTATCGAGTGGGTGATGTCAGTTTTACACTGTTGGCCGCGACGTTTAAGAATCTGAAAAAAGAGGATTTCGACCTCGAAAAAGACTTGCCCTCCGCAGGATTGGTAACAGATGATGGACAAATCACGAATGGCGGCCTGCTGCTTTGCGATCAGGGCGTTCTGAAACAATCCCGTATTTTCTGCACTCGCTGGAAAGGCAACTACAAGGGCAGCATTGAAGAAGATGCTCTGGATGACAAGGAATTTCAAGGTGCAAGTCTAATCACGCTGCTGCAAAATGCGGAAGATTTTGTTCGCAACAACAGCAAAAACCCGTGGAGCATCCGTGGTATGACCCGTGAAGAACGCAGTGACTACCCGTATAAGGCCGTTCGTGAGGTGCTGGTCAATGCGCTGATCCATCGGAATTACCAGATTCTTGGTTCGGAAATTCATGTGGAAGTGTTCGATGACCGACTGGAGATCACTTCACCGGGCGGTATGATGAATGGCCGCAGGGTGCAGGACATGGATATCCGGCACATTCCGTCTATGCGGCGCAATCAGGTGATCTCGGATGTGTTCTCACGGCTTGGCTTTATGGAGCGCCGTGGCAGCGGTATTGACCGCATCCTGAACTCTTATGTGGAAGTAGCCCAGAAGCCGACCTTCTACTCGGATTCGGATTTCTTTATCGTCACACTGCCGAATAGAAGTGTAGCGACTCCGGCACAGGTCAGTATGGAAAGTGTGGCAAGTGGTGAGGAAAGTGCGGAAACCTCTGCGGAAAGTGCGGAAACTTCTACAGTGCTCCACGGAATGAGTACGGATGCCGAAGTGAGTGAACTTTGCAAAAGGCTGGATAATACCAGGCTGACTGCAAGTACAAAAGAACGGACGCTTGAACTTTTCAAGAGATATCGGTATCAATATCAGTTCCGCAGCATAAACGTTGCACAGCTATATGGCGTTCAGAAATCGCGTGCATCCTCTATCATCAAGAATCTTATCAAGCATGGATTGGTGACGTCACCAGAATATGGCGTATACCAATTTGTGAAGAAGTAACACCGCTATCAACAGGTGGTTTTTGAAAACCAAGCGGTGAAGCTGTTACAGCCCATGGAACGTCTTAATATAATTTGAATTATCATAATCGAAATTATATTAACCACTTGTGTGAAAATGCCCACTCCCCTGAGAACTTCTCAGACGAGTGGGCATTTTTCTTCCCGTGTATCAAATTTGACTTTGCGGTCACTCAAACCGCCATCAAGTCATGGATCAAAAATCATTATTTTTCATTTGTCCCAGAGTAAGTGCACGGTTTCTGCACTGTTTTTGCACGGTTTCAAGGGATGCAAGGGGCACTCTGACTTGCAAAATACGACAAAGGGTGCAGAAATTACGCAGTGAAAAATCACGATGTTCTGCACAAAAATGACGTAAACTCGAAACTTCTAAAATCAGAGTGTTCTACCCGGTGGGCTCTTTTAATCAGAGGGCCAGGGATTCGAGTTCCCTCGAGCGCACCAAAGAAAAACCCACGATTGACCGTAAAAAACGCGGTGCAAATCGTGGGCTTTTCTGTTTTTATATGCTGAAAATGGGCCGGAAAATGCGACATAAACGCGACAAATCTGGAAAAATTTTAGGAAACAGGACCTCGCTTGCAGGAGCAAGAACCCGCCAACCATTTTTGATGTGAACTCACAAAAGACCGGTGGGCTATATAGTGATGATGAAAATTTTGCAGGAGGGCATAAAAAGAGCGCTGCCACCCTGAAACACAAGATGGAGCGCTCTGAAATTTTGGCTGGCTGAGGAAAGCCAGAGATGAGAACATTTTGGCGGTGCAGAATCGGCACTCATAAATCGCTTGTGCACGCTGGATTTGCACAGTTGAAATCGCGCTACACCGACCCTGTGCGGCAAATTTTGCATTGCGATTTTGCGATGGTACGTTAATTGAAAAATTGGGCGCACTGTGCGGAAACTACACTTATATACAATATGTTGCCATCTATATCGGTTTGGTTAGGGAGTCTCTAACCAATGAAAAGAAAAGCGGTAGTCGTTTGGCGTTCGTGTATTTCGTCCAGACCGGACAAGCTCAATGAAGCCAGCATCTACAAGCTCTTTGATGTACTTGCGGGCGGTTCGCTCTTTGATACCAAGAGCTTTCATCTTAAGCGCAGGAAACTGAAAATCGCGGCTTCCAGCTGCTTCATTGGCGGCTAAGATATACAAATATCTCGCTCCAACGCTTAAAGATGTGAATTTTGTAAATTTTATTGCAGTAAAGCGGTGATAGTAGGACTTATCGGAAAAATACCCAGCATACTATAGCAATACAGACCACCTTCTCGGCTGCACCGCAGAGAGCAATACCAAGAAGGTGATCTGTTGTATGGTGATATGAGATTTATTGCATCAGGCTCGACCAAAGTGCGCTGAACGGCATCACAAGGATGAGTGCAGGCATCAGGTCCACCAGCGGGACGGATTTGATCTTAGACACTCGGAAGCCCGCCGCCATGGTCAAAATGCCGCCGCAGGCGGACAGGTCCGCAAACATGGTGGGGTCAGCACACCGGCCAGCAGTTTGCCCACTCCGAACACAAGGAGCAGGATGACCATCTGGGGCAGCGGGATAGCGCAGATGGCTGCCCCAGCGTGGAGGCAAAGATCATGGCCGTGAAGCCGTCCAGCACGGCTTTGGACATCAGCAGTGAGGGATCGCCGGTGATGCCCTCGGTCAGGGTGCTGTACCAGCCGAAGCCGCTGCAGCAGAACAGGGCCACCGCCGAGATGGAGAGTGCGCACCAGCTTGTGGAAGAACTTGCTGGTCCATTGTTCCAGATGCAGGCTGTGGCCGATGGCGAAGCCCACCAGGATGGCCAGCACCACGGCCGTCATGCCGGATGCCTTGATGATGGAATTGACGCCGATGGCGATGGAACAGAACCCGAACAAGGTGGGCAGGTTATCTTCCAGCCTGCCATAAAACCGGTGATTGATTTGTCATTGAGCTTTGTTTTGCCCGTCTGCACATTTTTGCACGGTCCACTTCAATAATATGCCCTGCATCCTCTCGATGCAGGGCCTCTCTTCATAAATCACTCTTTGCAAAGTTCTTCTGCCAAAACATTTCCACCAGCTTCGCCCCTATCCATCCGCAGCCGACGCCCACCAGTACACCGCCGATGATGTCCGTCGGGTAATGGACAAAGAGATACATCCGCGAGAAAGCGATCAGAACGCCCAGCGGCAGTGCAGCCAACGCCCACTGTTTCTTCCCGGCCAGCCAGAGAGCCGTCACCGAGGCGAAGGACGCAGCCGTATGGCCCGAAGGAAAGGAGAAATCGTCCGGGCGAGAGATGAGGAGCTGTACGTCCGCCAGAATATCACAGGGGCGGATGCGGGCCACCAGCGGCTTGAGAATGAGGTTGCAAAGAACAGCATCGACGAGGAGTGCCGCCGCCAGCACGCAGCCGACCCGCCGCGTCCTGCGGAAGACCAACAGCACCGCCGTCAGCGCGGCCCAGATGAAGCCGGCGTCTCCCAGATGGGTGAAAAAGAGCATCCCTGCATCCAAAATCTGGGTGCGCAGTCCCTGCAAAACCGTCAGAAGCATCAGTTCAACGTTCATAAAGCGCTCTCTTTCTCGTTTCGTTGTGTACAGGATACCAGAAGTTTATGAATAGGAAATCACAAAAAATTAAACAGTGGTTAAATCAGGCTCACCCGCCAGTAGTTTCCCGATCTTTTCCGTCAGCTTTCGGTAATCGAGCGGCTTCAGGAAAATCTCGTCGATCAATCCCTCCTGCTGCATCTGCACGGCATCCTGCTCCACAAAGCCGGTCATCAGAATGGCAGCGAGGTTCGGGTTCTCGCTGCGCATCCGCTGGATGAGGGCAGTACCCTTATACTTGGGCATGGTGCCGTCCACAAGGGCCAGCTGCCAGCGGGTGGGCGACGCCAAAAAGGCGTCGAGGGCCTCTTCCGCATCGGTGAAAACATCCACCGTATAGCCGCTGCGAGTCAGGCGGCGCTTGAGGTAGCGGGCCACCCGCTCCTCGTCGTCTACCAGCAGGATGGGCTGTTTCCCACTGTTGAGCCGGACGGGCTCACCAGGCGCGGCAGGGCGTTCGGGAGCCACTGCCTGCGCTGTGACGGGCAGGTAGACCAGAAACTCGCTGCCCTCGCCCACCGTGCTGTGGGCCTCAATGAAGCCGCCGTGGCTGATAAGGATGTTCTGCACCACCGAAAGGCCGAGGCCGGTGCCCTCCCCTGCCGCCTTAGTGGTGAAGAAGGCATCAAAGATGTGGGCCAGCGTCTCGGAGGTCATGCCGCAGCCGGTATCCGCCACCCGCACCCGCACAAAGCCGCTGGCGACGGCGGGGTGATAGTTGGCAGGCAGGGCGTCGGCGGGGATCTTCTCCGCCTGCACGGTCAGGGTGCCGCCCTTGCCCTCCATGGCCTGCACAGCGTTGGAGCAGAGGTTGAGCAACACCTGATGCAGCTGGGTGGCGCTGCCGTAGACGGTGGCGTGGATATCCTTATACCCTTTTTCGAGCCGGATGTTGGAGGGCAGGATCATCGAGACCATCTTGGTGTCATCCTGCAAAACGGCTTCCAAATTCACGGGGCCGTAGGCGGTAGAGTCTGTCTCGCGGCGGCTGAAGGGCAGCAGCTGCTCCACGATCTCTTTCGCGCGGGTGCCCGCCTCGTAGATCTCGCTCATGTCATCGTAGTATTCGCTCTCGGGTCCCATCCGCTCCCGGATGAACTCCGAGTAGCCCAGAATGGGCGTGAGCAGGTTGTTGAACTCATGCACGATGCCGCCCGCCAGCGCGCCGATGGTCTGAAGTTTCTGGTAGTGGTACACCTGCTCGCGGCTCTGGTGCAGCTCTTTCAGGGTGTGGTTGATGTCCTTGAGGTAGGCGGCTTCCAGCTTCAAATTCTGCTGGTTTTTGCGCATGGCGTAAAAGCTGATGACGCACACGCCCAGCACAAAAAGGATGGCGGCCACCAGCATACCAAACTGGCCCACATTGCGGTCGATGAGGTTTTTGACGGTGGAGTAGGGCAGCACGGCCGAGACGTACCAGGCCGTGTTGTTGACGTTCATGCGGGAAAATGCCGCGATCTCATCCTCGGGCGGGGCGATGCCATTGGAGTAATCGCGGTAAATGGCCGTGCCCTCCTCCTGGCTGTACTGCCGTGTGAGCAGCTCGTTCAGACCCTTGTACTGGGGCAGAGTGTCCAGCCCCTGGATCTGCCGGAACGGATTGAACGTCAGCAGCTTCGCGTTGGGGTGCATGATGATGGTGCCTTTTTCGTTTTTGACGATGATGTCTCCCGTGTTCTCGATGTTCAGGGGCGCAAGATATTCCTCGTACACCTGTTCGAGGTCGATGACGATCACCACGGTGCCCAACGACTCGCTGCCATGAATGACGTCGTTCACCAACGTCAGGCCGTAGTGCTGGGGCGAGATGCGGAAGACCGAGCCAATGCCGCTGGTGTGGGCGGCGGCATACTCTTTCAGGTGCAGTAGGCTTTCGTCAAAGACTTCTAGGAAAGGATAATCGTTGTACTGGTACATCACGTCGCCGTTTTTGTCCAGCAGGTAAATGCGCTTGACGCCCCGCTTTTGGCTGAGCATATAGGAGACGATGTGTTCCCTCAGGGCGGTGTCACCGCCCGTCTCGTAGTAATTTTCAAACTCGGTGAGGAAGCCCGGCGAGCGGGTCAAAATTTCAATGTCCCGCAGCTGCCCGGAGATATAGAGGGAGAGCGTTTTGGAGACGGCGCGGGCCGTCACCAGCAGGTACTGCTGCTGTTGCTGCACCACCATGTCCGTATAGGCGGTGTAGGTGTTCACCACCGCAAAGGCCAGCACCCCAAGCACCGCCGTCAGCACCAGCCCAATTAGAAAATGGTGCACCCGCTTTGGAATCTGCTTTAATTTCTGCATTCTCGCCCCACCTCTTTCAAGCTTTATTATAGCGCAGCCGCCGGGCAGAGAAAAGCCCGATTATTTCGCGGCGTTTTTTTCTGCTGCCGGGCGCAGCTCTGCCTTGCAGGCCGGGCAGCAGCTGCCCTTGAACAGCGGGTACTTCATATCCAGCTTTTTGCCGCAGTGGGGGCAGCGGTAGCAGCTTTTCTCCAGCAGGTAAGCGCCCAGCAGCAGACACAGGCCGGTGATCCAGCTGCCCGCTGCAACAGCAAAGATGCCCACGAGAACGGCGGCGATACAGACGGGCTTAACATACTGGAGTGGGATACGCACTTTGAATTTCATAACAAAAACCTCCGAAAAAAGAGGAGGGCGAAGCCGTTGGAGAGATCGGCTTCGCCCCGGGTGGAAAGGTGAGTGAAGGAAAGGAGGTTCGAGTAATTACTTCGCGGCTGCTTCTTTGTTATGCTTCTTGAGCAGAGGCTTGTACACGGGGCTCAACAAAACAAGGATACAGATCAGGATGATGATCCCGGTGACGGGGCGGGTCAGGATATTGATGGTTGCTTCCATCAGGGTATCACCGGCCACGATGGTGTATGCGCGGCGGAGGTTGGACTCACAGATGACGCCCAGAACCAGACCGAGGATCATGGCCGAGCTGTTGAACTTGCAGGTGGAGAAGACGAAGCCGATGAGGCCGGAGATGGCCATCAGGATAACGTCAACTGCCGTGTTCTTGGTAGAGTAAGCGCCGATGGTCGCCATCATGATGATGGTGGGGCCAAGGATGCTGTAGGGGATTTTCAGCACCTGCACGAAGATGCGGGCGATGATCATGGCTGCAAAGACCATGACGATGTTGGAGACAAACATGGAAGCAAATGTGGCCGACAGGAACTGGGGCTGATTGACCAGCAGCAGGGGGCCCATGGTAACGCCCTTGAGCACCAGAGCGCTCATCATAATGGCAGCCGCGTTGCCGCCGGGGATGCCCAGGCTCAGCAGGGGGACCATGGAGCCGCCGGTGGCGGCGTTGTTGCCTGACTCGGGAGCGGCGATGCCCTCTAGGCAGCCGGTACCGAACTTTTCAGGGTGCTTGGAGATCTTCTGCTCTTCCGAGTAGCAAAGGAACGAAGCGATGGTAGCGCCTGCACCGGGCAGGATGCCAATGACCGTGCCGAGGATGGAGCAGCGGGCGATGACACCCTTCAGGCTCCACATTTCTTTCAGGGTAGGCATTTTGGCAGACATATCCGCCTTGCCGTCCTTGCCGGTGACAGCCTTCAGCTTGGAAGGCTTGTTGGTCTGCTTGAGGACTTCGGTGACGGCGAAGAAGCCGATCATGACGGGGATCATTTCAATGCCGGAGGTGAGGAAACGGGTGCCGAAGGTCAAGCGGGGCACGCCCAGCAGGGGGTCCAGGCCGATACAGGCCAGCAGCAGACCCAGCAGGCCGGAGATGATGGTGCGGCAGACATTGCCTTCTTCCAGGCTTGTCAGGATGGACAGGCCCATGAAGGAGATGGCAAACAGTTCCGAGGGGCCAAAGCTCAGGGCAGCCTGGGTCAGCTGAGGGCTGAAGATCAGCATACACACGGCTGCGAACATGCCGCCGATGGCCGAGGCGATGAGCTGTACGCCCAGAGCTTTGCCGGCTTCGCCGCGCTGTGCCATGGGGTAACCGTCATAAGTAGTCGGGGCGGAGGACGGGACGCCGGGGATCTTGAACAGGATGGCCGTCATGCCGCCGCCGGTGATGGATGCGCAGTAAATTGCAACAAGGAATGCGATGGCGCTGACAGCGTCCATCTTATAGGTGAAGGGGATGCCGAGGGTGACAGCCATGGTGGCCGAAACGCCGGGCAGAGCACCGAACAACGTGCCAAGGAAGACCGCGAAGATGATAAGGATGAACATCTTCGGGGCAAAAACGACCGACAGGCCGCTGGTTAACAAATCTAGCATTTCATGTCACCTCCTGTTAGAAACGCGGGACGAGCGACTCAACGAACAGGGCGAAGTTGCGTAGGGGGAGGATCTGTCCGCGAGGGAGCAGAACGCCCAGAAACACGGCGAAGCCGATGTACAGGATGATGGTGATGATGACGGAAGAGAGGATCAGCATGGGGATGTTCCGCTGGCCCAGCAGCAGGCCGTAGGCAAACAGGAACAGCAGGCAGGTGAGCATAAAACCCACCGGCTCATACATCAGCGCCATGACCACCACCAGCACCATGCCGAGGAAAAGCTTGCTCTTGACAAAGCGGCCGATGGCAGGAAAGAAATCCTGGAAGCCAGCCTTGATATCTTCTTTTTTATTGATCTTGAAGAAACGGATGACGTTGAACGCCAACGCGATGAGCATCAGCACCAGGATAGCCTGCGGCCACTGCTCGGCACCCAGCTCATTGACGGCCGAGTGGGGCATAGTGGTACTGACATTGACAAAGCAGAAGATGCCGCCCGCAATCAGCAGCAGATTGACGATCAGTTCCAGAGCCATAAAATCAACTCCTTTGCATTATTCTCAAAAAAGCGGAGAGGGTGAACTCCCCGCCGGATACGATTCTGTTTTCAGCCGTGGTCCTTTATCAGATCAGACCTGCACCCTTCAGGTAGTCTTCAAAGGTGGTGTACTCTTCGTCGATAAGCTGCTGGAACTCTTCAGCGTCGGCGTAGCCGGGACGGTCGAGGTAGCAGGCATTCTTCAGGAACTCCTGATAATCGGGGGTGTTCCATGCTTCTTTCAGGGCATCTGCCATGGCGTTTACGGCGGCATCGGGCGTATCGGTACGACAGAGGATGCCGCGCCAGGTACCAACGTAGGAGTCGATGCCCAGCTCGCCGGTGCACTCCAGATCGGGCAGGGTGGACATGCGATTTTCGGAAATGGAGATCAGCGGGACGATGTCGCCGGACTGGATGAGGCCCATGATCTCATCAGCACCGGTGATGTTGATGTTGATATGGCCGCCGACCATGGCACTGGACAGCTCAGAGCCGGAGCTGTAGTTGACGACCTTAACGTACTGCTCCACTTCGGTAATGTCACAGCCAAGGCCGCCTGCCAGGGTCTGCTTCAGAGCCACAGAGTCCGCGCCGGTAGCGGTCAACATGCCGCAGGTCAGTTCCTGGGGATGTGCCTTTGCGTAGTCCACGAACTCGGTGAAGTTGGAGTACTTGCCTTCCTGTGCCTTCTTGGAAGAGGCGATGATGTTGATGGAGTGGACCAGCTTTGCAACGGGGCGCAGCTCTTTCTTGAAATCCACGGGCAGGATCTTCTGCAGGTCCAGCATGATGTGGGACTGGGTGCCCAGAACGTAAGTATAACCGTCAGCGGGCTGCTTGCAGGTAAAGTCGATGCCGTTTGCGCCGCCTGCACCTTCGACGTTGACGATCTCAACAGGAACACCCAGGATGGGCTCCAGCACGGGCTGCAGGGGGCGCAGGGTGCCGTCAGCACCGCCGCCGACGCCCCAGGGGCAGACCAGCGTGACCTTGCGCTCCCAGGTCCAGTCGGAAGCAGCGGCCGATGCCGCAGCGGAACCGGCGGTGGACGAAGCGGCAGTAGACGAACCGGAACCGCCGCAGGCAGCCAGGCCCAGAGCAGCGGCAGAAACGCCAGCGGCCTTCAGAAAGTTGCGGCGGGTGATCATCTTTTTCATAATGTTTTCCTCCTTGTCTTTTGGACAACATTTTCAGGATCTGCAGGGGGTCTTTCCGTTCCGCCCCTGCTGTTGTTAGCTTTATTCTAGCAAAGATGCCTTAACTGTCCATCGTGCTCTTTCTTAAAATTTCGTAAGGTTCGGCAAAAAGTTTTTGCTAAAATCCACAAAAGTGCTATAATACACTTGAAAATAGGAGGAAGTGCAAGATGGAGCGTTCAAAAATCTTAGTCGTGGATGATGAAAAGCTGGTGCGGCGGATGATTGCCCGCGTGCTGGAAAGCGAGGGCATGTCCATTGTGGAAGCATCCAACGGGCTGGACGCCGTACAGATGGCCAAGGCCCAGCCCTTTGACCTCATCATCCTTGATATTATTATGGAGGGGATCGACGGTTTTCAGGTCATCCACCAGCTGCGAAGCGAGGGGATGCTGACGCCCGTATTCATTTTAAGCGGACGTCAGGCCGATAACGACAAGGTCTTTGCACTGGGCATCGGGGCCGATGACTATATCACCAAGCCCTTCTCACCCTCGGTGCTCTGCGCCAAGGTCAAAGCCTGCCTGCGTCGAATGAGTCTTTCCGCTCCCAGCAGCAGCGGCGTGCTCTCTGCCGGACCGTTCTGCTATTTCAGTGACGAGATGCGGCTATTGAAAAAAGGCATCGAAGTCCCTCTTTCCAGCAAGGAGAGCTTCCTGATGAAGTATTTCCTCACCAACCAGAACAAGGTGCTGACCAAAGAGCAGATCTACCGCAGCATCTGGGGCGACAATGTGGTAGACGACAACACCATTATGGTACATATCCGCCGCCTGCGCACGAAAATTGAGGATGACCCCAACAAGCCGCTTTATCTGCGCACAATCCGAGGCGTGGGATACCAGTTCGTGGCAGAATAGTTTATCAGACTTCCAGATCTGCGCAGCTGCTGCCAAGTGCTCCCGTATTATCCGTTCTAAGGTCGGGCGTGTGACGTGAAGCGCCTCAGCCAGCTGCCCTTTGTTCATCTCCCGGCGGGTGTACCGGGCATAAAGCTCTGAGAAGTCATCTGGCGTGGTTACTTTCTTCCTACCCTTATAGATACCGTTCCGTTTGGCGATGGCGATACCCTCCCGTTGACGGTCCAGCAAGTTTTGACGCTCAAACTCATTGATGGCGGCAATCATGGTGAGCATGAGCTTCCCGGTAGGCGTCCCGGTGTCCAAGTTCTCTTTGTTGCTGACCAGATGCACACTCTTGGCCTGTAACCGCTCCACGATCTCAAGCAGGTCCCTAGTGCTGCGGGCAAGGCGGCTGAAGTCGTGGATATAGACGGTATCGCCCTCCCGCACATAGTCGAGCATGGCTTGGAGCTGGGGCCTGTCCATACTCTTGCCGCTGATTTTTTCGGTGAACCATTTCTCGATGCCGTGCTTTTTGAGCGCTTCGATCTGGCGGGCTTCGTTCTGTTCTTCGGTGCTGACGCGGACGTATGCAACTTTCATGGTAGTACCTCACTGATTTGCAGAAAAATAGGGCCAGAGATAAGCGAAACTTTTGAAAACAAAGCCGAAAACAACCCTAATTTTCAAGATTTTGATGACGCTTTGGATGCAAGATAGGGCACACTCTACTTTTCAACTGTGCTCCCCTTTGACCAGATGGTCCAGCGTGGTATGGAAGTAGTCAGCCAAAAGTGAAGCGGACTGCAAATCAGGTGTTCTCCGGCCAGTCTCCCACAAGCTAACAGCCCGGCGGGATAGATTGAGGTCATCGGCTAACTGCTGCTGTGACAAGCCTGCATCCTTGCGCAGTGATACGATTCTGGTACTGATGGTTTCCATGGTATCCCCTTTCTTTGTATGTGTACTCACAAAATGGACTACTCTCACTCGTCCCTTGCCTCTCTGTCTCTTGGGGGCTTAGTCAGCCTTTACGAACAGCTCCATACAGTCGGCACAGATGACCCGTACTTCCTTGGTGCTGCGAATAATAGTCCCGCACTTCGGGCATACCCACCGCCGGGTGCTGCTTTTGGCCTTGGGCGGTTTCGGGGCTCCTGTCTGGCTGCTGCCCGGTCCCTTGCTGGCCGTACCAGTGCCGCACATATCTGCCCACGTCAGGCCCTCTGTCATCTGGATATCCTGCCAGCCCATAAAGATGATGAAGTCCAACAGCTCTTCGGACGGGCTTGTAATGGTCCAACCGTATTTCTCGTGATGGTCAATGACTAAGCCGTGGGCCTCTGCGGTGGCCTTAAAGCGCTTGTTGTGATAGGCTCCGCTCTGGCTGGATGTATCGCGGATACCGTGAACCAGATTGTAAAGGTGTGCCATCTCGTGCAGCAGGGTGGCCGTGGTGTTCTCAATGGGGCGGTCCAGTGTTGCAGTGGAAATATTGATCTCATACCGCTGCTCTGTGCCCTGTTCGGTGCTGACCGTCCAAGTTTTGACTGTGGTGATGTGACCATAGGCAGAGGGCGTCTTTTTAAGTGTGATGATGGGCTCCGGCAATTCGCCGTTATAGTAATGCTTGTTGAGCTCCCGGAACATTTTTTCGAGCTGGCCTGCGGTGCGGCTGGTCTTAATGGTGCTTTTCATGGTGAACAACCTTTCTCTTGATAAAAAAGGCCGGGACAGGTATACTAAAGGTGCATCCCGCCCCGGCGGGTGTATAGGGCTCTGTACAGCGCAAACTTTGGTCGGTGGGCGCTGTATGGGGCTTTTCTTAGTTGATGGTCAAACGCTGGCCTGTGACGGTTTTGCTGTACTGAGCGTAGAGGTCCGGGGCCACAGTCTTGATAGATTTGCTGTCCAGTCGCGTACTGGAAAAGTCGGACAGACGAATTTTGTGACAGCCTACCTCAAGATAATTTGTAGCGCGCTCTGCAAGAGCTTCCTTGATTTGGGCTTTGAGCGTTTCTTGTTCGGTCTGTGCTGCCTCAATCAGCTGGGTAGCTTCCTTGTACAGCTCTACAAGGGTGAGTAAAGTATCGATGCTCATGTGTTTTACCTCTCTGTCTGTGTGTTGTTGGGGAATGTGTGTTCCCGATGGCATGAGTATAGACTATTCACGGGAATAGTACGAACATGATATAATAAAAACTATAAAGGTACAGGAGGCAATACCCCATGGCAAAAACAACCGCCGCGCAACAGCGTGCAGTCCACAAATATGTCAAAAACAACTATGACCGTTTGGAGTTGTCCGTCCCCAAAGGAGAGAAAGAAGAAATTCAGCAGGCCGCAAAGCAGGCGGGGCAAAGCGTCAACGCCTATGTCTATGAGGCGGTCAAGCGTCGTATGGAGCAGGAGCAGACCACAGCAGAAACGGCAGACCCGGGGGTAGAATAAAAAAGCTCCCTGCCCTTGATTTCAGAGCAGAGAGTTAGTTGTTCGATCTCCCCAGAACGGGGAAATCGCCTAGAAGAGTATGTTTTCAACATCTTTCCACAATATTTTCAACCGGCGAAATTGTGATACTGTTTGGGCGATACTACAGGGTAAAATATGCTGTATCACATCAGGCCAAACCGCCAAAAGAAAGTGCGACAAAAATGCGACAACAAGGTGTGACTCGACAAAATGAGCGGCAATAGGAATTGCATAAAATGACGAAGTATCTATACAAAATCAAACATAAAAAGATATAAAATGACATATCAAGCCTCTCTTTTAATCAGAGGGCCAGGGATTCGAGTTCCCTCGAGCGCACCAAAAGGACGACAAATCGCTGAAACGAACGGTTTGTCGTCTTTTTTGTTTTATACGGTTTTGGGGGCTTGTACCTGTGATTTTTTCAAAAAATTTAGAGGTCAGAGGTACAAAAATGAAGAAGATCCAGAAGAATTATGAGCTGAACGCAGGCGAGAGCTTCCGTCTCGACAAGAACGGTCTCCACGGCGTCACGGCGCAGGGCCGCTTCAAGATGAGCCTGCTGCTGGTGCTCGAGTAAAAACATCTGTAGAACGCAGAAGACCGACGGCTTTCCGGGATGGAGGGCTGACGGTCTTTTTGTTCAAAACAGGAAAATACTGGAACGGAAAAGGGCGCAATATACCTTATAAATGGCGTTTCAAAAGCAGAAATTTGGCTCAACGTCCAAAATTAAGGTTTGGATGCTTGACAAAGCGGAGATGGGATAGTACACTCAAAAAGAAAATTGATGCAAGACATCCTCAAGGTGAAAAAGATTCACAGAAGAACGGGCGTCTCCGAACTGAAAACGGAAGGAGGCTAGGGACATGACGCTGTTTTCTTACGAAATTTTCGATGCAGTCGCGCGTCAGGGCAGCTTTAACAAAGCGGCCCAGCAGCTGCATCTGACCCCCTCTGCCATCAGCCATGCCATCGCGGTGATGGAGGCTGAGCTTGGCTTTACCTTATTCAATCGCGGCAAAAACGGCGTGACCATGACCAGCTATGGCGCTTCGCTCTACCCGTCCATCCGGGCGGTGCTCAACAGCGACGAGGCCCTGCAGCAGAGCATTGCCCGCCTCAACGGCCTGGAAAAGGGCAAGGTGAAGCTGGGGGCATTCAACTCGGTCTGCGCCGGCCTGCTGCCCCAGATCCTCAAGAGCTTCATGGCAAGCTACCCCCAGATCGAAGTCGAGGTCTATCAGGGTACTTACGACGACGTGAAGGAGTGGCTGCGCACCGGTCAGGTGGACCTGGCCTTCCTGTCCGCCAGCTGCCGCGAAGAGTTCAACCTGACCGAGCTGTTCCGTGAGCCGCTGCTCTGCATCGTACCGCAGGACTGGCCCGAACCGCCAAACGGCATTATGACGCCGGAGCTGATGAACGGCCAGAGCTTTGTCGTCCAGTGCGACGCCACCGACGCCGAGATGCGCCAGTTCCTCAAGAAATACTCCATCTCCACCGAGCGCCGCTGCCACGTCATCGACGACCAGTCCAATATCGCCATGGTGGAGGCGGGCCTCGGCATCTCCATCATGCCCCGGATGCTGCTGCGCAGCTGCACGGCGGCGGTCAAGATCTACCCCATCGAGCCGGAAGAGTACCGGGTGGTGGGTCTGGCCGTCCAGCGCCCCACGGCGATGGCTCCGGCGGTCGAGCAGATGTTCCACCACATCGTGGACTTCTGCCGCCAGATGGACCCGCAGCTTCTCTGAGAATATGAAAATGACCGGGCAGCAGTGATGCTGTCCGGTTTTTACATACCCAATCGGCAGAGTTGATGATTGAATCCGCTGGAAAAATACGGTATACTATAGCAAACCACCTATACAATAGAAATGTCAGAGGTTTATGAAAGCAGCAAGGGGGAAAGACCATGAAACGACGTGATTTCTGTAAAGCGCTGGTTTGCAGTGCAGCTCTTGCGCCCGGGCTGGCACTGCCCCGGGCTGAGGCAGCGGCAAAAAGCCAGACGGTGGGCCGGGCAGTCCCGGCGGGCAATTATACAATGTCCTTCCGCAGCGAGCTGAGCCAGATGGACATCGAGCACGAGTATTACTACAGCGACAGTTTTTTTGCGCACAGCTCCATCCAGTACGACCACCAGCTGGCGCTGGCGACGCTGGGCATGGTGGCGGCTGCTTTCAATACATGGACCAGCGATGCGAAATACTGGGTCAACGGGGACGTGGGCCGCGAGGACAGCCTCGATGCAGCCTATACCAAGCTGGGCTTCGGCGACGTGAAATACCGCTATTATGATGTCGATGTGGGCAAGGCGGGCGACTTCGTGGGCTGGTCCACGGCCCGCAAGACCATCACCCTGAACGGGAAGCGCACCACCATCGTGGCGCTCATCCTGCGCGGCGGCGGCTACGGCGGCGAGTGGGTGAGCAATCTGCACACCGGCGCGGGCCACGCCCACAGCGGCTTCATCATCCCGGTGCATGAGGTGTTTGCCGATTTGAAGAACTATCTGGCGGCAGCTCAGCAAAAGGGAGAGCTGGGCGTCGTCAAGCTCTGGATGGGCGGCTACAGCCGCGGTGCGGCAGTGGCGAACCTTCTGGCTGCCCGTGTCAACAAGGAGCTGTCCGGACTGGAACGGGAGAATGTCTTCGTCTACACCTTTGCGACACCGGTGGCCCTCGGCCCGCAGGACTACCCCGACTTGCAGCAGGACTACGACAACAACCACAACGCCGACGGCAGCCTGAAAGGGAGCTGGGGCGAGAGCAACATCTTCAACATCATCTCCAGCGGCGACATCGTGCCGCATCTTCTGCCCGAAGAGTGGAGCTTCCACCGGAACGGCAACGACCGCTTCCTTCCCTCCACCCGGAACGAGGAAGAGCTGGAAGACCTGAACGAGATGGGCAAGAATGATTTCGGCCCGACGCCGCTGGACTTCAGCTGGCTGGCCACCGACAAAGAGACGAACGAAGTCATGCTCAGCATGGAGGAGTACTTTATCTCCCGCGAGAACTACCATGAGAAGTACGAAGCCGCCCTGATGGACATGATACAGTGCGCCTTCATCCGCTCGGAGAAGGAGGTCACGCAGAACAAAGTTCTGGACGATGGCGAGGTCATCCAGCGGCTGCGCACCCTCACCCATCTGAAGAATATGGATTACTGGAAGATCTCCCGTGCCGTCTGGGCGGCATCTACCATGAGCCGTGCCGTGCTCAAGCGGGTCGATGTGGAGAATATCCCCATCCGTGCGCAGCAGATCGTCGTGCCGATCCTGGCCGTGGGCCTTTGCTATGGCCTCGAGAGCGAGGCTGTGAGCCTCATTGCAAAGTACATCCTGATGTTCGTGGCAATGAAGAGCGCGCCCGACGACGCCATCCGGGCGGCGTTCTGCCACCACTGCGAGAATTACATTGCTCTGATGGAATATTACGCCCCCTCAGAGCACTGCATGGAAGCCACCACCCGCACCTGAAAACCGAAAATTCGGAGACAGCAGACCGCTGCCGGAGTCGAAAGACCCCGGCGGCGGTTTTTTCATGCGCAAAATTTTTTGCACTGGCACGCAGTGACATCCTTCGTGTCCGGTAAACGGTATCCTGATAACGCAAAGGGCGGCATCCCCGCCGGGAGCGAGAATGAAGGAGGGCTGTTGTATGCGGAATCGACTGGAACGGAGGCGGCTGACACTGCGCGCCGCAGCACTGTGCATCGTGCTGGTGCTGCTGTGCGGCTGTCTGCTGCCCGCATTTGCCGAGGGGCCGGAGCGGACGGACAGCGTGCCGGACCGGACATGGGACGAGGAAATAGAGGACGAGCCTGCCTGGAACGAAGAAGATGACATCCGGACAGACGAGCCGGTGCTTCTGCCAGCGGAAGGCGGCATCCCCGTCGTGGTGGACGGGCTCGACGACATCGGGCTGCCCGACGAGACGCCGACGCCGGACAGCGGGGCCGTCAAAGCGGACGAGCATTTTGAGAGGACCTATCTCTTCTGGCTCAGCGAGTCGGACGAGGCCGACGGCGGCCTGCCCTACGCGGAACAGACCGTGGGCAGCGGCGAAGAGCTTCTGATGCCCGAAGAGCCGGAGGTGGAGGGAAAGAGCTTCCGCTTCTGGTACAGCCGGGACGACGAAGGGACGGCGGTCCGCTTCGTGCCGGATGAAGGACTGCTCTGGCCGGAAGCGGACAGCGAGTGCAGCCTCTACGCCTGTTTCATCGACGATGAGGCCCAGCAGGAGGAGCCTGTTTCAGACGAGGAAGAAGGCATTGCCGTTCTGCCGGAGCTGTCGGAAGAACGGCCCGTTGCCGAGGAGGAAACGTCTCTGGATGAGGCAGAGCAGCCCGAAGAAGACAGATCCCCTGAGGAAGATGCCGACTTGGCCGACGACAACGTAGCCGAGGATAAAACCGCCCTTCCCGCGGACGAACTTGATGAGGATGCACCGGGCTGGGGGGATCGGACTCAGGAAGAGTCGGCGGCGGTCTTCCTGCTCAAGACCCCCACCAGCCTGCCCGGCAGCAATGACCCCAGCCAGTGGGCGCCGGACAACAGCGAGTGCAAGTGGGTCGGTAAGGTGAAGACCTACGGCGCGGCATGGGAAGATAACGGCAAGAACATCCTGACAAATGTGTCAGACTATGTTGTATCGTGGCCGGGCGGCGCGACTGGCGACGCATGGTCGCTGAAACCGGGCGATGACTACTGGGACGAGGTCGTCGATGAGATATGGGACGAGTATAAGGACACCATCGAGAAGCAGACCGGCATCACGGGGCTGACGCAGGACGATCTGGAGAGCATCGTTGTGACGCCGTACAAGATCTCGCGCAAGAACGGGACAAAACCGGATAAGCACATCGACTGCATCATCAGCGTCAAAAGCAGGAAAAACTTCACGGCCCGGTTCAACGTCCGCGCCCCGGGCGAGGACGACTACAGCATCCGGGAAAGCCGCGAGTACCAGAGCGGCGAGCGGGTGGAAGGGACGACGGCGGACATCGAAAAAGAGCTCGACATCGGCGGTGCGCGCTATGTCTTTGACGGCTGGTACAAAGAGCTCCCCGGTTCGGTGACGGATGAGCCGGACCCGAAGGAAAAGGTATCGCAGGACGAGTGGGAAGAGGGCTATGAGCCCACCGACGAAGAGCTGGAAAACGGCGTCGTCAATTTCTATGCCCACTACGTTCTGGCCGATATAGACCCGGACACCGGCGTGGAGACAGACTTCTTCGGGCTGCCGCTGATGCTGTGTACCGGTGCGGCCGTTCTGGGCTGCAAAAACAGAAAGAAGGAGGAAGATGAGTGAAGGAACCAAACGAGGCGCTTGCCCCGGAGGCCCCGCCCGGGACGCCGGAAGCGAACCTGTCTGGACCGGCGAAGCCGGAAAAAAGCCCCCTGCTGCGGGAAGTGCGCAGTCTGGCGGTGCGGCTGGCGGTGTTCGCCGCCGTGCTCTGGGTGCTTCTGACGCAGGTGTATCTGGTGACGCAGGCGTCCGGCAGCGAGATGTTCCCCGCCGTGAAGGACGGCGACCTCGTGCTGGGCTGCCGGCTGGAAAAAGACTATGCCAAGAATGATGTCGTGGTATATGAGCGCTCGGGAAGGCTGCGGGTGGGCCGCGTGCTGGCCCGGGGCGGGGACATCGTGACCCTGAGCGAGAGCGGCGTTGTGGAGGTCAACGGCTCGGCACAGGGCGGCGGCATCCTCTACCCCACCTACCCCAAATCGCTGCTCAGCTACCCCTACGCTGTGCCGGAGGACAGCGTCTTCATTTTGGGTGACTGCCGCACACAGGCCGAGGACAGCCGTGACTTCGGCCCGGTGCAGTGCAGTGCGGTCAAGGCAAAAGTCATCACCCTCATCCGGCGGCGGGGGCTCTGAGCCGCCAAAAACCATACAGGACAAGATAGAAGGAACTTCAGGATGAAACAGAACAAGGCAGAAAAGCTTCTCGCAGGGGTGCTTTCCATCTCTCTGGCCATGGGCGTCAGCGTCATGCCCGCCTTTGCGGCCAGCGGCGAGACGTATGCGGACATGGACAGCGTGGTCATCAAGAAAAACTACGAGCTGGCCAACGAGGGGACCTTCTCCCCGGCGGAGACATTCAGCTTCGACATCGAGGCGGACAATGTCACCGATGCGTCGGACGACATCACCCCGGAGAATATGCCGATGCCCACCATCGGCACGGTGAGCTACCGGAGAGGCGAGGCCGGCAGCACCACCAAGACCAAGGAGATCAAGATCGACCTGCCCGAGTACGACAGCGTGGGTGTCTACACCTACATCATCCATGAGGTGGCGGGCCACAGCGCAGGCGTGACCTACTACGGCGACGCCATCCTGCTGCGGGTGACGGTCATCGAGCAGGACGGCAAGCTCCGAATTGCCGCTGTCCACACCGAGGACCCGGAATCCACCGGCGAGGGCAAGAAGGACGACTTCGACAACCTCTACTCTGCCGGTGAGCTGGAAGTCCACAAGGACGTCGAGGGCATCATGGGCAATAAGGACAAATACTTCGAGTTCACGGTGCAGCTGACCGGCGAGGAGGGCAAGACCTATCAGGACAGCTACGCCATCACCGGCGGCAGCTATGACGCGAACCCCGCCTCGATCAAGATCAGGCCCGGCGAGACGACGGAAGCGACTTTCTATCTGAAAGACGGCGACACCATCCACATCGAGAACCTGCCCTACGGCGTCGAGTACAAGGTGTCTGAGACGCCGGTCGCAGACGATGTGACGACGGAGACTGGCACCGAGGGCGAAGTGGATGAGGCGGTCGAGCAGGCAAACTTCACCAACACCAAGGGCGGCACCGTGGATGCCGGTGTGGTGCTGGACAGCGCACCCTATCTCTTCACCCTGACGGGTGCTGCGGGCGTCGGGCTGCTGCTGACCCTGCGCCGCCGCCATCAGAAGTAAACGCGGAGGAAATAAGGCAAGGGAGGTGAGGAACATTCGGTGGCAGAAGATGGCCCTGCGGGCGGCGAACGGCCTGCTGGACGGGGTGACGGCCCTGCTGGTGCTGCTGGCGGTGGTCTGGTCGGGCTATGCGCTGTGGGACAACAGCCGGGTGTACGCCGCTGCCGACAATGTGCAGGCCGGGCTGTTGGCCTTCAAGCCCCAGCCGCAGGAGGACAACAGCCTCTCCTTCGGCCAGCTGCGGGACATCAACCCCGATGTCTGCGGGTGGCTGACGCTGGACGGCACGGCCATCGACTACCCGGTGGTGCAGGGCGAGAGCAATTTCACCTATCTGAACACCGACGTCTACGGCAGCTTTGCGCTGGCGGGCAGCATCTTTCTGGATGTTGACTGCGACGCGGATCTCAGCGGGCGGTATTCCCTGATCTACGGCCACCATATGGAGAACGGGCGGATGTTTGGCGACCTCGACAAATACAAGGACGGCGCATTCTTTCGCCAGAACACCACCGGCACCCTGACGCTGCCCGGCGGGAGCTATCGGCTGGAAGTGCTGGCCTGCCTTGTGGTGCCTGCGTCGGAACAGGCCATCTTTGCCCCGGGCAAGTGGCAGGCAGACGCAGGCGGGCTGCTCCCCTTTGTGGAGGAGAATGCCCTTCAGATGGATGCACAGGCGCTCCGTGCGCTGGAAGAGGAGCCGGAAGGAGCGCAGTTCCTGGCGATGGCTACCTGCTCGGGGGAGTACACCGACGCGCGGACGGTGGTGCTGGCCCGGATGGAACCAATGTCAGACCTGCAAAACGGAAAGGAGGAGAGCTTATCATGAGAAGGCTCCCGAAAATGGCAGCGGCCCTGCTGGCAGCAGCGCTTGCGGTAAGCGCTGCCCTGCCTGCTCTGGCCGCAGACCAGCGGACGGAGCTGGAACTGGAGGCGTCCGTCCGCTGCACCGGAGAGGCAGCTGACGAGACGCTGACGGTGCGGCTGACCGCGTTGGACGGCGCGCCGATGCCGGAAGGCTGTGACGACGAGGCTGAGCTGGATTTTCCGGCCCGGGACTGCCGCGACGCCGACGACAAGACCCTGACGAAGACTTTTGATACCATCGTCTACACCGCGCCCGGCATATACGAGTATACGGTCACTCAGGACGCGGGCGGACGGAAACGGGCCGACTACGACGACACCGTCTTTTACCTGAAAGTCATGGTGGCGTGGGACACCGACGGTGAGCTGAAAGGACACGTGTCTGTCCGGCGGGACGGGGACGACGGGGCAAAGACGGAACTGCTCTTCAAGAACAGCTACCGCAGCACCGACCCCCTTCCCCCGCCGGTGACGCCGCCTTATGTGCCGGATAAGCCGACGCCGACCCCGAAGCCGGTGGACCAGCCGGGCGAGATAACAGTCATCCGCCCGCCGACACCCTCGGCAGAGATGCCGGATGAAGTCATCCCGGCTGCGGAGCCGGAACCGGTGGGGACCCTCATCCAGACCGGCCAGCTGCTCTGGCCCGTGCCGGTGCTGGCAGGCGGGGGCATCGCCCTTGTGGCGGTGGGCGTTTGGCTGAGCCGGAAGCGCAGACACGATGCGTAGGATGGTGACGGAGCGGCTCTGCCTGATGCTGGGCAGTGCTCTGGTGCTGGCAGCGGTCTGTCTCTACGTCTACGACCGGCTCGAGGATGCAAGGGCAGGCGCTCAGGCCGCTTCGGCGGTGAGCCAGCTGCGCCAGAGCCGGAGCATCGCGGCAGTGTCGGAGGCAGAACGGCCCGCAGACAGCGCGGAAAGCCTGCCCACGGAAGATGCAGAGTCCGAGCCGGAACCGGCTTCGGAAACCCCGGCGTCAAGCATTGAGCGGGAGTATCTGGGGGTGCTGACCATCCCCGCTCTGGGCTTGGAGCTGCCGGTGCAGACCGAGTGGAGCAAAGCGAACCTCAAGGTCTCGCCCTGCCGTCAATGCGGCAGCACGGCGGGCGGAGACCTTGTCATCGCGGCTCACAATTACAAATCGCACTTCGGGCGGCTGAGCAACCTTTCCGAGGGCGACGAGGTGCGTTTCACTTCACAGGACGGCGCTGAGGCAGTGTACACTGTGGAGCGGACTGCGCAGATCTCGCCCGAAGAACCCGAAGCCCTGCGGGAGGGCGGCTGCCCCCTCGTGCTCTATACCTGCACCCCCGGCGGAAAAGCGAGGGTGGTGGTGTACTGCCGGAGAGAAAATGCAGCATGAAAAAACAGGAGCGGAAAGCCGCAGGCTTTCCGCTCCTGTTTTTGGTCGTTGTTTAATCTACACAGAAATAGAAATTCTCCGGAACAGGGAAAGACTCTTCGGCGGAGCTGACGCTTACGCGGTAGAGGTAACCTTTACGGAGGTGATAGATCGCAGAAGTGTCGGTATATTCAAGATCGGGCCCGAAGGGGTCGTAATCGTCCTCAATGTCAATGAGGGTATTGGGGTCCTGACCGGCTTCCACTACGGCTTTTACATCTGCAATAGTCTTGCCCTTATAAAGGTCCATGTCATAACTCCAGGAAGGAGTAGTGACGACGGTGCCTTCGGGAACATGGAATACAAAATAACTCTCGTTCGTGCGGGCTGTGTCGCCGTAAGGAACGCTTACAGTGATCTGTTCCACACTGTTCAGCGGCTGAGAGAGGGTATAGGTGCCATCGGTGATCCAATCAGAAGTAAAGGCACCATAAAGAGACCACATATCCTTTGATACACCGATGACCTCATCCTTTTCTACAGTATAAGCCCGGATAGAGGTGGAGCCGACCTGATATTCGACGGTCACAGCCAGATCTTCCTTTTTCTGTGCGCCATCGACAGTGGTAACAGTGGAACGCTTTTCTTCATACTTTACGGGAGCTGCTGCGGCACTGGCACTTAAAGTGACCGCGCTCAGAATCAGTGAGGCAGCTGCCAGAACTGCGAATCTTTTCAGAAAATGCGGACAGGGCTTCATATTCTTTCCTCCTGTATTACATGATGCAATAAATTGAATCCAGCTTGATTATAGGCATCGAAGAAAAAAACATCAAGAGAGAAATACGATTTTGGAAGAAAAGACAAAATGTCGGCAGCTTTATTGTGCAGCTGCATCTTCGGTATCGGTCATGATGAACCAGAACACGGTGCCTTTGCCCACAGTGCTGTGGACGCCGAAGCGGAAACCGTGCTGCTGGAAGATGGCTTTGGTGATGGAGAGGCCGAGGCCGGTCCCCTGCTTGCCTGCGTCGGAGCGGGAACGGTAGTAGCGGTCGAAGATATAGGGCAGGTCCTCGGCAGAGATGCCGGGGCCGTGGTCTTCCACCTCCACCCGGACGCTCTCGGGACAACGGAGCGCCCGCAGCACGAAGATGCCGTCTTCGCCGATGTGGTGCATGGCGTTGCCCAAAAGGTTATGCAGAGCGCGCTGCATCATGTCGGGGTCGGCGCAGACCGGCAGTTCTTCGTCGGGGATCTCCAGCTTGAGCTGCCAGCCGTTCTGGGCGCAGACGGCGTCGTAACGCTCGCTCACCTCGTCGCAGAGCTGGCCCATGTCGAAGTGGACCTTCTCGCACTTGAGTGCGCCGCTCGTGACCTTGCTCAGCTCCATGACGCTGGAAACAAGGGCCGTCAGGCGGTCGGTCTCGTCCACGATGATGTTCATCTGCTCGTCGCGGTGCTTCTTGTCGTCGCCGGTCAGATCGCGCACCGTCTCGGCATAGCCCTTGATGAGAGTGAGCGGAGTGCGCAGGTCGTGGGAGACGTTGGCCAGCAGGTCGCGCTGCATCTGGGAGGCGTGCTGAACCTCTTTTGCCATGTGGTTGAACTCCTGGGCCAGGTCGCCCAGCTCGTCGTTCCGCACCGAGTCCACATGGACGGCGTAGTTGCCCTGTGCCACCTGCCGCGCAGCCCCGGAGAGAGCCCGCAGAGGCTTTGTGAACCACTCGCTGAACAACCATGCCGCCGACATCGAGAACGCGAAAATGAGGGCCGCAGCCAGCGGCAGGACGGTGCTGAGCACCTTGCCGGCCTCGGCCACATGCATCAGGCTGGTAGTCACCAGCACAGTGTAATTTCCGTCGGAGGTCATCCGGCCCACCATCAGCTGGACGGAGCCGGAGGGCGTGGGCGGGTTGATCTTCCGCACCACTGTGCCGCCGCTCTCCCGGCAGAGCTGCCGCATGGCGCGGGCCGTGGTGTAGGCGGTCTGCTCGTCGGCAGTGTCGGTGGGGCGGGTGCGGTGAAGGTTGCAGTAGGACAGGTTATCCACCTTGAAGATCTGCCGCAGGGTGGTGTCGGAGATGTCGATGCAGAAGCTGCTCATCCCGCCCAGCTCGAAGATGTCGTCCTGCAGCGCGTTGAAGAAGGTGTTGTTGACGTACAGCCGGCTGCCGAAGGCCCAGTAGGAGAGGGTCTCGCCCTTCCCGATGGCCTCGTCCATCCGGGCCACGATGGCCTCGGCCTGCTCGGTGAGCTGTTTCTGGATATGGGTGGTGTAGAGGGGCTCCAGCAGCTGGGTGCTCAGAAACCAGAACAGTCCCACCAGCAAAAGGCAGATGAAGCACAGAAAGCCCATGAGCTGGCCCCGGATGCCGATGGTGCGCCGTGTTTTGCTCGTTTGCCGCATGAAGAGCAGAGCCTCCGCTTAACGCGCCGCGTCGGGGTCGAACTTGTAGCCGATGCCCCAGACAGTGGCGATGTAGCCGCGGCACTTGCCCAGATGGCCGCGCAGCATCTTGACGTGGGTGTCCACGGTGCGGTCTTCGCCGAAGTAGTCGTAGTTCCACACCTTCTGCAGAATCTTTTCGCGGCTGAGGGCGATGCCCTTGTTGGAGGCCAGAAAGACCAGCAGGTCGAACTCCTTGGGCGTGAGGCTCACTTCCTCGCCCGACACCTTGACGGTGTGGCTGGCCGTGTCGATGGACAGCTCCCCGAAGGTCATGGTGCTGTCAGAAGCCTCGGTGCGGGGCATGGTGCGGTTGAGCACAGCCTTGACACGGGCCACCAGCTCCCGGGGGGAGAAGGGTTTGACCACATAGTCGTCAGCGCCGCCCTCGAGGCCGGCAAGCTTGTCGTACTCCTCGCCGCGGGCCGTCAGGATGATGACGGGGGTGTTGATGCGGCGGGTGCGCATCTCCCGCAGGCAGGTCATGCCGTCCATGAAGGGCATCATCAAATCGAGGATGACCAGATCGTAGCCGCCGCCGGTGAGCAGCGACAGGGCGGCGGAACCGTCCCCTGCCTCCTCGCAGGTGTAGCCCGAATACTGTAAATTCTCCCGGATAAGCTCCCGGATGCGGGGCTCGTCGTCAACGATAAGAATTTTTGCCATAAGGCATTCCTCCTAAAAGCTTCTATCTCTCAAGCGCCGGAGGCTGCTCAGAGCCAGCCCGGCGGAACTGTATACTGCGTTCAAGTCTATCATACCCTATCAATTAGGAATTTTTGTGAAGTTTGAGTAGATTTTTTGGGAAAACATCCCAGTGGGTGCGTTTCGTGTCTGCCCTGATTATAAAGGGCCGCTTTTGGGGGCTGTCAAGCTTGGCCTCATCTTGCGCAGAAAAGCCGAAGTGTGCTATACTACAATGATAAAAGACTTCCCCGAAATCTGACAAATACAAAGGAAAAACTGTTCATGCGCATTGGATTCGTAGAGCTGGTACTGCTCCTCTTCATTGCATCCATCACGGTGGGGCCGAACGTGGCCCTCTTTGCGGACCGGTGGCTTCGCCGCGCCCAGCGCACGTCTGCTGCCGCTGCCCGCCGGAAGGCCCAGCTGGAAGCACAGGCCGCCATCGAGCGGGAAGCTCTGATGACCCGCTTCCGGGTGGCCAGCAACATCTTTGCCCTGCTGATGCTGGCGGCGCTGGCGTACGGCCTGCTGCTGCGGCCCATCGACACGCCGCCGAAAGCCTACACCGCCCCGGATGTGCGGCAGGACACCGGTGCCGCGCAGACGGCCCTCTCCGCCGACAGCAAGGACAGCTGGAAGCTGGGCGGCTATCTGGGTGTGGACTGCGTCCGTGTCCAGGACGGCCTTGTCTACGCTGCTGCCTACAACGGTGCGGCCATGAAAAAGCGTCAGAGCGACCTTGTCCGCACCGACGGCGGACACTACGCGGCCATTCTGTCGGTGGAGGGCGAGTTGACCAGCTTTGCCTTCGACGCCGACGGCGACTTGTGGCTGACGGTGGTGACGTCCTCCGGCGGGGCGCTCTGCCGCGCCCGGCATGACAGCTGGGGAACCTCAGTAGAACAGGTGGTGACTCAAATCGACGGCGCACCGCTGGGTGTGCTGTCGGCGGTGGAGACCGGCCCGGACGGGAAGGTCTATTTCGCCGTGTCCACCGAAGCCACTGCGAAAAACGGGCTGGAAAGCGCTCTCCGCACCGAGCTCATCGCCCACACCGGCACGGGCTGCGTCTATGTGTATGACCCGTCGGCCCGGACAGTGGAACAGGTGCTGGGCGGCGTGGCCGGTGCGGCTGGTCTGGCCCTCTCGGAGGATGGCCGAACGCTGTACGTTTCCGATCTCGGGAACCGCTGCGTCTGGGCTGTGGACGCCGACGCCCGGGAGCTGACGGCCGGCGGCAAGCACTGCGGGAGCTTTGTGTCCGGCCTGCCGGGATACCCCGGCGCATTGGCGCTGGACGAGGACGGCACTCTCTATATCAGCTACCGCTGGACCCGCAGCGGCTGGCTGGAAAAACACGCGGACAGCACCCTTCTGCGGGGCATCGCTCTGCGGGCCGGTGAGAACATCCAGAAGAAGCTGTTCAAGCTGCCTGCGGACGCCCCCTGCGCCGAGGCTGTGGACACCGCCGACGGAAGCTGGAAGCAGACATTCTCAGGCAGAGAGCTGGACGGCTGCACCGCAGTCTGCCCGGCGGGAAGCAAAGTGTATTTCGGCGCGGCAGGCTCTGCCAGCCTGCTGTCTGCAAGAGTATAAAACGAGGTGTTTTTTATGACAGAAGAGTTCAAAAAGCAAATCGAGACCGAAGCGCGGCAGGCTGTGACGGAGCTGCTGGCCCAGGCAAAGCTGAAAAAGGGCGACGTCTTTGTGGTGGGCTGCTCGTCCAGCGAGATCGTCGGCGGCCACATCGGCAAGGACTCGAGCCTTGAGGCTGCACAGGCTGTCTACGCCGGCGTCGCACCGGTGCTGGCCGAAAACGGCATCTGGCTGGCCGCACAGTGCTGTGAGCACCTCAACCGTGCAATCATCATTGAGCGGGAAGCCGCTGAGAAATACGGCTGGGAGGAAGTCTGCGTCGTGCCGCGTCCCCATGCGGGCGGCAGCTGGGCCACCACCTGCTGGAAGCAGTTCAAAGACCCCATCGCGGTGGAGGAGATCCGCGCCCACGCAGGCATCGACATCGGAGGCACCCTCATCGGAATGCATCTGCGCCGGGTGGCTGTGCCGGTGCGGCTGAGCCTTTCGAAGATCGGCGAGGCCAACATTCTCTGCGCCCGCACCCGCCCGAAGCTCATCGGCGGCGAGCGCGCAAAATATACCGAGGAGGACTGAGCTCTATGGCAGAAAAGAATCTGGAAGAGATGCGGGAGGCTGTGGAGACCATCCGCGAAAAGATGGCCGCAGCGGCCCGGGAAGCAGGCCGTGACCCCGCCGAAGTGCAGCTCTGCGCGGCCTGCAAGACCCGCACCGCAGACACCGTCGCAGCCAGCGCGGCCCTTGCCATCGATGTGTTCGGCGAGAACCATGTGCAGGAGCTTTGCGCCAACTACGACGCCGGTGCTTACTGCGGCAAGCCCAGTCACTTCATCGGCCATTTGCAGACCAACAAAATCAAGAAGGTGCTGGGCCGCGCAAGCCTCATCCAGAGCGTGGACAGCGAGCATCTGTTGGCCGCGATCGAAAAGGAAGCCGCCAAGGCCGGCATCGTGCAGGACGTCCTGCTGGAAGTGAACATCGGCGGCGAGGAGTCGAAGTCGGGCGTCTCGCCGGAACAGCTCTGGCCCCTGTTGGACGCTGCCGCCGCAGAAGAGCACATCCGGGTCAAGGGTCTGATGGCCATCCCGCCCGTCAACGACGACGACGCCCAGAACCGCCGGTATCTGGCCCAGGTGTACAAGCTGTTCGTGCAGGCCGGGGAGCGGGGGTACCAGAACGTGAAGATGGAGACCCTCTCCATGGGCATGAGCGGCGACTTTGAGAACGCCATCCGCGAAGGTGCGACCCTCGTGCGCATTGGTACGGCTATCTACGGAGAACGGGATTATTCGAAGAAGTAACCTCTCAGTCGGGCTTGCGCCCGCCAGCTCCCCTAGTAGGGGAGCCTCTGGCGTATCCAGCAAGCTTCACCCGGCTGCCAAAGCCTCCCCTCGTTAGGAGCAACAACGACGACCGCCGCCAGCGGCGGAAACAGGGAGTCGCTGTTGGGGCCGCGGCCAGCAGGATGCGAGGCCCGCACCAAGGGCCGAAGCAGATGCTGGGAGCCGCAACCCGGGCAGTGGCACGCCGCAGGCGTGACGGAGAGGTTTGAACCCAGAAATTTAAAATTGGAGGAATCATGCAAAAAGTCAACGACCCCGCAGTGCGGCACACCAGCAGCGGTGCCCTCATCCGGCGCTTTCTGCCCTATCTGGCAAAATACAAAAAGACCCTGTTCATCGACCTGTTCTGTGCGGCGATGACCACCCTGTGCGACATCATCCTGCCCAAGATCATGAGCACCATCACCAACTCCGCCATGGGCGTGGGCATCACCCTCACGGCGGGCATCGTGCTCAAGCTGGCGGCAGTGTACTTCGTGCTCCGCATCATTGACGGTGCTGCGCAGTATTTCATGTCCGGCATCGGCCACATCATGGGCGTCCACATCGAGACGGACATGCGCCGGGACGCCTTCGACCACCTGCTCAAGCTCGACCACACCTACTACAACAACACCAAGGTCGGCACCATCATGGGCCGCATCACCAATGACCTGTTCGACGTGACCGAGTTCGCCCACCACTGCCCCGAGGAATTTTTCATCGCGGGCATCAAGATCCTGGCGTCCTTCCTCATCCTGTGTCAGGCCAGTGTGCCGCTGACGCTGGCGGTGTTCGCCTGCGTGCCGCTGATGGGCGTCGTGTCCGTCAAGCTGAACCAGCGCCTGCGCGCCCGGTTCCGCCAGCAGCGCGTCCAGATCGGTGAGCTGAATGCCACCATCGAGGACAGCCTGCTGGGTCAGGGTGTGGTGAAGGCCTTCGCCGCCGAGGACGAAGAGCGCGAGAAATTCGCCAGGGGCAACAAGGATTTCGAGCACATCAAGACGCTGGGCTACTACGCCATGGCTGCGTTCAACACCTCCACCCGCCTCTTCGACGGCCTGATGTATCTGGTGGTCATCCTTGCGGGCGGTCTGTCGCTGGTGTACGGCAAGATAACCGCCGGTGACCTGGTGGCTTATATGCTCTACGTCACCACTCTCATCGCCACCATCCGCCGCATCGTCGAGTTCGCCGAGCAGTTCCAGCGCGGCATGACCGGCATCGAGCGCTTTGCGGAGATCATGGATACCCCCGTGACCATCAAGGATGCCGAGGACGCAAAGCCCCTGCAGCCCGGCCCGGGCGCCATCCGCTTCGAGGACGTCAGCTTCGAGTACCCCGACGACCACAACAAGGTGCTCCACCATGTCAGCCTTGACATCAAGGCCGGTGAGCGTCTGGCGCTGGTCGGCCCGTCCGGCGGCGGCAAGACGACGCTCTGCAACCTCATCCCCCGCTTCTACGAGGTGACGGGAGGCCGTATCCTCATCGACGGGCAGGACATCCAGCACGTCACCCTCAAGAGCCTGCGGGAGGACATCGGCATCGTCCAGCAGGACGTCTATCTGTTCAGCGGTTCGGTGGCGGATAACATCGCCTACGGCAAGCCCGGCGCGACCCGGGAGGAAATTATCGAAGCGGCCCGTCTGGCGGGCGCAGAGCGCTTTATCAGCGCCTTGAAGGATGGCTTCGATACCTATGTGGGGGAGCGCGGCGTCAAGCTCTCGGGCGGTCAGAAGCAGCGCATTGCAATCGCGCGGGTCTTCCTGAAGAACCCGCCCATCCTCATTCTGGACGAAGCTACCAGCGCCCTCGACAACGAGAGCGAGATCCTGGTGGGCCAGAGCCTCGAAAAGCTGGCCCATGGCCGCACGACCCTGACTATCGCCCACCGACTGACCACCATCAAGGACTACGACCGTATCCTTGTGCTGGGCGCAGAGGGTATCGAGGAGTCTGGCACCCACGACGAGCTGCTGGCGAAGAAGGGCGTCTACTACCGCCTGTGGAATCAGCTGCCCGGGGAAGATACGTTGTAAGAAGAATAAGTATAACAAAAGAGGCACTGCCAGCGGCAGTGCCTCTTTTGTTATACTCTCTCTTATTCTCCGACAATGAGCCGCACGGCGCCGTAAATACCGGCGTCGTTGCCGAGGCTTGCAGCCTTGATGGGCGTCTCACGGCAGGACTTAAAGGCGTAGGTCTTGAAGTGCTCCACCAGCGGGTCGAAGAGGACGTCGCCTGCGCGGGACACACCGCCGCCGATGAGGAACATCTCGGGGTCGGTGGTGCTGGCAATGGTGGCCAGAGCCATGCCGAGGGTGTCGGTCATCTCGTCCACCTCGCGGGCAGCGAGGGCGTCGCCGCTGCGGGCGGCATCAAAGACGTCCTTGGCCTCAAAATCCTTGCCGCGCAGGACACAGTCTGCGTCGGGGTTCTCGTCCAGCAGCTTCTTCATGCAGCGGACGACGCCGGTGGCGCTGGAATACTGCTCGAGGCAGCCGTGCTTGCCGCAGCCGCAGGCGGCCGTCTCGTGACGATTGACGGTGATGTGGCCGATCTCACCGCCGGCACCGTGTGCGCCGTCGATGACTTTGCCGTTGACGATGACGCCGCCGCCGACGCCGGTACCCAGCGTGACCATGACTGCGCTGCGGCAGCCCTTGGCGGTACCCATCCAGATCTCACCCAGAGCAGCCACGTTGGCGTCGTTGCCCACCAGCACCTTCATGCCGTCCAGCAGGCCGGACAGCTGGGCCGAGACGTTCCGTTCGCCCCAGCCGCCAAGGTTGGCGCAGATGATGGGGACGACGCGGCTGTCCAGCACGGGGCCGGGGACGCCGATGCCGACGCCCTCCACCTGCTCGGAGGTGATCTCCTTCTCGGCCATCTTGGCGTGGATGGCGTCGGCCAGATTCTCGAGGATGTGCTCACCGGCGTTGGAGGTGTCGGTGGGGACTTCCCACTTTTCCAGCAGAGCGCCCGAGGTGGTGAACAGGCCGACCTTGGCCGTGGTGCCGCCGAGGTCGATGCCGAATGCGTATTCTTTCATAACTCATTTACCCCTTTTTCTGCGGCGGTCGCCCGCCGGTTATCATTTGACATCAGTATAACATACTCCGGACCAAAAGAGCAGGGGGCGGGCCGGTTTTTATGCAATCAGACGGAAATAACACCGCCTTTTTGGCAGAATGGCATAAAACAGGCCGCAAAAAAGCGCACCCTGCAAGCAGCAGAGTGCGCTTTCGTGACGGATGAAAAAGCCTTAGTCCTCGTCTTCCTCTTCCGCGTCCTCTTCGTCATCGCCGTCTTCAGAGCGGGGCTTGTAGAAGATGCCGCTCAGGAAGGTGCTGATGAAGTAGAGCAGGACCATAGGGATAGCCACCATGCACTGGGAAACGATGTCCGGCGGGGTGACCACGGCTGCCACGAAGAAGATGAGCACGATGGCAACGCCCCGGCCCTTTTTCATGATCTGGGGGTTGGCGATGCCCATCTTGGAGAGGATGATGGTGACCAGAGGCATCTCAAACACACAGCCAAAGATGATGAACATGGTCAGGCAGAGGCTGACATAGCTCTCGATACTGGTGGTGGTCTGGATGTAGTCGGCGCCCTCGATGCCGGTGCTGAGGAACTGGAGCATGAAGGGCATCATGAGCTTGTAGGCAAACAGCACGCCCACCACAAACAGGGCCAGACCCAGCAGGATGACCAGCTTGAGGAAAAACGTCTCGCTCTTTTTCAGGCCGGGCTTTGCAAAGGCGTAGATCTGGTACAGGGCCACAGGCACCGTGACCACCAGAGCCGCCAGCAGGGAGACGCGGAAATACTGCATCAGCTTTTCCTGCGGGGCGATGGACACGAAGGTGTAGAAACCCTGGCCCATGGCGGTCAGCAGGTCGATGAGGCGGTCGGCGTAAGCCAGCGTGACCACGACCGCCACCACGAACACCACGGCGCAGACGATCAGCCGGTTGCGCAGCTCTTTCAGGTGGCCCGTCAGCGTCATGTTGCCGTCGTCAGGCATGACTTCGGCTTTCTTTTTGCGCTTTACGTTCGTAGCCACAGATTACTCCTCGTCGTCCTTCTTCTCAGTTTTGGTCTCGGCCTTGGCAGTGGTCGCGTCCTCCTCTTCGGACTCCTCCATGCCCTTCTTGAAGTTGTTCATGGTCTTGCCGAACATCTTGCCCAGCTTCGGCAGGTTCTTGGGTCCAAAGATGAGCAGGACGACGACCAGGATGATAAGCAGCTCGTTAGTACCAATACGCATAATAATGATCTCCTTTTTACTTTGCCGCGCCGCGAGGCGGGCTGATTACAATGTATAAGGCAACCGCGGGCGCGGGTGCATCGGTGGGGGATTAGAAGCTGTTTTCGTAAGCAGGGTGCGCCGAACAGCGAGGATTTTTGCCCGCAGACAAGGCGATTTTCCGCAGCAATCCTGACGGATTGCAAGGAAAAGCAACGCAGAATGCGAGCAAAAAGGCCGTTCGGGCGGTGTGCAATGCTTATGAAAACGGCTTCTTAAGCCTTTGCCTCTTCGGCAGGTGCGGCTTCGGCAGCGGGTGCGGCTTCTTCGGCCACGGGTGCTGCCTCTGCAGGGGCGTCGGTCTTTTCCTCGGCCTTCACAGGCTCAGCAGCAGGGGTCTGCTCTGCCTTGGGAGCTTCGGCTGCGGGAGCCTCGGCAGGAGTCTCCTCGGGCAGCTCCTCGACTTCTTCCAGCTCGGTGACTTCCTCAGCCTGCTCGGCCTTGGCGGCCTCTTCCTTGCTGGTCTTGCCGATGCCGGTGAAGCTCTTGGTGACGTCCTTCACGCTGTTGTCGATGTCCTTCTTGATGTCGGTCAGGGGGGCAACGGCTTCCTTGAGGGGGGCCTGGATCTCGTTCAGAGGCTCCACGACGTTCTTCTGGATCTCCTCGGAGGCAGCGCCGGTGTACTTCTTCAGCTCGCGCAGCATCTTGCCCAGCTTCTTTGCGTAGACGGGCAGCTGGTCGGGGCCGATGAAGACGAACGCGATGACCACGATGACCACGAGTTCCCAAAAACCAATTTTCATATTCTTCCGATTCCTTTCCTCAGCCGCCCGGGAGAGCGGCGATATGGAGTGTGCTGTCAGGGGGTTTCGGCGCGCACCGCGCCTTTGGTGCCATACATATACCGAAGATGCATGAACGGAATATGAATTTAATATGAATTATTTGTGAACAAAGAGCCGCCTTATGCAAAAACATATCGAATGAGTAGAAATCAAGCGAAATAATACAAAACGGAATAAGACTTGCTCAGCGGACTGTGTTCGTCAGGGTGCCGATGCCCTCGATCTCGCAGCGAACTTCGTCGCCCGGTTTGAGGAAGCAGGGAGGCTCCATGCCCATGCCGACGCCCGCCGGGGTGCCGGTGGCGATGATGGTGCCGGCCTTGAGGGTCATGCCCTGCGAAAGTTCTGCAATGACATGGTCAATGTCAAAAATCTGCAGGCCGGTGTTGGAGTCCTGCCGCTTTTCGCCGTTGACGAAGCACCGGATGGGGAGCTTGGGCGGGTAGGTGTCGAACTCGTCTGCCGTGACGATGCAGGGGCCGATGGGAGTGAAGCCGTCGAGGCTCTTGCCGAAATACCACTGCTTGTGGGCGGTCTGGACATCCCGTGCGGAGACATCGTTCAGGATGGTGTAGCCGAAGACGTAGTCTTTCGTCTGCCCTGCGGGAACGTCCTTCGCGTCCTTTCCCAGAACGACGGCCAGTTCACATTCGTAGTCCAGCTTTTTCACGAGGTCGGTATGGGCCTCGATGAAGCCGCCGTCCGGCACGGCCCGGGTGACCCGCTTGGAAAAGTAGATGGCGTCCTGATGTTTGGTAGCAAAAGCGTCGGCGGAGTATTTCTCGGCCTCGTCGGAGTGGGCCATGTAGTTGATGCCCAGACAGATGACGTCCTGCGCCGGAGACGGGATGGGGCTTTCCGGCGTGACGGCCTCAATGGGCAGCGCCGGGATGCCTGCGATGGCCAGCGAAAGCCCGGCCCGCACCTGCGGGGTCAGAAACGGGATGGCGTCGGACAATGTCTCGTAAGAAAGGCCCAGCCAGCTCAGGGGCCAGACCTGACGGCCATCAGCGGAGAGGATGGCCGGGTCTTCCACGCCGTCGGGCAGACGGCAGGTGATGAAACGCATAGAAAAGCCTCCTTCTCAGTGCCGATACGCGATAGCCTTCTGGATGCGGTCGGCTTCGGCGGGGCCGGCCAGCTGGCGCACCAGCTCAAGGGCAAACGGGATGGCGCCGCCGAGGCCGTAGCTGGTGGTGATGTTGCCGTCTACGACGACTTCCTCATCGTGGACGATGGCACCGGCCAGCTTGTCCTGAAATCCGGCGTGGGCGGTGGCGTTCCTGCCTTCCAGCAGGCCGAGGCTGGCGAGGACGCTGGGCGCGGCGCAGATGGCGGCGACCTTCTTGCCTGCCCTGGCAAAAGAAACGCAGGTGTCGGTGACGGTCTTGTTCTCGGCGAGGTTGGGCGTACCCGGGATGCCGCCGGGCAGGATGACCATGTCTACGTCGCTGTAATCCACATCCTCGGCCAGCGCGTCGGCGTTCAGGTGGATGCCGTGGCTGCTGACGAGGGCGCGGCGGCCCATGGCGGACGCAATGATGACTTCGACCCTGGCGCGGCGGAGAAGGTCGGCCACCAGCAGGGCCTCGCACTCCTCAGTGCCGTCGGCAAAAAACAGAACAGCTTTGCTCATAATCAGATACTCCTTTTATAGATCAAAGAAAAAGCGCACCGCAGGCGGGGCATCCCCGGCCCGCAGTGCGCCAGCGGTCAGTAGAAATTCAGTCTTCGGTGTCAGCGGAGACGCCGTTCTTTTCCAGAATGCGGCGCAGGACGCTGTCATCCCGGCCCAGCACACGGCTCACGCGGCTGATGATGGCGCTGGATGCGCCGATGTTGCCCATGATGCTGGTGTAGCTCTGCTTGCGCATGAGCTTTTCGGCGATGTTGTAGCGCTGCTCCATCGCGCTCAGCTCTGCGTAGCTGCATACATCCTGCAAGAAGCGGTAGCACTCCTCGGGCGTCTCAAGCTCCAGAAAAGCGGCATACAGGCCGGATTTTCCGGTCGGATGGTCCTTTGCCATATACAGTTCCTCCCCGGTCATTCAATGATGTTGGACCCGCAGACGGGTACTTCAATACACTACTTTAGTGTAGTACAAATGAGAAGAAAATGCAATGGTCTTTGCAGGAAATTTACAACATCCGCTCAAAGATAAGCTCGTTGCGCTCGATGCTGCCCTCACTCTCGGCAGGGCCGAGGGAGCGGTAGCCCCGGGTCTTGAAGAACTGCTGCACCGGCAGGGCCTTGGCGTTGACGCCGCACCAGACGCGGCCCCGGCCTTCGCCCCGGGCCAGACGCTCGCAGGACGCCACGATGTCCCGGCCGATGGCCTTGCCGCGGTATTCGGGCTTGAGGTAGAGGTGGAGCAGATGGAGCGAAGTGTTCTCCATCTTCCATGCAAAGTAGCCGATGAGGCTGCTGCCGAGGAAGACGAGGAAGTAGTTCACATCGTTGTCGATGTCCTCTTCAATAGCGTCGGCGCTCTGCAAGTTCTCGATGAGGGCGTCCAGCTGCTTTGCGGGAAAATAGCGTTTGTAGACCTCGTGCCAGACCTCGCTGGCAAGGTCGGCGGTCATGTGGATATATTTGGCCTTGGCGACCAGCTTGTAATCGGGTTTCATAGTCCTCCTGAAAAATAGCGCGGAACTGCGCACGATAAGATTCGGCGGGAAATCGCTTTACAATATACAGTGTACCACATCCGGCCCCCGGGTGTAAAGCAAAAAGGCTGCCGTACCCGCAAAGAGTACGGCAGCCTTGATGGCTTTTTCAACATCCTCAGACGTGATGCGTTTTACAGCGCAGCCTTGAAGTTGTGATGAGTGGAGCTGTAACGGACAACTGCTTCCATCAGGGTGACAGGCCACAGCAGGACCTTGCCAACCATCTCAGCCGGCTTGACGCATACCGTCTCCATGCTGTCGATGCCGAACAGGATCAAACAAGCGATACCGCAGCCCAGAATGTAGTAATACATAGTCAAACCTCCTATATTTTTCTCACAGGCCCGCAGTGTGCGGAGCCTGAAGCTCGTTGTTACGGGGGCGCTTTCCACTCCCTGCAAGCTTACTATACACCGGTTTTGAAATAAAGTCAATAGCAAAAAACGTGAAACAAATTAAAGCTCTTTCTGAAATGTAATATCTATCATTAAAGTAAAGCGCCGAAGTGAGTTTTGATTTATAAAACTGAAGTCACTGCACTGAATTGGCCTTGCGGCAGGGACAGTTCGACCCGTTTTGAAGCTGAAACGGGCCGAAAACAGGGGTGCTGTTCTTGGAGCAAAAACAGGGTGGAAAACGACAGCTGTGGGGTCGTTTTTGAGATGTATACAAGTGTGCTCCGGCGGTGGAATTTGGGCCGGAGGGTAAAGTGAGGAAATCTCAGCAAAACGAGCAGAATGCATAAAGAAATTCGCAAAAATTATGGAAAACTATTCTTGCTGCCCAAACCAAAATGCGTTATAATAAGAGCATCAAAAGTCTACGCTGAAAGGAGAACGCAGTTATGGCAAAGGCATCGCAGGTCGTATTATCAGAAAATGAATTTTACCTCATCAAGGCCCCCAATGGAAAGGTGCTGGAAGTAAAGAACTTCAACACGGAGAACGGCGCTGCGATCCGTCTGTGGGACTACGCAGGTCATCCGTGGCAGCAGTGGAAATTCGTGGATGCAGGCGAAGGACGCTGGCGCATCCAGAACCGTTTTACCGGCAAAATGATGGACCTCGCTCTCGGCGGCGTGGTGGAAGGCACCTGGCTCCATCAGTGGGGCCGCACCAGCGGACTGAGCCAGTGCTGGGCGCTCGAGCCTACCCGCAATGGCCGGACCCGCATCCGCAACGTGCTGGCCGACAAGTACATCGACCTTGTGGGCATGAACACCTCCAACGGTGCGCAGGCGCAGATCTGGAACTTCGTCTCGGGCGGCAATCAGGAGTGGAACCTTGAGCGTGTGGACTCCACCGTCCAGCAGACCCGGGCCAAGGCCGAAGAGGCCCATGATCCGGAGCCGACGCCCTCCCAGCGCAAACATCAGAACGATCTCGTCCGTAAACTGAACAATGCGGGCAAGGGCCGCGCAGGCCGCAAGGCATAAACGCATAAAACCAGCGCCCCGCAGGGGTCATCTGCGGGGCGCTTTGCTGTTAAAAGAAAGGGAAAGTATGATGAACCTTGGGGCCTTTATGAATCCCGAATACCCGATCTTCAGCACGACGCTGTGCTATCTGGAGCGGGACGACGCCTACCTGATGCTCCACCGCGTGAAGAAGGCAGACGACTACAACCACGACAAATGGGTGGGCGTCGGCGGAAAATTCGAGCGGTTCGAGAGCCCGGAGGACTGCCTTCTCCGGGAGGTGAAAGAAGAGACGGGCCTGACGCTGACCCACTGGCGCAGCCGGGGGTTGCTGACCTTCATCTGGGGCAATATGACCGAGTTCATCCATCTCTACACTGCCGACGGGTGGACGGGCGAGATGATACAGGGCGATGCCTGCCGGGAAGGCGTGCTGGAATGGGTGCCGAAGGAGAAAGTGGAGCAGCTGCCCATCTGGGAGGGCGATAAGATCTTCTTCAAGCTGCTCAACGAGAAACGTCCGTGGTTCTCCCTCAAGCTGGTGTATGAGGGGGATGTCCTCCGGCAGGCGGTGCTGGATGGGGAAAGAATCGTGGGTTAATCTGCCAAAGGCGAAAGCATTTCACGGAAAAGCTGGCGCAGCATAGTATCCACGCCCTGCGCCGACCAGATGGTGGCGACCATCAGCTTGTCGGGGTCGATGCAGGAAAAATCCAACTGATACCCAGCGTGCTGTGCGAGCTGCGCCAGAAAGACGCGCTGTGTCCGCCCATTGCCCTCGCGGAACGGGTGAAGCTCGTTGGTGCGGATGTAAAAATCAACGAAGGCGTCTACAAAATCGTCGAAGGAAAGGCTTTGGAAGAAATTCTGCTCGGTCAGCCGCCGGAAAATAGCAGAGCTGACGCGTGGGATCTCATCTGCGGGGCAGAACTGCGTACCCTTTTTGGAGATGTTGATGCTGCGGGGTACACCGGCCCATTCGTAGAGGTCGCAGAAAAGATGGCGGTGGATGGCCTTGTAATGCTCAAAGTCGAAGGTAGAGCACAAGGGAGATTCTTCCCACTGTGCTGCTTTCGCGGTGACGAGCACGGCTTCCACACGGTCAAGCTCCTGCTGACTGCGGAGGTCGAATTTATTGATAAGGACGGAAGTGCAGGGATAGCAGTCGGCAGAAGATGGGTCGATCGTGTAGGGCATAAGCGTTACCTCTGGGCCGCAGTGTCCTGTGGCTGCCGCAGAACCTCACGGACGAGGGTGGCGGCGTCAAGATGACCGTCCAGATAGCGCAGACAGTCCTGCTCCGATTTTTTGGAAAAAGAGAGGCCCTCCATCCGTGTGGATGCAATAGCGTTGCGGAATGCCTTTTCGCGTTTTACGGTCATGATGAACCCTCCGGTCTTGAATTGTGTAACAGTATTATAGCAGAGAAAAAGTGCGGAATGCAATAAAATAAGATAAAAAAGCCTCTGTGCAGAAATGTTTTGACGACATTTTTGCACAGAGGCGATTTTTACGGGATCAGTTCAGCTTCAAATCGCCGTCCTTGATCCAGCCAAGCTTGCGCTCGATCTCGCAGAAGAGAACGCTGAGCACAGCGGGCAGGACGAAGCAGATGAGGACGAGGGCAGCCCAGTCCATCGGGGTGATGGCGGCCTTGGTGCCGGCGGCAATGTCGCTGACCCAGCCGGTGTAGACGCCGATCTGGCCCACGAGGCCGCAGGTACCCATGCCGGAAGAGACGGCGGCACCGTTCATCTCCATGTGGAAGACGCAGGTGGCCAGAGGGCCGGTGATGGCGCTGGCCAGCGTGGGGGCGATCCAGATGCGGGGATTCTTTACGATGTTGCCCATCTGGAGCATACTGGTGCCGAGGCCCTGGCTGATGAGGCCGCCGACGCCGTTTTCCTTATAGCTCATGACGGCAAAGCCGATCATCTGGGCGCAGCAGCCCGCCACGGCAGCGCCGCCGGCGAGGCCCGTCAGGCCGAGGGCCGCACAGATGGCGGCAGAGGAAATGGGCAGGGTCAGGGCGACGCCCACGATGACCGAGACGAGGATGCCCATGAGGAAGGGTGCCTGTTCAGTGGCCCACATGATGAGGGTACCCACCTGACTTGCGGCTGCGCCGATGGGGGCGGCGATGAGCATCGAGAGGCCGACGCCGGCAAAGATGGTGACCAGCGGGGTGACAAGGATGTCGACGCGGGTCTCCTTGCTGACGGCCTTGCCCAGCTCAGCGGCCACAATGGCGATGATGAGGACGGCCAGAGGGCCGCCTGCGCCGCCGAGGGCGTTGGAAGAGTAGCCCACCGTCACGAGGCTGAACAGTACCAGCGGCGGGCAGTGGAGCGCCCAGCCGATGGCCACGGCCATGGCCGGGCCGCTCATGGCCGTGGCGTAGCCGCCCAGGTCCACCAGCGTCTCAAGCCCGGTCTGCTGGCCCAGCGTCTTGATGATGGTGCCGATGAGCAGGCTGGCGAACAGGCCCTGTGCCATCGCGCCCAGCGCCTCGATGAGGTAGCGCTGGGGGGTGATGACGATGTCCTTGCGTTTTAAGAAATCTTTTACATTTGACATAAAGAATCTGCCTTTCCGTCTTAACACTTTCAGAGTGCAGCAAAAGCTGCATGACCATCATGATACCATACACGTGTCAAGACAGCAAGAGGAAAACGCAAAAATCCCGTTCGGAACTGAACTTTTTTTCTTTTGGATGCAATAATACGGCGGCTCGGTTCGTTTTCCACATGGAGTGTCGGCCATGGTGGAAAACTTCCACGAAACGCCCCGCACGAGACACCGAAGGACATTGACGGGAGCTTGGGGTTGGGTGTATACTATAGACGTATAAATGGCATTTGAAGCACTTTTGGCGGCGAGAGGCCGCGTTAGAATACAGCTTGGAGGCAGAGCAAGCGGAATGAGACAGAAAGATACAGGAACACCAAAAAAGAAGACGCGCCGTGCGGCGGGCCAGATGGTGGCCTCGGCGGTGATGGCTCTTGCCATCGCGGTGGGCGGTTTTGGCACCACAGCCCTGCTGGCGTCCCAGCCTGCGGGTCTGACGGTGGAGCCGTCGGCTCTGTTGTGGGAGGGTGAGACCGATGCGGCCCACAGCACCAAAAAGGAAACGAAGAAAAATAATACGGAAACTCCGAAAAATGACTCTGCATCCTCTGAGGCGGAGAGCACTGCTGCGTCTGCCGCGCAGCCGTCTGCTCCCAGCCAGAGCGTGAAAGAAGAGACCGCTGCATCGGCGGCTCCGGCTGCACCCGCAGAGGAGACTGCTGCAGAGCCTGCGGCCCCGGAAACAGCTCCTTCTGCCCCCATGATGGGCGGCATCGACGAGCTGGAACAGGAGAACGGCTTCCCCCGCTTACAGCAGGAGACCGAGGCACTGGCCGCCGAAGACCCCCTGAGCGCCCCGGTGGAGCAGGATGCAGTGTCTCAGCCCGCTGAGCCGGAGACGAACTCCGAAGAGCAGAGCGCTCTGCCGGTGAAGACCGAGGAAGGCACCATCCTGCTGACGCCGGAAGAGATACGCGCGGCGCTGGATGCGGGTACGCTGGATGCGAGCAACATTGATACTGCCTGTCTTACCGACGAGAACGGCCTGCTGAGCTGGCTGTGGAACCTCCTGTTCGGGAAAAGAGACGATGACAGCAGCACCCCGGCTCCGGCTCCGGTCTATTCCGGCTGGCGCACCGTGGGCGGCAAGACCTACTATTATGACCAGTACACCAACCAGCCGGTCACGGGCATCCAGTCCATCGACAACAAGCTCTATTACTTCGACGCCAACGGTGTCCAGCAGGACGCCACCTTCGGCATCGACGTCTCCAAATATCAGTCGAACATCGACTGGGAGCAGGTCAAGACAGCGGGCGTCAAGTTCGTCATCATCCGTATCGGCTACCGCGGCTACGGCAGCGGCGCACTGGTGCTGGACCCCATGTTTGAGCAGCACTTCACCAATGCCCGGAACGCGGGCCTCAAGGTGGGCGTCTACTTCTTCAGTCAGGCAGTCAACGAGAACGAGGCCCGGGAAGAAGCGCAGGGCTGCGCCTATGTCCTGAACGGCCGCAAGCTCGACTACCCCATCTACTTCGATACTGAGGCCTCCGGCGGCAAGAATGGCCGTGCCGATGGTCTGGGCGTCGAAGACCGCACCAAGTGTGCCATCGCCTTCTGCGAGGAAGTCAAGGCGCAGGGCTACAAGCCGGGCGTCTACGCCTCCACCCTGTGGTTCCGCAAGCGCATCGACCTGAACCAGCTGAAGAGCTACAGCATCTGGAACGCACATTATAATGTGGCCGGTAGCCCCATCGCCTGCGATATGTGGCAGGGTACCTGTACCGCCCGCATCCCCGGCTACGGCGGACAGATCGACGTGAACATCAGCTATGTGGGCTGAGGAGGCGCCCATGGACGTCATCCGCCTCATTGCCTCCGACCTTGACGCCACCCTGCTGGACGGCCAGAGCCGGCTTCCGCCAGACTTTGCGGAGACTGTCCGCGCTCTGGCAGAGCGGGGCATCCGGTTCGCTGCCGCCAGCGGACGGCCTATCTATACCTTAGAGGAGATGTTCGCGCCCCTGCGGGACGACATCATCCTTGTGGGTGACAACGGCGGTGCCATCTGCTGGAAGGGCGAGAGCCTGTATCTTTCCGAGATGGACGCCGCCGACTGGCGCACGCTGGCCGGGCAGGCCCGGAGCGCGGGCCACGCCGCCGTCCTCTGCGGGCTGGAAACGGCCTATGTGGAGGAGCAGTTCCGGCCATACGACAGGGTCTTCAAGAGATTCTACACCAAGGTGGAATATGTCCCCCATCTGGAGGACGTGACCGCCCGGGTGGATAAATTCACCATCTACTTCCCTGAGGGGGATGCCCAGAAGGGCTACGACGCGCTTTATGGCCCGGTCTGGGGCAGGCGCTTCTCGGTGGCGGTGGCCGGTGCAGACTGGGTGGACATCATGAACCCCGGCATCCACAAGGGCGCGGCCTTGCTTCTTCTGGGGAAGCGTCTGGGTGTCCCGCCCGAGGGCATGATGGCTTTCGGTGATACCTTTAACGACGCGGAGATGCTGAAGGCGGCAAAGTACGGCTTCCTCGTGGAGAACGGCTCGCCCGCTCTCCGGGAGGAGGTGCCATTCCTTGCGCCGCCCAACACCAGCTCCGGCGTGATGCAGGTCCTGCGCCGCGTTCTGGCCCAGAATGGCCGGGTCTGTGAATCGGATTTCAGAAGAGCAAAATAGAGAACGGCATCGGAGAAAAGCTCAGATGCCGTTCTTTTTATTGGTATAAAACTGCGCCCAGCACCGCCGAGAACAGTATCATCCCGATGGGCGAAGGGGCTTTGCCTCTGGCTTTCTGCCAGATGAGCCGCACCCCGGCCAGAAGTGCAAGGATGCCAATGCCCCGCCATGCGGGCGAGGGCGTTTCAGCGGCAGTGGAGATGCCCAGCAGGGTGCTCAGCCCCATGGTGAAGGCCGTGGAGAGGATGAGGGCCACGACGCAGGGCCGGACGCCGGAGAGGAAAGCTTCGACCCCGGCGTACTTGAGCAGGTCGTGGATGAGGGCCGCGATGAGCAGGATGATGAAAAAGGACGGCAGAACGACGCCCAGTGTGGCGCAGAGCGCCCCCGGCACCCCGCCCTGCGACGCGCCGATGAAGGTGGCCATGTTGACAGCCAGCGGGCCGGGTGTGGACTCCGACACCGCGATGAAGCTCAGGAACTCGGCCTCAGAGAGCCAGCCGTTGAGCAGGACTTTCTCCCGGATGAGGGAGATCATGCCGTAGCCGCCGCCGAAGGAGACGGCACCGATCTCCAGAAAGGTGAGGAATAATTTCAGAAACATCTTACTTCCCTTCCTTTCTGCGGCCGATGAGCCATGCAGCCACACCTGCCGCACCGCTGAGGAGGATGAGCAGGATGGACGAGACGCTGACACCGGCCAGCGAGAGGCCCACCATCACCAGCATGACGGCGGCGAGAACGCCGGTGGCAAAGGGCGACTTGTCCAGCGCTTTGAGCATCCGCACACCTGCCGAGAAGATGAGGTAGATGACGCAGACCTGAATGCCCTTGAAGGCGTTGGCGATGACAGTGAGCTGAGTGAACTGCTCAAAAAACAACGAGATGGCGTAGATGATGAGGAAGGACGGCAGGCAGACGGCCACGGTGGCCGTGGCCGCGCCGGGAACTTTGGCCAGCTTGTAGCCGAGGTAGGTGGCGCTGTTGATGGCCACCGGTCCGGGGGTGGATTCCGCGATGGCGGTCATGTCGAGGAATTCGTCTTTGTCCAGCCATTTGCGGCGCTGGATGAACTCTTCTTCCAGCAGGGCGATCATGGCGTAACCGCCGCCGAAGGTGAATAGACCGATCTTGAAAAAGGTGAAAAACAGCGTCTCGAGGCTTTTGACCTCCTGCGCCGGAGTGTTATGTTTCATGGGCAGAGTCTCCTTTCCTTTATATTACACGCGGGAAAGCCCGGTGTCAATAGCGGAGAAAAAGCGGGATTTTGCTTCCAGCGGCTTTACAATCCGGCCAAAAGGCGGTATTCTTTACCCATACCACTCTAAGATTCAGGAGGAAACGATGGACATCCGCCAGCTGCATTATTTTCTGGTCCTCTGCGAGGAGATGAACTACACCCGCGCGGCCCAGCGCCTGTTTTTATCCCGACAGGCTCTGCGTCAGAGCATCTCAGCCCTCGAGGCTGAACTGTGCGGGCCGCTCTTCCTCAGCGCCCACCACAAGCTCAGCCTCACCGACCGGGGCGTGAGCTTACAGCGCCATGCCGCGCCGGTGGTGGAGCAGTTCCAGCAGATGCAGGCGGCGCTCCACGCCGAGATACAGTCGGCCCAGCCGGTGCGCATCGGCATCAGCGTCTCGCTGGTGCCGGACTATCTGCCCGGCCTTGAGACCCAGCTGGACAAGTTCCGCCAGCAGTACCCCCACATTGAGATGCGCTTCCGCCTGCTGGACAACGACGCCGTGGCCGAGGGCGTGGAGCAGGGCGAGCTGGATGCGGGCCTTGTGATGGACCTGGGCTGTGCCGCACCGGTGCTGGCCCGCACCACCCTGCGGGCCGACCCGGCCTGCCTGCTGGTGCCGCGGGGCCACCCCTTCTGGGAAAAGGAGAGTGTGCCGCTGGCCGAGCTGCGGAACCAGAGGGTCCTTCTGCCCAGCCTGCGGCAGGACCTGTTCGCCCCGCTGTGGGAGGCCTGCGCCCGGGCGGGGTTTGCGCCCAATGCCGAGATAGGCCCCAGCTTTTATCAGGCGTACTACCTCGTGCAGGAGCAGCTCTGCACCTGCCTGACCCGGTACGAGCCGGGCGCGCGGCGGGAGCTGGACCGGGTGCGGGATGTTCTGCTGGAAGACCTGCCGCCCCTCTGCGTCTCACTTTTGCAGCGGCGCGATCATGCTTCGGCTTATATCGACCTGCTGCGCAGCTACCTGATGGAGGTGCTGGGCGGTGCGGTCAGCCTGCCGCCCCGGCGCGGACGGTCGGCGAAGCCCTTCTATAACCTGCCTGTTCTGTCCAGCGCGGCGGCAAAGCCCGCCGTGGTACATCCTGCCCCCGGCACTCAGCTGCCCTTTGAGGGCGGACACAACTTCCGCGAGCTGGGCGGCTACGAGGCCGATGAGGGCAAGCACATCAAGTGGGGCCAGATCTACCGGGGCATCCCGACGTGGAAACTCACCAGCGAGGCTGACCGGAAGCTGCTGGACAGTCTGGGCCTGCGCCTCATCCTCGATCTGCGCAGCGAGGCCGAAGCTGCCGAGACGCCCGACTACGTGCCGGACGGCGCGCGGCTGGTGCGCATCTGCGGTCTCTGCCTCGAGAACGGCAAAGAGGTGGACTTTTCGCCCGAAGACCGGGAGGATCTGCTGAAGGGAATGCCCGACGAGGGCCGTCGGATGGCGGACGCCATGTACGAGCGGATGCTCTTCGGCAACAAGGCGTACAAGGAGCTGTTCCGTGCGCTGGAAGCCGGTGAGACGCCGGTGCTCTTCCACTGTTCGGCGGGCAAGGACCGCACCGGCGTGGCCGCCATGCTCATCCTGCTGGCACTGGGCGCGTCGGACAAGACCATCGCCGAAGATTTTGAGAAGACGAACATCTGGCGCAGGCCGGAGCTGGAAGCCGTCTGGGCCGAGCACGCTGAGGAGATCGCCGCTGACCCTGCCCGGAAGGACTTCTACCTCGGCGTGTTCGGCGTCCACCCGGAGTCTGCTCCCTTCGTGCTGAGCATCATCCGGGAGCGCTATGGCAGTGCCGACGCCTATCTGGAAGCCGAATACGGCCTCACACCGGCCCGCCTGATGCGCCTGCGCCGGATGTATCTCGAATAAATAAAAAATAATTTCCGCTTTCGGCCTTACTTCTCCTTGACATTGTGCAAAATGTTTCGTAATATAAGAAGTAGTATGGAATCTAAGACGCTGCAGGCGGAACATTCCGCGACCAGATATTTCAATGGGGCTTCATCTGCCCGTTTTTATAAGCACATCTTGTAAATCGAAAAGCTGCACCAGACCTACCGCACAGGAAGATTTTTCTCTGCGTCTGTTCTTGTTGGCCTCTTTTGCGTTGAAAATTTGATTTATGTCTGGCCCGCGTTCGGCCGCACAGCGTCTCCTGCCTGTTAAAGCAAAATTTGACTGTTAAGGAGAGTGAAGAACAATGACCGTGATCGGAGTGATCGTGGCATTGATCGTTGCTGTCGCTGCCGCAGCTGCGGGCTATTTTATTGGTTACAACAACCGTAAAAAGACCGCAGAGGCCCAGATCGGCAGCGCCGAGGCCGAGGCGACCCGGCTGGTGAACGAAGCGATCAAGACCGCCGACCAGAAGCGCAAGGAAGCCATTCTGGAAGCAAAGGATGAGGCTTTCCGCCTGAAAGCCGAGGTCGATGCCCAGAAGGCAGAGGCCGATAAAGAGATCAAGCAGCGCCGTGCGGAGATCAGCCGCCAGGAGAACCGCATCGACCAGAAGGAAACTGCCCTCGACCGCAAGACCGAGGCTCTGGAAAAGCGCGAGGAAGAGCTGAAAAAGAAGAACGAGGAGGCAGAGGCCCATCTGGCCGAGGTCGATGCCCTGCGCGCCAAGGAGATGGAGCGTCTGGAAACGCTGGCCGGCCTGAGCCAGGAGGACGCCCGCGAAGTGCTGCTGCACAAGGTGGACGAGGAGCTGACCCACGAGAAGGCCATCCGCGTCGCCGCCTACGAGACCGATTTGAAGGAGAACTGCGACGGCATCGCCCGCAACCTCATCGGCCAGGCCATCAGCCGCTGTGCTGCTGACCACTGCAGCGAGACCACCGTCAGCGTCGTCCCGCTGCCCAGCGACGAGATGAAGGGCCGCATCATCGGCCGTGAGGGCCGCAATATCCGCGCCCTTGAGACGGCCACCGGCGTTGACCTTATCATTGATGATACCCCGGAGGCCATTACCCTGTCCTCCTTCGACCAGACCCGCCGCGAGGTGGCCCGCATGACGCTGGAGCGCCTTATCGGCGATGGCCGCATCCACCCCGCCCGCATCGAGGAGACGGTGGAGAAGTGCCGCCATGACCTCGAACTGCAGATGAAGCGGGAGGGCGAGCGCGCTGTTATGGAGCTGGGCATCCACGGCCTGCACCCCGACCTCATCAAGCTCATCGGCCGCCTGAAGTACCGCACCAGCTTTGGCCAGAACGCTCTGACCCACAGCATGGAAGTGGCCTGGCTGGCTGGCCTGCTGGCAGGCGAGATGGGTGTGAACGTCACGCTGGCACGCCGTGCTGGTCTGCTGCATGACATCGGCAAGGCTCTTGACCATGAGATCGAGGGCAGCCATGTCCAGATCGGTGTGGACATCTGCCGCAAGTACAAGGAAAATACCCAGGTCATCCACGCTATCGAGGCCCATCACGGCGATGTGGAGCCCAAGACTCCGCTGGCCTTCATCATTCAGGCCTGCGACGCCATCAGCGCTGCCCGTCCGGGCGCCCGCCGCGAGAATGTCGAGAGCTATGTGAAGCGTCTGGAGAATCTGGAGGAGATCTCTTCCAGCTTCGAGGGCGTCGAGCAGGCATTCGCCGTGCAGGCTGGCCGCGAAGTGCGCATCATGGTCAAGCCCGACGTCATCAGCGACGATCAGGTCATCCTGCTGGCCCGCTCCATCGCAAAGAAGATCGAGGATACGCTGGATTACCCCGGCCAGATCAAGGTCAATGTCATCCGCGAGAGCCGTGCCGTCGAGTACGCAAAATAAAATATCGGAAGATAGCAAGAGCCGCTGTGCGTATGCACGGCGGCTCTTTTGGCATATTGGATCCATTGTGAAATGGCGAAACTTGTGGCATTCTGTAGAAGTCGGCCATCCGACTCCATAAAAAATACAATGCTTTCGTTTGCAACTCTATTATATCCACCTGCTGGGCATCGACTACACCCCGGTGCAGTACGCCTTCCTCGTTGTGCTGGCTGTGGTCGTCTCCATCGGTACCGTCGGCGCTGCCGCCGCTACCACCCTTGTGGCGGCCACCGAAGGCCAGCTGGACAAGGCTGTGTACAATGGCAAGGTCGAAGCACTTGCTGCCGAGGCAGTCTGAGCACTTTTCAAAGTGCTTTTGAGACAAAACTTCAGGCACATAAAGTAAAATAAAGTCCGGACAGCCCGCTATGCCGAGAAAGCATAATGGGCTGTTTTATTTATAAAAGAAAGATGCAGCGCAAAACTGTACGTGACAAAAGCACAAGTAATACTTATTTCACATTAACTGTACTTTACATGAATACACATCAAGGGCAAAACTATACAAAATTCAAATCAGAATTTTGACGTGAAGTTGGTCAAACTACAGAAATCGTCGGGTTGAGGGTATAAATTTGGCAAAAAGTCTTTTCTTTCGGCGGTGGACGATGTATAATGCCGCCAAGGCACAAGGGTGTGCAGAAAGCTCCAGAGGGGGAGCAGAACACCTTGTGCATTTTTCAGAAACAGTCGCTTTAATACGTTAAAGCGGTGTTAGAGAGGGGAAAAGATATTATGAGATTCGATCGTCGTATTTCGCGCCGCAGCTTTCTGGCAGCAGCAGGCGTATCCGCAGCAGCTCTGGCCCTGACGGCCTGCGGCGGCTCCAGCTCCACGGCAGCGTCTACCGCTGCCTCCACCGGTGCTTCCGGCGCAGCTGGCACTGCCGCAGGCGGCACTCTGAACATCATGCTGGAGACTGAGGTCCAGTCTTTGGACCCGCAGATCGCCACCGATGGCACCTCCTTTGAGGTCATCGCCGACTACACCGACGGTCTGATGCAGATGGACGCCGACGGCGCAGCTGTCCCGGCCCTCGCCGAGACCTACGACATCAGCGAGGACGGTAAGACTTATACCTTCCACCTGCGCGATGCAAAGTGGTCCAACGGTGACGCCGTCACCGCAGCCGACTTCGTGTTCGGCTGGCAGCGTGCTGTTGACCCCGCCAATGCTTCCGAGTATTCCTACATGCTGTCTGACATCGGCCAGGTGGTCAACGCCGCAGAGATCATTGCTGGTGAGAAGCCCGTCACGGATCTGGGCGTGACCGCAGTGGATGACAAGACCCTCGAAGTTCAGCTGAACGTCCCTGTCAGCTACTTCCTGAGCCTGATGTACTTCCCCACCTTCTACCCTGTCAACGAGGCATTCTTCAACACCTGCAAGGATACCTTCGGCACCAGCCCCGACACCGTCCTGTCCAACGGTGCATTCATCCTGACCGACTACCAGCCCGCTGCTACTGCATTCGAGCTGACCAAGAACCCCGACTACTACGACGCTGCAAACATCGCTCTGGATGGTCTGGCCTATCAGGTCATCAAGGACAGCCAGCAGGCTCTGATGAGCTACCAGACCGGTGCTCTGGATCTGACCCTGCTGAACGGTGAGCAGGTCGATCAGGTCAAGGATGACCCTGAGTTCACCAGCGTGGGCGCTGGCTACCTGTGGTACATCAGCCCCAACATCGACGGTGTGCCTGAGCTGGCAAACGAGAACCTGCGCAAGGCTATGACCTTCGCCCTCGACCGCGACGCCATCACCGGCGATGTCCTGAAGGACGGCTCTGCCCCCTGCTACACCGCAGTGCCTCCGCAGTTCGCCACCGGCCCGGACGGCAGCGATTTCAGCGCCGACCAGACCAAGTACGCCGATTACTGCGCATTTGATGCAGCCAAGGCAGCCGAGTACTACGAGACCGCCAAGAGCGAGCTGGGCAAGGACAGCTTCACCTTTGATATGATCGTGGATGCTGACGATGCACCTCAGAAGGTCGCACAGGTCGTTAAGGAGCAGCTGGAGACCACCCTCCCCGGCTTCACCCTGAACCTGACCGTCGAGCCCAAGAAGCAGCGTGTGCAGGATATGCAGGACGGCAACTTCGAGGTCGCCCTCACCCGTTGGGGACCCGACTACGCCGACCCCATGACCTATCTGGGCATGTGGGTCACCGGCAACTCCAACAACTACGGTCTGTGGAGCGATGCCGAGTATGACTCCATCATCGAGGAATGCACCACCGGCGACCTCTGCACCGACCCCGAGGGCCGCTGGGCAGCTCTGTACGATGCAGAAGCCATCGTTCTGGAGCAGGCAGTCATCTTCCCGCTGTACGGTCAGTGCAACGCCGAGATGATCTCCAGCGCTGTTACCGGTGTGGAGCATCACCCCTGCGCTCTGAACCGTGTGTACAAGCGCACCGTGAAGAACGCCTAAATTGAATCGCTGAACATAAGGCCGCACAGTGGCCCGCAAAAGCCACTGTGCGCCTTTTTGCCATTGCACCTGTCCGCGGCCCACGCACGATTGATCGCCGCGGTCACATAAAGGGGGTTCACCTGACGTGAAAAAATATACGATCAAGCGTATCCTCACTTCGCTGTTTACGCTGCTGGCCATCCTGCTGGTGCTGTTTATCCTGATGCAGCTGATGCCCGGCTCGCCCTTCAACGACGAAAAGCTGACAGCCGATATGAGAGCCGCGCTCTATGCAAAATACGGCCTTGACCAGCCGATCTACATCCAGTTCTTCCGCTACGTGGGCAATATGCTCCGGGGCGATCTGGGTGTGAGCTACAACATCTCCAAGAACACGCCCATCTCCCAGCTCATCCAGTCCCGCCTGCCCATCTCCATCCAGATCGGAGGCATGGCCGTCACGCTGGGCGCTCTGGTGGGCCTTGTGCTGGGCATCATCGCTGCCCTCAAGCGGGATACCATTTTTGATACCATCGCCACCATCATCTCGGTCATCGGCGTGTCGGTGCCGTCCTACGTTTTCGCACTGGCCCTGAGCTACACCTTCGGTTTCAAGCTCCGCTGGTTCCCGATGCTGTTCTCTGCAAAGGATGTCTTCGGTTCGAGTGTTCTGCCCAGCGTGTCGCTGTCCATGTTCACCATGGCATCCATCGCCCGCTTCACCCGAAGCGAGATGATAGAAGTCCTCGATTCCGACTACATGCTTCTGGCCGAGAGCAAGGGCATTTCCGGCCCGGCGCTGATCTTCCGCCACGCCCTGCGCAACGCGCTTATCCCTATTATTACAGTTTTGGCTCCCCTCATCGTTGATTTGATGACCGGCTCGCTGGTGGTCGAGAAAATTTTCGCCATCCCCGGCGTGGGCAGCCTGCTGGTGACGGCCATCCAGTCCAACGACTACAACGTGGTCATCGGTCTGAGTTTTATCTACAGTGCCATGTACATTGGCATCATGCTGGTCGTTGACCTGCTGTACGGCATCATCGACCCGCGCATCCGTCTGGCAAAGGGGGACGACTGATATGGCAGAAAAAGCGATCCGACTGGGCGGCGAAAGCACCGCCACAGTCATCACGCAGGCCGTGCAGGAACTGTACCCTGAGCACAAGTTCACCGAGGCAGAGTTTGCCCGGAAGGACAACGCCGCTGAAATTGCGGTGGATACCAACTTCGCGGCCCAGAGCTTCTGGAAAGACGTCCGCATCCGCTTCTTCCGCAAGAAGAGCGCCGTGCTGGGCCTCGTGATGATCATTGTCATCCTGCTGCTGGCCATCTTTGGCCCGGGAATGAATGCTTATACTTATTCCGGCCAGGATCTGAGCCAGAAGAATTTTGCGCCTCGCGTCCCCGGCATCGAGCAGTTCGGCATTCTGGACGGCAGCGAGAAGATGAGCACGACCACCGGTACGAAGATCGTCAACAACTATGTCGAAAAAGGCAAGGATGACGTCTACTACTGGTTCGGCAGCGACCTCTATGGCCGCGACATCTGGACCCGTACCTGGGAAGGCGCCCGCGTCTCCCTTATCATCGCCGTGGCGGCTGCCGTCATTGATATGGTCATCGGTATGAGCTATGGCCTCATCTCGGGCTACTTCGGCGGCAAGGTGGATATGCTGATGCAGCGCTTTCTTGAAGTTGCCAACGGCATCCCCCGTCTGGTCATCGTCACGCTGCTGCTTCTGGTGCTGCAGCCCGGCATGATCACTATCATCTTCGCTCTGATGCTGACCGAGTGGGTGGGCATGAGCCGCATCGCCCGCGCCGAGATGCTCAAGCTGAAGGACCAGGAATTCGTTCTGGCTTCCCGCACTCTGGGTGCCGGCAGCTTCTTCATTATCTTTAAGGAAGTGCTGCCCAACATCATCGGACCCATCATCACTCAGGTCATGTTCAGCATCCCCACCGCGATCTTTACCGAAGCATTCCTTTCCTTCGTGGGTCTGGGCATCCCGGTGCCGCAGTGCTCGCTGGGTTCCCTGATCAGTGAGCTGTACAACAGCTTCACCACCCATCCCTATCAGATCATCCCGCCCATCGTGGTCATGAGCCTGCTGATGCTCAGCTTCAACCTGCTGGCCGACGGCCTGCGCGAGGCACTTGACCCCAAGATGAAGAGTATGTAAGGAGGCGCACAACATGCCTGATACGAAAAGAGAACAGGTCTTGTCGGTGCGAGACCTTGATATTACCTTTAAGACGACGGCTGGCCCTGTCCACGCCATCCGCGGCGTGAACATCGACCTGTACAAGGGCGAGACGGTGGCGCTGGTGGGTGAGTCTGGTTCCGGTAAGTCCGTCACCATGAAGGCAGCCATGGGCATTCTGGCCCAGAACGCCAAGGTGAACAGCGGAAGCATCCAGTTCAGCTACCATCACGCCGACGGCAGCCCTGAAACCGTCGATCTGCTGCAAAAAGATAAAAAGTGGATCCGCCGCCACATCAACGGCAAGCGCATCGCCATGGTCTTTCAGGACCCCATGACCAGCCTTGACCCCACCATGACCATCGGCAAGCAGATCATGGAAGGGATGCTCTGGCACTTCAAGATGCCCAAAGCTGAGGCATATCAGAAGGCCCTCAAGCTGCTGGAAGAAGTCGGTATCACTGACGCCGAAAAGCGGATGAAGAGCTACCCGCACCAGCTGTCCGGCGGTATGCGTCAGCGCGTGGTAATCGCGATCGCGCTGTCCTGCGACCCGGATCTGCTCATCTGCGATGAGCCCACCACCGCACTGGATGTGACCATTCAGGCGAAGATCCTCGAGCTCATCCGCAGCATCCAGAAGGAGCGCGGCATTTCGGTCATCTACATCACCCATGACCTCGGCGTCGTGGCGAAGGTGGCCGACTATGTCGATGTCATGTACGCGGGCAAGATCGTGGAGACCGGCACCATCGACGAGATCTTCTACGACCCGCGCCACCCCTACACCTGGGGTCTGCTGTCGGCCATGCCCGACCTCGATACCGCCGACGAGCGTTTGTACACCATCCCCGGTTCGCCGCCGAACCTGCTGCATGAGAAGGCCGGCGACGCCTTCGCTCCCCGCAACAAGTACGCGCTGGAGATCGACGACGAGATCGACCCGCCCATGTTCAAGATCAGCGACACCCACTTCGCAGCTACCTGGCTGCTGGACCCCCGCGCTCCCAAGGTGGAGATGCCGCCTGAGCTGAAAGACCGTGTGGCCCGTATGAGCGCAGAAGCAAAAAAGATAGAGGAGGCGGAGTAAATGGCAGCACAGAGCGCTACCCCTCTTCTGAAGGTCGAGGGACTGAAGCAGTATTTCAAGGTGAACAAGAACTTCACCGTTAAGGCCGTGGACGATGTCAGCTTTGAGATCTATCCCGGCGAGACATACGGTCTGGTGGGCGAGTCCGGTTCGGGAAAATCCACCATTGGCCGCAGCATCATCCGGCTGTATGACCCCACCGCAGGCAAGATCACCTTCGACGGGCAGGACATCAGCGGACGTCTGTCTCACGCCCAGAACAACACCCTGCGCACCCAGATGCAGATGATATTCCAGGACCCGATGGCGTCCCTGAACCCCCGCAAGAAGGTGGAGGACATCATCGGTGAGGGCCTGGACATCCACCATATGTACAAGACCCAGGACGAGCGCCGCGAAAAGGTGGAGAAAATTCTGGAGAAGGTCGGCCTTGCGCCCGAGCACGCTGAGCGCTACCCCCACCAGTTCTCCGGCGGCCAGCGCCAGCGCGTCGGCATCGCCCGCGCCCTCATCATGAACCCGAAGCTCATCATCGCCGACGAGTGCATCTCGGCACTGGACGTGTCGATCCAGGCACAGGTCGTCAACCTGATGAAGGACATCCAGCAGGAGACCGGCACGGCCTACCTGTTCATCGCACACGACCTGTCCATGGTCAAGTACATCTCCGACCGTATCGGTGTGCTCCATCTGGGCCACCTGCTGGAAACGGGTACGACGGAAGAAATTTTTGCGGATCCCATCCATCCCTACACCCGGAGCCTGCTGTCGGCCATCCCGCTGCCGAACCCGGTGGTGGAAAAGCGCCGCGTGGCCGAGACTTACGACTATGCCTCTTCCGGCATCGACTACAGCAAAGGCACCAGCCACCTCGTCAGCGGCAGCCACTACGTCAAGTGTACCGATGAAGAGTTTGCAAAGTGGTGCAAATAAGACCGTTCAGCTCCCCTTCGGGGGAGCTTTTTTGTGCTCCGGCTACCTTATTATAGTAGCGCTGCAAAATGTTTCGTGGCGGGACGTTGTATTCTGGGGGTAAATCTGGTATCATATAAAAATGCGGCCCGGAAAGTGCGGGCCGATGAATATAGGTTATGAGACACGGCGCTTTCTGCGTCCGGTTTTGGAGGAGAACTATGATAATCCCTGGCATTCTGTTCGTTCTGGGTCTGCTCTGCCTCATCAAGGGCGGTGACTGGTTCGTAGACGGCGCATCGGCGCTGGCCCGCCGGTTCCATCTGCCGGAGCTGCTCATCGGCGCAACGGTGGTGTCCGTCGGCACTACCCTGCCCGAGGTGATGGTGTCCACCATCTCGGCGGTGTCCGGCCACGGCGAGATCGCCTACGGCAACGCCATCGGTTCTGTCATCTGCAACGCGGCCCTCATCGCGGCCATTACGGTGGCCGTGCGGCCCGGCAAGGTGGACCCGAAGACCCTGCGTGTTCCGGTGGCTTTCTTCTTTGCGGCTGCGGCCATCTACTGTGTGGCAGCTTACGGCATGGGCCGCTTTACCCGTCCGATGGGCCTGCTGATGCTGGGGATGTTCGTGGCCTATATGGCGGCGAATGCCTGGCAGATGAAAAATGCCCCGGCAGAGCCGGAGCATGAGGATGAGCCGATGGGCATCGGAAAAATCGTCCTGCTGCTGGTGGTGGGCGCAGCCCTCATCGCGCTGGGCGCGAACCTGCTGGTGGACAACGGTACCATCATCGCGCAGGCGATGGGCGTGCCGGAATCGGTCATCGCGCTGACCTTCGTGGCGCTGGGTACCTCGCTGCCTGAACTGGTCACGGCCATTACTTCGCTGATGAAGGGCCACAGCGACCTCTCGCTGGGCAATGTCGTGGGTGCGAATGTCTTCAACCTCGTGCTGGTCAGCGGCATGTCGGTGACACTGGCACCGTTTGAAATCCCTCAGAGCGCGACCCTGTTCGGTATCAACTCGAGTCTGGTGCTCGAGCTGCCCGTGATGCTGCTGGTGATGGTGCTGCTGACCATCCCGGCGCTGGTGCGTGGAAAGCTCTCCCGTGTGCAGGGTGTGGCGCTGCTCTGCATCTATGCCGCATTCTGCGCAGTGCAGTTTACAATGTAAAACTGCGCAAATCAACAAAAAACGATCTTTTTCTCGGTTGACAGGCATTGGCAGGATCCTTTATTATAAGAGTATAATGGTTCGCCCAATAGGGCGGACAGAGAAAATGACCGCCGCGGAGCAGGAGACCGCAGCGGTCATTTTTGCTTGTCTTGAAAAATGTTGTCAGGAAACGAACACTGCCACGACGAGCGCCTGACCGCCGATGACGCCGACGGCAAAGCCGGATCTCTGGCAGTCGTAAGGCTGATAAGAATCCGACGAAACCAGAAGATTCCGATGGTCGATGAGCTTTCCGGCAACGGGGCCAAACTCTGCATCTTCTTTCAGGACGCCGTCCTCCAGAATGTCGGCAGAGAGGAAGGAATAACTGACCCAGTAAGTTTCGCTGGACGAGGGAGAAATTCTGCTCAGAACAGCGTCGGCACAATTCGCGCGGCAATATTCATCTTCGGGATTTTCGGCTAAAAACTCGACCGCTTTGTTGATGTCGCCGCCGGAGTTCTGCTCAAGATACAGAAATACTGTCTCAGCAGCAGAGTCACTGCCCTGTATAAAATGGTTGGAGATCTGGACGCGGTGGAAATACTCCTGATTCAGAGCAGAAAGAAGCCGCGTCTTTCCCTGAGAGCTGTCATCCGGGGGAATGTCTGGCGGCTGGACAAACTGTCCTGTTCCTACCCCGATCTGACAGCTGCAGAGCAGAAGCAGGAGACTGAGAACAGCTCCACAAATAAAACTGCATCGTCTGACATACTGCATCATGGTGGGACCTCCTGCCGGCATGGCACGATTTCGCTGAGATGGAGTAGAAACGATGAAATCCAACTCGTAGCAGCGCTTTTCATCTTTTATGACACAATGATATGATTTCGACGACAAAATGTCAATATTTTTGAGGAAACTCGCAAAAATCTGGAAAGATGGCCAATGTGGACTGTTGAAATTTGACGTATCAGACAATTTTCAAAAAATGAACAGCAGCCCCGCCTGAAAAGCGGGGCTGCTGCAATTACTGGGGGAATATTGAACTTTTTACTCGAGGCTCAAGCTGTCCAGTACTTCATTCACTACATCCAGCGCCACCTGTCCGGGTGCGCTGGCCTGCCCGGGGTTGGCGAAGGTCATGGCAGAGCCGAACGTCTCACCGCACAGGCGGCTCACTGCACCCAGCGTACCCATGCTCATGGTGATGACGGGCGTTTCGGGGTGCTGCTCTGCCATCTCTGCTGTGGCGGCCAGCAATTCGAGGACGTCAGATGGAGAGTTCGGCGTCACAGCCAGTTTGGGCAGGTCGGCTCCGGCCTGCTGCATGGTGGTCAGGCGTGTGACCATCTCCGTCCGGGACGGCGTTTTGTGGAAATCATGGCTGGAACAAACCACTGCGACACCGGCCTTGTGCGCCTGCCCGATGAGAGCCGGAAGTTCTTCTTGATTCGGGAAGAACTCGACGTCAAGCAGATCGGCACAGCCGCTGACACAGACCGTGCCGCAGAAATCAGCGTATTGCTGCGGCGTCAGGGAGGTTTCTCCACACTCTGCTTTGGTACGGAAGGTCACGAGCAGGAGCTTTTCGCCCAGCGCTGCTCGCAGACCGGACAGCACTCGCCTCCGTGCGGCAGCATCCAGAGCATCAGAAAACCAGTCGGCCCGCCACTCAATGCAGTCAGCTTTCAGCGCGGACAGCCGCCTGGCCTCACGGAGAATATCGTCCTCTGTGCGGGCGACGATGGGCAGGATGACTTTCGGACGGCCTGCGCCGATGCAGCAGCCGCGGATGGTGATGCTGGACATGATAACTACCTCACTGCAAAAAAGATACTTTCATCATACGGCCTGCCCCGCCGCTTGTCAAGCCTGCCGGAGCAAAAACCGAAAGCAGGTCGTTTTTTGTGGAAATTTGCACTTGCGGGATGGCCGAAAATCGTTTACAATAAGCGCAGCAAAGGCAGTGTGGCCCGCATGGGGCTGCGCTGCCTTTTTCGTTTTGGGAGGGAAAGAAAATGAAGGAAATGAAAACGACTGCGCAGGTGCTGGTGGACTGTCTGGAAGCTGAGGGCGTCGATGTGATGTTTGGCATTCCGGGCGAAGAGACGCTGGATCTGATGTTTGCGATTCGAGACAGCAAGATACGCTTCATCCCGGTGCGCCACGAGCAGGGTGCGGCTTTTATGGCGGATGTCTATGGCCGTCTGGCCGGCCGGGCCGGCGTCTGCCTGTCCACCCTTGGCCCCGGTGCTACCAACCTTGTCACCGGTGTGGCGGATGCTTATCTGGACGGTGCGCCGCTGGTGGCCATCACGGGCCAGGTCGGCACCGACCGGATGCAGCTCACCAGCCACCAGTACCTTGACCTGACCGCGATGTTTGAGCCTATCACCAAGCGCTCGAAGCAGATCATCCGCCCCGACACGGTGGGCGAGATCGTGCGGCTGGCCTTCAAGCACGCCGAAAAGGGCAAGCCGGGCGCGACCCATATCGACCTGCCCCAGAATATCGCAAAAATGCCCGCCGACGCTGTGCCGCTCAAGCGCCAGCAGATGCATGAGGTCTATGCCGACCCGACCCACATTGCAGCGGCAGGAAAAATCATCAGTGAGGCGAAAAATCCGGTCATCCTTGCAGGCGCGGGTGCGGTGCGCAGCCATGCAGCCGCCGCTGTCACCGAGCTGGCTGACCGCCTGCACATCCCGGTGGTCAATACCATGATGGCCAAGGGCATCATCCCGATGGACGACAAGTACAGCCTTTGGACCATCGGCATCCCGCAGAAAGACTATGTCAACCAGCTCTTCGACCGGGCGGATGTGGTCATCGTGATCGGTTACGACATCGTGGAGTGCGCACCGGCCAAGTGGGGCGCACAGGAGAATATGACCATCGTCCACATCGACAGCGCCCCCGCCGATGTCAACAAGCGGTATCAGCCTGCTGTGGAAGTGGTGGGCGACATTTCAGAAAGCCTGTATGAGATACTGCGCTGCGCCCACCGCACCGGTGAGCCGGAATTTGCGCTGGCTCTCCGCCAGACGATGGTGGCAGAGCATGAGGCAATGGCGGCGGACGACAGCTGCCCCATGAAGCCGGCACGCATCCTCGCCGATGTGCGGAAGGTCATGGGCCGCGACGACATCGTGGTCAGCGATGTGGGCGCCCATAAGATGTGGATCGCCCGCCACTACGACTGCTATGAGCCCAACACCTGCCTCATCTCCAACGGCTTCGCCAGCATGGGCTTCTCCATCCCGGGTGCGTTCGCGGCAAAACTTCTCTATCCGGAGAAGAAGGTGCTGGCGGTCTGCGGCGACGGCGGCTTCATGATGAACAGTCAGGAGCTGGAAACAGCGGTGCGGGAGCATGTGCCTTTTGTGACCCTTATCTGGGAGGACTCCAGCTACGGTCTCATCAAGTGGAAGGAGCAGGAGCAGTTCGGCGGCGAGCACTGCTATGTGGACTTCTCGAACCCCGATTTCAAGCTGCTGGCAGAGGCTATGCGCTGCAAGGGCTATCGCGTCGAGAAGGCAGAGGAACTTACCCCCACGCTGGAAGAGGCTTTCAAACAGGATGTCCCCAGCGTCATCGTGGTGCCGGTAGACTATAGCGAGAATATGAAGCTCACGGAACACCTCAAGCAGGTGTATGCCCAGAAGTAACTATTACATATAAGAAAGAGCATCCGTTTGCCCGGTAAAGGCAGCAGATGCTCTTTTTATTATATATAGTGCAACGCCCCCTCTCACTGGGAGGAGCCGCACGCCGCAGGTGTGCTGAGTCGGTGTCAAAGCAGGGACTGATTTCAAGAAAAAAACTAGCGGATGTATACAAAAGCGAAAAAAGAGCAAAAAACTTGCAAAAAAGGCTTGCAAAGTGGCCCGGTGTATGGTATTATACTTGAGCGCCAAGCGCTGAGACAAAAGAATGACTTCTGAGTC